>ERZ791635.8-NODE-8-length-179009-cov-6.42434_pt1 | contig 179009 bp, 175 predicted proteins | sample MGYA00510056_ERZ791635 | MGnify/ENA primary metagenome ERZ791635 (study PRJEB30046, sample SAMN00715187) | human gut metagenome | study: EMG produced TPA metagenomics assembly of the A metagenome-wide association study of gut microbiota in type 2...
CCCATTCAAAAGCAGATAATGTAAGTCCCTTTTCTCCTGCATCCCATAACTTGCATCCTCCTTGTGTTTAGAGTATATGAAGTTTTGGCTTTATCTTGTAGTTTGCGAATATCCGTATAAATAGAAAAACCCCTTTGAGAAAAAGATTTCTCCTCTCTCAAAGGGCAAGTTGGCAAACTTGAATTTGCGTTACAGAAATTCCTTCCAAAAATCATAAATTATGTGTGCAAGTTCCTTTGGATTATCAACATTAACCTCATGGGAAGAATCTTTAACTATTTTGAATTCACTTTTTCTTATACTCTGACTAATTTGTTTAGCACTTTTCATATTCGCTTTATCTTTACTTCCGCACAATACTAGGCTTTTGCAATTAATTTTATCCAAACCGTTTTTTATATTGTGATTGCTCATTGAGTTTACTAAAGTAATAAAATCTTTTTTTGAACAGCCCATATCATTAAATTGTGAGTCTGGCATGAAGTGAAATATCATACTTTGTATTTTGAAAAGAACTTTGGGTATATCATAAGGAGTTCCAATGATAATAATAGAGTTTACTTTTTCTGGATACTTTTTTACATAATCCAATGCCAATATTCCACCTAATGAAAGTCCACATAAATTAAGTTTTCCTTCCTGATTGTTACAGAAATCAGAGAAAGAAGAAAATATGTTTTGATAATCATTGCTATTGCCACTTGACATTTTAAAAAGTGCAGGACAAAGAACATCTATATTATCTATCTCTAAAAATTTGATGGTTTCATTCCAACTTTTATGATTTTGCCCTAGCCCATGAATTAAAATATTCTTCATAATGCTCCACCTTTACAACTTAGAATTATCATCTTAGTTCATCCAACATTTGAAACATTTCATTTCCACTATCCATATTAATTTTTATTATACGCCATCGTATACAGTGAAATGCCATTTTTCAATTTTTTCTCGCCACATAGTTCCATTCCACATCGAGTATATTTTTTTACTTTTAACGGCGTATCAGTATCCAGAATACAAGGAATATCCTTTGTGTCCGCCTCGGCAAAAGGTTGCTCCAAAATCTTGCGCATATATCCTTTCCCCTGAAATTCTCGCAGGACAACAACCATGGATACTGCAATATAGTCATGCTCTTTTTTGAAAATCTTCGCATACTGTTCGTCTCCGCTTTGTGCCATAGCTATCAGTGCCTTAAGCGGTAACTCGCATAAAAGCCGCTTGATCATATGTAAGGTCGGACCCATTGAAGGTTTTGCCCTCTTACTCCAATAAGCAAGATATCCCTCTCCTATTTCCGATGTGGTATACAGAGTTCCTGCTCTGTAAAACCATTCCGTCATAATCTCAAAGCCTTTTATTGTTTGCTCTCTTGTGAGCATCGTAACAGTTCCGGCTTTTTCATCAGCAAATGCCTCACCGATTCTTCTGCCAATGTCTGCAATTTCTTTCCTTGATTTATTTTCCACTTTTATCATGGATATTCCTCCACCAATTCCTATTTCTCAGTTTCAAAAATTGGAATTGTCATATTTTACTGATCAATACCACGATTCCGGCTACCACAAGTGCCACAAGCATATATACCACTGTAGCCGCTCCTCGTTTTATCAGTACTGTCTTCCAGGACTTAACATAAGAAACATCTTCCATACCTTCTATATGCCAGATTTTGCTGTGCCCTACCCATAATCTGTCAATCACAATCCCATCAAACCAGTTCATAATTACAAGAAAAAGAAAGGATTGAAAATATGCTGTTTTAAAATCCGTAACATGATTCCAAATGGAAATAATCAGAATCAGAGCTACAAATATGATGACACAAAACGGAATCATAAACCACTTTGATTTTTTCATAACCATTTCTTTATTGGCAATTCCGCGTTTTTCTGCTTCTTCTATATATTCTTTTGGATAAAAGTATAAGCAATTAAGCCCATCGTTCTTTACTGCACATTTTATCAGCATAACATACAATAAACAATATAATACGTTCTGTAACAACAATAACATGATTCATTCCTCCTACAAATACCGATTTGTCCCTCATTCCACCCATTCCACCTATCATAATACGCACATTATAGCATTCATCACCAATATTATATAGGTGGAAATGATGGAATTGTGGAATTAATTCTCTTCTAAAGTATCTATAATTACCCTAACCACACCAATTATAATTGCTTTCAATACAGTATCCATAACTATCAGCTCCTTTCTAAAAAATAAAAGGTATTAATTACAGAACTATATTTCCGTAACTAATACCTTTTTCATAATAATATTATATAATTGATTATCTTGAATTTAACACATTAAAAATCATCCTCATCTTCATGTGCTAAATCCCATATCATTTTTGCTTCTCCAGCTTCCCTTTTTAATATTCTTTTCCCAGAGTTAAATAAATCTCTCGGTGTATCACTCATGCTTGCCTGTTTTGAACGATTACAATGCTTGCATATACACTGTAAATTCCATTCAGAACTACTTCCTCCAAACTTTTGTGGAATAATATGGTCTATATCCATATCGCCTTTTCTGAACTTCCTGCCACACTTCTGACATGTATACCAGCCATTGTTATTATCATATGCGTCGTTTTTATTAAAATAAGTATCTCTGTATCCCATAAATCCTTCTCCTTTTATAATCCTCTTTCATATGCTTCTTGACATAAAATATCATATCTATAATCATTTTCTAACCCCTGCTTCTCCATATTGTTAATAGCATTTAATATGTATTTATCATCCTTGTTTTTTATTTGTCTTTTAAAATTCTTTTTTGTATTATCAATATCCTTTTGAAGAGAAGTTTGTAATCCACTAGATAATGCATTTATTTTCTGTTGTGTGTTCATCTCCTTGTAATCATCATTATCACATGACATACCTTCTTTTGCCTTTAAATAACCTGTTCCCAATAAAAATGCACCACCCACTAAATATTCAAAAAAACTCATTTTGATATACCTCCTTTCACGATATCTAATGTATACATTATATAATTTGTACATCAATTATGCAAGCATTAGATTTTAGATATAATATCTAAAAATAAAGGAGTGTCTATATATGGTTCGTCTGCGTGTGCTTGATATACTTAAAGAACAAAATCACTCAAAATACTGGTTATATAAACAGATGGAATTAAGTTATCAGAATTTCAACAGAATGTAACAAAATGAAACATCATCTATAAAATTTGAAAATCTTGAAAAATTATGTTCCATTTTAAATTGCTCTATAGGAGATTTATTTGAAATAACCAACAATACTACAACGGACAAAAAATAAATCCATCTTTGCCGAAACAAAGATGGATTTTTATTTTTTGCAGTAAATTTGCAGTAAAATACTAAAAACAGGGGCTTCCAAATCGCTGGAAGCCCCTATTTATCTAGCTTTTACTTATCAATGCTCTTCATTGTCGGGAAGAGAAGCACATCTCTAATTGCAGGTGAATCTGTAAGCAGCATAACAAGTCTGTCAATACCGTAACCGATACCGCCTGTTGGTGGCATACCTACTGCAAGTGCGTTAAGGAAGTCCTCATCTGTGTGCTGTGCTTCCTCGTCACCGTTCTCTGCGTTCTTATCCTGCTGTGCGAAACGCTCTCTCTGGTCGATTGGGTCGTTAAGCTCTGAGTATGCATTACACATTTCCCATGTGTTAATGAAAAGCTCAAAACGTTCAACCTTCTCTGGATCAGATGGCTTCTTCTTAGTAAGTGGAGATATTGCAAGAGGATGATCCATAATGAATGTAGGCTGGATTAAATTCTCCTCGCAGTACTCCTCAAAGAAGAGGTTGATGATGTCACCCTTAGTATGACGCTCCTCGAACTCAATTCCTCTCTCCTTAGCAAGAGCCTTAGCTTCTTCGTCAGTCTTAATTGTATCAAAATCAACACCGGCATATTCCTTAATTGCGTCATTCATAGTAAGTCTTCTGAATGGCTTTCCAAGGTCAATCTCTGTGCCGTTGTAAGTAATCTTAGTTGTACCGCATACAGTCTCGGCAAGGTGTCTGAACATGCTCTCCGTAAGTTCCATCATACCCTCGTAATCTGTGTATGCCTGATAAAGCTCCATAAGTGTGAACTCAGGATTGTGTCTTGTATCAACACCCTCGTTACGGTATACTCGTCCGATTTCGTAAACTCTCTCAAGACCACCAACGATAAGTCTCTTAAGATAAAGCTCTAATGAAATACGAAGCTTAACGTCCTCGTCAAGTGCGTTGTAATGAGTCTCAAATGGTCTTGCAGCAGCACCACCAGCATTAGATACAAGTGTTGGTGTCTCAACTTCCATGAAGTCTCTGCCATCAAGGAACTTTCTGATTTCCTTGATAATCTTTGATCTCTTTACAAATGTTTCCTTAACCTCAGGATTCATTATTAAATCAACATATCTCTGACGGTATCTCATATCAGTATCTGTGATTCCGTGGAACTTCTCTGGAAGTACCTGTAAACTCTTAGAAAGAAGAGTAATCTCCTCAGCGTGAACTGAAATCTCTCCTGTCTTAGTTCTGAAGATAAATCCCTTGATACCGAAGATATCACCGATATCAGACTTCTTGAAGTCTGCATATGCTTCTTCGCCAATTGCATCTCTTGAAATATATGCCTGCATTCTGCCCTTAAGATCAGCAATGTTACAGAAAGATGCCTTTCCCATTACTCTCTTGAACATCATACGTCCAGCAAAGCTTACATTGATTGGAGAAGCATCCATAATAGCTCTTCTCTCATTGTAATCAGCAGTAACTGCTTCTCTTGCCTGCTGCTCATCTAAACCTTCAGTATTAACTGCTGGTCTGTCACCGAGAAGTTCCTTCTCATGTGCTTCATAGATAGTTCTTATTTCGTCTGTGTGATGTGTTACATCATACTTTGTTATCTGAAATGGATCCTTACCTGCGTCCTGAAGGTTCTTTAACTTTTCCATACGAACCTTAATCTGCTCGTTAACGTCAGGCTGCTGTGCAGATTTATTATCTCCCATGAATGAGTATCTCCTTTTCTATACGTTACTGAAATATATCTTTATTAGTCGTTCTTTACAGATACAACTGTATATTCAATCTCTCCAACAGGTGCTTCTACCTTAACAGTATCACCCTTCTTCTTTCCAATAAGAGCTGCACCAAGTGGTGACTCATTAGAAATCTTGTTATTAAGGCTGTCTGCCTCTGATGAACCAACGATTGTATACTCGATATCCTCATCGAATTCTACGTCGTGAAGTACAACAACGCTCTCCATCTTAACTACATCTTTATTCTTATCGTTATCCTGAATAACCTCACAGTTAGCAAGAATTGCTTCAAGTTCTGCAATTTCTGTTTCAATATCTCTCTGCTCGTCCTTAGCTGCATCGTACTCAGCGTTCTCTGATAAATCGCCCTGCTCTCTTGCTTCCTTTAACTTCTGGGCAACTTCCTTTCTTCTGACAACCTTAAGCTCCTCAAGTCTTGCTACTCTTTCGTCATACCCCTTTTTAGTAAGAAACTGTTTCTCTGCCATGTTCTTATCACCTTTCTATATATATATGCTACACTAATATGCTTCTGCTCTACTAGAGAATAAAACCCCACAAGCGTCACAATATTATAAACTATCAGTTCCTGTCTGTCAATGCAGCCCTTCCAGTATCCTGTCCACAAGCCCATCAAACTGTTCCAGATTAGTAACCTGGTTAGCTTCATTTCTTAATGCTGCTGCATGCTTGATTCCTGCTGTATACCATGCAAAATGTTTCCTCATCTCGCGGATTCCTGTAAACTCGCCTTTTATCTCGCACAGTCCTTTGGCATGTCTCTTAATCATCTGGCACACTTCTTCAACAGACGGAGGTGCAATTATTGTACCATTATTCATATATTCAGAAACCTGTCTGAATATCCATGGATTTCCTCTTGCTGCCCTTCCAATCATTATTCCGTCACAGCCTGTCTGTTTCATCATATTAACAGCATCTTCGCCGCTTTTAATATCGCCATTGCCAATAACAGGAATTGATACTGCTTCTTTGACCTGTCTTATTATATCCCAGTCTGCATGTCCTGAATAATATTGCTGCCTTGTTCTTGCATGGACTGCAATGGCAGCCCCGCCTGACTCCTCAATAACATGTGCTATCTCAGGCGCATTTATACTATTCTCATCAAAACCTGCCCTTATCTTGATTGTGAGCGGCTTATCAAGTGCATCCGCCATCTTCTCGACAATTCTTCCAACAAGCACTGGGTCCTTCATAAGAGCCGAACCCTCACCGTTATTGACTACCTTTGGCACAGGACATCCCATATTGACATCAATTATATCAAACTCTCTTTCTGAAAGTCTCTTCGCTATATCAGCCATGATATCCGGGTCTGAACCAAAAAGCTGCAATGCAAGCGGCCTCTCCTCTGGCACTGTCTTCATCAGGTCTTCTGTATTCTTATTGTTATACAGCACAGCCTTGGCACTGACCATCTCGGTACACATAAGCCCGCAGCCCTGCTCCTTGCATAAAAGTCGAAATGGCAGGTCTGTTACTCCTGCCATCGGTGCCAATGCAATATTGTTCTTTATCTCAACATTTCCAATTCTCATAATTACTCCATGCCTAAGAAGAATACCTTAAAGAACATCTCAAGTGATTCAAGAAGTTCTCTCTTCTCATACTGATACTTCTTGACGAGCATACCACATGCTATCTCGTCATACAGTAAATCACCCTCGTCTGCTGATGATTTGAACAAAAGATTGCCCTCCTCATCGAATTCCATATCAAGTATTCCACCAACTTCCTCTGTGAAAAGAACGCACATAATCTTTAACTCGTTCTTTACATCATCCGGAAGCTTATCAAAATCAGGGTTAAAATAGTATTTCTTCTCATAAGAATTAGATACACATAAAACTACATTTTCATCAAACATATCCATATAATCCTCTCACAGAAACCTCTCCGGTTCTGATAATCTTCTCGCCCTCGTCTGTCTTAATGATAAGTTCGCCCTCATCATTGATTCCAAGTGCTTTTCCAACAATTTCCCTGTCAGCATATATTGCCTTGACGTCGCCGCCCTTATTGACAAGCATTGAATTATAGTCTTCTTTAAGCCCAGCCAGATTCTGTGTCTTAACAAATGTATCATAGTACTTTGCAAAGCTCTCTGAAAATGCGGCTACTATACGGCTTCTTTTCAGATGGTCGCCAGTCTCAAGATACAGAGAAGAAGCTGTTGCCTTGATTGAATCATCAAATTCTGTCGTATTAACATTAATTCCCATACCAATAACTACATAATGTATGTAATCCATCTCAGCACTCATCTCTGTTAATATTCCACATACCTTCTTCTTATTAAGAACTATATCATTAGGCCACTTTATACGGCACTCTGCATCATGTCCGTCCTCTGTAAGAACCTTGTGGATTGCCTCCTGCACAGCCATGGCTGCCACTATTGTAAGCATTGACGCATTGACTGGTGCAATATCCGGTCTTAAAAGAAGTGACATCCATATCCCACTTCCTGCAGGAGAAACCCAATTCCTGCCGCGTCTGCCCCGACCACCTGTCTGGCTCTCTGTTATATAAAGTGTTCCATCAGCTGCATTATCTCTCTCTGCCGCTCTCTTAGCTTCATTGTTGGTAGAATCTGTCTCGTCATAATATACTACTTCGCGGATAATCCCTGTCGTATTGCCTGTATCCACACAGGTAAGCTGACTCATTATCTCGCTTGATGTAAGAATATCAGGATACTGTGTTATATGATAGCCTTTATTCTGGACTGCCTCTATAACATAGCCTTCTTCTTTTAACTGGTTTATCACCTTCCAGACAGCCGTTCTTGAAACCCCCAGCATATTGCACAGTGCCTGCCCTGACACATATCCATCTGATTTTCTCAAAACATTTAAAATCTTAGTCTTCATACCATTACCCGCCATGCTATTACTGCCATAAGCAGAAGTCCTAACGTAACAACTGTAAGAATAACTCCTGACACCGTTCTGTCACTCATGAAATTCTTAGCTGCTGTAAGTCCGTTAACTAATGCTCCAAGCATGAATTCCACAGCAAATAATATTCCGCTTCCGCTGCGCAGGAAAAGTATAATTATGAATACCACTCCTATTGCAAATGTGAGTGCTATATTGGCATAGTCTATGAGCATCTTACTCTTTCTATACGCGCCACTCGTTGTATAATACATAACGCCTCCATACCTTACGAATTAACCGTTGCCAATTACATTTTTACTTATAAGCTCCAAGTGTAGCTGCCATTACAGCCTTGATTGTATGCATTCTGTTCTCAGCCTCATCGAATACAACTGACTGCTCTGACTCAAATACTTCATCTGTAACTTCCATCTCATCAAGACCGAATTTGTCATGAATTTCTTTACCAATCTTAGTCTTAAGGTCATGGAATGCAGGAAGACAGTGCATAAATATTGCGTTCTTAGAAGCATTGTCCATAACTGCCTTGTTAACCTGATATGGAAGAAGTGCCTTGATTCTCTCTGCCCATACTTCGTCAGGCTCACCCATTGATACCCATACATCTGTGTATAATACGTCTGCGTCCTTAGTTCCTGCCTTAACATCTTCTGTAAGTGTTACTGAACCACCGCTTATCTTTGCCCATTCCTCACACTGTGCAACGAGTTCCTTGTCAGGGAAATATTCCTTAGCTGTGCAGGCTGTGTAATGAAGTCCTAACTTAGAGCAGACAATCATAAGTGAGTTACCCATGTTGTATCTTGCATCACCCATGTATACGAACTTAACGCCCTTTAATCTGCCGAGCTTCTCTTTGATTGTAAGCATATCTGCAAGCATCTGTGTTGGATGGTATTCGTTAGTAAGTCCGTTCCATACCGGCACACTTGAATATTTTGCAAGATCTTCAACTATCTCCTGACCGAATCCTCTGTATTCGATTCCTTCAAACATTGTACAGAGAACTCTTGCTGTATCAGCAATGCTCTCTTTCTTGCCTATCTGTGAACCTGTTGGGTCAAGATATGTGACACCCATACCAAGGTCATGGGCTGCTACCTCAAATGAGCAACGTGTTCTTGTACTTGTCTTCTCGAATATAAGTGCAACATTCTTTCCGATAAGCGGCTGTTCTACAATGCCCTTTTTCTTCTTATCCTTAAGCTCTGCTGCTAAGTCTATCAAATATAAAATCTCCTCAGGTGTGTAATCCTTGAGTGTTAAAAAGTCGCGTCCCTTTAAATCCATGACATCCTCCTGTCTGTATGGCAAATTCGCATACATTGAATAATTAATAACTTTGTTCATTCTATCGCAATTATAGTCCTTCGTCAAATGCGTTGTTTAATTTGTGTAGTGGCAAGACGGTCGGTTGTGGGAGATGGCGGAGAGCTTCCGTTAAACTTCTCTGCATAATAACAGGCACTGGGCGTTCCATGCTTCGTTCCCGACCGTTAACGCTGGCAACGCACATCCTTGTGCGTGCCAGCTCACGCGTCCGTCCATGGACGCGTGTACACTCGTTCCTTCTACATGCCCAGTGCCTTTATTATGCGTTCAGTTTAAAGTCAGCTTTCCGCCATCCCCCACAACCTCCCTTCCTCCACACTTCTCCAAATTCATGGCAGAGTAACTTTCCTCTCCTACACCTCTCCGGACTGGTTCGCCTTTCGGCTGCCAGTTTAAAAGGCTGCACAACCACTCTACTTTCCATCAAAATTCATGGGAGGGGCTTTGCCCCGTCCCATGAATATTCCGCATCTGCCACGCCTTCCGTCCGCCAATAAAAAAGGTGGTGTGGCTTTTCTGACTGCAAACTATGCACATAATAAAAGCATTGAGCAAAGTCACTACCTAAGTATACGCGCGTCCACGGACGGACGCGCGAGCTGTCTCGTGCATGGATGCACGTTGACAGCGTAACGAGAACTTAAACAGCCTTCCACGCTCAATGCTTATTATTATGTAGCGTAGTTTGTACGGAAGAAAACCACACCACCTTTTTTATCCCTTAATGGAATATATGATCTCCAATTATTACAAAATCTGAATAGTTGTTAACATCTACAGTATATAATGCCCTGAATGATGTATAACCACCTATATTATTAACGCCTGATAATGCTTCAAGTGCTGCCTGCATGCATTCTGTGTTTCTCGGACCATTTGCAAGTCTTGCTGCAAATCTGTCTGATGGATTACCAGCGCCATCTGATACACCAGAGAACTGTGATCTCTGATAAACAACACCCGAAACTGTCCCCGGATAATGTCCGCTTCGCACTCTGTTAAGAATAACATTTGCAACAGCGAGCTTTCCTGCATATGGCTGATATGCAGCCTCCCAGTCTATGATACATGCCATAAGCCATATATCATCATCTGATACGCTCATAGTTGGGTTATATGTTATATCTGTTCCTGATATTGTATTAGCAATTATCTTCTGTCGTCTTGCTTCCTCTGCTGCAGCAGCCGCTCTTTCAGCTTCTGCCTCTGCCTCAAGTCTTGCTTCTTCTGCAAGTCTTGCAGCCTCTTCTTCTGCTTCAATAGCTTCAATCTCTGCCATTGTATATCCTGCAAGAAGATTATCTGTTCCAATCTGTTCTGCTATAGCCTCTGCTTCTTCTCCAAAACATAAGCACTGTGTCTGTACATAACCTTCGCAGTTTCCTGAACTAACTTTAGTCCATTCCTTTCCGACCATATCAACATCTACAAGTGTGTTAGTATATAATCTTCCCACAACCTGTGCTGTCTCTTCGTCAGAAGTGTCATAAACATCAAGATAAGGATCAGTAATTGCTACTGCCTTGTTCTTGTATGTTCCTGTTTCTTCATACCCAGTCACAAGAACCTCTTCTGTATTAGCTGAATAAGATGCAACCTTAATTCCCGTGTCAGTATTCTGTGTTTTCTCATAGGTAGTTGCCACTGCTGGAAGAACCGGTGTCATAAATAACACAATTGCAGCTCCCACATAGCAAGCAGCTTTGCTACTTCTAAGTTTCATATTATACTTCCCTTTCCGGCGGCTTATTTAGCTTCGCCTGTAAATTGTTACAGAAATGTTACAATTTATTACGGAAATATAATAGCAAAGTTACAGTAATTTGTCAAATATGTTAAAACCCGCTCTATGAGCGGGCTTGCGGGTTTGTTTATTAAATTCATTTTGCCAAAAATAGTATATGACCATATATATAGTTGGTTATCTACACACTTCTCTGTCTGACAGCTTCGTATGTAAGAATTGTACATGCTATTGCCGCGTTAAGAGATTCAACCTCTCCCTGCATCGGAATTCTTATAAGTGTATCTGCCTGCTTAGTGATATCATCTGTAAGTCCATTTCCCTCATTGCCTATTAGAAATGCGGTTCCTTCCCTGTAATCTTCACCAAGATATGTATTCTTTCCGTCAAGATGTGCAGCATATACCTTAATTCCAGCATTCTGACACTGTGAAACTGCATCGCTAAAATCCTGCACATATACAAATGGCACTCTGAATATAGAACCCATTGTTGACCTTATTGTCTTAGGATTATATATATCCACAGTATTAGAACTCATAACAACTCCGGTAACACCTGCACCTTCACCCATCCTTAATATAGTTCCCAGATTACCCGGATCCTGAAGATTCTCAACAAGAATCAGTAACGGATTGTCGGTAAGCATATCTGAAATACTGCTGTCATTCATTCTTACAACCGCCATAATCCCCTGTGGTGTCTGTGTCTGTGACATTCTGTCAAATACATTATCGGCGACAATCTCAATACTGTCAGAAGAAATCCCCTGCTTCTTAACCAGCTCATGCACATACTCAGGATTGTTACTATGAAATCTTTCAGACATATATATCTTTACAAGTAAATCTGCCGGCACCTCAGATACCATGCGGACTCCCTCTACAACATATTCTTTATTCTTCTTTCTTTCCCTGGCCTTAGAAAGCAATGATATAACATGCTTTACCTGTGAACTGCTCGTACTGGTTATCATTATGAGGTTACCTTTCTGCCATGCATTACTTAGAAAGTAATGCACTTATATTAAATTCATAATCATTAATATCCTTAGTCATGGCAAGTGCTTCATCAATATCATAATCAACAAACTTACCATCCCTGTATGCTACAAGTCTGTTACTCTTTCCTTCAGCAAGAAGGTCAACAGCATAAGCACCCATAATAGACGCATACATTCTGTCCTTACATGTTGGTGAACCACCACGCTGCATGTATCCTAAAATAGTAGCTCTTGTCTCAATACCTGTTGCAGCTTCAATTCTTCTTGCCATTCCTGTAGAATGTCCGATACCTTCAGCATTAATAATAAGATGGTGTTTCTTGCCCTTCTTTCTTCCTTCTATAATATGATTAATAAGAGCCTGCTCATCATTGTCATATCTTTCCGGAAGAAGGATATCCTCTGCTCCATTGGCAATACCACACCACAATGCAATATATCCTGCATTTCTTCCCATAACCTCAATAATACTGCATCTTTCATGTGATGTAGATGTATCTCTTATCTTATCAATAGCTTCCATTGCTGTATTAACAGCAGTATCAAATCCAATAGTATAATCTGTACATGCAATATCAAGATCAATTGTTCCCGGAAGTCCGATAGTATTAATTCCCTGTGCTGCAAGCTTCTGTGCACCTCTGAAAGAACCATCTCCACCGATTACAACTATACCGTCAATTCCATGCTTTCTGCATACTTCAGCACCTCTCTTCTGACCTTCTTCAGTCATGAATTCCATGCATCGTGCTGTATAGAGGACTGTTCCACCACGCTGGATAATATCAGCAACGCTTCGCTTGTCCATATCAATTATCTCATCATTAAGAAGTCCGTTATAGCCCTTCTGAATACCCTTGACCTTAAGTCCCTTATTCAAAGCAGTTCTTACAACTGCACGGATAGCAGCATTCATGCCTGGAGCATCTCCACCACTTGTTAATACGCCGATTGTTTTAATTTCCTTTGCCATAACTTCCCCTTTCTTATCTCTTAATATTATTTTCTGCTTTATGTTACCACATTATAAAAGAAAAATCTTCTTTTTTTGATAATTTTTTACCAATGTTAATTAAAATTTATGTTGTAGCAACATTTTTCTCACCATATTTACTCTTAAGAATATAAAGCAGGTCTGATGTCACCTTCACGCACTGACTCTGTGGAAGCACTATTCTCTGTTTTTCTGCCACACAATATATTGTGACTGTGTCTTTACCGTCCGATTCTTTGAAAATATCAGCAAGCTCATCCCTGTGTGTCTCATACTCAGCAATACTGTCAAACCTGAGCCACAATCTTCTTGGAACACTGTCAAAGCTCACGACACTGTCTGCCCTAAGCCTTGCTGGTTTATCGGCATCTGCCTGTATTCTTCCTGTAATAAATACTTTGTTGGTCGTGTCAAAAAGTCTTTTATATTTTTCATAATTTCTTGAAAACATAATTACCTCAACACTTCCAACAAAATCTTCTATTGTAAGGTACGCCATCTGCTGGCCTGAACCAGTAGTAATAACCTTAATGTTACTTATAAGGCCACCTATTGTCTGCTTTGAGCCGTTCATAAGCTTTGCCTGTCCGGTTTCCTCATCAATAAGAAAATCTGTGCTTCTCGCAGAAATATGCTTCTCCCACATACCAGTATATTCATCCAGCGGATGTCCTGTTACATATACACCAAGAACTTCTTTTTCACGTTCAAGCAGATCCTCCTTTTCAAACTCCTGAATATCAGGTACTTTCATTTCAAGACTCTGTTTATCCTCTTCACTTACGAAATCAAATAGTGACATTTGTCCTGAAATAGCATCTTTATTCTGCTTAACAGCACTATCAATCATTCTCTCATAGACATTCATCATGCCCCGTCTTGTATTACCAAATGTGTCAAATGCACCTGCAAGTATAAGATGTTCCACTGTTCTCTTATTAATTGCCCCTGCCATTCTTGTAATAAAATCCTGCATGGAGTGAAAATCGCCATTATTGGTTCTTTCTTCAATAATCGCAGTAATTGTAGGTCTTCCCATACTCTTTACCGCATTAAATCCAAACCTTATATTCTTACCTTCAACACCAAAATCAGCAATCGATTTATTGACATCAACAGGAAGAATACTAATTCCCATCTCTCTTGCTGCGAGAATATATTCTGCAACCTTACTTGTTTTATCAGTTACACTTGATATCAGCCATGCCATATACTGTACAGGAAAATGTACTTTCAGATATGCTGTCTGATATGCCACAACCGCATAGCATGCCGCATGTGATTTGTTAAATGCGTATTTTGCAAAGTCCATCATCTCATCATATATCTTATTGGCTGTCTGTTCACTTATGCCATTCTTAATACAGCCTGGTACTCCGTTAGATTCATTACCGTATACGAAATTCTGACGTTCCTGCTCCATTACATCAAGCTTTTTCTTAGCCATTGCTCTTCGCACATTATCACTACCGCCCCACGAATATCCGGCAAGGTCACGGACAATCTGCATAACCTGCTCCTGATAAACCATACAGCCATATGTCGGCTCTAAGATTGGCTCTAACTGCGGGCATTCATAGGTTATGTTTCCCGCGTTCTCTTTTCCCTTAATATACTGTGGTATGAAATCCATTGGTCCCGGTCTGTAAAGCGATATACCGGCAATTAAATCCTCTAAACAATCCGGTTTTAACTCTTTCATGAAGTTTTTCATTCCGCCACTCTCTAACTGGAATATACCTGCACATTTGCCCTGACTTATACATTCAAATACTGCCTTATCGTTATATGGTATATTATCCACCGAAAATGCAGGGTCAATCTGCTGTTCACATTTTTCAGTCTGTTGGATTACAGTTAAGTTTCTAAGACCTAAAAAGTCGAATTTTAACAGTCCCAAATGTTCCAGAGTAGGACCTTCAAACTGCGTAACCTTAACATTATCTGCTCCAACTGCAACCGGAACATACTCTCCAACATCCTTCTGACTGATAAGAACACCTGAGGCATGAACTGAAGCATGCCTTGGCAGTCCTTCAAGTCTCTTTGCTTTATCTATAAGATCTCTCACTGTCTCATCAGCTTCATACAATGCCTTAAACTCAGCATTTGGCTTAATGTCCCTGTCTGCGTCACCATTCATTGCACTGTCAATCGTAACACCAACCTTCTGTGGTATCATCTTCGCAATGTTATCAACCATCGCATATGGAAGATCCATAACCCTTCCGACATCTTTAATAACGGCTCTTGCTGCCATAGTTCCAAATGTGATTATCTGGCACACACATTCTTTACCATATTTTTCTATAACATAATCAATAACCTTCTGTCTGCCTTCTGGTGCAAAGTCCACATCAATATCGGGCATGGATACACGCTCAGGATTCAGGAATCGTTCGAATACAAGATTGTATTTAACAGGGTCAAGTGTTGTTATTCCAAGACAGTATGACACAAGACTTCCCGCCGCTGAGCCTCGTCCGGGTCCAACCGGAATATCATGTGTCTTGGCATAATTAATGTAATCCCACACAATCAAAAAATAATCAACATATCCCATTGAATAGATAACTGACAGCTCATAAGAAAGTCTCTGGAATATATCATTCGAATCCTCTGCCTTCTTTATAACAACATCTTTTCTGTCTGCAACTATTGATGCTTTTGCCTGCTCTATAATATCTTCAATGCATACATCTGCGGTCTTGTCCGGATATCTCTCCTTTAACCCCTCATAGCATAAAGCATTAAGATAAACCCATGAATTCTTTCCATATTCTTCTGGCACATCAAACGCTGGCAGCTTTGTAACTCCGAATTCTATCTCAACATTACATCTTTCTGCTATCTTATGAGTGTTCTCAACTGCTTCCGGTGCGTATTTGAACAATTCCGCCATCTCTTCCTCTGACTTTAAATAGAACTGTCCGCCCTCATATCGCATCCTGTTTTCATCAGAAAGCTTCTTACCTGTCTGTATACATAATAATATATCATGTGCATCTACATCATCTGCATAAGTATAATGAACATCATTCGTACATACCAGTTCAATTCCGGTCTCATTATGCATACGCATAAGCTGTGGATTGACATAGTGCTGTTCTGCTATTCCATGATCCTGCAATTCAAGAAAGAAATTTCCCTTTCCGAATATATCCTGGAGTTCAAGGGCAGCATCTCTGGCTGTCTCATACATGCCTCTTGACAGATATCTCTGCACCTCACCTGCAAGGCACGCACTCGTAGCAATAATTCCCTCGTGATATTCCCTTAACACTTCCTTGTCTACTCTCGGCTTATAGTAAAAGCCTTCTGTAAACCCTTTTGAGACTATCTTCATAAGATTCTGATATCCGGTGTTATTCTCTGCCAGCAATACAAGGTGATTATATTTATCCTCGCTCTGTCCTGCACCTTTATCAAACCTTGACCCCGGAGCTACATACACCTCACAGCCAAGAACAGGCTTGATTCCTGCCTTCTTAGCCGCCTCGTAAAATTCAATAACACCATACATCACACCATGGTCAGTTATTGCAAGGCTGTCCATGCCAAGTTCCTTTGCCCGTTTAGTAATCTCTTTTATCTTACTGGAGCCATCCAGCAATGAATATTCAGTATGCACATGCAAATGTGTAAAACTCATAACAACTCCTCCCTATATCAAAAAATATAACATATTTTCATTTATTAATCAGCAATTTTATGATATTCTATATTTAATTATTATTGTAAGGGAGTTGTATTATGTTAATATCTGATATTCCCGTAGGCGGACCAATTTCAATTGAAATATCCATAGATAATGTCAGCTACGAGATGCCTTCCTCTGTTGTTGCATCCAAGAATGGCTACATTCTCATAGCGCCTTTTACATCAAAAGGTGCTGTAATAGATTTTTCTTCTTATAAGGATATTTTATTTAATCTTTATACCATAGACCCGGTAACAAAGAACCGTGTAGTCTGGAAGAATATTAACATAGAAACTATCACTTATAAATCAACCGGTTTTGCATCTGCTTACTACAAAATCTCGACCAATGTTTATGCCAGTATAGCCTCTGAATGCGACAGAAGATTTAATCAGCGCATTTCAACCATGGCTTTGGGACATATCTCATCAGATACCACAGAAGCTGATATTCCGGTAACGTTAATTGATGTCAGTGATAAAGGACTTTCATTTTCAACCAGCAACGAACTATTATATAACTATAATAATACATATATAACATTTTCAGATCAGGCAAACGGAAAGCAGTTTAACTTTCATTTTAAATGTTTTATCATACGCAGCCAGTTGTATGGAGAACGCTACATTTATGGATGTATTATCCCAACTCCGTCCCGCGAATATCTTACATATGTTTTTCTTAAAAAAATTGAATCCAGAATCAGTTCTGCTAAAGAACAGTCTGAACAGACCGCTCTTAAAGATGCTGCTGACGTTGCTTCACAATCTATTGAAAGCACTTCGTCAGGATATCATTCACACATATCTGAAAAGAATAAGCGTTGATATAAGGGGCATATCACAATGTGATATGCCCCTTTATTATTAATCATCTTCTTTTTCTTTAGCTGTATCATCAGATTCATTATCGTCTGAATGACTGCCAATATTCTTCCATATATCGCTTTCCGGCTCACCACTAACTGTCGATGAATAGCTTCCATCTTCATTAAATGTTACGCTTTCTGCCACTTTCTCTGATGTTGAGAATAATGAAGTATCAACCGGTTCAGGTATTCCCTTTGCCTCTCTGAATATCTTCATGAATTCCTTGCCTGTGATAGTCTCATGGTCATACAGATATCTTGCAAGCTGATCCATTACTTCTCTGTTCTCTCTTATAATCTGCTTAGCCTCTTCATAACATGACGCAATAAGCTTCTTTACCTCGTCATCAACCTCTGCCTCAGTTGCCTGTGCACAGTTCATAGATGCTCTTCCGCTAAGATATTCATCTTCAACTGTTGATAATGCAACAAGTCCGAATCTGTCTGACATACCATATCTTGTAATCATTGTCTTGGCAAGGTTAGTTGCTTTCTTGATATCATCATAAGCACCATTAGTAACTGAACCAAATACAACTTCTTCTGCAGCACGGCCACCAACAAGTGATATAAGGTCTGTCATAAGTTCATCCTTAGTCTCAAGATGCTTCTCTTCCTCTGGGAAGTTAAGCACATAACCAAGTGAACCGTTAGTATGAGGTATAATAGTAATCTTCTGGACCGGATCAGAATTATTCTTGATAGCTCTTATAAGGGCATGTCCAATCTCATGGTAAGCAACAACCTGCTTTTCCTTCTTGCTAAGAACTCTTTCCTTCTTCTCCTTACCTGCTACAACTGTATCAAAAGCACCAAGAAGGTCCTTCTGGGTAACAACATTTCTTCCATTCTTAACTGCCGCAATAGCAGCTTCATTAATGATATTGGCAAGGTCTGAACCAACAAGACCGCTTGTTGCCATTGCAATCTCATCAAAATCAACTGTATCGTCCATAAGTACATCCTTAGAATGTACCTTAAGAGTCTCAATTCTTCCCTTCTTATCAGGTCTGTCAACGGTAATTCTTCTGTCGAGACGACCTGGTCTAAGTAAAGCCTTATCAAGTACTTCCGGTCTGTTAGTTGCTGCAAGAATGAATATTCCCTTAGATGAATCAAAACCATCCATCTCTGCAAGTAACTGGTTCAATGTCTGCTCACGCTCGTCATTGCCACCGCCATACTTGGAATCTCTGCTCTTACCAATAGCATCAATCTCATCAATAAATATAATACATGGAGCCTGCTTAGTTGCTTCCTTGAACAAATCTCTTACTCGTGATGCACCAACGCCAACGAACATCTCTACAAAATCAGAACCTGCAAGTGAGAAGAAAGGTACATCTGCCTCACCGGCTACAGCCTTGGCAAGAAGCGTCTTACCTGTTCCAGGAGGTCCTACTAAAAGTGCACCCTTAGGAAGCTTTGCACCAATCTTGGCATATTTCTCAGGGTAATGTAAGAAATCAACAATCTCTGTAAGTGATTCCTTAGCTTCATCCTGACCTGCAACATCCTTGAATGTAACACCTGTCTTTTTCTGGACATATACTTTGGCGTTGCTCTTTCCAACGCCCATTCCGCCCATCATTCCACCATTCTTAGCAATTCTTCTATATACAAATGCAAAGATTATATATATGAATAAAAATGGCAGTACATATGCAAGCAGAAATTCTACAATTGAAGAACTCGAATCCGGAATATATCCTTCAAACTCAATGCCCTTTCTCTTAAGAAGTGGTACAAGAGTATCATCATTAACATACCCTGTATAATATGTGTATGAAACTCCTGCTATGCCAGACTGTTTCTCCTCTTCAACAGGTGTAATAAGAATTCTGTCCTGCTCTAATGCTACTTTCTTTACCTTATCTTCATCAATCATCTGCATGAACTGGTCGTAGCTTATCTCCTTGTATGTCGCATTCCTAAACATATTGCTAAGAAGCGTAAGTCCGATAAATGTTACAACTGCCGCTATAATAATGAATATTATAAGGTTAACATTCTTTGGCTTCTTGTTATTATTGTTGTTATTATTGTTGTTATTACGGTTATTGTTGCGGTTATCGTTATTATTATAACCATTGTCATAACCGTTATTGTTATAATTATCCATACTCTTCTCCTGATATGATACTGTACTTATCTTAAGCATTTCCAAATAAGTCTGTTTTCATTATAAAGAAGGAAAAAATATAAATCAACCAAAATCTAAGTGTTTAATAAGATGTTTATATTTACTTTATATTCTTAGTTTTTTTCTTTAAACTATGGAAATTTATAATACAGGGCTGTATAATATTGCATATTTTTTTGATTACACATTCAGATTGGAGGAAAAGATGGCTGTTAAATATGTATTTGTAACAGGTGGTGTTGTTTCCGGTTTAGGAAAAGGTATCACTGCCGCATCTTTAGGCAGACTGCTTAAAGCCCGTGGTTTTTCTGTAACCATGCAGAAGTTTGACCCTTATATTAATATTGATCCAGGTACTATGAACCCTATCCAGCACGGAGAAGTTTTCGTAACTGACGATGGTGCTGAGACAGACCTTGACCTTGGTCACTATGAAAGATTTATTGATGAAAGCCTTAATAAGAATTCTAATGTAACTACAGGTAAAGTATACTGGTCTGTATTACAGAAGGAACGACGTGGAGATTTCGGTGGAGGCACAGTCCAGGTAATCCCTCATATTACTAATGAAATAAAGAGCCGTTTTTTCAGAGATTATTCAACTGATGAAACTAAGATTGCAATTATAGAAGTAGGTGGTACTGTCGGAGATATCGAAAGTCAGCCTTTCCTTGAAGCAATCAGACAATTCCAGCATGAAGTCGGACATGAGAACGCAATTCTTATTCATGTAACACTTATTCCTTATCTTAAAGCATCTGGTGAGATGAAGACTAAGCCAACTCAGGCAAGTGTTAAGGAACTTCAGGGAATGGGAATCCGTCCTGATATTCTTGTATGCCGTACAGAGCATCCTCTCGAGGCAGGTATAAAGGACAAGATAGCACTTTTCTGTAATGTACCTAAGTCTCATGTACTTCAGAACTTAGATGTTGAGATTCTTTATGATGCACCTCTTGCGATGGAAGAAGAACATCTTGCACAGGTAGCATGTGAATGTTTACACCTTGACTGTCCAGAACCAGACCTTGATGAATGGAGAGCAATGTGCAAGGCCTGGAAGAATCCTACTAAGAAGGTAACTGTTGCATTAGTTGGTAAATATATCCAGCTTCATGATGCTTATATCAGTGTTGTAGAAGCATTAAAGCATGGGGGTGTATATAATTCATGTGATGTAACTATCAAATGGATTGATTCAGAAACTGTAACTCCTGAAACTGCTGATGAGCTTCTCTCTGACGTATCTGGCATATTAGTTCCAGGTGGATTCGGTGACAGAGGTACAGAAGGAAAGATTGAAGCTATCCGTTATGCCAGAGAACATAATATTCCATTCTTAGGATTGTGCCTGGGAATGCAGCTTTCAATTGTTGAATTTGCAAGAAATGTTATAGGCTATGACGACGCACACAGTGTTGAACTTAATCCTAACACAACTCACCCTGTTATACATCTTATGCCAGACCAGGAAGGCATTGATGATATCGGCGGTACATTAAGACTTGGTTCTTATCCTTGTGTACTTGATAAAACAAGCAAGGCTTATGAACTCTATGGCGAAGAGCTTATACATGAACGTCACAGACACAGATATGAAGTTAATAATGATTACAGAAAAGTTCTTACTGAGAATGGTATGATGCTTTCAGGAATATCTCCTGACGGAAGAATTGTTGAGATGATAGAATTAAAGAATCACCCATGGTTTATTGCCACACAGGCTCATCCAGAGTTAAAGTCAAGACCTAATCGTCCACATCCATTATTCAGAGGCTTCATAACAGCAGCACTTGAATATCAGAATAAAAACCATTAATTATATTATATATGCATAACAAAAAACATCACCTGACGAATCCGACTTTCGTATCAGGTGATGTTTTTTATTGCTTTTGCTTATAAAATTATTACTTATTAAGACCATTAAGAATCTTCTTAATTCTCTTAATTTCATCATCTTCTAACTTCTGTGATTCACAGATAGAAGCAACCATATCAACAGCCTTGCCGTTGAACCAGAAATCAGCTTCTTCCTTTAAAAGCTGTCTTCTGTATTCCTCTTCTGAACGAAGTGGGTGAATGAAAGCTGCCTTTCCCTTACGGTATGTATCAACAAATCTCTTGTCCTTCAACTTACCTACGAAAGTAACAACTGTTGTTCTTGCGTAATCCTTACCATAATCGTCTCTTAACTGATCAATAAGTTCCTGTACAGGAATATCCTGTGGTGCTTCCCATATAAGCTTCATAATTAATGCTTCACATGGACTTAATTCATTAAAATGATTTCTGCTCATAAACCCTCCTTAGGCTCTTCCATAGATATACATATTCTATATTATACTGCCATTATTAATATTTTTCAACTGTATAATGAATAGTCGGATATGGATTTCACAATTGTATTACCGATAAACTGAATCCATCAAATTCCTTTTCTACAATAGTGAAATTCTGGGGAAGTCCGCACATATATGCTTTCATTTTCCCTTTCTCTAATCTATAAACTATTTTGTCCAAAATGTCAAGCACACCTTGACCTGTAGCCTTGCCATAAGCCTCTTTTAATGTCCATATTCTGAAGAATCTTTGATCACTATCGCACTCTTTAACCCATTCTGCTTCAGATATGTCAAAGAAGCGTTTTGCCAGATTCTGTCTACCTTTGCGGACTTTTTCAATATCAATTCCTACCGGTCTGTCGCCTATCACGCACGCTACATGATTAGACGAATGTGAAATATTGAAAAAAATTTCACGATTTGACAAAAAATAAGGTTTTCCTTGCGAATTATATGCTATTTCATAATTAAAGTACGGATTATTTGCTTCAATCACAGAAATAATATCCACCGTCTCATATAGAATTTCATCTGTATTATAATCCTTTTCTCCCGTTTTTATAGACCATTTTCCTACTGCATAATTAAGAAGTAGTCCTGCTGTCACAGTTTGCAGCTTATTTTCACGCATTTTCATCTTATCAGCCTTAACTCTCCTGTATTCTGGAATAAGCGAATAAGCCTTTTCATATAACTTTTCATCAGTTAATGAATCTGTCGTTGTCACAAATATCATCATAATCATTCACCATCTATACACTTATTGTCTGTGCATCTGCCATATAACGCTTTGAGAACACGAATACTATATCACCTGATTTAATAAGTGTCTCACCATTTCTTAAAACTTGTACGGCTTGCAACATCGCCCGCATATCCAATCTGGATAATGTCAAATATACGTTTTTTCTTATTATTCACCGTATCCCATCCTCCTACTTAAGCATATACCACGGAAGCAGCAATGCTCTTATATATTTTGCAAATGGCACATATGCCGTTATGTTAATGAATACCGGACATAATATAAGACACGCTATAAGAAGCACCGGTATTATTGAAATCATTGCATTGGCTCTCCTTACAGGTATTGCCACAAGCCATGCAAATAAAGTAACTGCTATTACATACACAGCCATATGAAGTATATCTGCTGCCCCCTTAAGTTGTCCTGCCACTGCAAGTGTTAACATTGCTGATACTGCAAAAAGTACACATGATATGAATGCATACAACGGCTTTCCTGCCACACGGTACATACGAGGCAGTGTTATAAATGTTCCGGAATTCTTATCAAGATAATATTCCACGATTCCAAAAAGTCCGCCTATATATACAAGAATTATAAGTAATGCCCTTAACGGAAACTCTCCTGTCTTATCTTCAAGCTGTGTCCCATTATCCTGTACACCATCTAGCACCTTAAAATCAATTCTGAATGTGTCATCTCCGGATATGTATTCCTCGTACCCTTTTCTTATCTCTTCCTCTGCCTTTTCTGAATGCTTTTTAAATATGTCTACAGAATCAACATAATTAACTGCAACCTCGGGCGAGTATGCCTTAAACATAGCAGAAAAGAATATCTCATCAGTCATTGAGCTGACAAAATCTGACCTGCATATGATAAGCTCTATAATGTCTCTGTAGCTGCCACTGTCAAGCTTATCCTTAAGCCCGGTACCAACTACATAGCCACACTCTGTGTATTTATTCATTATATCCTGCTCAAGCTTTTCCTGCGACTCTGCTTCGTAGAATTGAACTGAATAATTGCCATTCACAAGATAATCTCTTGTCATTATGGCAATCTTATCGTCATCTTCAAGCACTATTCCAACCCTTACAGGCTCTGTCTCCTTAAGAGACGCTGTATTCGTAATTATTAACGCTGCAACAGGCATTGCAATAAGCACCACGACAATCACAGGATTCTTTAACTGCCTTTTAACGAGCAGATACAGCCAGTATAACAATCTCTTCATTATCTGTCTCTCCTTATCTTAACCGCCAATGCCCCTGCCGCCTGAAATATAATTATCCACAAAACATTTGTAATAATGGTACTGATATCCACAGTTCCCTTGATTATCTGACCTGCAAGTGTGAATAATCCGTTAGTCGGAAGATATATGCCAGCAACACGCACACCCGGCGCAAGAAATGCTGATGAAACAATACATCCGGATGCATACATGCACACCATTCCAAGGACAGATACTGTGATTACAGAATACACTGTGTCGTCTACAACTGAGAATATGCAGTTTATAAATGATAGTGCCGCATACACAAGCACCACAATTCCCAGTGTGGAAGCAATGAATTCTCCAACTGTCGAAACCGCCAGAACACCTGATATTGCAGGAATCCCCAGCCTCATTATATTAATTATAATAAAAAGCACCTCAAATATTACTATATACACAATGCCAACTCCGGTGGTTCTTGCAATTCCTGTATCAAATGCTGATATTCCCGCACCTTTAAGACTCTTTGCAAGCGACCTGCTATAGTTCTTCATATTACCGGCACATGTTATTGCGCTAAGTAAAAGCAGCATTACAATTGCTGTACATACATAAAACTGTACTGTACTCAGACCTTCTTTAGCCGATATATCCCTTGTCTTAAAGTATATGCTTCTGTTAAGCGCATATGAAAGATATATGTCATTAAGCTTATTCTCATGTGTTCCACGCAGCCCCCTGTAATTCTTAAGCACACCATTGAACAAATCGTCAAATGTATATATCCCCGCTTCTGCAGTTGCAAGGTCAGAGCCTCCTGCCCTCACCATCTCACGGAATATCATCGAAGTATTATTAACACCCTCTGACTGACACACAACCTCAACAGGTGTATTCTCGCCCGACATAATATCACTTATCATATTCTTTGGCACAATAATAGCCATAACATAATAATTATTTCTTAAACCATCTATAGCCTTCTGTCTGTCAGTATATTCAAATGTACAGACATTCTTAATTGTGTCTATCTCACTGACATAATTGAATGCCATCTTAATATATCGAAACTCCTTATTATTATCTACCGAATCAGAGTTTTCTGTATCATCATAATCAGGATACACAACAGCAACCTTCATCCTCATGTCACTGTCCTGTGCCGTTGCAATGCCTATGCATGTACTTATTGCAATAACAAGCACTGCCGTCACTATCGTACCCAGAATTATCTTCGGTATAGATAAAAATGCGGATTTAATCTGCAATTTTAATAATTCCAGTTTCCTTCTCATCTAATCCCCCAATTAAATCTATCTGTGAATAATCTCTAAAAGCTCATTGCCGGTAACCGGATGGTCAAGTTCATTAAGCTTACCATTCTTTAAAAGGTACATTCTGTCAGCAAGCTTTAATTCACCTTCTTCGTGGCTTGTTATGATGACTGTACCTCCGCTTTTCGTGTAAGCAGACAGATAATTCATAATATCCTGTTTACACACAATATCCAGTGAAGCACCCGGCTCATCTAATATAAGTACAGGTGGATTCTTAGCCAGTGCACAGCATATGCTTAAACGCTTCTTCATACCTCCTGACAGCTTATCAACGCGTTTGTCAAGATATCCTGACACTCCTAACACAGCAGGAACACCGCCCTGTAAGTCAGCTTCCATATTTCTTCCGGTATCACAGTACCAGAATTTAAGATTATCCCTTACCGACAGCTTCTCCATAAGTGGATTCTCCTGCGGCACAAAACCAATATATTTCTGAAACACCAACGCATCTGCAAATGCATCAATGCCGTCTATCTTAAGACTTCCTCCATCTGCCTTAAGACTTCCTGCAAGTATCTCCAGAAGAGTAGATTTGCCACAGCCGTTGGCACCGACTATGGCAATATACTCTCCGCTGGCAGCATGAAACGAAGCACTGTTAAGGACTGTCGTTTTCCTGCCATATGATTTTCTAATATTCTCCACCTCTATAAACATACATATATCTCCACATTAATTCTGGGCTGCTGTATCAAACTGGCTGTAATACAGCTTGTGATAGAATCCGTTCTTAGCCAGTAATTCTTCATGATTACCCTGCTCTATAATATGTCCGTCTTTCATAACAAGAATAACATCCGCAGACTGGATAGTTGAAAGTCTGTGGGCTACGATAAAGCTTGTTCTTCCCTCCATCAGCTTTGCAAATGCATTCTGTATCTTTATTTCTGTTCTTGTATCAATAGAAGATGTAGCCTCATCAAGAATAAGCATTGGCGGCTTTGCAAGCATAATTCTTGTTATACATAAAAGCTGCTTCTGCCCCTGTGAAAGGCTTCCGCCATCCTCGCCTATAACTGTGTCGAATCCATTAGACATTCTCTTAATGAATCCATATGAATGTGCTGCCTTTGCTGCAGCAATAATCTCTTCCTCTGTAGCATCCGGCTTACCCATAACAATATTCTCTCTTATAGTTCCTGACTTTAGCCATGTCTCCTGAAGAACCATACCAAAGCCCTGTCTTAAAGACTTTCTGGTCATCTGTCTTATATCAGTTCCTGACACATCAATGCTTCCGCTGTTAACATCATAGAATCTCATAAGAAGATTAATAACTGTTGTCTTTCCACAACCCGTAGGTCCGACAATCGCTATTCTCTGTCCCTTCTTGACATGAAGATTGAAGTTCTCAATAAGCTTCCTGTCAGGTACATAGGAAAAGCATACATCATTAAGATCAACTGTTCCGTCAACCTCTTCAACAACCCTTGCGTCTTTAGCATCAGGAATCTCAGGGTCTTCTTCAATAAGTTCAAATATTCTGGCTGCACATGCAAGAGCATTCTGAAGCTCTGTGACAACGCCTGATATCTCGTTAAAAGGTTTAGTATACTGGTTGGCATAACTTAAGAAGCTTGATAACTGACCAACTGTGATACCGCCATTGATAGCTGAAAATGCACCAACAATCGCAACGCTCGCATATACAAGGCTGTTTACGAATCTTGTTGAAGGGTTAGTAATAGATGAGAAGAAGATTGCCTTTAAGGAATACTTCTGAAGTCTTTCATTAATCTCATCAAATTTTCTTACCGCCTCATCTTCATAGCCATAAGCCTTAACTACCTTCTGTCCGCCAATCATTTCATCAATAAGTGCTGTCTGCTCGCCTCTTGTCTCAGACTGGAGTTTGAACATGCTGAAGGTCTTCCTGGCAATAAAGCTTGCAACTAAAAACGAAAGTGGCGTGATAACAACAACAGCAAGTGTAATCTTAGCATTGATTGTAATCATAAATATAAGTGTTCCAAGTATAGTCATGACACCTGTAAAAAACTGTGTGAATCCCATAAGCAGACCATCTGCAAACTGGTCAACATCAGCTATTACACGGCTCACAATCTCACCATATGAATGTCCGTCAATGTACTTGAGTGGAAGCACCTGAATTTTTTCTATAGCCTCATTTCTTATATCTCTTGTTACTTCATATGTGATTCTGTTGTTACATATGTTCATAAGCCACTGTGAAAGTGCTGTAATTCCAACAAATATACCAATTCTTATAAGTATATTCACAATCTTTGCAAAATCCACATTATTCACACCGATAATGCAGTCAATTCCACGACCTACAAGAATTGGCACATAAAGTGTAGTTGCAACAGTTACTGCTGCCATAATAAGCGATAGTATTATAAAAAAGCTGTGCTTCTTAATTCTTTTAAGGAGTTTTACAAATGTTGATTTATTCTTCTTCATTATGCTACACCCCCTTCTGAATCTGCTTTCTTAAACTGTGATTCATATATCTCCTTATAAACCTCACAATTTGCAAGAAGCTCGTCATGTGTTCCCATTCCTGCAACCTGTCCGTCATCTAATACGATAATGAAATCAGCATACATAAGTGATGCCGCTCTCTGTGAAACTATGAACACTGTAGGAGAATTGTTCATTCCCCTTATAGCTTTTCTAAGTGCTGCATCAGTTGCAAAATCAAGGGCTGATGCACTGTCGTCGAGAATAAGCACATCCGGCTTTCTTACGATTGCTCTTGCAATTGTAAGTCTCTGTCTCTGTCCTCCTGAAAGGTTCTTTCCACCCTGTTCAATAGGATAGTCAAGACGGCCTTCCTTAGAATCTACGAATTCCTTAGACTGTGAAATCTCAAGTGCTTCATCTATCTGCTCATCAGTAGCACCCTTCTTTCCCATCCACATATTCTCTCTTATAGTACCTTTAAAAAGTACTGCTTTCTGCATAACGATACCGACTTTATTTCTTAAGGTTTCTATATCGTACTCTTTAACATTGACACCATCGACAATTACTTCACCCTGTGTAGCGTCATACAGTCTCGGGATAAGATTAACAAGACTTGATTTACCTGAACCTGTACCGCCGATAACACCGATTGTCTGGCCTTTCATAGCCTTGAAATTAATTCCTTCAACTGAAGGTGCACCTGAACCGCTGTAGGTAAGTGAAACATTTTTAAATTCAACGCTCGGTGTCTCTTCTTTAGCATCAACATTCTTAACATCACCATCTGACATTCCTGATTTTACCTCGAATACAGACTCGATTCTGCCTGCACATGCAAGTGCTTTAGTTATTGTAATGATAAGATTAGCAAGCTTGATAAGCTCAACTAATATCTGTGACATATAATTGTAAAGTGCAACAACCTGTCCCTGTGTAAGCGCACCAGCGTTAACTCTTACTCCGCCAATCCAGATAAGTGCAATTATTGATACATTTACAACAACATAAGTAAGCGGATTCATAAGTCCTGATATCTTACCAACGAATTTCTGCAATCTGTTAAGGCTTTCGTTATCGTTTTTGAAACGCTTAACCTCATCCTGTTCCTTATTGAATGCCCTGATAACTCTCACACCGGTAAGGTTCTCTCTTGTTATTCCAAGAATCTTATCAAGTCCTGACTGTACATTCTTGTACATAGGCCTTGTTGCAAGCATGATACCGAATACGATAAGTGCAAGTACCGGGATTGCCGCAACGAATACAAGTGCTGCCTTCACATCAATAGTGAATGCCATAATCATCGCACCAAATACGATAAATGGTGAACGAAGGAACAGTCGCAGTACCATGTTAATACCATTCTGTACCTGGTTAATATCACTTGTCATTCTTGTTACAAGTGTCGATGTACCAAGTGTATCCATCTCTGTGAATGAGAATGTCTGGATATGTGCAAATAAACTGTGTCTCATTCCGGTTGCTGCTCCAACTGCAGCCTTGGCGCTGAAATACTGTGCTGTTATGGCACATACAAGTCCTATGATTGCAAGAAGTATAAGCATAAGACACATCTGCATAATGTATCCCTTATCCGCATTAACAATACCCCTATCGATAACTGATGATACCACCAGCGGCACAAACAACTCAAATATTGCTTCGAGCATTTTAAAAAGCGGTGCCAGAACGCATTCCTTCTTGTAATCCTTAAGGAATCTCATAATCATTTTCATAAGAAAGCTTCCTCCGTTAATTCAGTGACACTAAAGCATCCATAAGAAACTCATACGAATAGCATCTCTTAGTGCCAAAATATTCTCTATAAACTTCATAATTGTAATATGAATGTTCAAACTGTCTTGAATACAAATGCGCTATATCAACGCGCATTGTAAAATCAGGCGTACATCCGGACGCATGATTAGCTGCTGCCATAATGTCCACTGCAAGTATGCCTATAACCGCATTCTTTGCTTTAAGAAGGACATCGTAATCATTCACTGCGTCAAGCATGTATCTATACACATAGTACATTGCAAGCTGCTCATATTCATGTGCAAATGCTTCACTTCCCGCATGGTAAGTTTTCATTACCGCTGCAAGCCCAGAATCATCCGCCAGCCCGTCTAGGAACTGTCTTACTCTCGCCACATGAATATTCCAGTCATGATTGATTACCTCCATTCCTTTAAAGTCATCAAAGAAATGTCTCAATCCCTTTATCAGCCTTTTGCCATGCAGCTTCTCATCCCGGCTTTTTAGTCTGTCAAGCAGCTCCTCTCTGTAATCAGCTCCACAGAACCGCTTTGCAACACCAGCTATAAGCTCGTCCCTTTCAGCATCAAGATGCTTCTGGATACGCTTTGCATAATCAAGATAGAGCATCAGCCTCTCAAATATACTTATATCCCTGTCTGATATTATTCCAAAAGCCACTATTCTTGCCTGCCGAAGATGCATATATGTATATGCATCTATATCATTAGGCTCCGGAGTAAGGCTGTTATCCTCAACCGTATCAAATGTAAGTTCATCTTTATATGAAAACATCAGCTCTCCAGCCGTCTTACACGAGGGTGCTATGCCAATCTCTCTTATATTGCCATAATCATTAATAAATCTTGGAAACTCTGCACATGTTTCACACAGCTTATCCTCTCCAAGTTCTATATATAAATCACACAGATTATCATCATTAAGGAAAGGACAGCGTCCTCCTTCTTTCAGTGTAAATGTACATTCTCCGTCCTGTGATGGTACCATTACACTCTTCAGGCGCTTTCCAAAAGCACCTTTAACTGTTTTATAATATTTGTAAGAATTCTTATCAACATCAACATCCCACCCGGCACAGCATGTATCTGTACAGGCTCCTGCAATGCATCGGAAATCTTTATAATAATGTGGTGTCATTACTTTCATTTTATTATCTCCCGCATATAAACCGGCATATTAAGCGCATCTGTTAACTGCGCAAAAATTGTCTGCCACACCTTATTAGTGCAGCAGACACATTTACATGTACATATTATTATAATTACTGTTCTTTTTCTTGTCCACAATATACTTATACACTGTGACACACGCAAGAATAATCATAAGTCCCTCTGCTACCATGTATGTATAGAACAGATATGGCTGTCTTAACGCTGACACAAGAAGTGGTGAACTCATTGCAAAATCATACATTCCAGCATCGCCTATATACTTAGACATAACAACTGTACTCATGATTGTTATATTAGGAAAAGACATATTGCCAAGCACAAGTGCCACAACCAGCACAGCATTGCGTATTAAGAAAAATGTCCTGCTCACCTTAGCTTTACTAAGACAGCTCATAACAATGCCTCCTATTATACATACAAGAAATAAAAGAAACATCATATACATCTCAGAAGCTGCAATTGCAGATACTTCCGTTGCCGCAGTCTCATATCCTGTAAGCAGTGCAAAGAACCCAAATATAGAGCGGCCTCCCATAATACATGCCGCCACAACAAATAATAATAGTAATAAATTCCTTCTGTTTAACTTCCTGTTATCCATAATTCCTCCATTTGTATTATTATCGCAATTCTGGAGGAAGATTTCAAGTAATTTATATGAACTTGCTCCGCCACTTTATTGCCTCATCCCTATACGCAATCGCTGTCTCCATAAGCTCATTGTATTGCGCCTTCGCACTTTCTATTGTTGCCTCAAGCTGCGCAATTACCTGCTCAGACTGCGCCTGTTGCTGCATATATGTATTAAGCTGTATCTCATATTCATGAATTTTTTCTTCATTTTGTTTCAGGCTGCCTGTGTCCTGACACGGTATGAATTTTCCATCTGCCGTAATCTCATAGAAATTATCTACATATAAAAATGCTCTTCCCTGCATTCCAAACACTTCATACATATCAACATTTTCACAATCCACAGGAATATTTAGACTGTCACCTTCTTCCAGTGGGCAGACAGCCCTCAGCGACAGTCTGTCCGTAAGCGGGTTTGTCACCATATAAAACAGCAATAACCTGTCTTTATTTACTACAAGCTGTGGACAGTGCATATCTGGGTTCTCGCTGCTTTTCACACGAAAAAGTGCTTCGTTGTTCATCACATTTTTAACAAGAATATCTCCGTTCTGGTTCTGATATGCATAATATATTGTGTCTCCCAGCACCACATCTGAAAGTCCGTCCAGAAAGTCTGACGCAAGCATTATCGGGCGCTCTATACCGTCTATGTACGCCGTTCTCAAAAATATATATCGTGATATGCTATAGATTATAAGCCGTCTGTCGCTGCCTGCTGTGTATACATTTGCCATAAAAGGACACTCCCGTTTTTACATTATTATATGGTCACGCGAATGTAGATAGAACATATAATGTAGTAAAGAAACGAAGAAGGAAAAGATAATGGCTAAATGTAAATGCAGCAAATGTGGTTCTACCCGCATTGTAAGCAATATTGTGCAGAACATGCCTAATGGCTGCTTTGATGTATGCACGAACCCGATATGCGGTTCACCCGATGAACTCAGTATTCTTGCCCCTCTTATCTATGACGAGATAGGTATTAATCTGTGTACCACATTCGCTGTCGGCACAGATATTTCAACGACTTATCCAACAGCTACCAACGCATCAGTCAGTGTTATAGATATAACCTACACTTATGGTGATGAAAATGTTGAAATCACCCAGATAGCCGGAAGGCCTAACTGCTACTCTGTGAAACTTACCAACCTTACTGTAACATTTGCAGTAACACTTTATGATGAGTCATGCAGGGCATTAGCAACTCTTACCCCAACGGCAGTCTACCTTCCTAACTCAACTACTGCTGCAACTTATGATGAAGACACCAATCCGACATCTGTGACCCTTGAAATATTCGCTCCTTACGGAGTTTCCTACAACTCAAATAACGCAACTCCACCTGTTTATACGCCTGCACTTAACAGTATAGGTTTCTTATCATCTGACAATATTGTAACCCAGGGACTCAACCTCTATGCAATACCTAAGCTTTTAGGTCTTGATATTACAGATGACGAGGTTACTGTAGGTCTCACTCTCATCTTACAGAGCCTTTACTTCTGTGGATACCGCGTAACAAGTGCCGGCAGAATCTCAACGCCTAAGGGCAGCATTGTTTCCGGTGAAGAATCAGACTGCATCAAGTTCGTTTGCGGCAACCTCTTAGACAGAGCCATCAAACCTCTCGATTTAAGCCCACCTTCATGTGAAGGTAACTTAAAAAAAGACTGCAAGAAGCCTTGCATGAATGACTGCACCGACACTCTTAACACTAACAGCACAGCCTGCCAGAACGCTTGTAACAATAGCAATAGCAGCCAGACTTCCTCTGGTGCTTGCGCCGGATCTTGCAATAACATATGCAGCAAGACTAACTGATAACTTCAATCTGTGGGAACAGACGCCTGCCTGGCGGCTGTTTCCATGTACATATTTTCTCCTTTTGGACTTCTGCGCGCCTTTCCTTCGCTTCAACGTCCAATCCGCCACGCAACTTCTTCCCTTTTGGACTTCCTCCGTGTATTCCACTACTTCAACGTCCAATCCGCCACGCCGCTTCTTCCCTTTTGGACTTCCTCCGTGTATTCCTCTGCTTCAACGTCCAATCCGCCACTCTTTTCTGTTCCTTTTGGACTTCCTCCGTGCATTCCTCTGCTTCAACGTCCAATCCACCACTCAATTTCTTCCCTTTTGGACTTTTGCTTGCCTTTCCACTACTTCGACGTCCAATCCCAATCTATACGCTCACATTTTCTTCCATCGCAAATATTTTAATTGCTAATTTCCCTACTATGTGTGTATAATTAATGAAATATATTATATTGAACTGTTGTATACACAGTCGTAAAGTGAATATATTTAGCTGTGGATGCTCTCTGGAGCAGCCACAGCTAAATATATTCGCTTTGCAGCGTCCGTATACACCACAGTTCGCATGGAAAGGAGTTACTAATGAATTTTAAAAAGTACAGGTCGAGATTCCTTTTGGTTTTTGCGGCCCTCACTCTCTTGTTCTCTTCTGTTCTTCTTACTTCATGTCAGGGCAAGAAGATTAAGAACACAGTATTTTCTGTAGATGATCTTGCAGGCAAGACTATTGGTGTTCAGTTAGGAACAACTGGTGATACTCTCGTAAGTGATTACGAAACTGACGGTTCAGGCACAACCGTATCAAGATACAACAAAGGTTCTGATGCTATACAGGCTTTAAAGCAGGGTAAAGCTGATGCTGTTGTTATTGATGAACAGCCTGCCTTAGCATTTGTTAAAGCTAATCCAGACCTTACAATTCTCGAAGAAGAATTTGCAAATGAGGATTATGCAATCTGTGTTGCAAAGGGCAGTTCCCTTACTGCAAAGCTCAATGAGGCTATTGAAGTACTTATGGCAGATGGAACTATCCAGAAGCTTATTGACGATTATGTTGGCGATAATGCTACATTTTCAGGTTACAAGTCTCCGGAAGGTGTAAGCCGTACTAATGGAACTCTTGTTATGGCTACAAATGCTTACTTCAAGCCATACGAGTACTATGAAGGCGGCTCTATTATCGGTATTGACGCTGATATTGCACAGGCTATTGCTGATTACCTCGGCATGAATTTAAAGATTGAGGATATGGAATTCGATTCAATTATTACTGCTGTATCTTCTGGTAAAGCCGATTTTGGTATGGCTGGTATAACAGTTACAGATGAGCGTAAGAAAAATATCGATTTCACAACTACTTATACAACTTCTAAGCAGGTTATTATTGTCCGTGACGACAATGCTTCTGCATCAGGCATGAGTTTTGCTGAGAAGTTCAAGACAGACTTCATTAAAGAAGCAAGATACACTTATCTTCTAAAGGGTCTGCTAAACACAGTAATTATTGCATTCTTTGCAGCACTTATGGGTGTTGTTATTGGTTTCCTTATTGCAGTTGTCCGTTCTAACCATGATAAGACAGGACACATGAAGATTCTTAACTTCATTTGCAACATTTATCTTACTGTAATCAGAGGAACACCAACTATGGTACAGCTGCTTATTATCTATTATGTAATATTCAGCTCTGTACATATTGACAAGCTTATTGTTGCAATACTTGCATTTGGTATCAACTCAGGTGCTTATGTTGCCGAAATATTCCGTTCAGGTATTATGTCTATTGATAACGGACAGTTTGAAGCCGCACGAAGCCTTGGTCTTTCTTATAAAACAACTATGATAAGTGTTATTCTTCCTCAGGCATTCAAGAATGTTCTCCCAGCACTTGCTAATGAGTTCATTGTTCTGTTAAAGGAAACATCTATCAGCGGTTATATCGGTCTTAACGACCTTACAAGAGGCGGCGATATTATCCGAAGCATAACTTATGATCCAATGCTTCCACTTATTGGTGTTGCCATCATCTACCTTGTAATGGTTATGGGACTTTCACAGCTTGTTAAGAAACTTGAGAGGAGGTTAAGAAACAATGAGCGATAATACTAACGAAATCATACTTGAAGTTAAGGATTTGAAGAAATCTTTTGGCGACCATGTTGTATTAGAATCAATCAATACAACAGTCCGCAAAGGAGAGGTTATTGCAATTATCGGACCATCTGGCTGCGGTAAATCAACATTTTTACGTTCACTTAACCTTCTTGAAACTCCTACAGAAGGTCATGTATTATTCCATGAGCAGGATCTTACAGATAAGAGTGTAAATGTGGATGAATTAAGAGAGAAGATTGGAATGGTGTTCCAGCATTTTAACCTTTTCCCTAATATGACTATAAGAAGAAACATAACTCTTGCTCCTACTAAGCTTGGACTTATGAGCAAGGAAGAAGCTGATAAGAAAGCTGATGAGCTTCTTGCAAGAGTGGGACTTTCTGACAAAGCCGATGCTTATCCTAACCAGTTAAGTGGTGGTCAGAAGCAGCGAGTTGCTATTGCAAGAGCACTTGCAATGAATCCTGAGATAATGCTTTTCGACGAGCCGACATCCGCACTTGATCCTGAAATGGTTGGTGAGGTTCTCGCAATCATGAAGGAACTTGCTGCATCAGGAATGACAATGATTGTCGTAACTCATGAGATGGGATTTGCAAAAGAAGTTGCCAACAGATGCATGTTCTTCTATGATGGAGTCATCAATGAAGAGGGGGCTCCTGAAGAGTTCTTTGGCAATCCTCAGAGTGAGAGATTGAAGGATTTCTTGTCGAAGGTGCTTTAATTAGTACAAAGGTGGGCATTGAGATAGGGAGATGTTATACAAGACCTCATGGATGCCTGCACCTAGTGTAAGTAAATGCCGTCATATACAATGTCTTTTAGCTGTGTAAAAATCAAACGCGCTTCGCTTGAACGAGATTTTTACACAGCACTTTTTGTATATAACGGCATTAACTTACACACGGTTCGGCATAAATCGGTCTTGCATAACATCTCCCAATCTCAAAGCCACCACCCCGCTACTAAGCAGCCAAAATAATTACAGACATGCCGTACAGTATATATTACATCTCTATTGGTATTCCCATATGTTCATTCCATATTTCTTCTGCATTATCTTCAATAGAATAGTGCATTATAAATTCAGGAGAAGTTTTTAACATTTTATTTATAGTTGATTTCGCAATTATATGCTGTGCCTGAAGTTCAGATAAATTATGTTCTTTAACCAAATATTCTGTTAAATACAATTTATACATTTCTACAGATAATTTTTTCATCTACAACATCTCCTCTCTTTTTCTTTTATTATAACACATTCTGTCAATTGTAAACATTTTAAACTGTTGTGAGTGTGAAAGGAAATTTGTCTGGTAATATAATTATATAGCATATTATCAATATCATTCACATTTATTTTCTTATTTAAATTCTTTAGTGTTTGTGCAAGTATTACGATTTCATTATCTGCAATAGATCCCTGTACTATATCATATTCCTGATTAATGTTATGAAAATGTGAACCTATGGAATTCATATATTCAAAACCATTCCTGTTGTTAATAATAAATTGTGCCCATTTTATATCTAATTTTGTAAAGTTTAAAATATTACAAATTTCTTTTGCCTTTCTTTCATTATATTCAAATACTAACACATATGGTTCAACATATATTTGCTTATATGAATTGGTTTTCTTAGCTTTATTTATTGCTGTATTTTTGGCAAAAGAAAATGATGGAGTTGTATAAAATCCTTGTCCAAAATCAACTTTAGATTTACCTCGTTTAAAATTTATGCCATTTTTTATAATATTCTCAGCACCTGAAGAAATAGTTCCATGATATAATTTCATATTTTATCACCTGCATTTAGTGTTTTATAGTATTATATATCAATATATAATAAATATCAATATGAGATTATATTTATATTATTGAAATACAGTTCAATCAGTAAAAAAATTACTATATGCAAAAAGTTATGAAAAATTTTGTTTAACTCCATCAAAACAAACATATCCACACCCAGAATGCAATGCCGCAGGCGAGCATTCGTCCGGAGGCTGGGCACTCGAAGGAGAAAAAGTCAGCCGTACAGTGTGCTGTGGGAGGGGGTGTCGCTTAAATGTATGTTTATGTTGTGTGCTCGATTTATGACGAGCCGTGTGAATGTTAATAACGCCATCTGCAAAAGGTCTGTGCATGAAATCTCGTTCAAGCGAAGCGCGTTTGATTTCATGCATAGTAATAAACTTTGCAGATGGCGTTATTTACTTTCACTAGGCGAGGAATCCATGAGAGCATGCAATATAAACATACATTTAAGCGACACCACGCCTCTCCCACAGTCACTGTACGGCGTCCGGTCTATCAAGCCTCCTTCGAGTAGTCAACCTTCAGAAGACACAGTCCCTTTGCCGGTGCAGTTGCACCTGCAAGGCTTCTGTTTCTCTCCTCTAAAAGTTGATGCATACTCTCTGGTGTTCTCTTTCCCTGTCCAACTTCAAGAAGTGTACCACTTAATATTCTTACCATATACTGTAGGAATCCGCTTCCATGATATGTAAGATTAAGGAATGAACCCTTTAAAGAAACATCTATTGAATAAATCTCACGGACTGTCGATTTCTTCATCTTGGGATTGCCACAAAATGATGCAAAATCATGTTCTCCAGTAAGTATGTCTGCTGCCCTCTTCATAGCTTCAACGTCCAGCTTACCCTCAATTATATTGACATATTTTCTGTTAAATACAGGCTTTTTATCCCCAACATAACATGTATAGCAGTAAGTTTTCCCCTGCGCATTGTAACGGCTGTGAAATCTGTCAGATGCAACACGGACCTCCTGCACACAGATATCTTCTGGAAGATATCTGTTCATATAATCGCATATCTCATCTTCCTTCATCTTTGTTTCCATATGTGCATTGGCTACCATTCCCTTTGCATGCACTCCGGCATCTGTTCTTCCTGCACCTATAACCTCAACCTCAGTTCCTGTCATGGCAGAAAGCACTGATTCTAACTTTCCCTGAATTGTCATATCTGTAGTTGGCTGATGTTCCCAGCCATAATACCTTGTACCATCATAAGTGATTATCATCTTATAATTCTTCATTCATATCTCCCATTCATTCTTCTGTCCATAAACACTTTTATATCATCTTGCCAGATTCTGCTTCATACCATCGAGAAAATCATATATTTCATCCATAAACACCTTGCCATAGCGCTCATATTTATTCTCACCGACACCGCTTACTGACAGCATTTCTTCCTCATTAAACGGAACTTTAAGACACATATCTATAAGCGTCCTGTCTGAAAATATTACATATGGCGGAACACCTACTGAAACAGCTATCTGTTTTCTTAACTCACGCAGTCTGTTAAACAACATAACACCTCTGTCATTAAGTGCATCCTCCGGTTTCTTTGACTTGGGCGTTGCATATGCTGATTTTGCAGCAGCGGCAGAACGCTTCATTCTGTCTGCCACCATTGCAGCATTCCTTGATACAGGTTCACTGAAACGGTTTCCCGGATACATATAAGCCTCGTCTGCTTCCTGTTCTGCCTCATCAATAACACAGTTAGAACAGTTATGGCAGTTGTATCGTCCACCCTCTGGATTGTCTGGTCTTTCTCCAAAATATTTAAGTATATACTCTCTTAAACAGCCTGTTGTCTTACAGTAATCGACCATTGCATTAAGCCTTCTTTTATCAAGAATCATAAGCCGTGCCTGTTCTTCTGCATCCATATCAGGATTAGGCTCTCTGTGTTCTATGAAAAACTTATTTATCATAATATCCTGTGGGGAATACAACAGTACGCATTCTGAATCCTCTCCATCTCTTCCGGCACGTCCAGCCTCCTGATAATAATTCTCTATGCACTGCGGCATATTATAATGAATTACAAATCTTACATTTGACTTGTCAATTCCCATTCCAAATGCATTAGTTGCAACAACAACTGGCTTGATATCATATATAAATGAATCCTGATTTTCTTTTCTTTCTTCTGCTGAGAGACCCGCATGATACTTAGTCACAGAAAGTCCGTTAGCATTAAGCATGTCATAGACTTTTTCAACATTTTTTCTTGTAGCACAGTATATAATCCCACTATCCTGTCTGTGGCTTACAAGGTAATCAAGTATATATGAATCCTTGTCCTTAATATGCTTGACCTTGAATGTCAGATTGCTTCTGTCAAAACCTGTCGTAAGTATTACAGGTCTTTCGAGTGAAAGAATCTGCAATATATCATCTCTTACTTTGCTTGTCGCTGTAGCTGTAAACGCGCTTATTATAGGACGCCTTGCCAGTTTCTTAACAAAAGTCAATATATTCAGATAACTTGGTCTGAAATCCTGCCCCCACTGTGATATACAGTGAGCTTCATCTACAGTAATCATAGATATCTCTACATGCGTGGCAAAATCAAGAAAGCCCCAGGTTTCCAGCCTTTCAGGTGCAACATATATAATTTTATACCGTCCCTGCTTTGCAAATGCGAGTGCCTTAGCTATCTGATTATCTGTAAGAGAACTGTTAATATAAGCTGCATGTACACCTGCCTGATTAAGTGCTCCAACCTGATCCTTCATTAGCGATATAAGTGGAGATACAACAAGAGTAATGCCGGACATTAACAATGCCGGCACCTGATAACATAATGATTTTCCCGCACCTGTAGGCATAATTCCTAACACATCCTGCCCTGCAAGAATAGCATCAACTAACTTTTCCTGACCCGGACGAAATGAATCATACCCAAAATAATGCTTTAAAATTCCGTATTTATCCATATATCACTCTCTTTTCAATCTTCTCTTACTTTCATACATTCTCTTATCTGCTCTGCTTCTTGTATCTTCAAAGTTCTTATCTGTCTTTATATCATATTCAGCATAACCACATGCAATCTGCACATTAAGGTCTTTGATTCCAAGTTCTTCTTCAGTATACTTTTCAAGTTCCCTTAGCTGCTTTACATGTCTTCCAATATCAAAGCTTTTTTGCTTCTGATTAATTACAGTACAGAATTCATCCCCACCTATACGATAACATTTACCATGTCTGCCAAATATCTCTTTAATAATTCTGGCTGATGCCTGTATATAGGCATCTCCTGCTGCATGCCCCAGATTATCATTACACCACTTAAGGTTATTAAGGTCAAATGTCACTATAGAATACCCTTCATAATCAGAAGTTTCCTGTTCCCACTCTTCAAATGCAAAGCGATTATAAACCCCTGTCATAGTATCAGTTACAGCCATCTCTTTGTAGAAATCTGCCTTCTGGCCTTCTTTAATCTTCTCAAATGCTTCTGATATGCTCTCATAACCAAGCACAATAATAAATATAAGAATACCCAGTTTTCCTATAAGATCTGTCTGCTGCATTCCCTTATAATATGCAATAAGATCAACAATCATAGAAATTCCAAGTGCAGCCGCACCTATAATATTAGACTTTACTTTCCTGTCAAAGCCTTTAACCCATACTCTTTTAATAAGAACTGTACAGAAATATACAAGTGACATAACAAGCATCATATGTATAATGTACACGCTGTTCTTAAACTCCCACACACCTGTCATATGACATACAAGCAGTATTACAGCTGTTGCAGCATATATGGCGCACAAGATATTATTCGCAGCACTTTTCCCTATCTGGAAAAAATTCTTCTCTGCCTGCATAAAAGGAATAGGTATCATCATTAGCAGTACATACCCTATCAGTGAACCTATCTTCCTGTTCTCCACAAGAATTGTTGCAATATCAGTCTCATTAAGAGCCCATGCACCTATAATCATTGCAAATATACCAAAATAAAACAGTGCTTGTGTCTGTGCAATCTTCTTTCTGCAGAAAATCCATAATATAATCATAGCAAATCCAACTATTATTATAAACGAACTAAGTACTGCTGATGGCAGCGATTTCGCAATAAGCTCTTTTATAAGTTTTGTCTCGTCACCATATTCAAATGTTGTTCCTCTTATCTTATGACCAGCATATACATTAGTAAGCCTTACGATTATATCTGTTGTATATGGTGGAATGTTCACAATCGTATAATTAGTTCCAGTGGTTGTTCCATATACAGACCTATGTGCTTTTATATAATATATAAGTCTTCCACCTGCATATACTTCTACTTCCTGATGCCTGCTTACAAATGCCAGTGCATTATTATTTCCTGCACCTGCTCTAATCTTCACATGATATTCAATTGTGTCATCTCCAATATATCTTGTATCCTCTGGTTTAACTACGACACTCGTTCTTTTATCTGCCGGTGTCACCTTATCTACAGTGCTGAATATAAATCCTGAAGCCATAAAAAGCAGAAATCCTAATAAAAATATACAGTAAAAAATCCTGTTAACTAATTTAATTCTTTTCATAAAAAAAGCCTTTCAGCCGTACTATAGTGTTATCCGTAATAAATCTAACCCTATAATACAGTAGAATGGCTTTATTTTCAAATGATTTTTTGTTGTTCTGTATTTTGTACACTATTCGCAAAGTTTTAAAACTGCATAGCACTACAAGTTACTATTATATACTTTTAGCAAGTTCAGTTGGATTCTCTGAAAACTTCAAAGCTACATCCCTTGAAATAACTCTTGTCTTAACAAGATTAGCAAGCGAATAGTTCATTGTGTGCATACCTGTCTGCATATTTGACTGAAGAACGGTCTGGATCTGATTAGTCTTCTTCTCTTTAATAAGATTAGATACTGCTGTATTATTAAGCATAATTTCTGTTGCAGCAATTCGTCCTTCCTGCTCTGCACGAGGTACAAGTGTCTGTGTTACAACTCCGGTTAATACAGATGCAAGCTGTATTATAAGTGCAGACTGTGCCTCAATAGGGCATGCACTGATTATACGCTCAACTGTCTGTGTAGCGCTTCTTGTATGAAGTGTTGATAATACAAGATGTCCTGTTTCAGCAGCTGTAATTGCTGCATTGATAGTCTCATAATCTCTCATCTCTCCCACAAGAATAACATCCGGATCTTCACGAAGTGCTGAACGAAGTGCTGTCGCAAAATCAGGTACATCTCTTCCTACCTGTCTCTGATGTATCATAGATTTCTTAAATCCATATACATACTCTATAGGATCTTCTACTGTTATAATATGTCTTGACATATTGTTGTTAATATAATCAATCATAGCTGCAAGTGTTGTAGACTTACCACTTCCTGTAGGACCTGTTACAAGAATAAGACCAGACCTTTTCTCAACAAGCTTAGAAAAAAGTTTTCCTGAATGTCCCAATTCTTCAAACGACGGTATAACAGAATCAAGAAGACGGATACTTGCTGCAAGATTTCTTCTCTGATGATATATATTAATTCTTAATCGTCCACCAGACTCATCAGTAGATGCCACGTCAATATCTTTTCCTGCCTGAACATTCTGTATATCTTCATCACCAAGAATTGAGAATATCATCTCTTCTGTTTCTTCTATCGAAGGTGTTATATCAAGAAGCTCAAGTTCACCATATTTTCTTACTGCAACCGCTTCTCCTGCAGTAATATGCAGATCTGAACACCTGTTATCTCTTGCGTATTTAATTAATTCTTTTAATTCCATGTTCCCCTCCCATACATTTTGTTCATTAGTATGAACCACAATAAAATACTACCATAATAAAAATGCATATTCAATCACACTTTTATCCCATTTTTCTTACATATATCATTAAGGCAGCATCTTTCACAGTGTGGCGTAGTACGCGCCGTACATACCTCTCTTCCGTGGTCTACAAACCGGTGGCATAATCCACTTCCTTCTTCTGGCGGGACTATCTTCCACAATGCCATCTCAACCTTCTTAGGCTCTTTCTCGTCTTTTACAAGACCTATTCTGTTACAAAGCCTTATACAGTGTGTATCTGTAACAATTGCCGGCTTTCCGAACACATCACCCATAATAAGATTGGCACTCTTCCTTCCAACTCCAGGAAGCTTTAATAATTCTTCCATGCTGTCAGGAACTTTATCATTATACTGTTCATGAAGCATGCGCATACATGCACATATATCCCTTGCCTTGCTTTTTCCAAGACCGCAAGGTCTTATAATCTTTTCAATCTCTTCTGGAGATGCTGCAGCAAGTGATGCTATATCAGGATATTTTTCATACAGTCCCTTAACCACAACATTTACTCTTGCATCAGTGCATTGTGCCGCAAGTCTTACGCTTACAAGCAGTTTCCAGGCATCATCGTAATCAAGACTGCACTCCGAATCCGGATATTCTGCCTTTAATCTTCTTATAACCTCTAAAACAAGTTCTTTCTTAGTCATAGATTACGCATCTTTCTTCTTATAATTAGCAATTCCGAATATTGCAAGAAGCAATACACACGCAAATATCATCCAGCCAACAAGATAACCTGTTCCCCTTGGTTTAAATGTATCATAATAACCCTTAAGGTATACAACCACTATAATAGCCGGAAGTATATAACTCATATAGAATCTTAACCATTCAGGAAGCTTAGGACCTTTTCCTTCATTAGCTTCTTTTCTGAAGCCTTCCCAGCCCCAGCCGTTCTTCTTGGTACAGAATAATACAAATATCATGCTTCCAAGAGGAAGCAGATTATATGAAACAAGGAAATCCTCCAGATCCATAATTGAACTTCCCGGACCAATAGGCTGGAAAGCTGCAAGCTTGTTAAAGCCTAATACAGCAGGAAGTGAAAGCAGTATCATGAATATAACATTACCTGCAACAACCTTTTTCCTTGAAAATCCCTTAAGGTCAATATAAAAAGCAATAATGTTCTCAAATACAGCAATTACAGTTGATAATGCTGCAAATGACATGAATACAAAGAATGCTGTTCCCCATATTCTTCCTCCCGCCATATGATTAAATATGTTAGGCAGTGTTATAAATAAAAGTGATGGACCGGCACCCGGAGCAACACCATATGCAAAGCATGCAGGAATAATTATGAATCCTGCCATAAGAGCAACAAATGTATCAATCAGAATGATATTAACAGCCTCTCCACCTATTGTTCTGTCTTTCTTTAAGTAGCTTCCGAATATCTCCATTGCGCCAATGCCTACACTAAGTGTAAAGAATGCATGTGTCATGGCATCAAATATAACCGGTCCTAAACCTCTTGATTTAATAGCATCCAGATTAGGCACCATATAGAATTTAACACCTTCTGATGCATTAGGAAGTACAAGTGAATGAACTGCCAGTACCACAATAAGGATAAGAAGAAGTAACATCATAACCTTAGTAATCTTCTCAACGCCCTTCTGTAATCCTAATACACATACACCAAACGAAAGTAAAACTGCAACAATCATCCAGATTGTCATTGTACCAGGCTGTGAAAGCATAGTTCCAAATGCTCCTGAAACCTCATCTGGCTCTAAACCTGCTAACGAACCTCTTGCCTCACGCCATGCATAATAAAGCATCCATCCTGCAACCATAGTATAGAAAGCCATTAATACGTAGCTTCCTACTACCGATACCCATTTGAAATGATGCCATTTACTTCCCTTAGTCTCCAGTTCTTCAAATGCCCTTGCAGCACCTTTACCGCTTCCTCGTCCTACTGTGAACTCCGCACACATAATAGGAAATCCAAGAATTGCAAGAAATACAAGATAGATAAGCACGAATGCTGCACCACCATTTTCCCCGCATATGTATGGAAATTTCCACACATTACCAAGTCCCACCGCACAGCCAGCAGACACTAAGATAAAGCCGAGTCGCGAGCCGAATTTTTCTCTCTCTTTCAAAATAAAACCTCCATAGTTAATATATTTACATTAATTAAGATTGTATCATATATTACTATATTTTCACAGCCAATTATTTCATACTCTCACTGACTTCTGATGTAATAATCTGACCGCCCTGTTCATTCCATTCTTTTACAAATGTATCAAAGTAAGATATATCTTCTTCTCCGCTTATAATCTTTAAATATGCCTCTTTTTCTTTAGCCTTAAGTCTCCACCAATGGCTCTTCATTGTGTCTGTGGTCTTAAAATAAAGCGAGTCAACTACCTTTATATTATCCTGTGCAATCAGACTGCATGCCTTAATTCTTGACATATACGCTGCCCATTGCGTACTTGTTTTGTTAGCATTCTTAATATATTCACTGCATGCATCATAAAATGAACGCTCAAGAAGTTCCAGACTGTCAGGATTCTTTCTTCCTGAAATTGTGGCATCTATATTCCTGTAACATATTGAAAGTGCATTATTATAATCAACATTTATTGATAAAGGTCTTGCCGTAGGTTCAACATTAAGCTGATAGTAATTCTTGAATTCTTCTGAGTCTGTACAGTCAAATCTTACTTTATCAAACATAACGCTTATCATCTTTGCTACAATCTCAGGATGTTCATATCCCTTTCTTACGACAACATATTTGTAACACGGGTTCTGGCTGTGATAACTCGTTGTTCCATCCGAATCCGTTGCTATTAAATATGGCTGCCAGTCAGCATCCGGATTTTTGCTTACTGCATTGGCAAGCGGATTATTCGGTGCCCACCATGGTCCAAAAAACGAGCCACACAGACCATTCTCTATAAGCTCACATATATTGGTTGATGTTCTCAGAAGAAAATCATTATCTATAACCCCCTGATTATACAGACTGTTTATATACGAAAGTGCTTCTTTTGCCTCATCTGTAACCGAACCATATACAATCTCACCATCATCGTTCATTATCCACTGCTTTGGATACGCTCCAAAGCAGGCAAATATTATATCCAGCAGAAATTCACTGCTGTAACCACATTCACCTGTCACATCTGTATCCACTGCAAGCCCCACCGTATTAGGTTTTCCGGCCGCATCCTCGCCATTATTTCCAGGGTCTTCTGATATAAAATGCTTCACTATATTAACAACATCATCAATAGTGTGTGGCTCTGACAATCCGAGCTTATCCATCCAGTCTTTTCTTAACCACACAAGATTAGGTCCATCTGTTATATTAGTCTCCGGCAGTGCCATTATCTTTCCATCGTATGTAACCATATCCTTAAGTGAATCGCCATAGCTTTCATACATTTTTCTTATTCTGTCACTTATACAGTTATTGTAGCTTTCTGTAAGGTCCTCTATAAGTCCTGCTCCCACTAACTGTTCAACCTCATCCTGACTTGATACAACCATGATATCCGGCAGGCTTCCCATTGAGATTGCCATAGAAACGTTAGTGTCATACTGGCTGTCGTTTGCTTCAAATGCATCAACATTCTGCACATTAATCACAGACTTAATATAGCGTGTGTACGCATTATCTGTATACGTGTCATTCTCCGGCATATTGGAATTATTAACACTCGTCATCTTTCCAAGTGTATATTCTATAGTCTCGGGGTAAGCACCGAATGGCGTTGTCCTCGCTTCTTCCATTCTCGCATTGTATTCTTCATTATCATTAGACGCAAAACCAGCCGGGCTTTTACACCCGGCTAATATAAGCATTATTCCTGTGACACCAAATGCCACACTTTTTTTTAATGTTTGCTTTAATCTATTCATATATCTAACCCTTCACTGCACCTGTCATGCTTTCATTATAACATCTTTGCATTATCATAAACAAGGCTGCAATTGGAATTGATATAAGAACTGCTCCTGCTGCAAATCTTGTGTACCATACATCAACATACTCCTTTTCAAGCATCTGCCACAAGCCGATTGCTACGGTATAATACTTCGCATTTGCCCTGCAGATTACTCTTGCAAATATGAAATCTACCCAAGGTGCTATGAATGATGTAAGTATTGTATACACTATAATTGGTTTACTGAGAGGTATTGTTATCTTGGTAAATACCTGCCACTTCGTTGCTCCATCTATCATAGCAGCCTCATCTATTGTCTTAGGGATAGTATCAAAGAATCCCTTTGCAATGTAAAACTGTATTCCTGATGATGCTGAATATACAAGCACAAGTGCAACTCTTATCATTGCTCCTTCTGAAAGTCCTACTGCTTTAAGTATATAATATACAGCAACCATCGCCATAAATGCAGGGAAAAGTCCAAGTATCATTGCAATATTCATCATTGCTTTTCTCATCTTAAACTTAAGCCGTGACATACAGTAAGCAACTGACAGAACAAAAAATGTAGATATAATACACGAGAATACTGCTATTATCAGTGTATTGGTAAACATTCGTGGAAAATTAAGTATTCCTGTATCTGTAAAAAGCTTTACATAATTATCAAGTGAATACTGCTTTGGGAAGAAGGAGCTTGTATAAGCACCCTTCTGAGCCCTGAAGCTTGTGAGGAGTATCCAGAAAAGAGGACTTACCCACACTATCGCTAATATTGTAAGCACTGTATGTGCCAGTATATTTTTAATAGTCTTTTTCTTTTTCACTGGAATCCCTCCTCATCTTTATACGCTTTCGTTCTTCTGTATACAAGCAGTGAACCAATCGCTAAGAATATGAATGTCATAATACCGATAACAGCACCAAGATTATAATACTGATAATCTATTGTCATCTTGTACAGCCATGTTACCAGAAGGTCTGTCTTTCCTGCCGTTGCACCTGCCATAACAGGATCTCCCTTAGTCAGCAGATAAACAATATTAAAGTTATTAATATTAGCAGTAAATGTAGTGATAAGATATGGTGCCGTTACAAATAACATATATGGCATTGTTATCTTAATGAACTTGACAAATCCATTAGCTCCATCTACATCTGCTGCCTCATACAGTTCCATAGGTATATTCTGTAATATACCTGTAACCTGCAGAATAGTATATGGAATACCTATCCACAGATTGACCACGATTACTGTGATTCTTGCCCAAGTCGCATTTGTAAAGAATGGCAGTGATTTTGTTATCCAGCCTGCATTCTTTAAAACAACATTTATAATTCCATCCTGTGCCAGCATGCTTCTGACAATAAGAAGTGAAACAAACTGTGGAATTGCGATTGAAAGTATAAATATAAATCTCCAGAAAGCCTTGAATTTCGTACCTTTTCTGTTGATAAGCAGTGCAACAAGTATTCCGAATATGTAATTAAGAAATGTTGCAAATACTGCCCACACTATAGTCCAGCCAAATACTGACCAGAAGGACTGTCCTATCATGCTTCCTGAATCGAATATCTGCTTGAAATTCTCAAGTCCTACCCAGTCGAAAAGCACCAGATGGCTGTCAACCTTACTATAATTAGTGAATGCCATGCTTATCATGAAAATAAGCGGAAGTATTGTGAATATAAGCACACCTGATACTGGAAGTGTAAGCAGCAGCTTATGAAGATTCTCATTAAACAGCGACTTTACGTCTTCTGCAAATGTGTTTATATGCTTTCCTTTTTCCTTTAACAGCTCCAGCTTATATGAGCTTTTCACAGCACCCGCTGCAACTATTATGTAAGCTATAATAATGAATATTGTTGCTATTCCATACAGAAGTATAAGAAGTGAATTATCACCTGCAACATACTCATATATTCCAAGCTTCTCATTCCAGACCTCCTGCTGCGGTCTGCTTCCAAGACCTGGAAGCATCGCAAGGCAGTTAATTCCCCTCATAATCATAAAGCATACAAAGGCTGCTTCTATAGCTATATACATAATTCCCTTTATAATCTGCTTTCCTACAAGATTACCAAGTCCCGGAATCAGAATGCTTAACTTCGTAAATATATTTCCTTTTCTAAATGATTCAGTGAACTTAACTGCCATTATGCGCCACTCCTTTCAGCATTTAATCCCTATCAATTATTTTGCGATTGATGTATTAATCTGCTTATAGAAATCCTGTGTCTTAGCTGCTGCATTATCTGCTGTTATTTCACCATTTACGATTGCCTTAGCAAAGTTCTGTGCAGGTGCCCAGTAATCATTCATGCCTGTTACTGTTGGCTGGATTACTGATGTCTTGTTAAATGTATCATTCTGTGCTGTTACAAGTGCATCCTTCTTTACTTCATCAGTTGCAAGAAGCTCTGTATTACAAGGAATAACACCTCTTAATTCATAGTGCTTCTTCTGTGCATCCTTGCTTCCAAGATACTTTGCAAGTGCAACTGCTACCTGCTGATACTTGCAGTTAGGATTAACTGCGATTGCCTTAGAACCTGCAAATGCTAACATCTGCTTGTCTTTTCCACCAATCTTTACTGTAGGAAGTGAAACTGCTCCAAATTTGTCTCCAAGAATCTCTTTAACACTCTTATAATCCCATGATCCTGAGAAGTAAGCTCCAACTGAACCATCTCTTAAACCAGCGATACCAACGCCCTGAAGGTCATTGACAAAGTTAGGATTATTTACAAGTGAAACCATTGCCTGTGTTGCCTGTGTTCCCTTATCTCCTGAGATATCAACACCGGCTGAATTATCTTTTCCGTCTTTTCCAAAATATGTACATCCATTAGCAAGGAAGAATGATGACATATACCAGCCCTCTGTAATATTGAAAGCTACCTTATCCTTCTGAAGCATTTTATCAAGGCTCTTTACATCACTGTCTGTGAATTTGCTCTTGTCATAGTACATAAACCATGTGTTAGTTGTGAATGGTACTCCGTATACAGCTCCATCTACTGATACTGAATCCACAATTGCATCTGAGTTAGTTTTCTTAACATAATCTGCTGTCTCTCCACCAAGCTTTGCAATAGCATTAGCATCAACAAGTGTCTGAAGCTGGTCGTTAGCAAAGAAGTATACATCTCCTGAATTCTCCGGATCCTGTGGAACTATCTTTCCTGCGTCCTGCTCTGAGCATACACCGTATTCAAATGTTAAATCCCAGTCAGGATGCTCTGAATTGAACTGGTCACACATTGTCTGCAGCCATTTGCCGTTCTCATCTGCCTGATCTTCTGCACAGCCCCATACCTTGATTGTAGCTGTGATTTTTTCCTCACCTGCTGCTGTGTCATCCTTTTTAGCATTGCCACAACCTACAAAAAGTGACCCACACATTGTTGCTGCCATCACTGCAGCTGCTAATCTCTTAAACTTCATAAAAAACCCTCCTTAATAATTATCCGAGACAGCTTTGATTACTGTCCTCTTTTGATAATCTAATTATATTAAGGAGGGATTAATATTAAAATATAAGATATTTTAGAAACATATCAGTTTTTTGTGTTGTATGGTTTTGCCGGGAATTTTATTGTTATTGTTGTTCCCTCATCAGGTATGCTCTGCACTTCTAGATGATAGCTTTCGCCGTAATAAAGTCTTATTCTGTCGTTAACATTTCTCGCGCCATACCCTTTTGACTGGACTGTTAAGAAGTTTTGGGCAGTTTCTTTGTCCATTCCTACACCGTTATCAGACACGGTTACACATACAAGCTTTTTACCTTCTTCATCCGTCTGCATCTTAGCCTCTACGATTATTATGCCTTTCCTGTCTGTCAACAGATCTATACCGTGGTCTATTGCATTTTCTACCAATGGCTGAAGTATAAGGTTTAAAGATTCGCATGGCATAACTTCCTCTGATACATTTATCACCACATCAAATGAGTTGTCATGCATTATCTGCTGAATCTTAAGATACGACTGCATGTTGCTTAATTCCTGCTCAAAGCTCAGTATATTCTTTCCCTTATTAAGCGATGTACGGTAGTAGTTAGACAATGCGAGTGTTATCTCACTTATATCTTCCTGCTCATATTCTATCGCTTTCCAGTTGATAAGTGACAATGAATTATAGAGGAAATGTGGATTAATCTGTGCCCTTAATGCCCGCATCTCTGATTCTTTCTGGCTTATACGTCCTTCATATACCTGGGTAATAAGATTCTTAATCTGGGTTGTCATGCTGTTAAAGCTATGGATAAGGTCACCTATTTCATCTTTGTCCTGTGTATTAATTACCGCATCAAAATCTCCATTTTCAACCTTTGCCATACTGTTTTTTAATTTATTAATTCTTCTTGTAATGAAGCCTGTTGTAAATATACTCGCTGCGGCGGCACCTGCAACTGCTACCACAAATGCAACTACAATCATAGTAATCATTGAATTAGCTGACCTGAGTACAAGTTTTCTCGGTTCATAGACATATACTGTCCATCCGGTAACAGAGCTTTCCTTCTTTACTACCGAGTAACCTTCTGTATTTCCACATGTATCATTATCCCATTCTGCCCCGTCGATTAATGAAAGCAGCTTCTTACTGTTTAATCTGTATCTGGTGTTATTATTTTCAAATGTATCACTGCTGCATATAACTCTTCCATCAGCATCAAGCACCACCATTCCGCAGTTCTGCTCAAGACCACCTGTAAATGAACTCATCATGCTGTCATAATCAACATCTATGTACATAATTCCAAGAATCCCAAGCTGGTCAAGTGTTGACATTTTTCGTGCTGAAACAAGTGTCCTGCTGTCTTCATCAACAAACCACTGTATCTTCGTGCTTTCTGTAGCAGAATTATAAAAAGGCCGGTCTTTAATCTCTTCTATTGGTGCTATGGTAGTATCATGTTTAATAGCTTTATCCACATATATTGTTACCCTGTTAATATCATTGTGAAAATACTTCAATGATGAAAGCATAGGGTCAAATGTAGTGACAATCTGGTTATACATCTCATATGTGCTTTTGTAATCGTACGAAAGCACTCCCGACAGCGTATCATTAAATGTTATATAATTAGACAGGTTATCATACACTTCTATCTGCCCATCCACTGTTGCAACAGACTGCTCCAACGCCCCTTTGATGCTCTTTAAGTCTCTGTCCATAAGAATGTTTCTCATCTGACAGTAGGCAAAAACGAAAAGTACAATCAGGGGAATAAGTCCGGTTACTACATATATGATGACAAGCTTGTTCTGCAACCTTATATCATTGATTCTCTGCTTAATCTTTTTCAACTCAATTCTCCCTGATCTCTGAATTTCTGAGGACTTACACCAAAGTACTCCCTGAAGCTCTGTACAAAATATGAAACATTTGGATAACCCACCTGCTCGCTTATATTCACAATCTTCATGTTCGTACCGGTAAGCAGTTCCTTCGCCTTCTCCATTCTGTACTGTTTAATATATTTGCTCAGATTCTGCCCTGTTTCCTTCTTAAAAAGTGAACTTAAATAGCTTGGTGCAAGATAAACCATATCCGCAAGCTGCTGTGCACCAATCTCTTCACCATAATGGCTATGTATATAGTTCTTTACTGTCTCAATCTCCCGATGTGAAGTGGCCGGCTCTTTTCCGAAACTCTTCTCCAGCAAACCAATATAGTTATTCACAATATCCATAATGCATGAGAAATCCTCTGACTTATAAAGTCTGTCAATCTCCCTTCCAAATTCCGCCTCATCAGCGCCTGGAATATTGTCATAGAAATCTTTTAACAGATTGGAAAATACGAATTTAATGTATATATGCGAGAAGTTCGACTGTCCCCTGTATTTCTTACACAGTGCATCAAAATGTATTCTTAAAAATGTGATATCCTTCATCTTGATATCCTGCTTCATCTGTTTCATAAGTGCATCATCATCAATCTGTACAAGCACAGGTGTATCTTCACTGACATTATCAGAAAAAATGTATCTTCCTGTCTCATAAAACTTATTATTCATCAGTGTATCAACTTCATCCATTACCTGTGGAAGTTCATGATAATCATTGAATAAACCGGACACAGCAATATACATAAACTGCCCTGTCTTTCTGTATATATAGTCATGAATATTTGTAAACATTTCTTCAATGTTCTTATCAATATTACCATCTGCTGTGAGTGATTTATCAGAAAATATGATAACTGACTGTAATGGGTTAAGATTAAGATACTGATAATCCAGTTCCCCGGTTACCTCTTTAAATATATCTTCACCTGTATCATATTTTCCAAAGAAATCAGTATTAAATTCTATAAGTGCAAGTCTGTTGTATCCTGCCAGAAAATCCCCATTATCAAGTATTCCTGATGCATCACCGGAGTTGAGCAGCGTATACATGTAGTACTGTTTTATAAAGTTAGCCTGCCGGTTATAGTCCTCGTCCTTCTTGTGTTCCTCGTCAAGCTCTGTTATAACCCCTGTAATTGTCGAACTGAATTCTGACGGGTCAACCGGCTTTAATATATAATCTTTAACTCCTAATTTAACTGCCAGCTTGGCATACTCAAACTCGTTATAGCCTGAGAATATAATTGTCTTTAAACTGATGTCGTTGTGCATCACATTCTTAATAAGCTCTATTCCGTCCATAAACGGCATCTTAACATCTGTAAGCAGTATATCTATATGTCCCATTCCTGTATTCTTGTCAGATGTCAGATATTCCAGTGCCTGCTTTCCGTTGCACGCCTCAAATACCCCAAGTTCAATTCCCATTCTCTTAAGAAGCATTCTTATTCCGCTTCTTTCAATCTTTTCATCATCCACTATAAGTATATTATACATAAATCTACCCCGAAACTTTCCTCATTCACGAACTTTCGCTCTTATAATGATTATAGCTTCCGGGGCAGTTATTATCAACTTATTTAGTTATATTAAAGATGCCATATATCTTCATTGTACTGTTGAATTGTTCTGTCTGATGAGAAAAATCCGGCATTTGCAATATTAACGAGCATTTTTCCGGCCCACACATATCTGTCGTCATAATCTGTGAGAGCCTTTTCCTTGGTTCCTATATAGCTTCGTAAGTCAAGCAATGCCATAAACCAGTCTTTTCCTACAATCTCATTATACAGTCTGTTAAGACTATGAGAATCACCTGCCTGAAGCATAACATCCGATATTATAAAATCTACACATTTTTTTATAAGAGCATCTGTCTCATAAAGCTTCTTTGCGTTATAGTCACATTTTTCATAATGTGCAATAACTTCATCACTTGTTGCGCCAAATGTATATATATTATCTTTACCTACAAGCTCTGCAATCTCAACATTAGCACCATCCATTGTTCCTAATGTCACAGCACCATTGAGCATGAATTTCATGTTGCCTGTTCCTGATGCTTCTTTAGATGCAAGTGATATCTGCTCTGATATATCACATGCAGGAATCAGCTTCTCTGCCAGTGTTACATTGTAGTTCTGGACAAGCACAACCTTAAGGTAAGGACTTACATCTTTATCGGCCTCAATAACCTTACTCAATGTAAGTATCAGATGAATTATATCCTTCGCAATTGTGTATGCAGGTGCAGCCTTTGCGCCAAATATCACTGTAACAGGAGTCTTTGGAATGTTGCCTGCCTTGATGTCAAAATATTTATATATTATATACAGTGCGTTCATCTGCTGTCTTTTATATTCATGCAGACGCTTTATCTGTATATCGTATATTGACTGTGGATTAATCTCTATTCCCTGTATCTGCTTAAGGTATTCTGCAAGATTTCTCTTGTTGTCTGTCTTAATCTCAAGAAGATTATCGTAAACACTTTTATCACCGGCAAACTTTAAAAGGTCTTTTAACTTTTCTGCGTCATGTCTGTATTCACTTCCGATAAGTGTCTCAATGTATTTCGCAAGTCCGTTATTACAGTGGATAAGCCATCTCCTGAATGTAATTCCGTTAGTTTTGTTATTGAACTTCTCCGGATATATCCTGTAGAAATTATTAAGCTCTGTATTCTCTAATATCTCTGTATGAAGCTTTGCTACTCCGTTGACGCTCATACCATAATGAATATCAATGTGTGCCATGTGAACGAGATTATTATCATCAATTATATACACTGATTTGTCTGTGTACTTCTCACGCACTCTTCTGTCAAGCTCTTTTATAATCGGCATAAGCTGTGGCACAACCCTGTTAAGATAGTCCACAGGCCATTTTTCAAGAGCTTCAGCAAGAATTGTGTGGTTAGTATACGCACAGCTTTTTGATACAATATCAATTGCTTCATCCATTGTTATTGGACTTCCATCTATATCTCCATTTTCTGTAAGAAGTCTTATAAGCTCCGGGATTACCATTGTCGGATGCGTATCGTTAATCTGGATTACTGCAAGGTCTGGCAGATTCTTAAATGTTTTTCCGGTGTTAATACATTTGTCCCTGCACTCATCTAATATAAGCCTTGCTCCATTGCTTACCATGAAATACTGCTGATAGATTCTAAGAAGCCTTCCCTGTTCGTCACTGTCATCAGGATAAAGAAACAGTGTAAGGTTCTTGGCAATATCTGACTTATCAAAGTCTATGCTGTCACCTTTTACGATGCTCTCATCAACTGTCTCCACATCAAACAGATGAAGCTTATTCGTTCTCTTTTCTCCGTACACATTGATATCATACATTCTTGAAACCACACTGATTTCACCGAAATTGATAGTGTATGTCACATCTGTCGGAACAAGCCAGCTGTCCTTACCAATCCATGGATTAGGCACTTCCTTCTGCTTTCCATTCTCAAACACCTGCTTAAAAAGTCCAAGATGATAATTAAGTCCGATTCCGTCACCATTAAGGCCAAGGTTAGCAATCGAATCAAGAAAGCATGCTGCAAGTCTTCCAAGTCCGCCATTACCAAGTGACGGCTCTACTTCCAGTTCTTCAATATCTGAAAGATTCTTTCCTGCCTGTGTAAGTTCTTCCTTAACTTCATCATAGATACCTAAATTAATAAGATTATTGGATAAAAGCTTTCCTATAAGGAACTCTGCAGAAATGTAGTATACCTTTCTGCCATTGTCTTTCACTATTCTATCACGTCCCTTTTGTGCAACCAGCTTCATAAGTGCATGAAAGCACTCCTCGTTGCTGCATAAGTGCAAGTCTTTTCCATATTCTTCCAAACATATAGTGTTAAGCATATCGTTGCCCTCCATTCTTGTATTTATATTTTATTATAGGGTTGCTGGAAAAATTCTCTTGCTTTATAATGGGATAAACTTGTACTATTCTATCATATTTAAGGAGAACCTTATGAATATAACAGATTACGGACCACTGAAAGAAACCAAGTCTCATTTCGATTCAGATTTTTTATATAATACTTACCCATGTTCCATCCCGCTTGATTTTACAGAAGTTCCGCTGCACTGGCATAATGAAATGGAGCTTATATACATCAAGAAGGGATGCATGATCGTAAGCGTTGACCTTGATTATTCTGTTGTAAATGCAGGGGATATTGTTGTTGTCATGCCCGGACATATCCATTCTATTATCCAGAACGAGAGTGATTCATGCGAATACGAAAATATTCTTTTTAATCTTGATATGCTTGTTAGCAGGCAGTGTGATTATGATACCGTGAGCTTTTTTAACGGAATTTCCGGCTTTAAGGGGTATTGCCCTCCTGTTATCAGTAAAACTGTGCCACACTATTCTGATTTAATTCATTATATTGATGAAGCTGACAATATATGCAAATATTTCCCTGACGGGTACAGGCTGAAAATCCGTGCATGTCTTTTTAATTTCTTCTTTGAACTTAATGCACATTTTTACACCCATACAGATATGTCTGCACACTTGTCTGATGATAAGATGGATAAGCTGAAACTGGTACTTAATTATATTGAAAAGAACTTCGCTCATACAATATCGATTGAAGAGATTGCACAGTGGTGTCATTTCAGCCAGTCGCATTTTATGAAGTTTTTTAAGAACTGCACCGGAACATCTTTTATCACTTACTTAAATGACTACCGGCTTATTATTGCTGCAAGAATATTAAAAACCACAACCCAGCCGGTAATTTTAGTGGCTTCAGATTGTGGTTTTGATAATATATCTTACTTTAACAGAAAGTTCAAAGAAAAATATGGTGTTTCTCCGAGGGAATTCAGGAAATAAGGTGTTATTAATATAATCTGTTTTTTACATATTCTTCAAATCTTGGCAGTGCCATTGCTATTTTTCCATACTGTCTTGTATCTATAACGCCCTTTCGCTTTAAACGGTCACGGTACACAGAGAATAATTCCGGCTTCATGTCAAGCTTTTCACGAATATCTTTTACTGACTGATAACCGCACTCAGATATAACGCTAAGTATTTCCTTATCTTTAGGTGATAACTCTGCCCATATCTTACTGTATACATATTCATCTAAATACTGATCATACTCTGGCATAATATCTTCAAGTGTATGATCTTTTCTATTATCCCAGTAAAGATATCCAAGCACCTGAAACGCAAATGGATATCCTCTTGTAAGAAGTGTCATCTTGTCAGCCATTTCATCATTTATATCAAATATTCTCATGTAATGGCTTTTAATAGCTGTATAATTAAGCGGCTCTAATATAATCTTAGGTGCTCTGTATAAAAATGTAAGTGACTTTTCATTCTGTAAATCATATATGTTCTCATACAATCCCGTCATCAAAAGATATATAGGATATTCTTCTCTTAAAAATATCTGAAATGAACTTGCAAATATTTTAATATTCTCTGAATTAATAACCTCATCAATTGTTATAAGCAGCCTTTTCCCCAGACGTTTTATGTGAGAAAGCATTATCTCAATAACATTTTCAATATCAGTAACAGGAACAGAATTCTCAACTGTTACACCCAATCCAAATACTGAAAAGTCAAGCTTTGCTTTAACAAATACTGCATGCATTTCTGGAATTGCGTATATCTTTGCTGCCAGGCTCTGTAAAAGATCCCGGTTAGGATTAAGCTCAACTACTATCCATTCATCTGACCGTTTCCGTATCTCTGACGCAATGTTAGTCATCATTACAGTTTTTCCTGAACCTCTTACTCCTGTTATCATGTATATCTGATTAGGTGATTCTTCCGCTGTAAAATCTCCAATTATTCTTTCTGTCTGTGCAATTCTCGAAATATACTGCACTGGTTTTTTCCCAAAAGATAACGTAAATGGATTATTCATGCCCAGCCTCCTATATAAGTTTATATAACCTTTTATAACTTTTTGTTTGTTTTATAACTTTATATAAGTTTTTATAACTTTTTATTTATTATATAACTTTTTATAACTTTTATCAATTGCAAAATAAAAATCCTGCTCTCAGGCAGCCATAACCACCTGAAAGCAGGATTAACATTTTAATTATTAACAGATTACATTAAACCATGTGCTCTGTTGTAAGCATTACATATCTTATTAGAATTCTTGATAAGAATATGCATAGCAACAAATGGTCCAATTCCACAGATAAAAGCACCAAATATCTGCCATAAAAGAACAGTTGTACCATTCTCCTGGATTGAAAGTCCATAACGAGGTCCGTTAGCTGCAAGTCTGTTACCAAGATTATAGTACCAGAACCATGCATATATACCACATGTTATGAGTGATAACAGAATAAATGCAACAAGTCCTGATGTATTCTCTCCATCTCCCTCACATGCAATATTAACATCATGTGCCATCTTGTAAATGAAATAATAGCTGTATATTCCACATGTGATAATTGAAAGAATTATGTATGAGGCAAGACCTCTGTCATCCTTTAATCTTGTACCTGAGTATGGTGGGATTGTGCCATTATTATAACCATTGCTGTAATTCTGATTAGCATTGTAACCCTGATTATTATTCTGGTTATTGCTGCCTGTAAAGCTCTGCTTTACCTCATTAAAAGCACTTCCTAGTTCCTGCTCAGCCTTGTTGAATACCTGACTTGCCTGACTTGCAATATCCTGCTCTGGCGAACAATTTGCTCCACAATATGGGCAGAACTTTGTTGAATCTGGAATCTGTTTTCCACATTTTGTACAAAACATATTAATTCCCTCCCCTTCATAAATTTAGTTTCCGAATGATACGGAATAGGATATTGTTCTGAGGTTCAAAAACCACAATATCTCCAGTTCCAATAAACATTCTATACAAGTAAACTATAACAAATGCACCTGCCATTGTAAACATGAAAATTTTATAAAATTTAATATTTATTTTAGATTTAAGAAGCATAACTATCACAACAACTGGCGGCAGGAAAAACAGTGGATGATACATGAACGCTTCATGTATATTAAAATGCAGTAAAGCTATCCATGCTCTCGACATTCCGCAGCCTGCACACGATATTCCCGTTATGTATTTTATAGGACATGTAACCCCGAAACTTTCAAGTATTACATACAGCACAACAACTGCTGTAACTGATGTTATCACTTCTATTCTATTTAATCTTCTTTTATCTGCATTGCCTCCGCTCATTATTCCCCCTGATAATGCTTTTTATTACATTATAATCTCTCCTGCAAGCAATGCAAGACAAGGAAGCGTAATTATGCTAATCAATGTTGACAAAGTAACTGCACCGACAGCCAGCTTCTGGTCATGTCCGAACTTAATTGCAAAAAGTGTTGTAATAGCCGCACACGGGCATGCCTCAAGTATAATTGTAATAACAGCAACCATTCCACGGGCATGTATCAGATACATAACCAGAGTACAGATTACCGGTATAATAAACATCCTGAGAATAACTGTAAAATACACTCTTTTATCCTTTAAGATACTCAATAACGGGAACTGTGAAATAGTAATTCCTGTTATTATCATAGACAACGGGGTATTCATGCCTCCTACAACATTAAATGTATCCTTTAAAACATCCGCAACCGGAATTCTTGCAAGGAATATAACAAGACCGACCGCAACCGATATAATTGGTGGGCATGTAACTATCTTCTTTAACAGTTCCTTAAAACTCATACTCTCTGAAACATACACAATTCCGACAGTCCATAAAAGAATATTAAACACTGTAACATATACGCTCGCATACAGTACACCTTCTGAACCGTACATAGCCTGAATAAGTGGAAATCCCATATAAGCCGCATTAGAAAATGTAGTTGCAAATCTTATAATACCGCGCACTTCATTTTTCATCAAAAATGTTATGCCAATCGATAAAGCCATTCCTATACATATAGTAAGTATGCTGTAAAAAAGCATTCTGCCCATATTCTTAAGAATCTCGGCATTATATCCTGACATGTAAGAATTAATAATCATGAATGGAACAACGAAATATATAAGAAGGTTAGAAAGCATACCCTTGCCCTCTTCATTAACCATCTTAATCTTTCCTATAACAACTCCACTCAATATAAGTATGAATAATTCAAATACCTGCTTCGCAGTAATAAGCGCTAAATCCACAGCTCTCTTATCCTCCTTTTCATACACGCAAAAACATGTTATATATTTCATCTTCTGAAATATATAACATGTTAATAGCAAAGTCAAGTAAAAATCTAATACTTTATCTCTGGCATAAGCTCTGCACTTATTACATTAAGCATACGTTCCATTGTCTCTAACTCTTCTTTAGAAAATCTGTCCTCAATCCTGCCCATTACAGTCTTAAGATATGTATTGCTGATATTATAATAATCTATATACTTCTGTGTTACCTCGAGATGATACTCTCTCTTGTCTTCCTCAGACTGTACTTTCTTTAAGTATCCCTTCTTAACAAGGTTATTAATCTTATACGCCGCGTTAGGAGATGATATATTTGCCATATCAGCAAACTGTGCCACAGTAGGTTTATCAAGTGCATATATTATCTCCATGCAGAAAGTTTCTACAGTTGTAAGAGATGTCTCCCTCTCCTGTAGCTTTTCAAACATTTTCTGATAAAAATGCATCTTAAACTTCGTATATACCTTACTAAAAGAATCCTGCAGCACCTTACTTTACCTCCAAAGCTTTTTTAATTGTTTATTATTATAACAATAGCTCTATTCTATTGCAAATGTAAGTTCAGCTGACACTGCAAGTTTTCCGTCAACATAAGCTTCTGCCTTTCCTACTCCCACAGGACCTTTTCTTGCTATAATCTCGCATGACAAGGAAAGCACATCCCCAGGTGTGACCTGAGCCTTAAACTTAGCATTTTTAATTCCTGCAAAAAGTGCTATATGTCCCTTATTCTTTTCTTCCGACAATAAAGCAACTGCTCCAGTCTGTGCCAGTGCCTCAATAATAAGTACTCCCGGCATTACCTTCTTCTGCGGAAAATGTCCTACAAAATGCATTTCATTGGCAGATACACATTTAATACCACAAGCCTTCTTTCCAGGCTCACACTCCGTTATCCTGTCTACTAATAGAAATGGATATCTGTGTGGCAAAATCTGCTGTATTTCATCTGAATTAAGCTGCATCTTTACACCACCTTTCTAAGCACGATGGACGCATTATGTCCACCAAAGCCAAGTGAATTAGACATAGCATAATCAACTCTTGACTCTCTTGCCTTATTTGGAACGATATCAAGATCACAGTCATCATCCGGCACCTGATAATTAATGGTTGGTGGAATTATATTATTCTTTACAGCAAGTGCCGATATAATTGCCTCAACAGCACCACTTGCACCTAACATATGTCCTGTCATCGACTTTGTTGAGCTTACCGCAAGCTTGTACGCATGTTCTCCAAATGCCATCTTTATCGCATTAGTCTCTCCCTTATCATTAAGCTTTGTACTTGTCCCATGCGCATTAATATAATCAATATTCTCTGGTTTTATTCCTGCATCCTTAACAGCCTCAGTCATTGCCTGTGCTGCCATGCTTCCGTCTTCGAGAGGGGCTGTAACGTGGTTTGCATCACATGTTGAACCATATCCTGCAATTTCACAGTATATCTTAGCGCCTCTTTTCAGTGCATGTTCATACTCTTCAAGGATAAGCACACCTGCTCCTTCTCCCATAACAAATCCGCTTCTTTCTTTATCAAACGGAATAGAAGCCCTGTTGACATCTTCTGCTTTGCTTAATGCATGCATTGATGTAAAACCACCAATTCCAAAATCAGTTATACAGCTTTCTGCACCTCCGCACACAATCACATCCTGATATCCATCCCTGATCTGTCTTAATGCATCTCCAACAGCATTGGTTCCACTGGCACATGCAGTAACAACACATGTACACATTCCATGTAGTCCGAATCTGATTGCAACATGTCCTGCCGCCATATTAGTTATCGACATTGGCACAAAATGTGGCGAAACTCTGTCATATCCTTTACTTTCGCCTCTTAAGCATTCTCTCTGTATAGTTGTAAGTCCACCAATTCCACTTGATAATATAACACCACATCTTAATGTGTCTTCTTTGCCAAAATCTATAGCTGAATCCTTCACTGCTTCATCTGCAGCAGCAAGTGCATATATCGTGAAATCGTCCATTTTCCTTAATTCTGCTTTATCAACAATACTCTCTGCGTCAAAGCCTTTTACTTCACCAGCAAGCTTGACTGCACTGTTTTCTGTATTAAAATGTGTTATCTTACCAATACCACATTTACCAGCCTTTACAGCTTCCCACATATCATTAACATTGTTTCCAACAGGAGTAACTGCTCCCATACCTGTTATTACAACTCTTCTCATATTGCCATTCCTCCGTCTACACAAAGTACCTGTCCGGTTATGTATCGTGCTCCGTCACCCGCAAGAAATGCTACTGTTTCTGCAATATCTTCCGGCTTTCCCATCTCTTTAAAAGGTATATTCTCCACCACTTTTTCTTTAACAGCATCTGACATTGCTCCGGTCATATCAGTTTCAATCATTCCCGGTGCAACCGCATTTACAGTAATATGTCTTGACGCAAGCTCTCTTGCAAGTGACTTCGTCATGCCAATAACACCTGCTTTACTTGCAGAATAATTAACCTGCCCTGCATTGCCCATAACGCCAACTACAGAACTCATATTAATAATTCTTCCTGATCTCTGTCTTAACATAAGCCTTGAAACTCCACGCATCATGTAAAATGTACCCTTTAGATTCACATCTATAACTGCATCGAAATCCTCATCCTTCATACGTCCAATAAGATTGTCCTTAGTAATTCCTGCATTATTGACAAGAATATCAATTCTTCCGCCAAGTAAATCCACAGCTTCCTTAATTAAACGCTCACATTCCTCTGAATTACTCACATCTGCCTTAATTGCATGGATTTCAATTCCATACTCTCTGCATAAATTAACTGTTTCACTGGCAGCCTCATCACCTGAACGGTAACTGAATACAATATCTGTTCCTTCACTTGCAAGCTTAACGCATATAGCCCTTCCTATTCCCCTGCTTGCACCTGTAATAAGTGCTTTTCTTCTCTCAGTCATTCCCTATCCTTTCCAAATCAATGTCAGATTTGCTCAATCACAGCTTATATGTCCGATTTATTCAATCTGTAATCTGTCATAATCTCATTAATAAGTTCCTGTACGCTCATTATCCGGTCAACTCTGTCTGCATTACTTCCTGCAAAAAACAGTCCATTATCCCAGTCACCCTTAACTGCTGCTATAAGTGCCCTGCTTATGCAATATGGTATACTGTCATCCTTCTTACATGCTGTAAGACAACCATTACATTTTCTTGCCGTGAAGGTTTCTCCTGCATCAAGCCTTTCAAGCAGTGGGCTGTTAATTGCACGTGCCGGCATTCCAACAGGACTTTTAATAATACGGATGTCTTCTCTCTTTGCATTAACAACAGCCTGTTTAAATGTATCTGAAGCATCACATTCATTGGTAGCAATGAATCTTGTCGCAATCTGTACCCCGGCAGCACCTTTATTTACATAATGTGCCATATCTTTGCCATCAAACACACCACCAGCAACAAAAACCGGGATATCCGCACCTGACTCTTCTATTACAGCAAGTACATCTGACAGTATTTCATCGTTACTCTGTGTTTTTCCCTGTGTAATATCATCTGCACCAAAGCCTAAATGTCCTCCTGCCATGCTGCCTTCAATAATGAACATATCAGGATACACATCATAATGCTTCTTATAAGTTTTCATAATTATTCTGGCAGCCCTGCCACTTGAAACAATGGGTGCTGCCAGTGTATCTGTTCCCTTAGTAAACTGTGGCAGATTAAGAGGCAGTCCTGCACCTGAGATAATAATATCTGCTCCTGCTGAAACTGCGGTCTTACAGCTTTCCTCATAATGAGAAACTGCAGTCATAATATTTACAGCTACAAGTCCCTTCTTTGTACTTTCTGCTGCAATCTGCTTAGCTCTCTTAATATGGTAATCAAGTGCCCTTAGATTCGCCTTAAAGGGGCTGCTCTTAAAATCCTGTTCATCATAACCTGCATTAACTGAACTGATAACTCCACATGCCCCATTTGCTGCAACTGCACCTGCAAGGGATGAAAGAGAAACTCCAACACCCATACCGCCCTGAATTACCGGAACATCAAGCACTTTGTCCTTAATCTGCATACAATTCCTTTCGCACAGCCTCATATTCTTCATATATTTGTTCAAATATTTTCTCAATTGGCTGTATCTTATCAATCTGACCTGCAACCTGACCTGCCATCAGTGAGCCATTCATTGTGTCACCGTCAAACACTGCCTTACGAAGAGAACCTAATGTATATTTCTCAAGTTCCATCTTATCAGCACCTGCCTTCTCCTGCTTTACATACTCGCGTGACATCTCATTTTTAAGAACACGCACAGGAGTACCAGCAATTCTTCCTGTAACTATCGTGTCATTATCCTTTGCTTTAAGTATTGCCTGCTTATAATTATCATGTATAGGACACTCTGTACTTGCCAGAAGACAAGTTCCCATCTGTACACCTGCAGCACCAAGTGCAAATGCTGCTGCAAGCTGTCTGCCATCTGCAATTCCTCCGGCCGCAATAACCGGAATATTCACACTGTCAACTACCTTTGGGACAAGTGTCATAGTTGTCATCTCGCCAACATGACCACCACTTTCTGTTCCCTCTGCAACTACTGCATCAGCTCCGAAACGCTCCATTCTTATTGCAAGCGCTGCACTCGAAACAACCGGTATAACCACCATTCCATTAGACTTCCATTTTTCCATATATTTAGCCGGACTTCCTGCTCCTGTTGTTACAATCTTTACATTTTCTTCCACAAGCAGTTCTGCCATTGCATCAGCTTCCGGATTCATAAGCATAAGATTCACACCAAATGGTTTATCCGTAAGTGTTCTGCATTTTCTTATGTTTTCACGAAGCATATCCGTGTTCATTCCACCAGCTCCAATAAGCCCCAGTCCGCCTGCATTACTAACTGCAGCTGCAAATTCTCCTGTTGCAATATTAGCCATTCCGCCCTGTATAAACGGATATTTTATTCCTAACATCTTATCTAATCTCATTATGCTGCTCCTTATTATGTCTCTATCAAAGCACTGCTCCAGCTAAGCCCCGCCCCAAAGCCCGCAAGAATCAGCTTTCTGCCTTTGTCAAAGCATCCGCTTTGTGCTAACTCATCTAGTGCTATTGGGATACTTGCCGCTGATGTATTACCGTATTCCGCTATATTTATATAGAACTTATCTTCATGTCCCGGATATTTTTTCTTTACATGATTGATAATTCTTTCATTAGCCTGATGGCACACAATATAATCTATGTCATCAAGTGTCATGTCCGATTTTTTCAATATTTCATCAATTCCCTGTTTAAGAACATCAACTGCAAAACGGAACACCGCATTTCCATTCATCTTTACATATGCATCCTGTGCACCTATACCTCTGCATACAAGTACATCAGTATCGCCTCTTGTGTAATTAATCTGTCTATACATATTGTCAGCCGCTTTTATAAGAACTGCACCTGCACCATCTCCAAAAAGCACACATGTTGAGCGGTCTGTATAATCTAATATCTTAGACATCTGTTCACTGCCAATAAGCAGTATGTATTTATAATCAGTGCTGTTAAACAGTGCCTGTCCAACATTTAATGCATGCAGAAAACCTGTACATGCGCTGCTTAAATCAAATGCAAGTACATTCTCTGCCAATCCGAGTTCCTTCTGTACAATTGCTGCAGTAGATGGAAATGCATTATCAGCCGTTGAAGTTGCAACTATAACTGCACCTATTTCTGCAATATCCACACCTGATGCTTCTACCGCTTCATATGCTGCTCTGACTGCAAGTGATGTAGTATTTTCCTGTGTACATCTGTATCTTTTCTTAATACCTGTTCTTGTTGTTATCCATTCATCATTTGTATCAACAATCCGGCTTAAGTCATCATTCGTAATTATCTCTTCTGGGAGTGCTTTCCCTGTGGACACTATCTGAATGCCTTTCACTTTATCTCTCCCCTGTCTATATTCCTGAATTTGTCATATCTTGAATTAACAAGCTCTTTTGATTTCATCCTGCCAAGAATTCCGAGTTCTTTTTCTAACATTCTTGCTATATCTGAAAAACACCTGTCTCCTTCTGCAATTACACCGTCAACGAGTCCGGCAGTAAAAAGCTCCTGTGCAGTAAGCTTCATAATCTCACTTGCCTGTGGTGCTTTCTTAGCATCCTTATATATTATTGACGCAAAACCTTCCGGAGACAGAATCGAATATACTGCATTTTCAAGCATATACACTCTGTCGGCTGCTGCCAGTGCCAATGCACCGCCACTTCCGCCTTCACCTGTGATTACTGATATAACAGGTACTGTAAGCTTAAGCATTGCTGCTATACTTCCTGCAATTGCATTACTCTGTCCGTTGCTTTCTGCTTCCATGCCAGGATATGCACCTGGCGTGTCAACAAATGTTATGACAGGTCTCCTGAATTTTTCAGCCTGTTTCATAACACGGACTGCTTTTCTATACCCTTCAGGTGACGCCATTCCGAAGTTATATCTTATATTCTCTTCTATATTCTTTCCTTTACGGTTTCCAATAACAGTTACCGTTTTTCCATTAAATGAAGCAATTCCTGCAACAAGGCTTTTATCGTCTTTATAGTATCTGTCACCATGCATTTCTATAAAATCATCGAAAAGCACTTCTATGTATTTCATAATATCCGGACGGTCACTTTTTCTGGCTGCAAGGACTTTCTCATATGGTGTTAAAACATTTTCACTGCTCATGCTTCTCCTCCGGTATTCACATGCATTTTCAATATCTTTGATAAAGTCTGCTTCATATCTTTTCTGTCAACTATCATATCTATCATGCCATGTTCTAACAGAAACTCTGAGTGCTGAAAGCCTTCCGGCAGCTTCTGTCCTATAGTCTGTTCAATAACTCTTGGCCCGGCAAAGCATATAAGTGCTCCCGGTTCAGCAATTATAATGTCACCAAGACTTGCAAAGCTTGCGCTCACACCACCTGTTGTCGGATTAGTGAGATATGATATAAATAATCCACCCGCATCCTTGAACTTTTCAATTGCCGCTGTTGTCTTTGCCATCTGCATAAGCGAAAAAAGCCCTTCCTGCATTCTCGCTCCACCGCTTGCAGCAAATATTATAAGAGGCAGTTTTCTTTTCATTGCATATTCTGTAAGTCTTGTAATCTTTTCACCTACCGCAATCCCCATGCTTCCCATAAGGAATCTTTTATCCATAACTGCAACTGCTGTTTTGACTCCTCCAATTCGACATGTTCCAGTAACTACTGCATCCTGCTGGCCTGTCTTTAATCTGTTTGCTTCAACCTTCTTCTCATATCCCGGAAAGCTGTTTGGATTGCCTGTCTTAACCTGTGCATACAATTCCCTGAAACTTTTGTCATCACTTATAAGTGCAATTCTTCTTGATGGTGTAAGGCTTCCGTCTGCCTGTTCCTCACTATCCCTTAATCTGTTGATAGTACCCCACCTTTTCTTACGCTTTAAGAAAATGTCATTGATATTCATTTAACTGTAATTCCTTCCTTAAGCCACTTTTCAATTTCGGTATGATTCTTCTCCCAGAAACCTGTATTGTAATTTCCTCTTATAAAATCCTTATGATATGTAAGAAGATGCATGAACTCTCTGTTAGTCTTAACTCCTTCAATTATAAGTTCCTCAAGAGCTCTTCTTAATCGTCTTACCGCCTCAAGTCTGCTGCTTCCAGTCACTATAATCTTGGCAATCATTGAATCATAAAACGGACTCACTTCATAACCTTCAAAAAGATGGCTCTCAACTCTTACTCCATAACCATCTGGAAAATGTAAGAATTTAATAACTCCCGGTGTAGCCGCATTTATTCTGCACTCAATTGCATGTCCATTGACACATGCTTCTTCCTGAGTGATATTAAGCTTCATTCCGGCAGCTATTCTTATCTGTTCTCTTATAAGGTCAATTCCTGTAACCTGCTCAGTTACCGGATGTTCAACCTGTATTCTCGTGTTCATCTCTATAAAATAGTAGTCACCCTGTTCATTCATAACGAATTCAACAGTTCCTGCACTATAATATCCTGCTGCTCTGGCAGCTCTTACTGCAGTCTCTCCCATGACTGTCCGCTTATCCTTACATAATCTTGCACTCGGAGCTTCCTCTAAAAGCTTCTGATTATTACGCTGGATTGAACAGTCACGTTCTCCAAGATATATTGTATTGCCATATTTATCTGCAAGAATCTGTATCTCAATATGCCGTGGATTGATTATCAGCTTCTCTATGTACATATCATCGTTGCCAAATGCAGCTTTAGCTTCACTCTTAGCGGTTTCAAATGCATTTTCTATATCTTCTCTGCTGAATGCCTTGCGCATTCCTTTTCCACCGCCTCCAGCTGACGCTTTAATAAGTACAGGATAACCAATTCTTTCTGCAATGTGTGCTGCTTCCTCTGCTGTTGCAACCAGACCATCAGAGCCAGGTACAACCGGAACCCCGCATTCAATCATAAGCTGCCTTGCCGACTGTTTATCTCCCATGCTGCTTATTATGTCCGCCGATGGTCCTATAAATATAAGGTTGTTCTCCTCACATTTTCTTGCAAAAGCAGCATTTTCGGACAGAAAACCATAACCAGGGTGGACTGCCTCACACCCTGTCAGTATTGCTGTTTCTATTATCGCATCCTGATTAAGATAACTTTCAGCCGCCTTTGCCGGTCCAATGCAAACCGCCTTGTCTGCTGCCATAACAGCAAGTGAATTCTTATCTGCCGTTGAATATACAATTACGGTTTCTATATCCATCTCACGGCAGCATCTTATTATCCTTAACGCTATTTCACCACGGTTTGCTATCAGTATTCTCTTAAACACTTCTGCTACCTCCGTTAATTAAGGATTACAAGCGGCTGTCCATACTCAACCATAGCGCCATTCTCTGCTGCCACTTCCTTAACCGTACCGTCACAATCTGCTGTAACTTCGTTCATCAGCTTCATTGCTTCAATTATGCCAATAACATCACCAGCATGAACGCTCTGTCCTGGTTTTACAAAAGGTTCCTCATCAGGACCTGCTGCTGTATAAAAAGTTCCAACCAATGGCGCCTTAATTTCTTTAATATGCTCATCTGACTGTGGCTGTACATCCTGAATAGCTGTAACGTTCTGTTCCTGTTCTGTACTAATGCGAACAATATCTTTCTTTACAGGCACATCACATATGGCTTCGTGCATTGTTTTCTTCAGTCCAAGGCATACGCCATTCATCTCCAGATTCAGTTCGCTGCATCCACTTGCATCAAACTTATCTATAATCCCATAAATATCATTAATATCCATAACAAACTATCTTCCTTAAAATCTTTATGTTAAGCTGCATTCTTGTCAACATACTCAACAATTGCTTTAACTGATGTAAGATTAGGAAGTTCTTCTTCTGGAACAGTAATTCCATAAGCATCTTCAACTGCCATCATAAGTTCCATAGAATCAAGTGAATCAATTCCAAGATCATCCTTTAAATTCGCTTCTAATGTAATCTTATCCTCTGAGCAGTTAATAGTATCCATAATAATTTCTTTTACCTTTTCAAATGTCATTGTTTTGTTCTCCTTAAATAATTTTATCTAAATATATTTAACTAATATATTTGAGCTAATTATAAGAGCACAAATCAGGTTTGTCAACACTATTTTGATATTCAAAGTATTTATTTTGTTTCACAGCTGAGTATTATTCCGCCTCGCTCAGCATAATAACTGCATAATCCTCCTGCTTTATATACACACACATCCGTAGCACCATATGCCTGCTTTATCATATCTGCTATCTTATCTGCAAGAGCTTCATTCTCAACATGACATATTCTGAGTTTTCCGCCTTCATATCCTGCATCGTCAAGTAATGCCTGGAGTTTTACAAGAAGTTTTTTATCACCTCTGCATTTACCGATTGCTTCCAATGTTCCATGACTGCTTGCTGTTCCTATTACACTTATGCCAAGAACCTCCGCAGCCGATGCTACAACCTTGCTTACACGACCATTCTGTGCAAGATTATGCAATGATTTTAATGAACAGAACAGTCTTGTTTTCTGCATATATGCATCTATTGCTCCATCTATCTCTTCAAATTTCTTTCCTTCTTCAATCATTTGCTGCAATTGTTCCAGTATAATACGCATCTGTGGACCAGTGCTTTTAGAATCTATTACCCTGACCTTAGCCTGTGGATGTTCCTCCAGATATACTGCCCTCGCTGCCATTGCAGAATTATATGTTCCTGACATTCCTGCAGTTATTGTTACAACAAATATCTCATCATCATCACCAAAAGCTTCAAGCCATGCATCTATTCCAGGGCACGCAGTATATGAACGTCCCTTATGTTTTTCAAGAATATCAAGCATTCTGTGAATATCAAGCTGTTCATCATCACAAAACTCCTCGTTATCTGTAGATATTGTAAGCGGAACTGCCTTAAAGACCATTCCCTCAAGTTCTTTTATATCACATGCTGAATCTGCTACTAATCTCATTATTAATCCTCCTGATTGCCGGATATACTCCGTTTTAATGTAGTTTTAAATACTATGTCATATTGTATTTTATAACTTATAGTGTTACAATATACAAAAATAGCGTTTTTGTATATTTCAGGAGTACATTATGAATATAGTTAACAAAGATTCTAAAAATACATTTACACGAATGTGCATAGGTGAAGCAATAATCAAGCTTCTTAAAGACACTGATTTTGATAAGATTCGAATTACGAGTGTGGCGAAATGTGCCGGTGTATCACGCATAACTTTTTACAAATATTATGAATCAATCCATGATGCACTATGCGACTATCTTAACATTATTATAATTGAATATCTGGAAGAATGTGCCAACAACCCTGAAAACGGGAGCTTTCTTGATTATTCCCACATTCTTTTTGCACTTGAATTCTTTAACCGGTATAAGGATTATTTTCTTACTCTTTCAAGATGTGGACTTCATTCTATTCTTATTAACAGTATTAATAATTTTATGTCTGAACATTTTACAAATCCTAAGAATTACTCTGAGTACAGACTATACTGTTACTCTGGCGGATTGCTTAATACATTTTTAAAATGGGAAGAAAACGGATGTGACTGTGATGCTGGCGAGATAGCCAGAACTCTTGAAGAACTTTATAGTTAATAAGCCACTCCTTCCGGAATGGCTTAAATATTTTATAATCATTTATTAATCTGTGAATGCACTTTTCGACGTACTACAAGGAAACATATAACCTGCATAATTATCGTTGCCGTCCATGATGCCGGATATGATATGAACAGGTCATACAGTGTTCTGTGGCTTGGGAATATCACGAATATCCAGAATATTCTCATTCCTACTGTACCAATAACTGATAATATCATCGGCACTAGCGAATATCCCATTCCACGAAGCGCGCCCGGAAACAGATCCATTATTCCGCATAAGAAATATGGAACTGTTGTAATTGATAATATCTCAACACCACATTTGATAACATCTTCACTGTTAGTGTATATCATAAGCACTTTATCACCAAATATATATGCACCGCAGCCAAATACAAGTGACACTCCTACTGAAAGTATTGCACAATCTATAAGCACCTTGTCCATTCTCTTGAACTTTCTTACACCATAATTCTGACTTGTAAAACTCATGCAGGCCTGTGTTACTGAATTAATTGATGCATATAGAAAACCAAGAATATTGTTGGCTGCTGTATATCCTGCCATTGCTGTTGAACCGAATGAATTAACTGACGACTGCAACAAAGCATTTGAAAAATTAATAACTGTACTCTGTATACCTGCCGGAATTCCAACCTGAAATATCTGTTTAAGATAGTATCCCTTTATTCTTAACTTTGAGAATCTCAACTGATAACTTGCATCTGTCTTATTCAGACATCTTAATACAAGCACACACGATATGAACTGTGAAAATATTGTTGCGATTGCTACTCCTGCTACCCCTAAGTTAAATACAATAACAAGTACCATATTAAGGCATGCATTTATAATTCCCGCTGCTATAAGAAACATCAGCGGTCTCTTGGTATCACCAACTGCTCTAAGAACAGCCGCACCATAGTTATAAAGCATAAAGAATGGCATACCAAGAAAATATATCCTCATATACAGTGTTGAGAGGTTAATTACATCATCTGGCGTTCCCATAAGCTCAAGTGCCGGCTTAGCCATCAGCAGGCCTATCAGCGCCATCACAACTCCGCTTATTGCCGCAAATGTTATCGCAGTATGCACTGTTTCTGACATCTCTTTATGTTTCCCTGACGCATAGAATCTGGCTGCCAGTACATTTGCTCCCAACGAAACTCCTATAAAAAGATTAACAAACATATTAATAAGTGCTGTCGTTGAACCTACTGCTGCTAATGACTGGCTTCCTGCAAATCTTCCAACAACAATTATATCTACAGCATTAAACATTAGCTGTAATATTCCTGAAAGCATCAATGGCACTGAGAACGATATTAACTTATCCATTATTGTGCCATTGCACATATCTATTTCGTATTTATTCTTACTCATTGTAAATTTCCTTTATAAAGCATTGGGACAGACTATTCCCAGTATCCTAGCTCAATACCTTTTTTATAGATTCCTACTCCTTTAGAATAATAACCATACGCATTAAAATGTGTCCAGTCAGAACGAAGCTTCACAGATATATATCCAAACGCTCCATATAACTCATCTATCTTTTCCTTTTTCAAACCACAATCATCCAGCCCATTCTGAATCATGTAGACTCTTGTATTAAAGAAATGTTCTCCAAATGCTTCTCTTAAGGCTGCTTCCCATGCAGTGTCATCAACTCCTACATAGTCATCTCCATCCTCCAGATATGACTGGCTGCTGTCTGCAAGAGATGTCCCCGGATCATCAGTATCGCCAACTATGATATAATTCTCACAGCCTGTATAATCAATCACCGCCTGATACTGGGAAATAAGCTCATCATAGTCATCCCATCCACCGTTACTTCCCATCTCAAGCACAAGAATATCACCCTTATGATCATATGCTGCTTTAGTTGTAACAGCAGTACCTTGTGGAATAAACATATAATCAGGCTGTTCAAGACCTGTATCATCACATATTCTGATGCTGACCATATAATCCTCTATATTATAGTCATCATCCTCCATATCTTCCCAGTAATCTTCAATATCCCGTTTCTTGTCAATCTGACATAATACACCATCTATATATACAGTATCAGGATAATCATTATATTCAATACCATATCCGCTGAAATCATACATATAAACAGGATTCCCCTTATCATCCATAAGGCATACATCTTCATATGTATTCTTGTTAAGATTAAGATTACGGTCAGTATGCATCTTAAGGCCACCAGCTCTTCTCGCTATCTCCGCTGATGTCTCCCCTGATACACCAAAATTAAATGTATTAAGACCAGTAAGCTTTTCTAAAGTATATGGTGCAGTGTAATAACTTATATCAACTCTTCCTGCTTTAGTAAGAATATAAGCATCATCTGAGCCAAAGCCTTCCATCATGCTGTCGCCCCAGCAGGCAATTGATACAGTATCATTTGAATAATCCTTATCATCTTCATAAGGTTCTGTATAATCTTCTGTACCGATATTCTGTGAGACCTTCACAATTACATGTGTTTTATCTCCCCGTGGTTTTATGATCTTAGCCATATTAATAAGATTATCTTTAGTTTCCGGTCTGCCATTCAATACTACAGCCCCTGCGGCAATACCTCCTGCAAGCAAAACCACTGCAATCCCCCATATCGCTGCTTTCTTTAATTTCATAAACTCACCTTTTCTGCCCCTTATATATCTGGCACTTCTGTTATAACACTTATTTACCCGACCTGCAAATATAATGAAGCAATCAAAGCAAAGATTCAGTAAGGGTTCGATTCTCATCACCCTGAAATAGTGTTGTGTTCACTTAGACAAAAAAATAGAGCGGGTGATGGGAATCGAACCCACGTATCTAGCTTGGAAGGCTAGTGTTCTACCATTGAACTACACCCGCATAACCACTGATATCTCAGTGCTTTGTTAAGATATCATAATTATATTATAAAGTCAAGTATTTTATGCCAATATGTTCTTTGCGACATGTTTTATCGACACATATACTTGACATTATCTGTCCTTAGGAATAAATTATGTTAGTTGCATTTTAGTTTGTAAAATATTATGGAGTAATTTCAATGACTAACAATTCAGACCACATTTTTTCTAATATAGATATAAGGAAGCTTCTAATTCCTATCATGCTGGAAAATCTCTTAGCTTCACTTATGGGAACTGTTGATACTATGATGGTAAGTAATGTCGGTGCATCTGCCGTCTCGGCCGTATCGCTTGTTGATTCCATCAATATTCTTGTAATACAGGCTTTGTCAGCACTTGCTGCAGGAGGTGCAATTCTGTGTTCCCAGTACATAGGAAGCAGCAACCCTAAAGGTGCCAACCGCGCTGCAAGACAGGTATTTCTTGTCATGACAGTGCTGTCGTTTTTCATATCAGCAATATGCCTCGTTCTTCGTGTACCAATGCTTAAGTTCATCTTTGGTTCGGTAGAAGCTGAGGTTATGGCTGATTCCCAGGCATACTTTCTTTTTACCCTGTTGTCATTTCCATTCATTGGCCTGTATGACGCTGGTGCGTCCATTATGAGAGCCCAGAAGGACAGCAAAAGCCCTATGACAATATCAATAATATCCAACTTCCTTAATATAGGTGGTAATGCGATTCTTATATTCGGACTTGGCATGGGTGTTGCAGGGGCTGCACTATCAACACTTGCATCAAGAGTTTTCTGTGCAGTTGTTGTAATTATTAAATTAAGAAACCCTTCTCAGACTATCTGCGTAAACAGATATTACACAATCCGTCCCGACTGGGATTTAATTAAGAGAGTCTTATATATTGGTATTCCTTCAGGTATTGAAAACAGCATGTTCCAGTTTGGAAAGCTGGCCATCCAGTCAACAGTTTCAACGCTTGGAACTGCTGCCATTGCTGCAAATGCTGTGACCAATATTCTGGAAAATCTTAACGGAGTTGCCGCACAGGGTGTAGGTATCGGACTTATGACTATAGTTGGCCAGTGCATTGGAGCCGGAAGAAAAGATGAAGCCATATATTATATAAAGAAGCTCAGTAAAATGGCTGAAGCTGCCATTATTATAAGCTGTCTTGTTGTATTTGCATTGTGCAGGCCGATTACCATACTCGGTGGAATGGAAGCAGAAAGTGCAAGAATGTGTTTTGAGATGACTCTTTTCATAACAATAACCAAGCCAATATCATGGGTATTGTCATTCATTCCGGCGTACGGAATGCGTGCCGCCGGAGACGTGAAGTTTTCAATGATAACATCGTGTGCAAGCATGTGGTTATGCCGTGTAAGCTTCACTATATTCTTATGCCGTGTATATGGCTTTGGTCCTATTGCTGTATGGATTGGAATGTTTGCCGACTGGACTGTGCGCGGTATCGTGTTCACTATACGTTTCCACTCCCGCAGATGGCTTAATCATCATATAATTGACTGATCTTAACGAATTGGATTAACGATAAAAAACGCATGTCAGATTGAAAAAATCGGACATGCGTTTTATTATTTTGTTATAAATTATAATATTGTATTGTAAACCATATTATTACAATCAGCCATTATCCTAGAATCCCTTACAGTTACCCTTAAGAGTTGCTCCTGTAATATTAACTTTTCCATTAATATTAGTACAATCCTCAATAATAGCTTTGCCAAATGTTACTTTATAACCAAGTGCAGATGGTTTTCCTGTAAGTGGCCAGTGATAATTATTACCCTTATTAGAATCTGAAATACAATTCTTCATTGTTACAACACCACTCTGGTTGTTTCTATCGAAACCATTAGCATAGTTTCCCTTAGCTGTACAACCTATAAGCTTATGATTAAGAGGATCAAGGTGAGCTGCCTTTCCTGGTGTTTTATTATCTACTCCACCCATCTTAAATCCATTACCATCACCATATATTCCATCACAGTATCCATTGTAGTTAGCCTGACAGTTTACAAGTGTTACTGCTCCATGAGCTGCATAACAATCCCAGCCATCATCACTATTGTATTCAGCTACACAGTTTTCAAAATAATTGCCTTCACCTGAATGAAGTTTTACTGCAAAACCATCAGCATTCTCACCCTTAGCATCTGCATTATGATGAGACTTGCAATTATAAAACTTGTTATTAGCTCCTCCGTTGCTTACCTGAAAACCTGCATCTTCATTATAACAGCATGTTACATACTTTAATGTATTATTAGAACCTGAAATAAAGATTCCATTGTCAGAAGCATTCTTAACTGTAATGTTAGAAAGTGTGCTTCCATTACCTGATAATGTAATTCCTCTTCCTGAACTTCCGCTTGTCTGTGAGAAATCTATTGTCGCATTATTCTTTCCTGCAAGATTAACACCTGCTGGAAGTGAAACAGCTCCGGACTTAACTGTTCCATCAATAACTACTGTTTGTCCTGACTTAGCCTTCTTAAGTGCATCTGCTAAAGACATTCCACCAGCCTTAACCACATAATTACCTGATACAGATGAACCTGTTGATGAACCTGAAGATGAGCTGCTTCCTGATGAAGAGCTGCCTGAACCTGATGAACTTCCTGATGAAGAACCAGATGATGAGCTGTCCTTAGAATCAACCTGCACCTTGTAAATGTTAATTCCACTGTTCTCTGAATACAGATATATGTATCCCTTAGAACCTGAATATGAATATGTTCCTAAAGAAGCTGTCTTATTAGCTGCAATAGTTCCAAGCTTCTTTCCATTAGAATCAGCTACGATTAAATTACGGGTAGAGCTTCCACTGCTTCTTAACACTACCTTTATTGTATCAGAACCTGACACCGGTACCTTAACTGAACGGTATGATGGAGTGCCTGTACCAGAAAGAGCCAGACAATATGTATATGCTGTGCCATCTACTGTTACAGATTCCGCCTTAACCTTCATATTCTTACTGCTTGTTGCCATAAGACCAAGTCCGTCTACTGTAGTACTTGATTTAATAGTTCCTAACTTCTTAAAATTAGAATTCTTGAAATTCCATGAATTCTGTGTTGCCGCATTAGCTGACAACGCTGGTGCTGCTGTAAAACATACTAATAATACTGCTACAACAGCTGCAAAAACCCTTCTTGCCTTCTTAATCATTATTAACCTCCCATACATTATAGATTAAATAGCAAAAGAGGCGTTATTTTGCTGGCAGTGTCCTATATCATGCAAAATAAATCGCCTCTGTTGCTAAAAATACCATAATAGGGATAAAAATGAAATAGCTTAAAATTACAAAGATTCACGCAAGTGTTTGTGCATTTTGTATAGTTAGTTCTGAAATATACCGTTTTTTTAATACATTTTTACTTAAGAACTGATTTATTGTCATTAATAAATTACTCTCTATTATCTTTCAGGCTTTCAACCATATCAACCCTGTCAGCCTTTCTTCTCACTATAAGAAGTGATACTGCATAGCATGCAATCACTATTACTATAGTCAGTATTATGCTCTGTGCTGTTATTACCGGTGTGTAAAGCACCCCCTCCATTCCAGAATATATCCTGAATACCACAACCATCATAAAATACCCTGTAAGCATTCCGACTGCTATGCCAAACGGTATTATTATATGGTTTACATCAATAATCATTCTGTTAATTTCACGATTCTTAAGGCCGAGTACTTTAAGCATTGATATGTTGTGGCGGTTCTCTGAAATAAGCATATTTACAGATACATACAATGCCGCAATACATATAATCGCACCGATTACCGCAAGTGAATATATAATTGCGCCCATCTCTGTAAGAATTGTCTGCATCTGTTCCCTGATGTCATCAGATGTCACCGTCTTAGATATCTCATCACCTAAATCAAGCTTTTTCTCTGAAAGCAGTCCGTTGTATGTTCCGTCATCCCATACGAGCAGTTTTCTTGCATTGTTCTGGCTGCACACAAGCAACTTCTGGCTGTCATTCATTATAATTCCGCTTATTGTAACTTTCTTTTCTTCCATAGTAACAGGATTAACAAATGTAAATTCGTCTCCAACTTCGAGCTTGTAGGCGTATACCATTACATTTGTAACATAATATCCATTGGAAAGGTCTACCCTGCTACCATCCTCAGTATCAATATTCAGATACTTCACATCTGTATCCGCGCCTATCAGTGAAAATGAAGAGCCGTCATGCTCGTATTTTCCTATAACAAGCTCATCTGCTCCTGCCACTTCATCTGTCTTTAGGCGGTTAAGCACATATTCATACTTAAAACTTCCCATGCTGTCAGCACCTCTGTCAATTACATTATTGATAGAGTCTATAAACATAAACGCAACTGTTATCATCAGTGCCCCTAAAAATGCACCTAAAAATACAACAAAGGTTCTTCCCGGATTGGCAAGTATGCTTCTTAATGCGAACTTATTTCTTACCTTGCCCTTCTTACCGGCTAATACATGTCTTGTTCTGCTGTCACCGTCTGCATTGCCATTAAGCATTTCTACTGTATCCTTCTTTAACAGCTTAGATACTTTATGTGCTGCCTCAAGCATATAGATAGCTGTCGGAATTATTATTCCTATAAGTGCTATCGGGATTGGAAGTGTGAATTTAACAGGCATTGGCTCATAATCTGCGAGGCTCATTTCGCCATATGGCTGCTGTATTATCTTGGTAATAATTGTAACAATAATGCCGCCGGCAAGTCCCGGAATCATTGCAAGCACACTGTAATGCCACATAAGCTGTCTTTTTGTGTAGCCAAGTGCTGACAGTGTACCAATCATTTTCTGTTCCTGCTTTATCTTTCTGCCTATTATAATAGCTATAAGTGCAACTGTAATAAGCGGCAGTGTGAACAGAAATACAAATGCCATAATAAGAAACATCATCGCCTGATCATCAACCATTGTAATTCTCTGGTTGTTGTCTTTAGCAAGATAGCTGTCTATCTTGTACTGCTCGTTCATGTCTTTTCTGAACTGTGTAACATCACTGTCGTCACTGTATACGACCTTGTACTGGCATGAATTGGTCTCAAGCGCATCGTATGCACTATCTGTCATGTATGCAAGGAAAAATGATGTGATATTCTTGTATGAATCATCAGCATTTTCAAGCATATACAGGTAATCAGGCCTTAAGAAATAACCTGTAACCTTGTATTCTTTCCCCTTAATTGTGAGCCTGTCGCCAATACTTACATGCTCACTTTCAGCATATCCCTTTGATATAACTATCTCATCATCGTTAGATATGTCATTTCCATCAATCACCTCATAAAGGTCGATTTTCTTATTGCGTTTGAAAACCCTTACTTTATATCCGTCCTCATTAATATTTACATAATGCTCTTTCTCAAATGTAACATTATATTTCTTCTCTATATTAGTAATCTCGTTATCAGGTATCTCCACATATGTTGTAAATGTGGCATCTTCCAGCTTATTATCTATAAAGAATTGGTCACCATATGATTTAATTCCTGTTCCTGCTATGTAAAAAAGATAGAACAGCAGCAGGGCAACTACCGTAAGAACTGCCGCAGCTACATAAAATGACAGATTCTCTTTAACATTTCTTAAATATCTCTTGTTAAGAGTCATAACCAGCCTCCTCATAATCACATTTTTTATAATTCAGATACTTGTTCTTTTACAATTCAAGTTCCTCTGCGCTGTGCTTACTGTTGTTATCTATGCAGGAAGCAACTTGACCATCTTTAATTCTTATGACCGTGTCAGCCATATCAGCTATCGCTTCATTATGTGTTATGATTATAATAGTAGTCTTAAACTGTTCGTTGACTTTCTCTATGAATTTCAGGACACTTCTTGATGACCTGGAATCAAGCGCACCTGTAAGCTCATCGCACAGAAGAATCTTAGGATTCTTGATTAATGCTCTTGCTATCGCAACTCTCTGCTGCTGTCCACCTGAAAGTTCCTTAGGAAAACGATTCTTGTATTTGTCAATATCAAGTGCTTTCATTACCTCTTCTATATCCATTGGCTGCTTTGCAATATCAGCGACAACCTGAATATTCTCCTGCACAGTAAGGTCTGGAATCAGATTGTAAAACTGGAATACAAATCCAACATCTTCCCTTCTGTAGTCTGTCATTTTCTTCTTGTCACTTCTGCTTATGTTCCTGCCTGAAATTGTAATTTCGCCTGAATCAAGTGAATCAAGACCTCCAATCATATTAAGAAGCGTACTCTTTCCTGAACCTGAAGGTCCGAGAATTACATATATCTTTCCTTCTCCCAAAGACAGGCTCACGCCGTCAAGTGCGTTGACAAGTGTTTCGCCATCACCATAATGTTTTCTTGCATTCTTAATATCTATAAACATATATTCCCTCCTATCATTTTCATAGTAGCAACTAGCTTCTGTTAGCTTATACTAACCATATTGTGATAATAGCACTTGTAATAGTAATTAACAAGGGGATTTCACATAAAATACGACGCGCCAGTTTCCTGACACGCCGCATTTTGGGGATAGTTTTATTATGAATACAGATATAAGCATTTATTAATATGCAGCTTCATATATTTCAAGTATCTGCTCCTCACTAAGCTGCACATAGTTGTTCCTGAGGAGTCTCTGCTGAGTCTTTATTACATCACCTGCAAATATTGCAAGGTCCGATTTCTTCACTCCGAATTCTTCAAGTGGTGCGCTCTTTAACACTTTATCCATAAGAGCATAAAGTTCTTCAAGCGCATTTTCAGGTGCTACTGAAAGACTTTCTGCGATAACAGCTTCAAGGTCATTGATTCTGCCTGTTGGCTTAATCTTTTTATACATCTTCATGACATCTTTGAACATAAGCTGGTTAGACTGTCCATGAGGTATATGATATACAGAGCCTAATGGATAAGCACAGGCATGAACTGCTGCGCAGCCTGCATAGCCGAATCCAAATCCTGCCCAGTTAGAAGCCTTTAAGAAATCTGCTGCGTAAGTCTTCCATGCGTCTTCACCTCCGGCTTCCACGGACTTTTTCCAGCATGTAAGAATAGTCTTAAGTGCCTCTGTTGAGAAAATTCTTGAAATACTGCAGCCGTTAGGACTTAAGAAGGATTCAACACTATGAACCATCGCATCTATTGATGAAGTTGCAAATATCTTATATGGAAGTGAGTCTAACATATTAGTTATCATGACTGCACTGTCTGCAACCATTGCCGGGGCTGCGAGTCCCATCTTAACACCCTTGCTAACACGGTTAATTACTGAAATATTAGTAACCTCGCTGCCTGTTCCGCATGTTGTAGGAACAATGATAAGCGGATGAACTTTGCTAAGACTTCCTACTTTATCATAGAGGTCATCTACAGTATCATCCTTTCCTGCAACCGCAACAACCTTTGCAATATCAATAACTGTACCGCCGCCAACTGCAATTATACGGTCATAAGTCTTATCACGAAGTTTATTAAGAATTGCATCAACCATGCCGTCTGTCGGCTCACCCTTGCCGTATTTCTCACGGAAAAGTGTCTGGACTCCTATGTTAAGCGGAGCAATATATTTATCAAATGTATGCTCACCGCATAACACAAGGTCATCAGCACCGATTCCAGCTTCTTTAGTAAACTGTTCAAATGTATCAAATTCCTGTATTTCTGTCTTTATAGAAAAGCCCTTCATCAGCTTAAGCCTCCTTCTTTAACTGCTTTGCATCGTCCTGCTCGAACTTGCGGTCAATCATGTCAATAATCATATCCGCTGTCTCGTCCCAGCCTAAGATGCTGCTGTTGATAAGCATATCTCTTGTATGCCTGTCGCCACGCTTCTTTCCTGTAATATACTCATGTCTTGCATGCTGTGCCTTATCAACAGACTCCCATTCTTCCTTAGCCTTACGCATATTCTTGATACCTTTTTCCTTCATGACCGCTGCAATCTCATCTTCCTGCGGTGCATATATGAACACATTAAGAACATCATCCCTGTTTCTTAAAATGTAGTCGCTGCTTCGTCCAACAATGACGCATGATGACCTGTTGGCAAAATCATTGATTGCCTGGAACTGTGCATCAATAACCCTGTTAGAAAGGTTTGCATATCTCACACCATATGATGTGTCAAATGCGTATCTTACGCCAATCTTTGTATCAGCCTCCTCAACAAGTCCCTTATCTACACCAATCTGTGCAACTACCTTATCAACAAGATCTCTGTTGTAATACTCGATTCCTAACCTGTCGGCAATCATCTTGGCAATCTGTGGACCGCCACTTCCATACTCACATCCGACAGTAATAACAAAATGTCTGTCCGGATATTTTGCATTTGGAAGTACTGTCTCTTCCTGTTCTTCTGTCTTTCCACCATCCTCGACAATGAATATATCACGTCCGAACTCTGCACCGTATTTCTTCTTAGAATAGAAGTAGAAGAACGCACCAAGTGCAAGCCAGATACCAACTACAATCCATTCCTGCCATACAAGTGCGGCTGAAAATGAAGCTGGAACAATGTAGAGTAATGTCATGAAGCCTGCCATAAGTACTGCCATAACTCCAACAAATCTGCCTGCCTTAACCTTGTAAGGTCTTGCCATCTCAGGCTTCTTCTTACGAAGGATACAGAATGAAATTGAAACAAACATATAAGCAATAACACAACCAAATGAAGCTGCATCAACTAACCATACAAGCACGCCTCTTCCAAAGAAAGGTGCTACAACGCAGGCAATACCACAAAGGATAATGGCTGCTTCAGGAGTCTTATGCTTTCCTAATTTACCAAACATTTTAGGAATCATAAGAGACTCACCCATTGAGTAAAGTGCACGGCTGCCACCCATCAGGAATGAGTTCCATGATGTGATGATTCCACAAAGACCACCTATAATAAGCACTTTGCCCATAAGCGGTGACCTGAACGCTATCTCAATTGCCTTGGCAGATACAAGTCCGTTCTGTGAAGACATTTCCTGTGCGATTGCACTCTGTGGCATTATGTAGCAGACTGCAAATATGATAAGGAGATACCATGCAACAGCTAAGAATATAGACAGAAGCATTATCTTACCAATTTTCTTGTATGGCACATTAATCTCCTCTGCTGCCTGTGGAATTACATCAAATCCTATAAAGAGGAATGGTGTCATGCAGGCTACCTTGAACACGCTGCCAAGAGTAGTACCTGTGCCTGATTCCCACATTTGTCCTGTAATATTAGCACCATCACCGTTAACTGCTGAACCGACTACAAGAAGAATTCCTGCGATAGCGATAATTGCTGTGAGGACAGTCTGTAATATAGCGGCTGTCTTCGCACCTCTTATATTGATAAATGTGATTAACACTGCAACGCCGACACCCAACAGAATTGTTGTCAGGTAAATGTCTTTTCCAGCTATTGAATACAGGTAAACCTGATTAAATTCAGGGAAAAGGTATGTGATAACTGTTGGAAGTGCGGTTGCCTCAAATGCTGAGGTAGCCACATATCCCAATATAATCATCCATGTACACACAAAAGAACCTGTAGGTCCCATTGCCCTGTAACTGAATACATGTTCACCACCACACTGCGGCATTGCTGATGTAAGCTCTGCGTAGGTAAGTCCTACGAAGAATACCATAACGCCACCGATAAGCATTGCTATGATTGAACCGGCAAAGCCAGCCGTTGTAATCCAGTCACCAGAGTTAATTACCCAACCCCAGCCTATCATCGCACCAAATGCGATAACAAGTATGTCCCAGGCACCCATTACCTTATCAAATTTCGATTTCTGCTCCATAATATATCCTCCCACAATTAAGTTGTGGTTAAAACCACATTTGCACTACGCTTCCAAAGCTTCCTTTAAAGCTTCCTCGAAGATTTCAAGACCTCTCTCCATCTGCTCATCTGTCATTGTAAGAGGTGCTAAGAATCTTACTGTGTTGCTTGCTGTACCACAGCTTTCAAGAAGAAGTCCCTTCTGGATAGCATTCTGGATAAGGTCTGCAACAAGCTTAGTTGCTGGCTCTTTAGTCTCTCTGTCCTTAACGAACTCTATACCAACCATTGCGCCAAGTCCTCTTACATCACCGATGACATCATATTTGTCCTGAAACTCCTTGTAACGCTTCATAACTGTCTCTCCAATATGTCTTGCCTTAGCTGCATAATCATCACGCTTCATAACATCCATTACTGCAAGTGCTGCGGCTGCTGCAACAGGGTTACCACAGAATGTACCACCGATAGTTCCTGCTGGAGCTGCGTCCATAACCTCTGCTCTTGCTGTGATTGCTGAGATTGGAAGTCCTGCACCAAGTGACTTGGCTGTTGTTATAATATCAGGTGCTGCACCTGCCTCAGCCCAGTACTCAGATGCGTAATACTTTCCTGTTCTGCAGTTACCACACTGAACCTCATCAGCTATCATTAAGATTCCGTTGTCATCACATATCTTTCTTACTGCCTTCACCCACTCGATTGGTGCAGGGATAAATCCGCCTTCACCCTGGAATGGTTCAACGATCATGCAGGCGATTTCACTTGCTGGTGCGCCCTCATCAAATATTCTGTTAAGTTCATCTATGTAATACTGAATTGCCTCTGCTTCTGTGTATCCCTTAGGTGCTCTGTAAAGATATGGATAAGGTGCTCTGTAGATACCTGCTGGGAAAGGTCCCATGCCTACTGCATATACCTTCTTGGCTGTAAGTGCCATTGTAAGATTAGTTCTTCCATGGAAAGCACCTGTAAAACAGATAACTCCGTTTCTCTTTGTAAATGCTTTGGCAATCTTAATTGCATTTTCATCACACTCAGCACCTGAGTTAGCAAAATATGTTTTCTTTACATCACCCTTGCATGGCATTATTTCGTTAAGCTTTTCAGCAAGGCTTACATATCCGTCATGAACATATACATTGAAAATCGTGTGGAAATATTTTTCTGTCTGTGCCTTAACTGCTTCAATTACTTCCGGATTAGAATAACCGATATTAAGAACGCCAACGCCGCCAACCCAGTCAAGGAACTTATTGCCATCAAGATCTTCAAACATTGCTCCGCCGCCCTGCTTGATACATATTGGATAAGCCTTTCCGCAGAGTGCCTTTGGAATTGCTGCATCTCTTCTGTCGAGAAGTGCCTTTGACTTAGGTCCTGGAACCTGCTCTGTAATAATTTCTGGAAGTGCCTTTGATAATTCTGTAGTTGTCATAATAAAATCCTCCTTATTGATGAAAGTCTTAAAAGACAAAGGCGCCGAGAATTATTCATTCTCGACGCCTTTGTCTTTTAAAAACTTTAATTTATTTTGTTTATGGTCTGAATTATACTATTTTTTCTTCGTTTATCAATGTTTCCGATTAACTATATTAATTGTGCACCGTGCACAAAAGCATAATTTGCAGCCAACTTTGTATTTATTTCCTACCGCGGTAGCTTCTTATCATAAATGCAAGCTTTAACTCAAGGCATGTATCCAGATTCTCGAAATCAACCCCAAGCAGTTCCCTTATCTTGTTAAGCCTGTAATTAAGCGTGTTTCTGTGAATAATCAGGCTTTGTGCAGTCTCTTTTACATTGCAGTTGTGGTTAAGAAAGCTCTCTAGTGTCTCGCACAGACTGCCATTATTAATCTCGTCAGCGTCTATCAGCTTGCCGATATTCTTCACAACATAATCGTCCAGAAACCTGCTGTCCGTAACCTTCGATATAAATGTATATATCCCCTGCTCTTTATAGAAAAAGATTCGCTCCTCCGTATCAGAAACCGAAGCAACCTTAACTGCCTCTGCAGCTTCTCTTCGACTGCTCTTTACATCTTCAAGATATTCCACGCTGCTTCCAATTCCAGACTTAAGACAAATGTGGTGTTTCCTGTCAGCATTCTCAATAATACGATTTAATACTGTCTTCAGGTCTTCATCACTTATCCTGTCTGTTGAAACAAGTGCAAGAACGCTTCCAGTCTGTGGCATTACAAGCACGCTTCCTGAATAAAATGAGAACTCCATATTGATAATACTTCTTATCTCCTGACCGGTTGATAATAAATCTTTGCTTCCACGGCGGTTCTTCCTAAATACAAATTCAACAACGCAGAAGCTTCCTGTCAGGTCAATTCCCAGAAACTGCGCCTGCTCAAGCACACTGTCACGGTTAAGATGCTCTGCATCAAGAATTGACGCAAACACCTGCTCCTCAAGATTTCTGTTGTTCTCTTCAAGTACCAGTCTTTTACACAATATCTGCGACAAATCTACAAGCGGGAATTTCTCCGGCAGTTCAAAAAGCGGAAGTCTTTCTTTATTACAATACTCAATAAGCTCAGGCAGAATCTGTCCCTCATTGATTCCAAGCGCCGCAATCCCATAATCGACCATGCTTGTAATCAGCACCATCAGCTTATTCTTATCCTCCGTCACATCAGGATTCGTCAGCACCACAAACTCGCCGCCATGAATATAATCCTCAACATGATACTCATTCTTAACACACTGCAGGCAGTCCGCAAAATATATCCACCTTATCGTGTTCTTCATGCCCGCAGCTCCCGCCTTCATATTCAGAACATTATTTAGTTGTGGAATTCTTGTCATATCTTCGCAATTCATGTTGTCACCTACCTAAGTTAGATTACTAACCATCTTAAATAATTCTCTTACATCTTTCCCATTATGTAAAATAACAATATTTTCTAATCCATTTTTTTCAATATATTTTTCTGCATCATGTGTAAAACCTGATGTAGACACAATAATTCCTCTATTTATTTTATCATTAACAATCGTACTATGAAATTCTTTAACACAGGATACTCCAATTTTCCCCCTCCTATTTTTACACTGTACATAGCTTATCGTTTTGCCCCAGATATCATTCTGTTTAATTATTATATCTTTTCCACCATCCCTAGTCATTTTGGTATGCTCAACATTATATTTTTTTCTTCTATATGCCTCTAACATCAATATTTCAAAATCAAACCCAGATATGTCATATATATCATCATAATTTTCAGAAAAATAATTATACACCTTATTAAATGCCAATTTTTTATACAATTTAAAAATCGGATTATTGTTAAATGTTCCATCACTATTAATATGCTTCTTTGAAATATCTCCTATTAATTCAATAATTCCATATATATCGTTAGTTAGCAATATAAATAGTCCAAACATGTAATTTGTCATATGAGACAAACGCTCTTCTCTTTTATAATTATATGTTTCCACACATATTCCATCATCATTTCCATATAAAATATAATCTATCTTCATATCAAACAGTTCACCTTTTATGTTAATAATTCATCTCAAAATGCTGGTAATCTTTTGCATGTTCCCAGTCGCCGCCCCACTCAAATCCATGCTGCATAAACACCTTGTAGCACAAATCGTCATGGTCAATCTTATGTGGGAATTCAATGCTTCTGTCCGTATACTTTTCAGCATTGGCAGGCTCTACATTTCTTCTGCCATCAACATTTTTCACATAAGGATTATAAAGCGTGTTGATGTCAACCGCCAGCCCTAACGCATGCTTTGACAGCTTCGTCGAATAGGAAATGTACCTGAAATTAAACGCTGAAGAATTATTATCGCTCATTGACTTTTCATCATCAGCATCATATTCATCAATAAGTCTGATTTTTTCAATCTCATAACCAGCCTCGTAAAGCTGCTTAAATATATCAAGCACATCATCAGCAATCAGCCTGTTCACAACCAGCTCACCAGTGTGCGTTTTCCCATCAAATCCAACATGCATAACCTTAAGATACCGCAAAACTTCTCTTGGAACGGTGCAGTTGTCCTTAAATGATTTCCCCTGCATCTTTGCAAATATGTCGTCTGGAATTGGTGATATGGTAAATGGTTGGGTGTTCATTTGCTTGCTCCTTTATTTATCTAATATTCAAATTCTACTATCCTGCAATTCTCACATATGCATGCTTCCACTTTCGTTCTGTGGCTCGCCTTAAGCGGTGTGATTTCAACAAATCCTTTGGCTGTTTTCGCATTTGTGAATACTCCAGGCACTTCATCGGCAAAGCTGAATGCGCCGTCTTTACTGCTGAAAAGGTATCCTTTTCGCATTTCCTTATTACATTTTGGACAAATCATACATAACACCTCATTCCTTAATATCTTTACTAAGAACCGACATTGCCATGCTAAGTTTCTCTTCAAACTGCTCTGCTTTAACAAGTGCTATACCTTCATTGTCATCGCCAAGCACAACCAGCCTGCTGCCATTCACCAGTCCAAAAGTCTCTCTAGCCTCTTTAGGAATAACTATCTGACCGCGGTCATTCACTGTGACAACACCCCACATGTGTTTGCCTTTCGGTGCTGGTGCCATCTTCTGCCCTTCAAGCTGCACATCGTCCTTTATTAAAGAATCCATCGTCACGCCATAAAATTCTGCAAGCCTGCCGCATTTTTCAATATCAGGAATTGTTTCACCACGCTCCCATTTGGCATACGCCTGCCTCGATATTCCAATAACCTCTGCGATATCCTCCTGAGTCTTCCCCGCAAGCGACCTCAGCATAATAAGATTCTCCTGTAGCATAATGTCAGTCCTTTCTGTTGTTATGTATGTATTATAATCCTTGTAAAATGCAGATTCCACCAATTGTAGTTGTCAGAAAAGTGGAAATTGTGTTGGGGTTGGTTGCGTGATTACATATATTTAATATTTTTTCTTAAAATTATCCACGCCATAAATTATTGAATTATTTTCTTTTGAAAACTGGTTCTTAAAACTTAATTCATTGTTTTGTTGCTTTATTGTTATCACTATAATATACTTACCTTCTTGTATATCGTCCATAATACCTTGTTCTATATATTTCCAATGCAACACTTCATCTTGCATAATTAATGCTTGCGAAAATATTTTCCCATTACCATCGGTATTCGTAATATTTTTATTCTCTTTTGCATAGAATAATTTTTCTTTATCGATATTTTTTTGTTTAATTAAAGTGTCATCACTATAAATTTCTATACTTAATTCGCCAAATGATGTATTTGACTCATTGCATATCTTTATAGTTCCATTATTTTCATATGAAATTTCTGTATCACCATGAACTTTTACTTGAACTGATAAAATAACTACAAACACAATTAAACTTATTACAATTAAAATAAATATTTTTTTATATAATTCTCTTATTATTCTTAATAATACTTGCCTTTTTTCGCAAATAACAATTATTAATAATATAATTGTTGTTATTATTATTAATAATTGTAACCAAAACGGAAATACTTTATAAAAAATGGTACCCGCAATTGAAGCGAAAGATAAAACTGCTATACAAATAGTCATGTTAAAATCTGAAACTAATTTATGATAATATTTATCTGTCATTTTATTACAATATTCTACATTTTTTGTTTTCATAATATCTAATCTTAATAAATCACTCTTAAAAAATAAAAATATATCTATTAATATTAAAATTACAGATCCAATTGCAATAGATGTCACAATCCAAAATACAACATATAGCTCTCCTCCTTTTTGAGGAATATAATTAAATATGTATTTTTCAAAATTAAGCAAAAATAATAATGCTGAAATTAATATTGTAATCATTCCTAAAATTATTCCACATCTTGTATTTCTTCTGTCGTCTTGTTGTTTATTTGACATAATTTTCCTTTCTAGCTAAAAATTTATATAAAATACAAATTTATTATGCCTAATAAGCAAGTAATTATCAACATAAACATTTTGACAAAATTCGACAAACCATATTATCTCTAATCCCCCAAACCTTTCCATTGTTATTTTTCCCAGCCTATATTATAATTTTTATTAACTACACCAATGAAGGAGATTTATTAAATGAAGAAAAATAGTATTTTTCGCAGCCTGCCGTTTAAATTGCTGGTGGGTGTTATTGCCGGCGTCATGGTGGGACTACTGTTAAGTTCAACTGATGGCAATTCATTTTCACGCGCCATTTTGAATATCGTTGTAACTCTGAAATATATTCTCAATCAGATAATTAATTTCTGCATACCGCTGATAATCATTGCATTTATTGCACCTTCGATTACTCAGATGGGTAAAAATGCATCTAAGCTTCTTCTGATTGCAGTTACAATCGCATATACATCATCAGTTGGTGCTGCACTTTTCTCTACAGCATCCGGATATATTTTGATACCACATTTGTCAATTTCATCTACAGCGGATGGATTGAAGGAACTGCCTGCGGCAGTGTTTGAATTGTCGATTCCGCAGATTATGCCTGTTATGAGTGCTCTCGTGTTCTCTATCATGATCGGACTCGCAGCGGCATGGACAAAGGCTGAGTTAATCTCTGACCTGCTTGAAGAATTTCAGAAGATTGTGCTTGCAATTGTATCAAGAATCATGATACCAATTCTGCCATTTTTCATCGGACTTACTTTCTGCGGACTCTCATACGAAGGTTCAATAACAAAGCAGGTTCCGGTTTTCTTAAAGATTATAATTATTGTATTAATCGGACATTACATTTGGATGACTCTGCTTTACTCTATTGCTGGATTATATTCAAGAAAGAACCCGATTGAAGTAATCAGACATTATGGTCCGGCATACCTGACATCTATAGGAACTATGTCATCTGCTGCCACTCTTGCAGTTGCCCTGCAGTGTGCCGGCAAATCAAAGGTTCTCAGAAAAGATATGGTTTCATTTGGCATTCCGCTTTTTGCCAACATTCATCTGTGCGGTTCAGTTCTTACGGAAGTGTTCTTCTGCATGACTGTATCTAAGATATTGTACGGAACAATTCCAGCAGCAGGAACTATGATTCTGTTCTGTGTGCTTCTTGGAATATTTGCGATTGGTGCTCCGGGAGTACCTGGCGGAACGGTTATGGCTTCGCTCGGACTTATTACCGGTGTGCTTGGATTTAACGACACTGGAACTGCCCTTATGCTTACAATATTTGCACTTCAGGACAGCTTCGGAACAGCCTGCAATGTAACCGGCGACGGTGCGCTCACACTTATTCTCACTGGCTATGCAGAGCGCCACGGCATCAAGGAAGGCGCTGACAATTAATATATTTCTTTGACATATGTAAAGTGCTATAATCATCACATGAATACACGCGCCTGCGGCGCAGAAATGAGGTAACATATGCCATTTATTAATTCTAAGATAAGCACTTCTCTTACAGAAGCACAGGAAACTGAAATCAAAACCCGTTTAGGTCAGGCTATCCAGACAATTCCCGGCAAGTCAGAAAGCTGGCTCATGGTCGGCTTTGAACCTGACTACAAGCTCTACTTCAGAGGAAGCAATGCCGAGCCTATAGCTATGGTCGAGGTCAGCGTTTACGGCAGTGAGAACCCATCTGCCTTTTCTAAACTGACTGACCAGATATGTGACATTTTTAAAGATGTTCTTGGAATTGCACCAGATCATGTATATGTAAAATATCAGGCTGTTTCTAACTGGGGTTGGAATGGGGATAATTTCTAATATACGTTAATAAGCGGGGCACTCATTTATTTATGAATGTCCCGCTTAAATATTTTTTCTAAAATTCTTTCTTTTCCATAATCCGGACACTAATTGCATAAGAGAGCAGTATGAGAAGTACTGTCACTACCACTGCAATTCCTGCAAGTATCCAGCCATTCATTTGGTTTAAAAATGAAACGGCACTTAATACATTTGTCTTTACCAGCTTCGCAAATGCAATGACAGACGCTCCAATTACACCACATGCCCCCGAAATGACTACTCTGCTCTTTTCTACTCCGAATATTAGCTGCATCGGAATCAGCAATGCAATCAACAATGCCGTAACCGGCAGAAATTTTTGCGCAGCTCTCCTTTATTATCAATGCATTTGTAATATACTTTCCTTTTCTTCAGCCAATTTAACAGAAATTCTATATCTTTCATCAGCCCTTGCATCTCTTTGTTCATTCCTGATATTTTGATCTGCTTCTAAATCTCTCAACTGCATATATAATTACTGCAGCCACATTTATCTGTACTCCTGCCCCTTAATTTATTATTACAATATTCACATGTGAATTCATAGTCACTTGCCGGCTTACAAACAGGAAACTACTAAGACAATAGTTTTCCCATTCGTTTTACTATTAGCAATATGTTCAAAAGTAACACCAATAATAAATAATAAGTGACTACTGCTACACCTCTTGCCAAATATTGATATTTACCAAAATCAATCGCAGTCATAATAAGAGAAACACAAATGATGAAAATACTAATTGCAGTGCAAAATACAATAGCATTACTTGTTTCCTTAATAACCGCTTTTATTCTTTGCTGCTGATTTGATTCATACTTCGACAAATCTTTAGTTGTAATAATACTTAAAATAGCAAGTAGCATTGAAATAAAAATACTTACTACCACAGTAATATCTTTATACATCTCTTTTTCTGCAACATACAAAATTGAAATTCCAATTGACATAATCAACGGATAAACATAAAAAACTAAATATTGATATCTTGCGTTTTTAAATAGTGCCATGTGTTCTATAAACACTTTTCTAAGTTCGACAAAGTTTGAATTTCTTCGGAATAATCCCAAAGAAATCAGAAAAAATGATATAGTCATCAAAACTAAACCAAGGGTACTCTCTTTCATTTGTAACACCTCCAATCTGCTAGTTCCTTACAAATATCATTTTTGAAGCATAATTATTAGCTGTTTGCTCCATATATTCTATTAGTTTTTGACCACCATTTCTGTCATCAAAAAAAACATAATCCGGAACATCCTCTACCATACTAAATTTATCTACATTATTAAGTCTAACCGTTTTTGTTCTTCCAGCATGCAAAAAAGAAAGCTGAATATCTTCATATACTTCATCATTTATTTCAAAAATATCTTCGTTACTACATCCATCTAAATGCTCTAATAATTTTGTAATCCAGCTTTCTTTAAGTGTAGGTTTGATATATGTTTTTTCTTCCCTTCCTATATTTAAAAACATATTGTCCGATGGATCTCTTGACACTGAATTTTTGATTAATGTGACTCTTTTTAACTTATCTTTTTTAAGTAGATTTTCTATAAATATTCTCACTGAAATACTTCTCGTTTCCATTGTTAGTCCATATTTTTCAGAGAAAAATTTTTTTATATTATTTACAGATATTGTCTTAACTCCAAAGGTTCCAATTGTTTCAAACAGTAACATCCCTTTAACAATTTCATTTCCTTCTACATCATTTGGGACATAAATCATGTAATGAAACTGTTTAATATCCGCATCATCCTGACTCCGTCGGTAGACTACTCTTTTAGTAGTTTTATTTGTTATATCCGACTCTGTTCCATAAGATCCCGAATGTATTATCCCACTCTCTACGACATAATCTTCTCTAACATCTCTTTTTATGCTATCTCTGTCTATCGAAAACATCTTCATTAACTTTTCATCATCTGCTAATTCAGTATAATTATCATAAAATCCACTAAATAGAGAAAAAATATTATCATATGTAACTTCATCATATTCATATGACCCATTTAACGCTAAAATTTCATTCTCAGTTCTTGAATACTTTTTCTTAATAAAAAAACTACATATTAATAATCCATGCGATATCATTTTATTTGTACCTCCTTAGATAATATTTATCCAATAAGTTCATTATCTTTAAGATATTGTATGAATCCTCCTATAATACTTTCCTTCCTCTCTACAATATCTTGTTCTGTATAATCATTTTTCTCATTTGATAATTTTAGTAACTCATGCACTTTTGTTCCATGTTTCAGTTTTCCATTTGAAGATGTATACCCCTGATAATATTTGATTTTATCTGTAAATCTATAGTCCGAAGCTCTAATATTAATATTTTTCTCCAAAAGTGCCTTATTGCCCAAAGCCTCTAAACTACTCTTTTCTTTTAAAGAGTTTTCATTTTCCTGTCGTTTCTTTGAATAAATATGTTCTATCTCTAAATTTGTATCCAGCGACATAAGTTCCTGATTTGGATCCGTATATGCCCACCAAGCAAGAATTGATTTGGTAATTGGTCTACCATTAGTGAATACATAACTGCTCATAATATTTTTTACATTATCTTCTTCAAATTTATATCCTGAAAATGTAACCGGAAGATCAGAAACAATATTTATCATCTCTGGATAAACAGGACTTCTTAACGCATTTACACCAGGTCTAATAAATGCATATCCAAATATGAAGGCTGTGATTTTGTTTAAAAATTCAAAAAATTTTTCTTCATTCAGCGAGCCATCAACATCCTTATACTGCATAAAATACACCGACACCAGATATGTCCACATACCATTCGGTGCATAATTCAAAACAAACAATTTCTTCAACACCCTATCTGAAAATCCTTCATCCTGTACTGATACTTTTCTCCAAAATTCTGCCAAGCATTCAAGATTATCTAAAGTATCATTATTCTTCAAAATTGCATAAGAATCTTTCTCATAAAATTTTCTGAGTGCCTCTGTTGTAGTATTTTTTATTCCCTGCTTTGCTCTTTCAAAATACATATATCTAGTAAAAAGCTCATCCATTGGCGACCCTGAAGGTGAAGCAAAAATGTCGTCACAGACTACCTCTAAATCTTTCCACAGTCTAATAAACTCATCCTTTTTACCAAGACTGCTATAATGTTTGTAAAACTGTGCCTTGAAAATATCTGTATCAGATAGTGGTTTTCCTCTATCATTTAATGTTGAAAATATACGAAGTGCTGTATCCTGTGATTCTGCTTCGATTGGTAATAGAATGCAGTTGTTTAATATTCTCGTTGGAAGATAAGCAAAATATGCTGGATATTCCTGCAAGAATTCATTAATCTTCTCTTGAAAGAATCTATATGTACGAGCATATTTGCTCTTCTGCGAGCCATCCACAATTCCTGTTTTCAGAATAGTCAAAAATTCTTCTTTGTCATCATCAGTTGATACCTCTGAATCAATTTTGAGTCTATTCTTATCTGGTTGTCCAAATTCATTTGTCTTCCAAATACAAGTCGAAATATCTTCACTCGTTTTTATCGCATATGGATCCTTCATATTTCCAAATTTTGAATAGAAAGCTCTAAGTAATAACATCAAAGTTGTCAGCCTCTGCTGTCCATCAATAATTTCCAGTTTTCCGTTATCATTCTTAAAAGTTACGATCGGTCCTAAAAAATACTCATCGTTATCACTATCAAATTTCGTATAGTCATTTTCCGGGAATGCAAATATAAATATATCATCCCACAACGTTTGACATTCCGGTTCCTCCCATGCATATGGTCTTTGATAATCTGGGATCAAAAAATCCGCTCTTTTATTAGAAAACAATTCTTTTATTGTTTGTTGATCTATGTTTAATTTTGACATTTCAAAGCCTCCTACTCTTGCATAATCATAATAATACAATATCGTTATTCTCATTATTTATTGTCTAATTGAGTGCTTACATATGTCTTTTCACCTGATTACGAATACCACTCTCAAGTACCTTACTCTAACTAAATATCCTTTAGCCTCATAATATCATATTTCATTTTTTCTAACATCTTTAACAAATGCATATTTCATATTACTACCGCTGAACTAATTTAATATTTTAGCAAATCAAAATATTTTCACTTTATATTGATGATAGCAATATCCATTTTTATAATACTCCACCAATATACAATTCCGGCTAAAATTCACCTCATAATATATTCCCAATGCATATCCACAAACATACTCAGGTAATGCTTTACCACCATAACTCCAAACATCTTGTTCCGGACTTTTAGTTAGACACTCAAGTCTATTTCTATCATTATCCTTGTCGGCTTGCCTTCCTGTTGATTTTTTCATTTCTAATGCTAGGAGGTTATCACACAATATATTTTGTCCTCTACTATGCACAATCAAATCACAATTAATTGTTACGATATGTTCATCCAATCCACGAATTGTCTTTTTCAATGTTTTTAATGTTCCACCAATGTTACGATTGTACTCAACATCTACAAAATAATCAGAGAACTTTGTTTTCTTTAACGCTTCATGTAGTTCTATCATCAAAGCTCCACACAAAGTTCTTTCAGACACTCGTGTCTCAAACAACATCGTATTTTTCCTTAAAAATGATCTATTGGCATTTTCAAAAATCTTTTCTAATTCTTTTATCTGTCCATCCGTCATGTCTGTTCCTCAAATATCCTTAAACTCTTCACAATCTTCTCTGGTTCCGGCAACATTGCTTTCATCTCTTCCGGTAACGTATTTCTTAACTGATATGCAGCCATACAAATCGGCACATTAATATTCTTCAAAGCATATTCTACATAAGTTTTATCCTTGCTCTTACATATAATAATTCCAATCGATGGATTCTCGTTTGGCTATTTAACCTGCTCATCCAATGCTGTCAGATAAGTTACATCTTTCCAGCGTATTCTGCTTCAAATTCACCGATTTTCAGTTCTATGGCTATTAGACTTCTCAGCCCTATATGAAATGGCAATAAATCAATATATAAATTCCTGTTCCCCGCCATCAGATAAATTTCTAATTCATCTGATTCAATATCTATTTCTCATAAGTCTGTGCTTCAATAAAATTGATTAAAATATGCTTAGTCCAAACCATATCTTTTCGTCATCTGAATGTAAAATTCACTTTGTAAATCATCCCTACATTTTCCATAATGATGGTATTATTACTCCAGCTAATTTCTCGCACCAGTGGTGCGGGTTTTATTATATATAGTTCACAAAAGCGATTTGCTATATTTTCAAAATATATTATACTATAGCAACCCTATTTTCTCAATAAAATGTAATTCACTAACAATATCTTCTTCACTTCTGTCTCTGCTTGGCAACATTGCCCTTGATATCCACTATAATTACAGTAATATAGAAGAAGCAGGCAACCATATAGATTACCTGCCGTATAAAATAATCAATATTGAATTGAGATTATTCAAACTCTTGGACGGAGAGATTTATTTGGCTGTTTCTTAGTACACATTTGTGCGTTTTATTCTTCATATTCATCTTATTTCACATTTTTGTGTATCTCACCTAAAATTTTTAGAGCCAATTTGGAGCCATTCTTCTAAGAGACACAATCATATATTGCTTGTCCTAATTTAAGGATGTAATCCCGTATGTCAATTACATCTTGCAAAAATATATCTTGTCTTCTTGAAAGACTGTCTGTATAGTCTCCCTCATGAACTATTTGATTTCTTCTAATTACAATATTTCTCAAATATGTTGTACAGCCATCTTTAGACATTCCCATTAGATTTGATATTTTCCCCCATTTATCATTCTCGTTCCATATATAAGATAATGCATCTGCAACCTTACTTGGATCCTGAAAAGCTAAAAATCCATGTTTCAATATTATCTTTCGTTCAAATATTAAACTTGCATCTATAATATTATTAATCATATCTCCATATGTCTGTATATCTATTTGAAATGTATTATACTTCGGTGTTGGTGTCCTATTTCCCAAGAAAATCTCTACCATTCCAACTCTTACTACATCATGAACAAACTTGTCAAATGCCGATATACATTGAACCCATTGCCACCTCAATAAATCACTAATATCAACTGGTACTACAGAATGTTCAAAATAGTTGTACAAAGTCTCAACATTTTGCGTGTCTTGTACAAGTTTTAAAAATCTTTTATGCGATTGTAACATTTATATTAACCCCATTATTGCTTTAACTATTGTATCATATATTTCATCAAACATCTTTCTTTTTTCTTCCATACTTTCATAAACATTTCCCACCGTTCCCATATCCTCCTTTGTTAGTGCAAATACTGGAACCATTGCCTCATTTGCCCTTTGTATCAATGCACCAAATTCTGGAATTTCTCCTAAACATCTGCTATTAATTATTCCATCTTGCACTAATCTATCAATATCATAAACCATATCATCTTGAGTTAGCTCTTCCAGAAAATCTGTTTCAATATAATCTTTTATTTCTTTAATCTTTCCTGTATATGGCTGTGCCGCTTTATGATTTCTTAAATTGAAACGTTGTATAATAACTCCTATAAATTTCATATCACATCTTGGCAACGGATACGATGAATCGGTAAATAATTCCCTACTTTGAATTGCCCATTTCTTCCATTTGGGCAATATTTTCTTTAATGTTTTTAATGCCATCACTGAAAATGAATCAGGGTTAGTTGGAACTATAAAAGCATCCGCATACACAAAAAAAGTCTGATTAATTGCACTCAATCCAGGATTCATATCTATAAATACATAATCAATTTCATACTTTTCACAACATTTCTTAATTAATTCATAAAAGGCACCCGGCAGATTTTGCAAAGTAACTATTGCATTGTTACTATTTAAAGCAAGACTTAAGGCTGAATCATATTCCGACAAATCCATATGTCCTGGTATAATAAACAATTTATTATTCTTTTTATGGCAAGGACACTCTATTGCTGTAATTGGTTGCGGTCTTCCAGAAAATGCTACACTAACAGCATCTTTTATATTCATTAACTTTGTTGATTCATTTTCATAATATTCATCAAACATATCTCCTAAAAACATGCCAGTTAAATTACATTGAGGATCACCATCTACTAGTAGCACCTTTTTATTTTGTTGTGACATCTTCCACGCAATATGAAAAGTCGTGGTTGTCTTGCTTACTCCTCCCTTATGATTAAATAATTCAATTATTTTTGCCATATATGCACCTCCACTATCTTAATTATATAGTCATATTTATCCAATATCTCTCAATTTATTTACAATAAATATAGTTTAATATATCATTCATGTTGGTTTTTATACACTCGTTATATCAATTTCAATAGGATTTCCCCATCGATCTACGCCTTTGATTAATAGAATTCCATTTATCAAAGTAAATATCTGATATTCATTTGTATATTTACCATAATAATCTAGTTCAAATTGCGCATCCCCAATTATATCAATTGACGAATTATTTGTTTCAATTCGAGGTACTACCTTCAGAATATCATTATACCGAGTTTTTCCCATAGATGATACTAAAACTCTTGCCTCATGCATATATTCATTCTCCAATTTAAAATGCATGTATTCTCTAATTGCACATTGTGAATTTGCAAAGGTACTAACATCAACTCTTTCTCCCAAAATAACACCTTCTTTCTGTATAATCTTTAAAAATATTACTATTATTTCTTTCTCAATACATTTGAAACCGTTGATTGGGATACATCTAACATGGCAGCTATTGTTTCCTGGTTTATTTTCTGTTTTGCCAAATCCCTTATAACTTCATTTCTTTGTGCTACTGATGCAATCTCCGGTAATTTATGAATGGTTTCTGAAACCACTCCAGATGCCGTTACACTTTTAATAAGTGTTGTTCCATCACTTAACACAGCTCTTGCAATTTTGGCACCCGTTTTTTTATTTGGCTTAAACGCTAAGGATACAACATCTGACATTGATTTACCCACGTTTTTTAAATCTGTATTCTTAAACACATTCGTTAAATTCGCAGCCATAATTTCCCTCCCGCTTATTACTTTAATATTAAAATAATATTAAAGTAATATTTTGTCAACTACTTTTTCAACTCTCATACTTAAAAAACTCCCTAGCCATCATCTCAGCCGTAGCCTGGTTATACCCCTTTTTCAGATGCCCCTGCACAATCGTCCCAAACATTCTCTTAACCATATCATCCTCAATATCACAATATGCCTGCATCTCCCTAGACAAAGCCATTGCCACATACTCTATTGGCTTGTTATCCAGCAACCTATGCAGCTTCGCCAGTGACTGCTCTGTTGTCCTCAGAGCAGCCTCCACTTCTTCGCACTTTATCCGCAACAAATTTCCATCTGTAAACCACACCTCAACATAGCCGTTATCCATGTTATAAGCACATTCCACGATATTATCCATTTGATTATCTTTCATATCATCAATCATTTCTTCCAATTATCTTGTCCCATAAGACCTGTCATACCGCCTTATCTGCTGCTCTGTACGCTCCTGTTCCTTCACCTTACGAATAATCGTATCAATCTGCTCTGCACCAGCATATCTCTTCACACGCCCCAGATCATCAGCCTTTTCCTGCAACAGCTCTGTCCTATCACTCATATCCTTAATCTTACCCTTGTAAAACTCCACATCATCTGACAGTCTCTTCTTTTCCTTCCGAAGCTGTAATACTTCCTCTTTTAGCCTTACGCATTGGATTGTCAGGTTCTTTATCAAGGTCTTAAGTTTATTCACAAATGGCATTACCACCTTATCCCGAAATGACTTAGCACTTGCAAATGCTCCCGGTTCCGGCAATTGCCACTCCGGTACTTCATCATACTTCCTTACATCACGCTGTAATAACTGCTCCGACTGCACCATCTGCTCTATATGGCTCTTAAGCTCATTCTGTTGCTTTTCAAGCTGCACATTATTCTGTTGCAAATCATTGTATTTCTGTCTTAATGCCTGATTATCAGATTTCAATGAATCATTCCTTTGCTCCAGAGTGTGATTGTCAGCAGATAACGGATCATTCACATTCTTCAATTTACTATTCGTATATTGTAAATCTTCATGCCTTTGTTCCAGTTCTTCATTATCGGTCTGCAACTGTAGATGCTTTTGCTTCAAATCATGATTATCCATACGAAGTCTATCTTTGCGACTTCCAACTCTTTGTACCAATTATTACATTATCAACACTTTTGTTAGCATGCAACACAAACCTTTGATTAGGATATCCAAATTCTTCAATCAGTTCGCCCTCTTCAAACCCAAATTTCTTATATAATTTTCTAGGTGCAATTCCTTTAACATCATTTTCTCTAAATGTAGACACAGTTATATCTTTATCTCTGTCAAGCTTATCAATTGCTTCTCTTAAAAGAAGCGAAGCAATTCCCCTTTTTCGATAAGCTGGATCAACAGCCAAACAACATATCATATTATACTTCCTTGAATATAAAAGTACGCCAACAATCTCTTGTTCGTTCTTCACGCACAAAGCACGTTTGTCATTCATGAATTTCAGTACTATTATTTTGTGTTCTTCTATACTCTGCTCCGTCTCTAATCCCGGAAAATTCCAACTTACTTTTCTCACTAATCGCATCCATGAATCAATATCTGATATTCTGCCAAATTCTACCTTCATATTTTCTATCATTGACTATCTCCTCAAATCTGCTTTGAAACAAAATGTACAATTTCTTTCCCTGACTCAAGGATATATGGTATCAACTCTAAAGGATATACCTTAGTACCCTTCTTTAAATCTTCTAGTGAAACCCAACAGAAATCCAAATCAATTCTTTCATTATCCAGCTCATCATATCCATGAAACACACCATCTAATGGGATATTATCATCCATCAGGTGTACATTATAATATAAGCATATCTGATGACAGGGTCTTATTCCCCATGGAAAATAAATTTCTCCGATTGCTAACAGATTATCTACCTCTATCTTAGCATGAAGCTCTTCTTCAAATTCCCGTTTAAGAGTTTCCATACTTGTCTCCATAGCCGCAACATGTCCGCCAATAATGGCATAATCATCATTCTTCGGACGCTGTAACAAGATTTTACCATTATGTTTCAATATACCTCCAACTCTGTATGAAAATACAAAATCATCATTTTTAAATAAAATATCCACTTAACCACCTCCAACCTGTTCATAAAACTTGTAGTAAAAATATATTTATAATATCATAAATCTCCTGGTGCAAATATATCTTTCTCACATATAAGGTAAATGTCTTTATTCATTTTCCCCTCAAAATATTGCTTCAAATTTATATTGGAATTCCACTTGTCCTGCGGATAAAAGCCATACCTTTTCTTTACGTCATTCATCCTATTTTCTATATCAAGAACTCCTTCTGCTCCTGCCAAACAATCGCACAATTGAATTAACCGGTCATATTCATCATATATGGTCTTTGCTAATTCAGTTTTTATAATTGTCAATTCTTCATCTGTAACATCAAATTTTCCGATGTATTCATCTATCGTATGATTATTAAAAGAATGGGTTAAACATATCTTTGCTACTTCATCATATCCCAATAATTTCATATATACGTATCCATCATAAACATGTCCAAGATGTCTTACACCAAATTTTCTTCCTATATCATGTAGTAAACCTAATATATATGCTTTCTCAACATCCATATCACCACATGCACTTGCTATTTTTTCTGCACAGTGTGCTGCTGTTAAACAATGTTTTCCCCAAGGTCCCGGATTAAATAATAACCCATCACGAATTAACTTCAGTGCTTCTTCTCTTGTTGGCAACATAGCTTGTACCTTCTTCCTTTTTTATTTACCTTTTCAAAACTGATAACTCCATTACTCTCCCCGCAAATAGAGCCAAACCAGAGCCATTTGATAAAACAAATGCCGGAATCCCGCATAAATACAGGCTTTCGGCATTTTTGTCCGTTATTCAAACTCTTCTTTGCAAAGTTGTTTTGTAGTGTTTTTCGTTGGTTTTGATAGTATAAACCAGGGAGTTTTGTCTGATTTATACCTGTTGCGTAGATTTTTAGGGGATTGTATTGTCATTTTGTTGTCATTGCATATTTCTTATCTTGCATGCATGCTATGCTTTCGTATATGTTTTCTTCATATAATCATCAATAGCATTAACGATATATTCTGGAACAGTTTCATATTTCACCATATCAAGATAATATGCATAGTCGTTCTCAATATGATAACTCTCATTTATAAATTTTACCAGCACATCCTCTTCCTTAATCTCCTTACATGGATTAACCTCAAAAAGTGCCCTAAATAGTTGTATTTTTAAATACTCATTGGTTTCTGCAAAATATAGCTCTGATAGCTTTTCTTCATTATATATCTCATTAATCAATTTAGAGTAATCAAAATCATCTATCCACTTTTTAATTTCTGCACATCCTGCTTGCACCTCGTTCTGTGGCATATCAGTATTATCCATATATCTGCACTTATCACGACCATGAATCAAGGAAGATAGAACATTATAGGCATCCAAATGATTTTCTACACCATTGTGTTCATAGTATTTTCGCAAAAAAGCGATTCGGTGGACAACACCTAAAGTATCATCTGTAACATAACTTGCCAATGCTTGTACCACCGGCTTAATATCTTGTTTGAAATCTATCTCTAATTCCTTTAATATTCCCTTACTATTTTTTATAAACATAGTATTTAAAGCCTGTGCTGGTAACTTTCCTACCACACCAAAATCAATTATTGGTTCAAAGTCGTGAGTCAGCATTAATACTGTCTGTTTATAAAAACTTCTTGGCAAAGCACCACTTTGTTTAGAAAACATTCTATGAATTATCGCATACTTTTTATTTGTATCAAAAGAAGAAATGGGATCATCCAAAACCACAAGCTCCGCATTTTCACTGATGGCATAAAACATAAATAACACCAATGAAAATGCATTTCTTTCGCCCCAACTCAAATGATTCCTAATATTATCTACTTGCACTGATTCCTTATCATGTACATATTGCAAAGTTGCTATTGCTTGTCCACTTTCATCTAAATTAATCCCTACATGATAGGCTATACCAGCAGATTCAAGAAAATCATTTATATCCTTTTGTGACGTTGAAATTGTTTTCTTCAGCACACTTTGTAACTTACCTATTGCCGCTTTAATAGCCTGAGCTTCTTTTCTTAATTCTTCAATAGAATTATTAATCAAATCAACTATTGCAAAAAATTCGTCATTAGAAAAGAAATTAAAAATTGTTTTTTCTAATTTCATGTTCTCTAATACCTTGTCTATATCATTAATGTCAGACTGTCTAAATACATTTTTATCAAATGACGAAATCTTATTAAGTTGATTTGATATATGTACATATTCATTCATAAATGCCTTTAAAATTGCACTTATTGCACTCTCTTCTTTCTCTTCCTTTATACATGCAATAATAGAATCAAATTTATCATCTGGCATATATTTATGAAAATTTTCAAATAAATCCAACATATTCTTCAAATTCTGTGCATCTGACTTTTTGTATGTCTGTTTGAATGTTTCCTTTTCTTCGTCAAACTCAGTTTTTAATTCATCTGAACAGTAGGGACATATTCCCTTTGTATCAAACGAATCACCTTTTGACTTCCAATCAATCCAACTAATACAAATTTGGTCATCTGAAATTATTGGACTATATTTTTTTAATTTTTCTGGAATGTTATACACATTATTTTTCTTTATGATAGCCTTATAATTCGTATTATTCTTTATGCTACTTCCAGTAGCATTCAACTCAAGTTTTCCCATAAAAGCAGAAATATCGCCTTTTAATTGGATTATCTGTGGTTTTGTATCAATATCAACCTTCAATTTAGCCAATCGACTATCTAATTCAGCTCTTTTTTGTTCATAGTCTGGTGTTCTGATAAATACATCAAATGCATTATCAATCACTTTACTTTCCTTAAATACCATTTTATTGACAAATTCTTCATTAAATACCTTAACCACTCGTATGTTCTTACTTAGATTAATTGTAGGAACAACCTCGTCACCGCTGCCAAACGGCTTCAACTCGGTCAAATCTTTTCCCTGACTTATCAAAGAAATCGCTGTTGATAATGATGATTTCCCAGTTCCATTCATTCCATATTTTATATTGAGTTTATTTTCCTCTAAAGTCAATTCACCATGCGAAATATTGTTGCAATTTTCTATAGTGATTTTAATCTCTCCCATGAAATTCCTTCTTTTTTCTTATTTACTCAATATTCTATAATAATCTAGTATCTCTGCTTTCTTAAACTTGTTATAGTTCGCTACAATTTTCTTCAACCATTCCTCTTGCTTCTTCTTTGTTTTTTCTATCTCCGCATACTCGATATACAATGCATGTAAATAATCTTCGACATCTGTAAATTCAGCTTTCGGATTTGGTTTTTTCATTCCAATAGGTCTAATTGTGGTTACTTGATTATTTTTCACTTGTCTACTCAATCTGTAGGGTGATGTAATCTCTTCCCCTGCTACCTGCCATATTTTTCTCAACCATATGTCCCTAATAATAATATTACCTGTCACACTATCCATAACATAATGGATAATCAAATAATCCATATCTAACTTATAAGCCTCATCGGGTAATGTATTGCATACCCCTCTTACATTCCCCAAGTCAAATGCTGCAGATTTACCATACACTTTAACCTCAAGCAAATCTTTCTTATCACTTTTTTCATTCAAAAAGTAGTCTGGTGATTCTTGCAATTTTTGTGCTCTATAATATATATTTTTTTCATCCATATATGCACTTAACCATTCTTCAATTATCTGTCCTACTGAACTTGGCCTCATAATCTGCTTTTGAATATTTAAGCTCCCTGTTTTTAATTCAAAATTCGCATTAATCTTTCCTGTTGCACCAACAATACCATCTATTTGTAATTGTTTCAATAATTTTTCTGCTTTCGTTGCCATTACTTATTAATTCCTTTCACATATGCCATTATCCTATTACTCATATCTTCACCAGAATATTTTTCATATTCCACAATTACACTATCCAGCCATGCTTTAGACACTTTCGTCTGATTACTTTCGCTTAAATGCGTCTGGTATAATGCAGCAATAAATTCTTCCTTACATGAAAACGGTTTTAATGTTCCTCGGCTATTTTCTTTCCAGTTTGCCGGTCTTATATTATAAATTTGGCCTTTTTTTCTTTGGCATTTTAGTGCAAAATCCTGAGCTGGACCGGTTATCTCCCATACTTTCTTACACCACATATCCTTTATTGAAATGTTTCCTTCATCATCACTTATGTATGCAAAAATCAAATAATCACTATCCAAGCGCCATGGTTTTTCCTTCAAAGAATCCACATACCCAAAATAATTAGCCACATCAAATGCAGCATTTCGCGTTGCATAATATGTTTTCATCTCACATAAAGCTTCTGTATCGGATTCGGACAAATAAAAGTCAGGAAAAGTTTGGCCTTGTGCACTTCTAAAATAAATATCATTTTCTCTCAAAAATTGCCCTAACCACTCTTGTAAAGCATTACCTATAATGTCATTCTGTTTAATAACCACTTCTGTTCCATTTAAGGATATTTTAATTTGCCCGATAGCCTCATCAATATTTCGCTCTTTTAATAAATCGATAATTCCTTGTACACTTATATATTGCATACTATCACCACCTAAAAATACTTTTGAAAATAGATGTAGATATTATACCATATTTATCCATATTTTGCATCAAAAAGAAAAGCATTAAAGAGGACTAAGCCCTCTTTAATGCCATAGCTACTCTTTCAGAAATTGCTGCAATTACTGGAACGCATACCGTATTACCTAACAAGTCGAATGCCTCATTCTCTTTCACAATACTTAAATCATACTCATCTGGATTATATCCACATAATCTTTGTCCTTCTCGTATTGAAAGTTTCCTTAATCCTCCGTTATCAACAACTCCTAACTTTGACACATCCATCGCTACCAATGTTGGCACCATTTCATTAGGTGATAAAATTTTTGAAAACTCAAACGAAAGTTTACCAGATACAATGTTATAACCTTTAGGTTTTGATGTATCAGGTTTACGTTGCCCATCTTCTAATTTCTTTGGATGCTCATATTTTAAATATCCTTTTTTTACCAAATCATCCAACATTGTTTTTAGATTTTTATTATTATAAAATGTTTCTATTTGTTCAACCGTCAGAGGCATACCATCCATCCATTCTATTCCGATTTCTTTCGCCCACTTCTTTTTTCTTCTTTCACAAAGCAACGCATTTAATAAATCTCTCTGTTGCTTTGTTGTTTTTCCCTTTAAATCAATATCCCATGAATGAATATTATCCTTCCCTCCTCTTTTATCTTTTATTGATTTTCCAACAACTTCGTCAGGAGAATAATTATTGAATAATTTTTTTGTAAAAGTACTCTCAATTATTGGCAATCCTCTTTCCATTATATCCGAAAAAGTTGCTGTGCTCTTTTCAAAGTTTTCCAAATCAACTTTTTCATTCAATGTGCCAACTATATATATTCGCTTTCTACTCTGTGCCAACCCAAAATATTGCGAATCTAGCACCTTATAGTTAACCTTATAACCAAGACCTTTTAATTTAGCTATTATTACATTTAATGTGTTACCATTATCATGATTAACCAATCCTTCAACGTTTTCAAGTAAAAAAGCCTTTGCCGGTTTTCCTATTCCCTTCTTTTCTTTAAGAATTCTTTCTATTTCAAAAAAAAGTGTTCCTCTGGTATCTGAAAATCCTAATCCTTTTCCAGCTGAACTGAATGGCTGACACGGAAAACCAGCCAAAAGAACATCAAAATCAGGAATGTCCTTTGTTTTTATTTGTGTGATATCTCCATAAATCTTTTCATTTCCAAAATAATTTTGATATGCCTTTATAGCATACTTCTTGATTTCCGATGTAAATACACATTTTGCATGAAGCCCCTGTTTTTTTAATCCATGCTCAAATCCTAAACGAATCCCTCCTAATCCTGCAAATAAATCAATAATTTTGACTGTATCAGCCTCTTCTTCCTTTTGTTTTTCTATTTCAAGAGAAATTAAATTTGCACATCTTTCAGAGAAGGAAGCCCCTACACCATAGTTTTCTATATCTTCTTGCTGTTCTTTCGTCAAATATATTTTACATCCTATTTTTTTCTCTGCTACAGGAATAGCTTTTCTACCAACCTTTTTTTCTTTTTCTGCTATCATACATCTGCCTCCTTCTTTACATTTTACTATATCACTTTTCTCTGCATTTCTCAACCCTCTAAATTCCTTTTTTAAGGTTCCAATCTTTCTTTTTCACCTTCCTCTCCCCACATCCTTAACCTTCTCACCAATCCACTCCATAAACTTCTCCAGTAGATTAATCCCACCAATCACAAACTGTTTCATAAACTCATACGCCTTTTCCAGCTTGTCCTTTAGGCTGCGATTTTCCTCCCGAAGAGTATGGTTCTGATACCTCAGCTCTATCACCTGCTCCTTCAGATAATCATCTCCATCGACCTCACCAAGCAGTTCCTTCTTAAGCCTTTCCGCCTCTTCCAGTTCAAATTCAGCCCGTTCAGTCTGTAATTTTGCAGTATCCGATATCATCATCCACTTGTCTGCCTCTTTTTTCGCCACCTCAATTGCCTTCTGTTTATCCGTGAGCTTATCTACATTCTCATAATATTCCAGCCATAATTCAGAATTCTTTAAGCGTAAATCCGTTGTTTCCGACTGTAATTTCTGATTTTTGGCTATGGTATCATCCAGCTTTTTTTTAGCTTCGAACTGTTCTTTTCTAAAACCCTCTCGCTTATTTTCAATTTCTTTTTCCAGAGTCTCAATCCGTTCTTCTTTTAATTCCAGAACAACCTGTGTGCCCTCTATCTCCTCCTCAAGTGCAGCCACTTCTTTTGCCCGTTCCTGTTTCTTATAATCGAATACGGATAAATGCTTATTGTGCGTATCTTTCTTCTTCCAGTCAATTCCGTACCGGCTCATAATAAGGGCAATATCTTCTTTCTCTGCCTCCGCCCACTGTTTCCATTCGGTATTTCCTTTTCCTTCACTTACAAATCCTCTGGTAGCAAGTGCTGCCTTAAGACTTGTCTTTGTCTCCAATCCTCTCTTGCAACCGGATACCCAAGGGATAAAATTCAGATGCAAATGTGGTGTTTCCTCATCCAAATGAATATAGGCACCAATCACATAAAGCTGTGGATTTCGAAGTTGGAACTTTTTCACATAATCCTTCAGCACCCATGTTGCAACCTCTGCAGAATAACTACCTACTCCGGTATCATCCTTGTTGCCTATCTGAACGATAACCTCATAAAATAATTTTTCCTGCTTGCTTCTTGAAATCTTATCATAATAACTTTTAATCTGCCTATCCTTGCGTTTCTGCTTTGCATTATATTCCTTAAGTGCCTCGTCAAACAATTTGTGATATGCCTGCTTAATATCCTCATGGATAAGAGTGATATTATTCTTGGTACGGCTGGCATCTACATTGTCAGCTATAAATCTCCTAGTGTTGTGCCCGATGGAACCTTCTCCATTCATGAAACTGATTGTTCTTTCCATTGTCAAAATCCTCCTCTTTTGGTATGTATATAGGCACCACCTTCTTATCCGTAATGAGTGCCGGATACGGCACGAAACAGCAGATTTCCTTGGGAAGGTTTTGTTACTTTTGTCAAAAGTAACGTAAAAGCACTTTTGACAGCTTAGCCATCAAAAATGCAGACCCGCAAGCGGGTTTTGCGCTCCTCGCCGGAGTGGCTGCACGGCTCTGCGAGCCAGATAAAGCTCCCCTGTGGGAGCTTATGAGCCGCAGATATGCGGCATATCCTTTACCATACACAACCCCTTTAATACCCGTGCCGGTTCCTAATGAAAACAGTTCACCACATCATGCAGAAATACCTCCTCTGCTATCATTCTTGCTTGTGTTCGTAGCCGGTACATTTCCACAAAAGAATTTGCTTGCTTGGGTTTATGTTCGCTCAGCCATTCCTTTTCAATTTCCTCCAGCAGCTCATAGGCAACCTCATTTACCTCTGCTGCCTTATCATGTAATTCGTCAAACCGCACCAGACTTTTGTATCGCTGTGGATACTCCGTCCGTATGTAATCAATCCACATGTGACCATATTTCCCAACATCTGTGCTTTTCTCCTCGCAACATAATGCAATCAACGGATAAAAGATGCCGTCCTTTTCTATGTATTTCACGCCTAATTTTTCAAATAATGTTTCTTCGCTCATAGCCGCCACTTCCTTTATATAAAATATCTGTTATTCCTCATATGGTACTGTAAGGTGTTTCATATCCGCCAATGTTCTCGGTTGTTCCTTGAAGCCTTCCAATATTTCCAGCATGGAACGGATGGGAGTAAGTAACTCCCCATCCATATCCGATGCCTTTTCTATCCTCTCAAGCTCATGCTCAATCATTTGCAGGTTCTGCCGGAATTGTACCAACATCAACGGATTGCCTGTGGCAACCACCTTTTGATGAAGAACACTCTGGATAATATAATCCTGCTTGGTACGAAATCCACTGAGCTTCACTCTGTTATTCAGTTCTTCATTTTCCTCCGGCGACATACGAAATGCGATTGTCACATTACGCCATCTGTTTTTATCATCTCTATTCTTTTCTGACATTGACCAACGCCTCCCTTTCTGTTTCCAGTTGTGCTGCCATATCCGTCTGCACCGTTGGAAATAAATGTGCATAATGATACGTGATATCTACCGCCTCATGTCCGACTCTTTCCCCTATTGCCAACGCAGAAAATCCCAAATTGATTAGCAATGAAATGTGCGAGTGCCGTAATCCATGAATTCGTATTCTCTTTACTCCTGCAAGCTTTGCACCCCTATCCATTTCGTGATGAAGATAACTTTTTGAAATGGTAAAAATTCTGTCGTTCATCTTTATTCCGTATATTCTTTTTATAAAATCCTCCATTTCTATAGCAAGGAAATCCGGCATGACGATTGTCCTGTTACTCTTTGGTGTTTTCGGATCCGTAATCACATCTTCGCCCTCCAGCCTCTGATATGACTTATTTATCCGAAGAGTTTTCTTTTCAAAATTGAAATCCGCCGGTGTCATGGCAAGCAATTCTCCCTCTCGTATTCCCGTCCAGTAAAGCATTTCAAATGCATAATACGAAATCGGCTTATCTACCACACACTCCAAAAATTTCTGAAATTTCTCCTGTGTCCAGAACTCCATTCCCTTATTTTCTTCCTTCCCCATAGTTCCGGCTTTTCGTGCCACATTATCCTTTAATCCATACATATTGACTGCATAGTTTAATATGGCACTGAGCTGATTGTGAATCGTTTTCAGATAAGTTTTGGAGAACAACTCCCCATTATCCTTTTTCAGTTTCATAATCTCATTTTGCCACTGGATGACATCCGAAGTACGAATATCATCCAGCTTCCTTTTTCCGAAATATGGCAGAATCTTGGTCTCAATAATGTGCTTTTTTGTCAGGAACGTATTGCGTTTTATTCTCGGCTCCAAATCCGTCAAATAAATATCCACAAAACTTTGAAAGATCATACTGATACTCTGATTCTCTTTCAACTTGAAGTTCCGCTCCCATTCAAGGGCTTCGCTTTTCTTCGCAAAGCCCCTCTTGGTCTTCTGCTTCCTTTCTCCGGTCAAATCCTTATAATAAGTCCTCACCTCCCACATTCCGGTCTTTTTGTTGTTGATAACCGCCATCTATCCCACCTCCTTGTCTGTGGACAGTCCGTAGATTCGTTCCATAAAATACTGCGTGCTGACACGCCCTTTTATTGCCACAAATCCTTCAGCCTCAAGTTCGCATTCAGCCGCCGTATCAGCTTATAAGCATAGGATAGTGATACGTCCAGCATTTCCATGACATCCTGTGCTGTTAAAAATCGTTTGTTCTCCATAAGCAAATGCCCCCTCTCTTTCGTTTTATCATTTAGTTCATTTCTGAACGGTTTTGATGTGTTTTATATTAGCAGTTCGTTTTTGTACTGTCGATACTTTTTTAGCAAAAAACATTTCATTTTTGTACTGTTGATGTTATAATTTCTGTATATGTATGATTTGTGCCTCGTGTTTTCATACAAGCTACAACACTCATTACACTTATAAGGAGCAGTTAAAATGGGCGAAAAATTCACCAGCCGGGTAGGCTTTTTAATTAGAACTTTCAGAATTGCAGCGGAAATGACACAAAAGGAATTGGCAGATAAGTGCGGACTAAACGAATCTACAATCCGAAATTACGAGCTTGGAAACCGATATCCGAACGAAGCGACTTTACTCAATATCGCCAACAATCTAGGTGTCAGTTTCTATGCATTATCAGACCCGGATGTTGCCAATATCTTCAGTGCGCTCCATGTGCTGTTTGATATCGAATGGGCATACGGACTACGTCCCACTATAAAAGATGGCGAAGTATGCTTCAAATTTGAAGAACGGCTTCCAAGTGCCGATCCCCGCCCACAGGAAGACCTTGATAACTTCAAAAAGATGGTTGAGTATTGGGCACGCCTACGAGACAAGCTGGAAGATGACAAAATAACCGAAACAGAATATTATCTCAAAGAGATAAAATTTCCGATGAATCCAATAGAGCTGGATAAGGAATATACTGTTTCGTTGAATCTTGATGATGACGACCAACTACTGGTTCAGAATCTGAATGATGATAAAAAGGCAGAGGAAACTGCTGAGTTGTTAAAAAACTTATTTCCGGATTTTTCTTATGTGAAGAGGAAGAGGAAACCAAATAAGGAGTAAAGGAGAGAAAATACATTGATAAAAAAAATTATATCTATAAACAATTATAATAAGTTTATTTCGTTTAACCATTCCCAAACTAACTGGGACTGTTCATTAAAAAAAGCCACCGTTATATATGCACCAAACGGAAGTGGAAAAACAAGTCTTTCTCTAATGTTTAAATCTTTATGTGATAATAGTTCTCTACATGCTAAAGCTTCTTTTCAAGCTTCGGCACCAACTGAGATACGTCTACTAGGTGATGATAACAAACAATTTATTTATATGAACAACAAATGGAATCGCAATCATTCATGCATTGAGATATTTAACAGTTTTTATCTCGAAGATAATATTTATTCAATATCAATTCATGATAATCTAAACGAACTTAATATATTTGAACTAACATGTGCAAACGAGGCTATACAAATCAAATCTCAAATGTGTCAAATAAAGCGAGAGCTATCTTTATTAAAAACCAAAATAAAAAATCGCAAAATGAAGCTCAAACAAAATAAAATGGAAATAAAGAATGACAAGACATTAAAAAAATTATTACTTCAACGCGATCAGTTAAACGTGCATTTTAAACAATTAGGTGAAGCAAGAATATCTTTAATAAACTCTCGAATTGATAGTTACATTCAAAACATAAACCGATATTTAGCAACTTTTAGCGATGATTTAGAAATAATAGATCAAAAAATTGTTTATATTAGTCAATCAAACGAATTAAGATTTATCTACGGACTAAAGATAAATAATCACGAGATTCATTTCTCAGATCGACAGGCTGAAGCTCCTTCGTTAAAATATTACTTAAGTGAAGGTGACAAAAATGCATTAGCCTTATCATTTTTTCTTGCCAAAATAGATATTGTACCAAATCCAAAAGATTATGTCGTAGTTGTAGATGACCCTTTTACTAGTTTTGATACCCATCGAAAGCAAACTACAATAACTCAGTTAACTCGTATTGCAAGCAATGTAGGACAAATTATTATACTTACACATGATTTACATTTTGCAAACGATTTTTTCAATGCCTATAATGGAGAATGCCTTACATTACAAATACAAAGACGTAATGCGTCTAACACACTTGTCATACAAGATATAAAAAACGATTTACTAACTGGGCTATCAAAAGATATCAATACATTGCATCAATACATGTATTCTGGCGAACAAGATACTCTTTACTTACGCGAAGTTGTTAGATGTATTAGACCTTGTATAGAAGGTGTTTTTAGGCTCAAATATTTCAATTTGGTTAAAGACAATCAATGGTTGGGAGATTTCATTTCCATGATAAGAGATGCTAATACTTCATCCCCTCTATATAGACTTAAAAATTACTTACCTGAAATTGAAGAACTTAATGAATATTCAAAAATATATCATCATAGTAACCCTAATTACTTAGATGTATTAATTAATCCAACAGAGTTATCAATCCATGTTCGATCCACAATTAATCTTCTATATGTTTTGTAATTATTAAATATAAAGCAACTCTGCAAATACAAAAGACAATTTATCAATACATATTAATTTCCAAAATTATTGTCATTTGATTGTCACGCAACAAAAAACGAGCCAAGAAACGCCGTAAATTCGACATTTCTTGGCTCGTGTACATTATTCAAACTCTACAAAGACTAACGCTTTTTGTTTAGGAATTATTCTCTGTAATGTTTCTCGTTCTTTTGATTATTTGATATATCCATATTATCCTGCCTATACGAGCTAATGTTATCATTTTGTTATCGGCATTGATAACACCTACTCGATAACTGTGGATAATAACTATATGTAGCATGTCAAATTATAAGCTATTTTGCTTAGAGATTCAACACAAAACTGAAATTTTACTTTTCCTTATATTCATCTGGTATTGCTATTTGAAATGTTTCACACAACAGCATCACATCATGCACATCATTTTTATCGTGTTCATATCCCAAATGAAGCATTACCTGACTCAATGGTTCAATACAAGAAACAGTTATATCTCCAACTTTTCCAATACCGGAAAAAGTTTTTGATGGAAATATATCTCCCTCATAAACAATTCCGTCATCTGTAAATTCAAAACAATGTAAATCAATGATTCTTTGTTTATCATCTTTCCAGACAGTATGACCATCCGTTGTATAATCAGTATTTACTTCCTCAAATCCATGCTGCTTAATCACATAAATATAATCATGATAATGTTTCAGTTCAACAAACAAATCAATATCATTGTGTATTCTTGATTCTCTTTTAAGAAGTGCATCAACACCCCATCCGCCATCTAAATATACTTTAATTTCGTTTTGCAAAGCATATTTTATAATTTCACATGCATCTTCTGTACGTACCATAATCTATCCTCCAAATTCAAATCTTTGTATGCTTTCCAACTCACTAAAAGCCTGAAATTTGTCAGTCTTTCATCCTTTTTGTTATCAATCACCAATTAGCTGTAATCCATTAGGATTTAGCTGATATATTTTATCGCACACCTCTTCAATATACTTTCTATCGTGAGAAATGCTAATGACAGCCCCCGGAAATTCTCGGAGCATTTTTCTTATTACCGGACCGGACAATGGTGAAAAATTTCTTGTCGGTTCATCCAGAATAAGAACATTTGCACCACTTAAGCTCATCCTCAAGAGAAGCACTTTCGCCTTTTGTCCGCCTGATAACTCCCGAATCGGATGCTCCATTTCATCTGGTGTGTATTTAAGTGAACCAAGGTATGTTCTAATTCTTGTACGCTCTTCTTTATCTCCTGTTTTATCAAGGTAATCAACCGGTGTAACATCCAAATCCAGCAGGTCTTCATAAGTTTGAGGCATATATTCTGCTTTAATGTCATTCCGATTTAGGAGTTCTTCCGCTATCTTTTTTAGAAGAGTCGTTTTTCCTGCCCCGTTGGCTCCTATCATACAGATTTTTTCTGAACCTTTTATTTTTAAATGAATTCCTTCTGCTAAAATTCTTTTGCCATCCGGAGTCACAAGCTTTGAAAGTTCATATTCTATGACCGTTTTTCCTGCGGGAATGTGTGAGTTTTCATCCCCTAATTTGACAAAGATTGCTTCTTCCTGTTCCGGCATCTGAGTCATATTTTCATCTTCTTTTTCAAATCTTCGTTCCATTGCCTTAACCGTATGCATTTTGTCCTTTAAGTTTTTGGCAACAGACGGTGCTTGTCTGGTACAACTTCTTAATGCACCTTGTACACTCTGCATAACTCTTTGATATTTTTCATCGCGAATCTTTTTCTCCCTACGGTCACTCAGTGCCCGCTGTTTTTGGATTTCAAATTTATGAAGCCGTTCTTCCACATAGCGTCTATAGGGAAGCTTTGCCACGGTATATCTCGCCTTTGTTTTTCGTATAATCTGCTCGATATGTATCACCATGTTGGCAGTACGCTCTATCAGCGTTTCATCGTGTGAAATAAAAAGCACAATGTGCTTCCAGTCATTTATGATTTTTTCCAGTAATGTAAGCGTCGCAATGTCGATGTCATTGGAAGGTTCGTCCAACAACAGCACAGAAACATCGCGAATGAAAAGCCTCATAAGTTGTGTCTTGACTTTTTCGCCTCCTGAAAGACTACCCATTGTCTGGTTACTGTAGAAAAAATCATTTTTCATTCCAAATTTTCCCGCAATAACAGACAATTCTTTAGGCGTTTTCTCCCAGAATATTTCCTCTTCAGAAAAATATTCGTATATTGTTTTTTCCTTATCTTCATCGAGCATCTCCTGCGGAAGATAACCAAGACGTTCGTGTCCCATTATCCTTTCCCCATCTGCTTCTATATAGTTTTCTACAAGCGACGGATTGTATATCCACTTCATTAATGTCGATTTCCCATTTCCCTCTTCTCCAATAATAACTGCCTTATCTCCATCATTTAGCACAAGGTTGAAATCATTAAGAATTATTCTCAGGTCTTTTTTATGTGTTAAATTTAATTTTTTTATCTGCAACATTAAAGTTTCTCCTTTTCGAAGTCTGAGCCAATTATTATTTTGAACACACAAAAACGAGTCTTTTTTGCATACGCAAAAATAGACTCGCTAAATAGACCCTTATTTCTTTTCCAAAAGGAAAACAAAGGAAATGCCTCTTGCGATAATCCAACTTAAGCGTACACAAAACAAACCTATTCTCTACAGGCTCAATAACTATATGTGTCTTACTTAAATCAAATTATCTATTAATCATTTCCTCACCTTACACAAAATGTGCCTTTCTTTCTTCTAATGGCAATACTATCATACTGTATTTTTTGTGTCAATACATTTCACCTTATGGAAGTGCAAATTAAAATTTTCACTTCCTAATTATACATCCAACCATTACGAAATTCAATCTTTCACAACCTCTTTACAACCACAACCACAGCACTCCAGCAAACGCAGGAGCACCATACCGTAAAACGCTTATGTGTAAATCAACTCCGTTCCTACAACTTCCCTCACACAAGCCTGAATATTATTCATTCTTCCAATCCATTCGTAGGGATTATCTTTCTTTAATTGTTCCGTCACATCTTGTCTGTCGGCATATTCCTTTACCAGTCGAAGAAACATATCCTCTGCTTGCTTATCGACTTCTGCAAGATAACTATGCAGCTTTCCGCTTGTCAGCAGGTTCATATATAACACTTTATAGTGTTCCTTTAAATGCCTTGCATGTCGTTTCCCCCATAAACCAATCGGCTCTATTTCTTCTTCGGCTGGTACTGTGATGTTCGGCAATAAATAATCACCCACCTGTCTATAAGTTCCGCCCATTTCTTCAAAAATTGTCTTTGTCATTTTCCTTTTCCTCCTGTGATTTTTGTCTATCGTGATCGTGTATTATCACGCTTGCGACCTTTAACTGTTCTTGCCTGCTCCAACAAATCATCTATCTGTTTGCGACCAAAAACCTTACGGAGCAGGCTGTAATCTTTATTTTCTGCTTTTAGGATTTTGTTTTCTTCGGTCAATCTTTCATTGACTTTCTCCAAACGCTGATTGGTGCGGTATAACTGTGCATTCGCTGTATTCAGCCTATGATAGTTGTCCCACCCCTCAAAGCAGCGGGCAAGCACCGTTTTGACAAGTTGCTTCAATTTCCTTACAACCGGCTCTGCCATTTTGGTTTTATATGCCTTTGCAGTCATAAATTTCTCTGGTTCTGGCAACTGATATTTCGGTGCAGTATCAAGCTCTATTTCAAGATTTGACAGCTCGTCTTTTGCCTTATCATAGTTCAATACTCGTTCCGACAACACATCAAATTCAATCTGTTTCTGCTCGATTTTCGCACCTAATGCCGCCACTTCTTTTTCTCTTTCCTGCTTTTTATAATCCAAAACAGAAAGATGTTTTTCGTGTGTGCCTAAATGTTCCCACTCAATCCCATAACGTTCCATCACCGCCGCAAGCTGTTCTTTTTCGGACTGTATCCATTGCGACCACTCCGTATCGCCACGACTGCCGCCCTTAAAACCTTGCGTTGCAAGAGCCTGCTTTAGTGACACTCTTGTATCAAGTCCACGCTTGCTGCCTGTGGTAAAAGGTACAAAATCTATGTGCAGATGTGGTGTAGCTTCATCCATATGCAGATGAGCCGAGAACACCCGAAGCTGTGGATTTCGCTCCTGAAAACCCTGATAGTATTCATCTAAAATCTGCTTTGCCAGTTCTCCGTTTTCCGTATCGGCGTTCATATTTCCCTTACCGCCCACCTGTAAAATGATTTCGTGGAACGGTTTTTCCTGCTTGGAACTTCGGATTTTTTCATAATAATCTTTTATCTTTCGGTCTGACCTTATCTGCTTGGCATTGTATCTTTCCAATGCTTCATCAAACAATTCGTGATAAACTGTCTTTATATTTTCATTGCAGTAGTCGATATTGAGATGAGTACGAGTTCCGTCTACATTTTCTGCTCGGAACTTTCGGCTATTGTGATTGACCGAGCCTTTACCGACCATTGCACTTATCGTTCTCTGCATTTTTTCATCTCCCATCTGTAAATTTCAACATTCTCAGGTTTTGTTACTTTTGTCAAAAGTAACGCAAAAGCACTTTTGACGGGTACACCCATCAAAAATGCGACCTGTAAACAGGTTTTGCGTTCTCCGAAGGCTCTCCGAGGGGTGAGCGTGTGCCGGTGGCACACACGCCTGCGAACCGACCGAGCCAGCAGGCGAGACCAAAGAGCCGCCTTTGAAAAGGCACTCTCTGCACACTCCCCTAAACTTTATCCGGTGTCAAAGTGTGACGATGGTGACAATGTTTTTCACAGCGTGCTGCTCTCAAAAACATTGACACCTTTGACACCGTTTGTCACGCCGTCTGCTCGGTTTCTTTCCAAAGTGAAACCTTTCTTCCGTCGTGTGTGCGGCTGTTCTGATAACGGATACCGTAATCACGAAACAGCCTGCTTGCGTTGATACTGAGCCTTAAAGAAAGTACATTCGGCTTTATATCCACCGCAAGCCTTTCGCAAAGTTCCGAAGCAGTTCCTTCCCATCTGTCACTTTCCGAAAAGAGCGTATCCGCTATCTTCTCAAGCAGAGGTTCGGGCGGTTCTTTCCACATCTCCGTTTCCGATTTTGCAAAGTTCCACACCAATCGCTCGCTGTCCCTTACAAGATGGATTTTCATATCCTGCTGGTCTCTGCCAGCAACATCAAGTGTGGCATTGTTGGAAGTACGCTTGTCCTTACTGAGAACAAATGCACCGTCTGCCGCACCCATCAGACCATTCGTGCCTGAAATCATATCGAATATATCTTCCGATTTTTGTTTGCGTGTATGATGAACAATAAGCATTGAAACCTTGTAACTGTCTGCCAACGCTTTCAGCCTTGCCACAACATCATAATCACTTGCGTAGCTGTAATCTGCTCCGCCTGCTTCACGCACACGCTTTAAGGTGTCTATGATAATCAAGCCTGTGTCTGGGTGTTCCCTCATAAACCCTCTTATCTGTTCTTCCAGTCCGCCATTGACCGTTTTACATTCCGTTGCGAAATACAGATTGCCTGTCTCCTTTGCACCGAACATCTGAAACAATCGCTTCTGCAAACGTGGGTAATCATCTTCAAGGGCAAAATAAAGCACCGTTGCCTTACGCACCTTATACTCCCAAAGCGGTGTGCCTGTGCTGATATGATAGGCAAGCTGTGCCATCATAAAGCTCTTTCCCACTTTCGGGGAACCTACGAAAAGGTAAGTTCCCCTTTGGAGCAGACCGTCGATAAGTGGTGTCTGAACCTCAAACACCGTATCATACAGCGTTGTCATTGATACTGTTTTCAGATAGGAAGGGTCTAACTGTCTGAGTATTTCCCTTTGCATTTCTTCAAAAGATTGCTCGTACCCCTTGAAATCCGTATCCTGATTGACTATACTATTGTCAGTACATTTGGAAAGTGACTGTTCCGCATCTGTTGCCGCAGATACATTTGGAATAGTCATTTCTTTTTTATTCTCCATTCGCATCCTCTCCTTTCAAACCGCCGAGAATAATGGAAATCAGTTCTATTACACTCAGCAGTTCATCATCCACACCTTTTCCTGCTTCAATCTTTTTCAGTTCCGCAAGGACTGTGGCAAATTCCGTTTTCAACGCCTTATACACTCTCGGATTGCCCTGTACCACCACATCCTGATTTAAGCAACGGCGGTAACAATACTCCTGTTTTGGCAATCCTGATAGAGCTACAGCTCTGTTAATGAGTTCGTTTTCTTCGGGCGATACTCGAAACCCTACTGTGATATTCCTCCAACGATTTTTGTTATCTCTGTTCTTAGCTGACATTTTCAAAATCTCCTTTCCCTAAATCATCTAATTTTTCTGCCATCTCAATCTGCTTTGACGGAAAGAGGTGTGCGTACTGATAAGTAATATCAATACTTTCGTGACCAACTCGGTCAGCAATCGCCACCGCAGAAAAGCCCATATCAATCAAGAGTGAAATGTGGCTGTGACGGAGATCGTGAATGCGGATACGCTTCACGCCTGCCGCCTTTGCCCCTCTGTCCATCTCGTGATGAAGATAGCTTTTCGTCACCGTAAAGATACGGTCTTTCTTCTTCAATCCGTAAAGCATACCGAGATATTCTTTCATTTCCTCACACAGAAACTTCGGCATTTTAATCGTGCGGTTGCTCTTTTTCGTTTTCGGAGAAGTAATCACATCCTGCCCTTTCAAACGCTGATAGGATTTATTGATTGTGACTGTTTCCTTATCAAAGTTGAAATCTGCCGGAGTCAAAGCTAACAGCTCGCCCTCTCGGATACCGCACCAGTAAAGCATTTCAAACGCATAAAAGGAAACAGGCTTGTCCATCATCTCAAAAGAGAATTTCTTGTATTCTTCCTTTGTCCAGAACAGCATTTCCTTGTGTTCCTCACGTCCCATATTTCCCACCTTTGCCGCAGGATTGGAACGCAGTTCATAGTAGCGGACAGCGTGATTGAAAATGGCGGACAACTGATTGTGCAGCGTTTTCAGATACGTCTGTGAATAAGGCTTTTTCTTCTCATCACGATAGGCAAGCATTTCATTCTGCCAAGTAATAATCTCCTTTGTGGAAATCTCGCTGATTTTCAGTTTCCCGAAATACGGAAGTATCTTTGTGCGTATGATATGCTCTTTGGTAAGCCACGTGTTTTCCTTCAAACGGTTCTTCACATCATTGATATAAAGCTCCGTAAAGGCTTCAAAACTCATATCAAGGTCTGAAGAAGTCTGCAATTTGAACATTCTTTCCCATTCCTGTGCTTCTCGTTTGGTAGCAAAGCCACGCTTGCATTTCTGCTTGCGTTCCCCTTTCCAGTTCACATACCTTGCCATCACATACCAAGTACCGTTATCTTCATTCTTAAATACCGGCATTTACATTTCCCCCTTTCCTGCTCCGTAGAGCCTTTCGTAAAAATACTGGCGATTTACACGCCCTGCAATCGTAATAAAGCCCTTTGCTTTCAATTCCTCATTTAATTGTCTGATGAGTTTATATGCATAAGGTTTTGATACGTTTAGTTCCTGAGCCACATCTTCGGCTCGGATAAATCTGTTTTCCATATCCTTTTTCTTCCTTTCTTAAAATAATTTTTTGCTTGCCGCTTTCTCCGTGTTAAAGTTCCAACAGGCACTCCTGCTTGTCGGCAGGCGCTGTGCTGTCCCAATGCACCGCAGTACATCAGGCGCTCGCTCGTATAGGGGTTCCCGAAAAGTCGGAGACTTTTGGGGAAGAGGAGGAGCAGTGCAGCGAATGAGCTTTTGTGCTTGCACACAAGCGAACGATACGGAACTTGCTCCGACGAGGTCTTGGCGGTTTGGCTTTTCGGACGGTCATTCAGTTGTCGCATTAAGCATATTTGTTTAATTCGTAATTTATTTTACTAAACATATTTGCTATTGTCAAGTGGTTGCAAAGAAAATATTAAACATTTTTGTTTCGGTTTTTCTTGACTTCCACTAAACATTTCTGCTATACTTATTTCACTAAATATAAAAGGAGCGTATCATTATGGCTATCAGCGAAAGAATACATTTTTTCAGACTAATGCGTGGTATGACACAAAAGTATCTCGGTACAGCAATCGGTTTTCCAGAAAAGAGTGCTGATGTGCGTTTGGCACAGTACGAAACTGGTACACGCAAACCGAAAGCAGACCTTACAAATGCATTGGCACAGGTGCTTGATGTTTCTCCACAGGCTCTTGATGTTCCTGACATAGACAGCTATATCGGTCTTATGCACACTCTGTTTACCCTTGAAGATATTTACGGTCTTACTGTCAGTGAAGCAGACGGAGAGGTATGCTTAAAGGTCAACAAGGACAAAGGCAGAGAAGCATATGAACTCCTCAAAATGCTGTATGCTTGGAAAGAACAGGCAGACAAGCTATCTTCCGAAGAAATCAACAGAGAAGAATACGATAACTGGCGTTACCATTATCCAGAGTTCGACACCACACAGCGTTGGGCAAAAGTTCCATCACAGGAATTAAGTGACGCTCTCGTGGAAGCATTCAAAGACCACTTGAAAGATAAATAAGCACCTACAGGACCTGCCACTGGCAGCTCCCTACAGATGCTTTGGCAACGACAAAAAAGCCCTTAACTATGGTTATTAACCACAGCTAAGGGCTTAGTTTATAATATGGAATTTGTTCAGAGCCAAGCTCCGAACTTTAGTCTGCAAGCCACCTGTTAATTGTTCCGTTACCCATAAACCACTGGATAACAAGAATAATGGCACTTGCTATGACTGTTATCAATTTGTTATCAAAAGACTAATCGAAATCGCTGAAACCCGCATAAACACTGGCTTTTTTAAGCAACTCGATTTATTCAAACTCCAGACCGACAGTACAGGTTATAAGCAAAAATCGTTGATTTTAAGGCATTTTCAAGCATTATAAACTACTGAAAGACAATATAAGAAACAAAAAAAATGCAATTTTAATGCAATAAGGTACACTCAATTTTGTTTAATTCAGTACCAAAAATTCAAAACCTCAATATCTAATTTTAGATAGACGTTCAGAAATGAGCGTCTATTTTATTACCCAAAATTGAAAGGAGAATCAAACATTATGAAAAAGATACTAAAGCGATTGCTTACGGGTGTTCTTACCCTTACAACCGTATTTACCGCATTACCTGTCACACAGGTTCATGCTGCGGATTCCGTCTATACCACTACGGACGGTAAAGCAGGAACAATCGTCAAGGTTGACAATAGCGGTACAGAGATTAAGAGCTTTGAAGAAAGCATAATGACCGCTGACGGTCAGACTGCCTATTGTGTAGATATTAACACTAACTTTGAATCGGGATATAAAAACCGAGTTGACGCTAAAGGCAGAATGAGCGACGACCAAATATCAGACGTGGCGTTGAATCTGGAATACGTCAAACAGTATGCAAAAACACACAGTCTTTCCAGCAAGCAAGTCTATCTGTTGGAACAATGCGTTGTCTGGCGTAGATTGAGCGTTCATTTAGGCTGGGGTTACAACAATGTACGAGCTGCCTATGACGAAGTATCAGAAAAAATCCAGTCAGAAGTCTATGAGAACGCAACGGCTTTCGCAAAAGCGAATAAAGACCGCTACGACTGTGGCGGTTATATTTATGTCGGCGAGGGGCAGGATTTAGGACAGTTTTGGGCAGAGCTGGCTGTCGGTGATGGCAAGATTCAGAAATCGTCCAATAATACAGCAGTTACAAATTCTAATGACTGCTATTCCTTATCTGGGGCGACTTATACTGTCTATTCTGATAAAGGCTGCACGAAGTCTGTTGCCACACTTACGACAGATGACAACGGAAATACGGACACTGTGGAGTTAAGAGCTTCTACATACTATATAAAAGAAACCGAAGCTCCAAAGGGATTCCAGTTAGATAAGAACGTCTACACCCTTACGGTCAAGGCTGGTGAAACCACTACCTTGAAAGTCAGTGATACACCAAAAATCACTGATACTTTGATTGAGCTTTTCAAGATTGATATGGAAACAGGAAAATCCACCGCACAGGGTAACGCTTCTTTGGAAGGTGCAGAGTTCGTCTGGAAGTATTATGACGGATATTACACAAAAGATAATCTTCCAGCAGAAGCAACACGCACATGGATGGCAAAGACAATCGCTGAAAAAGACAGTAATAACGAAGTCCACTACATCACACGTTTAGCTGACGCTTACAAAATATCGGGTGACAGTTTCTACACACAAAACGGTACTGTCTGCCTGCCGCTTGGTACTATCACTGTGGAAGAAAAAGCTGCTCCAAACGGGTACTTGTTAGAGGGTGCATATATGCAGGCTAACGGAAGTTCGGAACAGATAAAAGGTGTCTATGTGGCACAGATTACAGAAGATGGTGAGCTTGCAGTATTAAGCGGCAGCAACCAGTATTCCGTATCAGACAAGGTGATTCGTGGCGGTGTGAAAATCCAGAAGCGTGACCTTGAAACGAAAGATACAAAACCACAAGGCGGTGCAACATTGAAAGATACTGCCTTTGAAATCATTTCCCTAAATGATAATCCTGTCTTGGTAGATGGCAAGCTATACAACAAAAATGAAGTTGTCAAGACAATCCATACAGGCGTTGACGGTATCGCTACGACTGCCACAGACACACTTCCTTACGGTCACTATAAGATTTCGGAATCTAAAAGTCCGACAGGCTACTTGACTACTGGTGCGGCAGACCGTGAGTTTGACATTGTGAATGATGGTGAAATCGTTGACTTAACAGACGAAGCACACTCTGTTTACAATCAGATTATTCGTGGTGATTTGGAGGGTGTGAAAATCGGTGATGGCACTCACAAGCGACTTGCGAATGTTCCGTTCAGGATCACCAGCAAGACGACTGGTGAAAGCCACATCATTGTGACTGACGCAAACGGTCAGTTCTCCACTTCCTCTGAATGGGTATCGCATAAACAGAATACCAACGCTGGTAAATCCAGTGAGGACGGTATCTGGTTCGGTACTTCCACACCAGACGACAGCAAAGGAGCATTGCTTTATGATTCTTACACAATCGAAGAATTACGCTGTGATTCCAACAAAGGAATGACGCTGATTCCTGCCTTTGATGTGGTGATTTCCAGAAATAAGACAGTCATTGATTTAGGTACTTTGACAGACGATTACGAGCCAGAAATCTCTATCCATACTACCGCTGCCGACAAGGTGACAGGTGAAAAGTCAATCGTTGCCGGTAAGAGCGTGACTATCGTTGATACGGTAACTTTGGACGGATTGAAGAAAGGCACAAAATATCAACTCAAAGGCTGGCAGATGGTGAAATCTGAAAATGCACAGCTTCTTGTTGACGGGAAACCAGTGGAAAGTGATTACTCTTTCACTGCAAAGGATTCCAAAATGGAAGTTGAGATTTCCTATACATTCAACGCCAGTGCTTTAGGTGGCAAAGACCTTGTGACGTTTGAAGAATTATACGACCTTTCCAATCCAGACGAGCCTGTCAAGGTGGCTGAACATAAGGACATTGAGGACGACGGGCAGACCGTGAAAATCGAAGAACGAGTGATTACTGTTCATACCACAGCTACCGACAAGGCAACAGGTGAAAAGATGATTGTTGCTGGTAAAGATGTGACTATCCTTGATACGGTCACTTTAGATGGTTTGGAAAAAGGCACAAAATATCAGCTCAAAGGCTGGGAAATGGTGAAGTCTGAAAATGCAGAGCTTCTTGTAAATGGTGAGCGTGTGGAAAACGACCTTGCTTTTACCGCTACTGATACAAAGATGGAAGTTCAGATTGAGTTTACATTTAATACCAGCAAGCTTGCAGGAAAAGAGCTTGTCACTTTTGAGGAATTATACGACGTAACAAATCCAGACGAACCTACAAAAGTGGCTGAACATAAAGACATTGAGGACGACGGGCAGACTGTGACAATCACAGAACGTATCATCACTATGCATACAACCGCTACCGACAAGGCAACAGGGAAAAAGACAATCGAAGCTGGTAAAAATGTGACTATCGTTGATACCGTTACTTTAGATGGTCTTGAAAAAGGTGTGAAATATATCCTTAAAGGCTGGGAAATGGTGAAGTCTGAAAATGCAGAGCTTATCGTGAATGGTAAGCGTGTGGAAAATGACCTTTCTTTTACTGCTACCGATACGAAGATGGAAGTTCAGATTGAATTTACGTTCAACGCCAGTGAGCTTGCAGGTAAGGAGCTTGTCACATTTGAGGAATTATACGACGTGACAAATCCAGACGAGCCTATCAAGGTGGCTGAACATAAAGACATCAAGGATAAGGGGCAGACGGTAACAATCACAGAAAAACCAGAATCCCCTACCACACCAGATGAGCCTAGCACACCAACAAGAACAGGCACATCACCAAAGACGGGTGACAATACACCATTTGTCGCATTATTCGCTATGATGGGGATTTCCGCTGCTGGTCTTATCTTCGCAGGATATAAGAGATTTCGCAGAGTAAAGAAGTCTAAATAATACGGGAGGTCACGGTACATGAAAACGCCCCGTTCACCGCCCTATCATAAGAAAGTCAGTCTGTGGCTGACAGTAAACCTAAATTCTGCTTGATTAACACTTATCTTTCTGAATGGGAATTGTCAAGGGTGCTTTAGCACAAAGCAACGCCCTTGATGATTTACAGGCAGACAGATATTATCCAGACAGCAGAATGACACTATCAATTATTAAAAATATAGAAAGAAAAGAGGTAAATACATTTATGGAATTAAAACACGTTATCCCGAACATGGAAAAAACATTCGGAAATTTGGAGTTTGCAGGTGAGAATAAAGTGGAACAGCGTAGGATCAACGGACATATGACGGTAGTTTCCCGCAGCTTTAACCTTTATTCGGACGTACAGAGGGCAGATGATATTATCGTGGTACTGCCTGCGTCTGCTGGTGAGAAAAATTTTGAATCGGAAGAAAAGGTCAAACTTATCAATCCGAAAATCACCGCAGAGGGTTACAAAATCGGCACAAGAGGATTCACAAACTATATCCTGTCAGCAGACGATATGGTGAAAGCGTAAGGAGGTAGAAAGATTATGAGATTAGCAAACGGAATCATTATTGATAAGGAAAAGACGTTCGGAGTATTGAAATTCTCGGCGTTGCGTCGTGAGGTACATATGCAGAATGAGGACGGTACGGTTTCTGAAGAAATCAAGGAACGCACCTACGACTTGAAATGTAAGGAACAGGGTCGCATGATACAGGTAAGTATTCCTGCCACTGTTCCGTTAAAGGAATTTGACTACAACGCAGAGGTGGAAATCATCAACCCTGTGGCTGATACGGTGGCAACTGCTACGTTTCAAGGGGCAGACGTTGACTGGTATATCAAGGCAGATGATATTGTCTTGAAGAATAAAGTAACTACTTTAAATGGTTCGCAAAGCAAAAATAAGTAATTTTGAGTGTTCTCATATGATGTTACATAAGGTATAATTACTCTATAAATCAAAAGAAAAGAGGTAATTATGTATGATTAACTATAGTATTCTTAAAATAAAGCTTTTAAGTATTATTGAAAGTATTGATGATTATACCTCTGAACCAATCATATCTGTACCTTGCACAACCCTAAAAAATAATTTGGATAATGATACCATGACTATTGATATTTTAGAATACTGCTGTAATACTATTGAGGATTGGTATAAGGATAACTTATCTCATATTTGTAGCAATCAATATGTGATAAGCCCTGAAAACCATAAAAAGAATATGCAAACCATTAAAGAGATTAATGAGGATATTCAAGCTAATCGTGAAGAATATGAAAAATATTTCTCCAATCCTTCAATTAGTCAAGCTAACCCCTCAATCAGCGGTGATAAAATATTTATTGTTCATGGACATGATAATGGCTTAAAAAATGAAGTTGCACGATTTTTAGAAAAATTAAAACTAACGCCTATAATACTTCATGAGCAGGCTAGTGAGGGTGAAACAATTATTGAAAAAATTGAGCGATATTCAAATGTTGGTTTCGGTATAGTATTGTATACTCCGTGTGACAAAGGAGGATTAGCTAACGATGGAGCAGAATTAAAGTATAGAGCACGTCAAAACGTTGTCTTTGAACACGGGTATCTTATAGGAAAGTTAGAAAGAAAAAATGTTTGTGCCCTTGTAAAAAATGATGTTGAAAAACCAAATGACATTTCAGGTGTAGTATATATTTCCTATGATGAAAGTGGTGCTTGGAAGATTGAAATTGCTAAGGAACTGAAAGCGGCTGGTTATAACATTGATTTTAATAAACTATTTTAAGCTTAATGTAATAATGCGTATGCAAGCAGTAAATCTATAAGGTTTACTGCTTTTTTCATGGAAAGGAGGATTTTATATGCCACAATTTAATAAGCGTGGAAATCGTATCAGAGCCAGCGACAAATCGCTGGTTTTTCGTTTCTCTGCTGGTTTGCTGCTCCCGCTGTTCTTTGTGGTGGTCTTGCTGTTGAACCTAAAGACAATCCTAACAACGGACTGGAAATCGGTCAGCTTTCTGAAAGATGGCAGCGTCCATTTGACAGTCACGTCATATATGATAGTGACGGTCATAGTGTCAGCTTTGTTCTGTGCGATTGCTGCCCTTTTATACCAAAGATTCCAGTATGACAGGGTGAAACAGCTCTTTCACCGTCAAAAGCTGGCAAAGATGATACTTGAAAATGGCTGGTATGAATCGGAAACTACACAGGACAGTGGATTTTTTAAGGATTTACCAGCGACCAACAAAAAAGAGAAAATCACCTACTTTCCAAAGTTGTATTACCGTATGGATAACGGACTATTGTATATTCGTACAGAAATCACGCTGGGGAAATATCAAGACCAACTCCTACACTTGGAAAAGAAGCTGGAAACAGGCTTGTACTGTGAGCTGGTATCAAAAGAGCTGCATGATTCTTATGTGGAGTATGTCTTACTCTATGATACGATTGCAAACCGTATCACCATTGACGAGGTACAAGCTGAAAATGGCAGCCTGCGTCTGATGAAGAATGTCTGGTGGGAGTATGACAAGCTCCCTCATATGCTGATTGCTGGCGGCACTGGTGGCGGTAAAACTTACTTTATCCTCACTATCATTCAAGCTTTGCTCCGTTGCAATGCGGTTATGTATGTGTTAGACCCGAAGAACGCTGACCTTGCGGATTTATCCGTCGTTATGCCAGAAGTTTACTACAAAAAGGAAGATATAACTGATTGTATAGACCGATTCTATGACGGTATGATAGCACGAAGTGAAGCTATGAAGCTCATGGAAAATTATAAGACAGGTGAAAACTATGCCTATCTCGGTCTTGCTCCACATTTTCTCATATTTGATGAATATGTGGCGTTTATGGAAATGCTGACGACAAAGGAAAACGCTGCTGTGCTGAATAAGCTCAAACAGATAGTCATGCTCGGACGACAGGCAGGTTACTTTCTTATCCTTGCCTGTCAGCGTCCAGACGCAAAATATCTCGGTGACGGAATCCGTGACCAGTTCAACTTCCGTGTTGCATTGGGGCGTATGTCGGAGCTTGGCTATTCCATGATGTTTGGTGAGGTAGACAAGGATTTTTTCTTGAAGCAGATAAAAGGTCGTGGATATGTTGATACGGGAACGAGTGTCATATCAGAGTTTTACACTCCCCTTGTACCAAAAGGACACGATTTCCTAAAAGAGATAGGAAGATTGTCACAAAACAGGCAGGACGGACAGGCGGCATGCGAAGCGAAAGTCGCAGGTACGGACTAGCCTGTGTTGGTGTGGCTTGCCACACCAACCATTCGCCCCCGTTATCTAACAGGGGGGCACAAATCAACTGGAAACAGTCAATTCAATATCGAAAAATCCTTAAAATATGAGGATTTTTCAAACATTCAAAGGAGTGTGACAAAATCGGAAAATGTCACATTCCTTTTTCGATTGGAGGGATTTTCACTGAATGATACCGACTGGATAAATGATTTTAAGGAAAAACGGACGCAGTACGGCGTTTCCCAGAATCAGCTTGCGGTCATGGCTGGTGTCAGCCGAGAATATGTCAGCAGGCTTGAATCTGGAAAAGTAGCCTTGACGGAAGAAATCAAGGTGAAATTCACGAACGCTCTGGAGCGATTGAATCCAGACAATCCGCTGGAAATGGTCTTGGATTACGTCAGAATCCGATTCCCCACACAGGACGTAAAACACGTTGTTGAGGATATTCTCAAATTAAGGTTTGATGTGATGATACATGAGGATTTCGGGTTCTACTCCTATGCGGAACATTATGTCTTGGGTGATGTGTTCGTGCTGACTTCACCCGATAAGGAAAAAGGCACATTGCTAGAACTGAAAGGCAAAGGGTGTCGGCAGATGGAAAGCTACTTGCTGGCACAGCATAGGAGCTGGTATGACTTTCTCATGGACGCTCTGATAGAGGGAGGTGTGATGAAACGTCTTGACCTTGCCATCAACGATATGGCAGGAATCTTGGATATTCCAGAGCTGACAGAGAAATGCAGCCATGAGGAATGTATTTCCGTATTCCGCAGTTTCAAGTCTTACCGTTCTGGTGAACTTGTCAGAAGTCAGGAACAGGATAAATACGGTATGGGAAATACATTGTATATCGGTTCGCTCAAATCAGAAGTGTATTTCTGTATCTACGAAAAGGACTATGAACAGTACGCAAAGTATGACATAGCCATTGAAGATACGAAAATCAAGAACCGTTTTGAGATAAGGCTAAAAAATGAGCGAGCCTATCATGCGGTGCGTAACTTGCTGACCTACCATGACGCAGAGCGTACCGCTTTTGATATTATCAACCGTTATATGCGATTCGCTGACAAGGAGGTGGAGAAACGACGCAGCGAATGGAAAACCAATGAAAAATGGGCGTACTTTATCGGTTCTGATCGTGGGCGTTTGAAACTCACGACCAAACCAGAACCGTACACGCTCACAAGGACACTGAACTGGATAAGCAGACAGGTAGCTCCCACATGGAAAGTTTTACAGCAGATAGACAGTACCAACGGTACAAGCTATCTCAAAGATATTTTAGACCATGCGAAGCTCACCGAGCGTCATAGGAAACTGATTGAACAACAGACGACTTCCACAGAGGAAATCATTAAACAGGAGGAATGAGAACATGAAGCATATCTTATTTGATTTATTTTTAGTATCTCTTGGTGCAGGTATCGGAGTGATTACAATGTGTCTGGTACAGGCTGGCAGCCAGTTTGACAGGGATATGGAAACATGGAAAAGAGGTGAGAAATAATGAATTTCGGACAGAACTTATACAACTGGTTTTTATCTAACGCACAGAGCTTGGTGCTTATGGCAATCGCTGTTATCGGGGTGTATCTCGGATTTAAGCGTGAGTTTTCCAAACTTATCGGCTTTCTGGTGATTGCCTTAATCGCTGTCGGCTTGGTATTCAATGCCGCTGGCGTAAAAGACGTACTGTTACAGTTATTCAATAAGATTATCGGAGCATAAGCAATTATTGAAACGCCACAAATCACTTGATATAATAATCTAAAGAATTGGAGGTGTTTTCTATGATGAAATTAAATTTGCGTGATTTACATATAGATATTTTAAAGCATAACAGGACTTATGATGTATTTGATTATTCTCATAATGGAATACAATTTAGTGTCATGTTTGATGTAGATTGTATTCCATTCAAATTAATTCTTGTGAAAAAAAGAAGTACACAATATCTTATTTTGGATGTTATGGCAGGTTATCAAATAAACACATATTTAGGAGAGAAATTACAATTATTAAAAGATATGTTGGAATTGAAAAATGGGAAAACTAAATTTTCTACGAATCAGTTTTTTGAGGAGTTCAATAAAAAGATACCTCATACCATACAAAATAAAAAAATATCCAAATCAACAATTAGTCGTGTGTATCATTGTGAAGAAAGTGAAAAAATTTATATTCGTGAATTGCGTAATTGGGATAAATATCCTGAATTAGGGAAACACGCTACTAAAGAAAATAGAGAAAAAACAAGATTGTTATATCCAGAAATCTATGAAAAAATCAAAGATAAAAATATTAGTGTATTTTATACTGATAAAGAGAAATAGAAAAAAGCAGTAAATCTTAACGGTTTGCTGCTTTTTTCATGCAAAATTTTAAGATTGGAGGACAACATGAAAACAGATATTTTTGAGGATATGAAAGACTGTATCGGCTGCCATGATGTTTCAGACCTGCCCTACCATAAACGTGAGGTATGGGAGGAAATCAAACGACAGCTACCGCTTACATATCCGAAAGAACAGTTAGAAAAATTCTCTCATTATGTGTTCGGTGTAGATTATGCTGTTATAATGGGAATACTGGAAATGAGGAAAGGAAGTGATAAGGCTTGCAGGAAATGCGAATCTACCTTTTAAACAATACAAAACCTTACCGTGACGGTGATGAGGAATACGCTGGGGAATGGTTTAACTGTCCTGTGGATTTTGAAGAAGTCAAAGAAAAGTTAGGCGTTGAAAATGAAGAACAGATTGAGATTGCAGATTATGAGCTGCCCTTTGACATACACAGCGATATGCCGCTTTGGGAAATCAATGCCAACTGCCGCATGGTGCTTGAAATCGAGGGTACGCCTGTCGGTAATGAAATGAAAGCCATTCAACAGAAATGGTTCGCCAGCTTTGATGAATTTATCGACCACAAGGACGAAATACGTTTCTATGATGTGGGCGACGGTGCAGCACTGGCAGAATACCTTATCCGTGAGGAAAATATTTTCGGTGAGATTCCTCACGAACTTCAAAAACACATTGACTACCATTCTTACGGAAACGAGCTGGAAATGGACGACAGATACCTTTTCACAGCAAGCGGCGTATTCCGCTATCAGTAAAGGGGTGATGTGGTATAGAAGAAATGCGAGTTTATATCGCCAATCTTGGAAAATATAACGAGGGTGAGCTTGTGGGTGCGTGGTTCACGCCGCCTGTCGATTATGACGAAATGGCAGAATGTATCGGCTTGAATGAGCGATACGAAGAATACGCTATCCATGATTACGAGCTGCCCTTTGAGATTGACGAATACACACCAATAGAGGAAGTCAACCGCCTTTGTGAAATGGTGGAGGACTTACCAGAGGATATACAGGACGAACTTTCAGAGCTGCTTTGCTATTACAGCAGTTTGGAAGAATTGTGCGAACATGCAGACGATATTATCCATTATCCCGATTGTGACGATATGACGGACGTTGCCTATTACTTCATAGATGAATGTCAAAGTCTGGGTGAGATACCAGACAGAATCCGTAATTACATAGACTATGAAGCCTACGGACGTGACCTTGATTTAGAGGGGCATTTTGTTGTCACCAATCATGGCGTGTTTGAATGTCCGTACTGATAATTACAACCGAATAACAGTTTATCATCAGCCAGTTATGAATGAACTGGTATTTTTTTGTATATGCAGCAGCCTTGAAATACAGGCTGCTGTTTCCATTTAGAAAAAGAAAGGAGCTGTAAAAATTGAAGAAAATCAAAAGCTATACAAGCATATGGAGCGTGGAGAAAGTCATTTATGCAATCAACGACTTCCAGCTCCCATTCCCCGTCACATTTAGCCAGATGGCTTGGTTTGTCCTGTCGCTGCTTATCGTGATTCTCTTTGGGGAGCTGCCGCCCTTTTCCATGATTGACGGTGCGTTCCTCAAATACTTTGGAATCCCTGTGGCGTTTACTTGGTTCGTATCACAAAAGACCTTTGACGGAAAGAAGCCTTTCGGATTATTGAAATCGGCGGTCACCTTTGCTCTGCGTCCAAAAGTGACCTATGCAGGAAAAGCCATCAAGCTGAAACATGAGAAATTTAATCCCGTTATTACGACAGTTAGGAGTGTGATGTATGTTCCCGATTAAATATATTGAAAACAATCTGGTGTTCAACCATGACGGTGAGTGCTTCGCCTACTATGAGCTGACACCTTACAATTATTCGTTCCTGTCGCCAGAGGAAAAGTACATGGTGCATGACAGTTTCCGTCAGCTTATCGCCCAGAACCGCGACGGGAAAATCCATGCCTTACAGATTGCCACGGAGGACAGCCTGCGTGCAGTACAGGAGCGTTCCAAAAAAGGAATCACAGGAAGATTGAAAGAAATCGCCTGTAAAAAGGTAGACGAACAGACAGAAGCGTTGGTTGAAATGATTGGGGAAAATCAGATTGACTACCGCTTTTTTCTTGGTTTTAAGCTCTTAGTCAATGAGGAAGAAATCAATCTGAAAGCCATGAGAAAATCAGCAGCCATGACCTTTGCCGATTTTATCTATGAGGTCAATCACAAGCTCATGGGTGATTTTGTTTCCATGAGTAATGATGAAATCAACCGTTTTATGAAAATGGAAAAGCTGCTGGAAAGCAAAATCTCACGCCGCTTTCAGTTCCGCAGGCTTAATAAGAACGACTTCGGGTATCTCTTGGAACATATCTACGGGAATGCGGGCGTTGCGTACAGTGATTATTCCTATGAGCTGCCTGTCAAGAAGTTAAAGCGTGAAACGCTGGTGAAGCGATATGACCTTATCCGTCCTACTCGCTGCATGATAGAAGAAAACCAGCGATACCTAAAGATTGAGCGTGAAGATCAGACAACCTATGTTGCCTACTTCACGATTAACAATATCGTGGGTGAGCTGGACTTTCCATCAAGTGAGATATTTTATTATCAGCAACAACAATTCACGTTCCCTGTTTCCACTTCCATGAATGTAGAGATTGTAACAAATAAGAAAGCCTTAACTACTGTCCGTAATAAGAAAAAGGAATTAAAAGATTTGGATAACCACGCTTGGGAATCCAACAACGAAACGGGAAACAACGTCATTGAAGCTCTGGATTCGGTGAATGAGCTGGAAATGAATCTCGACCAGTCAAAGGAATCCATGTACAAGCTGTCTTACGTTATCCGTGTGGCGGCTGATTCATTGGACGAATTGAAGCGACGCTGTGATGAAGTCAAGGATTTCTACGACGATTTGAACGTGAAGCTGGTTCGCCCGTTTGGTGATATGTTAGGACTTCACGGTGAATTTATTCCAGCAAGCAAGCGTTATATCAATGACTATATCCAGTATGTCACTTCTGACTTTCTGGCTGGTCTTGGGTTCGGTGCGACACAGCAGCTTGGGGAAACGGACGGTATCTATATCGGCTATAACCTTGACACAGGAAAAAATGTATATCTGAAACCCAGCCTTGCGGCACAGGGCGTTAAGGGTTCGGTGACTAATGCGTTGGCTGCCGCCTTTCTTGGTTCGCTCGGTGGCGGCAAGTCATTCTGTAACAACCTTATCATCTATTATGCGGTGCTGTTTGGAGGAAAAGCGGTCATTGTAGACCCGAAATCAGAGCGTGGCAACTGGCAGGAAACACTACCCGATATTGCACATGAAATCAAAATCGTGAATCTCACCAGTGAGGACAGAAACAAAGGACTTCTTGACCCGTATGTGATTATGAAGCGTACAAAGGACGCTGAAAGTCTGGCTATCGACATACTCACTTTTTTAACTGGTATCAGCAGTCGTGATGGTGAGAAGTTTCCTATCCTGCGTCGTGCAATCCGTTCTGTCACCCAGAGTAAGCAGCGTGGACTACTCCGTGTCATTGATGAATTAAGGAAAGACGGTTCATCAGTGGCAGAAAATATCGCAGACCATATCGAAAGCATGACGGACTATGACTTTGCACATCTACTGTTCTCGGACGGTGATGTGAAGCAATCCATCAGTTTAGACCGACAGCTTAATATCATACAGGTAGCAGACCTTGTACTGCCAGACAAGGACACAAAGTTTGAAGAATACACCACTATGGAATTATTGTCGGTGGCAATGCTTATCGTTATCAGTACCTTTGCCTTAGACTTTATCCATTCGGACAGAAGTATTTTCAAGATGGTGGATTTGGACGAAGCGTGGACGTTCTTACAAGTGGCACAGGGAAAAGCACTCTCAAATAAATTGATTCGTGCTGGTCGTTCCATGAACGCCGCTGTTTACTTTGTCACACAAAACTCCGGTGATGTGGACGACGAGAAAATGAAGAACAATATCGGTCTGAAATTTGCCTTTAGAAGCACAGATATAAAGGAAATCAAGAACACCCTTGAATTTTTCGGTGTGGATAAAGAGGACGAGGGCAACCAGAAACGACTTAGGGATTTGGAAAACGGACAATGCCTGTTTCAAGATTTATACGGGCGTGTGGGCGTTATCCAGATTCACCCTGTATTCGCTGACCTGTTCCATGCCTTTGATACCAGACCGCCAGTGCAGACGGAAGAATCGAGGTGAAGCCTATGGATAAGAAAAAGATAGTCCGCTGTCTGCTTATCACGCTTTCAGTGATTTTGGGTGTGCTGGTATTCCTGTCCATCACAGGTACGGTAGCTCATGCGGCTGGTCTGGTAGATAATACGGTAAGCGACGCTAACGCCTATTCAAAATATCCATTGGGAAACTACCAGTTGGACTTCTATGTGGATTCAAGCTGGGATTGGCTGCCGTGGAACTGGCTGGACGGTATCGGCAAAAGTATTCAGTACGGACTATATGCTATCACAAACTTTGTCTGGACGGTGAGCTTATACATTTCCAATGCGACGGGATATGTTGTACAGGAAGCCTACAAGCTGGACTTTATCTCGGATACCGCAAGTTCTATCGGAAAAAACATTCAGACGCTTGCTGGTGTCACTTCCAGCGGCTTTTCCAGTGAGGGATTTTATGTAGGATTCCTGCTTATCCTTATTCTGGTAATGGGTATCTATGTTGCCTACACAGGGCTTATCAAAAGGGAAACCACAAAGGCGGTTCATGCAGTTGTCAATTTCCTTATAGTCTTTATCCTGTCAGCGTCCTTTATTGCCTACGCTCCAAACTATATCAGCAAAATCAATGACTTTTCTGCTGATATAAGCAGCTCGGCATTATCGCTTGGTACAAAGATTGTGCTGCCCGATTCCAGCAGCAAGGGAAAAGACAGCGTGGATTTGATAAGGGACAGCCTGTTTTCCATACAGGTGAAACAACCGTGGCTGCTCTTACAGTACGAGGAATCTGATATAGAAACACTGGGTTCTGACCGTGTAGAAAGCCTGTTATCGGCAAGTCCAGATACGGACGACAGAGAGGACGTTGTGATTGAGGAAATCGAGGATAAGGACAATGACAATTTAAGTGTTACAAAGACAATGACACGTTTAGGTATGGTGGTGTTTTTGTTTATCTTTAATATCGGCATATCGGCTTTCGTGTTCCTACTTACAGGTTTGATGATTTTCTCACAGGTGCTATTTATTATTTACGCCATGTTTTTACCGATTAGTTTTATCTTATCCATGATACCGACTTATGAGGGCATGGCAAAAAAGGCACTTACAAAGCTGTTCAATACCATTATGATGAGGGCAGGAATCACGCTGATTATCACGACTGCTTTCAGCATATCCACTATGTTCTACTCGATTTCTTCTGGCTATCCGTTCTTTATGATTGCCTTTTTACAGATAGTCACTTTTGCAGGAATCTATTTTAAATTAGGTGATTTAATGGCAATGTTCAGTCTGCAATCTTCCGATACACAGCAGGTCAGCAGACGAATCATGCGACGACCTTATATGTTCCTTAACCGCAGGGCAAGACGCTTGGAGCGTAAAATCGGAAGAACGGTTTCGGCTGGTGCTGCTGGCGGTGTCGCTGGTGCTGCGGCTGCTACTGCCACGAAAAAGACGGATAATACAAAAGCCGCAGGCAGCGGTCATACCAGACCGAATAATACGCCATCTTCCCATAGTAGAGGTAATGGAAAGCCGCCTGCTCTGCCCGATAAGCAGAACAGCGATTCTTCACAGACAGTACATAGCAGCTCTGCAAGCCAGACGCAGGAAACGAGTGCAACTTCTAAGCGTGGTATCGTGGATAAAAAAGCGGTATCGAAAAAACAGTCATCAGAGAAACAGGATAAACAAAGACCGCTGGTTGATAAGAAATCTGTGGAACAGGATAAGGAGCGACAGGACAATGGATCAGCGACAAAAGCTGGTACAGCGAAAGGAACTGCCCCATTGCATGAGCGACCAGTGACAACGCCTATATCTGCAAAAGCAGCTCCACAGGCGGCAGGTTCTAAACAGGAATCTACTGCGAAAGAACGTCCTGCAACTGTGACAAAGGAACAATCACAATCTGCCAGAGAAAAAGAACCAGCAACAAGAAAACAGGAGAATGTAAGGACACAGGTCGTCAGAGAATCTACATCAACAGCGAATAAACAATCTGCCCCTACTACCCGTCAGACCGTACAGCGTCAGAAGCAGACAAAGACAACTGTACAGAAAAAAAACAAAAATAAATCAACTGTGAATAAATCCACCAGCAGGAAAGGCGGGAAGAAATGAAACTGAAACATTTTGCTGTGTTCGGTGGGATTTTCACGGTGATTATCTGTCTGCTTCTGTTTCTGTTTATCGTGACCGCAGATGATGAAGAAAACAGCGCTTCCTACTATGATTTTTCCGGTCTGAATCTGTCAGAGGAAGTGCTGAAACATCAGCCGACAGTAGAAAAATACGCAAAGGAATACGGGATTTCCGACTATGTGAATTATCTGCTTGCCATCATGCAGGTGGAATCCGGCGGCACAGGCACGACAGACGTTATGCAGGCCAGCGAATCACTTGGCCTGCCGCTTAATTCGCTCTCAACAGAGGAATCAATCAGACAGGGGTGTAAATACTTCTCGGAGCTTTTGAAATCCGCAGAAGCAAAAGGCTGTGACATTAACACGGTGGTACAAGCCTACAACTATGGCGGCGGCTTTATTGATTATGTTTCCAGTCATGGGAAGAAATACACCTTTGAGCTGGCTGTCAGTTTTGCAAAAGATAAATCGGGCGGCGTCAAAGTCACCTATAAAAATGAGATTTCCATTAAGGAAAATGGCGGCTGGCGTTACAAGTACGGGAATATGTTCTATCTACGGCTTGTGAACCAGTATTTAGCTGTTCCAAACTTTAGTGACGCAACGGTGCAGGCAATCTTCAATGAAGCATTGAAGTATCAGGGCTGGAAGTACGTCTATGGCGGCAGCAATCCGAACACCAGCTTTGATTGTTCTGGTCTTACGTCTTGGTGCTATGGAAAGGCTGGCATCAGTCTGCCCCGTACCGCACAGGCACAGTATGACGCCACGCAGCACATACCATTATCACAGGCAAAGGCTGGCGATTTGGTATTCTTCCACTCGACCTATAATGCTGGAACCTATGTAACACACGTCGGTATCTATGCAGGAAACAACAGAATGTATCACGCCGGCGACCCTATCGGATATGCAGATTTAACAAGCTCGTACTGGCAGCAACATTTGATTGGCGCTGGACGGGTGAAAACCAAATAAGAAAGGAATGGTGCTATGATATTTAAGAAAAAGGACATGGAATCGAAACCAAAAAAAGGAAAAAAAGTGCCTGTGATGAAAGTCGGCACGCATAAGAAAACCGTGATTGCCCTATGGCTGGTGCTGATTGCAAGCGTCAGCTTTGGGGTGTATAAGAATTTCACCGCTATTGATATGCACACGGTACATGAAAAGGAAGTCATTGAGCAGCGTATCGTTGATACTAACAAGATAGAGAACTTTGTAAAAACCTTTGTGAAGTCCTACTATTCTTGGAGCAACACGCAGGAATCCATTGACGCACGAACCGCAGCCATCAATAACTATCTGACAAAGAGTTTACAGGATTTGAATGTTGATACGGTAAGACAGGATATACCTACAAGCTCTACGGTCACAGATGTAAAGATATGGGATATAGAACAGGCTGGAACCGACGACTTTACCGTTGTCTACTCGGTAGATCAGACGGTAACGGAGGGTGAAACATCAATCGGTTATACTTCCGCTTATATGGTGGTGGTTCATGTAGATAGTGACGGAAACATGGTTATCACACAGAATCCGACTATCAGCAGCACGCCGACAAAATCCAGCTATGAACCAAAGGCAAAGGAATCTGACGGAACGGTGGACGCTGCCACAACGGAGGAAGTGACGGAATTTTTGGAAACATTTTTTAAGCTATACCCTACCGCTACGGAAAAAGAGCTTGCCTACTATGTATCTGGAAATGTGCTTGAACCTGTAAACTACGATTATCTGTTTTCGGAGCTGGTAAATCCTATCTTCATCAAGGACGGTGAGCAGGTCAAGGTATCGGTATCAGTGAAGTATCTCGACCAGAGAACAAAGGCAACACAGATTTCACAGTTTGACTTAACGCTGCAAAAAGATAGTAACTGGAAGATTGTAGGATAATATGATGAAAGGCTTGTATTTCATACTTGTATGATCTGCAAGCCTTTTTGTAATTGAAATAACAATATTATTTGCCTATTCCAAATGAACGCAATATAATTAAAAATAATTGTGAAAATGGAGGTAAAGCAAAATGAAAATACTATTAGTTGAAGATGATATAGAAATTAGTACAATGCTAAAGAATTTTTTGATAACAGAAAATTTTGAAGTTATCACAGCGTTAGACGGGGAAAGTGCCTGTGAAAAATTCTTCTCAGATAATTTTAGTTTGGTATTACTTGATTTAATGATACCAAAAATGAATGGTATGGAAGTTATGAGTAAAATCAGAGAACATAACACAGTACCTATCATTATTATTTCTGCAAAAGACACTGATTCTGATAAAACTCTAGGCTTAGGATTGGGAGCAGATGATTATATTACAAAGCCTTTTTCTGTCACAGAAGTATTGGCACGAATTAAGGCAAATATCAGAAGAAGTACACAATATGCTATGGGTACTTCTATGGAACAATCAGTTATTACGCAAGGTGTTCTCAGCATGAATCTTAATGATTACTCGGTAAAGAAAAATGAAAAAGAAATTGAGCTTACCGCAAAAGAATTTGAAATTTTAAAGTTATTATTACAGAATCCAAAAAAAGTATACACAAAAGAACAGATTTATTCCCTTGTATGGAATGACGCATATTTAGGTGACGAAAATGCTGTAAATGTTCATATCAGCAGATTAAGAACTAAAATCGAAGATAATCCCCGTGACCCACAATACATTATTACAGTCTGGGGAATCGGATATAAGTTAGGAGATTTTAAAGAATGAGCGATAAAACAATTATTTTCTTTTTGGTGCTTATAATTATTATGCTATTTCTCATTATTTTGTATCAACGCTTTGTATTCACCAGAGGAATACAGACGAAATTAAAGCAAACAAGTGAGAAGTTAGAAGAAATTTTAGAAACTGGCAGCGACGAAAAAGTTATGGTATTCACAGACAATAAGGTTTTAATGGAATTGGGAGGACAAATCAACCGCCTTTTGATTAACCGTCAAAAGATAAAAGCTGACTATAAAAGAGAAGAAATTTCTTCATCAAAAATGTTGGCAAATATCTCCCATGATATAAAAACGCCTTTGACTGTCATATTAGGGTATTTAGAAATATTGCGTCTTGGCAATGCAGATGATGAAATGTTGAAGAAAGTAGAATCAAAGGCAAAACAGGTAATGGACTTAATCAATCAGTTTTTTACTCTTGCAAAATTAGAAGCTGGCGACACAAATATAAATCTCTGCAAAATTAACATTAACGAAATATGCAGAGAAAACGTATTAAGTTTCTATGATATTTTATTACAAAAAGATTTTACCGTTGATATATCAATTCCCGAAACAACACTCTTCGTACAAGGTGACAAAGACGCACTTCAAAGAATCCTTTTCAATTTAATATCTAATGTAATACGTTATGGAAATGACGGTAAATATTTGGGGATATTTTTACGTGAAGATAAAGCAAATATTTATATTGATGTAACCGATAAAGGAAAAGGAATAAAAAAGGAATTTGCTTCTAACGTATTTGACCGTCTATATACAATGGAAGATTCCAGAAATCGTGAAATACAAGGAAACGGTCTTGGTTTAACTATCGCTAAGAACCTTGCAGTACAATTAGGCGGAGATATTTTCTTAGAAAGTATACCAAATATCAAAACTACTTTTACTGTAAAACTGAAAAAAATAAGCTACTAAATATGCCACGAAAGAAATTTGTAAGAATTAGTCAAGAGTTTTGAAAATCTATACTATTACAATGATATTCAGAAAGGAGGCAATAAAATATGTCTTACATTTTGCAAACTAACCATCTAACAAAAATCATAGATGGCAAAGAATTAGTTACTGATGTGAATATCCATGTAGAAAAAGGAGAAATCTACGGATTCTTAGGTCCTAATGGAGCTGGAAAAACTACGGTGATGAAAATGATTACAAACCTTTGGAAACCAACCAAAGGAACTGTTGAGCTTTTCGGAAAAACGTTGGAAACAACTTCTTATGAAGCATTAAAGCGTATGGGAAGTATTATAGAATTTCCTACATTTTATGAACATATGAGCGGAAAAGATAATTTGCAGCTTCATTGTGAATACATGGGATATTATAACAAAGGTAGTATTGATGAAGTTTTGGAAATGCTTAATCTTAGAGAAGCAGCAAATAAACCAGTAAAAAGCTACTCTTTGGGAATGAAACAAAGGTTAGGTATTGCCCGTGCAATTTTGTGTAAACCAGAGTTAGTTGTTCTTGATGAACCAACAAATGGATTAGACCCTGCTGGAATGAAACAACTCAGAGATTTATTCAAAATGCTATGCTCAGAGTATGGTATTACACTGATTATATCCAGCCATCTTCTTTCTGAGATTGAGAGTATTGCAGATACAATCGGTGTTATCAATCATGGGAAAATGATGAAAGAAATTTCCATGAAAGAAATTTCTGAAATGAACACAGCCTATATCGAACTTGCTGCCACAGACACCAAAAAAGCTGCTTACGTACTGGCTGAAAAGATGGAATTGAATAACTTCAAGATTATTGATGATTCAAAAATCCGCATATATGAGGTAAATGTTACTACACAAGAAATTTCAAAAGAGCTGATGTTGAATGATGTAGAGATAATCTCTATCAATAAGCACACAGAAACATTGGAAGATTATTTCTTAAAAATGACAGCGGAGGTGGGAAAATAATGTTAAAGTTAATCAAACTTGAATGGAAGAAAAACAACATTGGAAAATATATCCGTAATGCAATTATTATGGCTGCTCTGCTTTGCTTATTTGTTTTTGCACTGGCATTTTTAGGTATTGCGAATGACCCAGACGGAACACTGGATGCTGCTCCGGGAACAAATACAATTTCCTCACCTATAGAATTGTTTACAAGCATGACATTTCTTATTTTTACCAGTGTGATGTTAGCATCATTTATTGTAAGTGCCTACAAAAATAAGACTATGAATTTAATGTTTTCTTATCCCATTAAACGACAAAAAATATTAGCTTCTCAAATGCTGGCTGTATGGTCATTTAATTTTGTTGCTTTGATATTAACAAAATTAGCTATCTATATGTGTGTATTTATCGGAGCTAAATTCATGCAATCGTCTTTTGCTATTGATTTTGATATTGGCAGTTTATCATTCTATATTCAACTGATACTTAAATCAGTAGTAATTGTGAGTATGAGTTTTATCGCTTTGTTTGTGGGAATGGCAATGAAGTCCTCAAAGGCAACTATTATTACATCATTTTTGTTGATTTTCCTCACTCAAGCAAATGTTGGTGACTTCACATTAGCAGATAACGCAATATTCCCTATTATCTTAACTATTATATCTTTAGGCTTTGCTGTTTTGTCGGTATATAATGCAGAAAGTAAAGATTTATTATAGTTATTATAGAGGGTGCGTATGAGTATAAAAAAATTATTGTTAATGATGGTCTTAGGACTAAGTTTCTGTATGACATGTTGTGGAAATGGACAAAAAGTTGATTCTGAAAAAGAATTTTCTACAAATAATATTTCTGAAATAGTTATAAATAATTCTTCATGGAATTTAAAAATATTGGCTTCTAGCGATGATAAAATTCACGTTAGTTATGATGGAAAAATTGAAGATGGGGTTAGTAATATACAGATATCCTGAATCCGCGAACTTCACGGATTCAGGTAATATTATAACAAGTGAGGGTGCTGCAAAAACAACGATGCTTGCATTGATGGCAGGTGCAATACTGAACATTGGTTTAGACCCAGTTTTCATTTATGTATTAGATATGGGGGTTGCTGGTGCAGCAATCGCAACCGCAATTTCACAGATTGTTTCTACTCTAATCTGCTTAACATTTGTTCTTAGAAAAAAGAGTATTTATCATTTTAAGATTAAGAATTGTACATTTACAAAAGAGATTATGTCAGAAATATTTAAGATTGGTATACCTACGTTGGTATTTCAGATATTAACAAGTCTTTCTATCTCACTTGTCAATACACAGGCAAGACCATACGGGTATTCAGTTATTGCTGGTATGGGTGCTGTGACAAGAGTTGTTTCTATGGGAAGTTTGATGGTATTTGGATTCATTAAAGGTTTCCAACCGATTGCTGGATATAGCTATGGTGCAAAAAAGTTTGACCGATTACATGAGGCAATCAAAACATCAATTATATGGTCTACTATATTTTGTGTGATTTACGGATTGGTATTGACGATATTTTCAAAGGGAATCATATCACAATTTACAAAGGGTGATTTAGAAATGATTCGTGTAGGAACACAGTCATTACGAATAAACGGTATTTCATTCATGTTGTTTGGATTTTATACCGTATATTCCTCATTATTCCTTGCACTTGGAAAAGGATTGGCAGGATTTATTCTGGGAGCTTGCCGACAAGGTATCTGTTTTGTACCAGTTATCTTGATACTTCCTGCATTTTGGGGTATAAACGGTATTCTCTATGTACAACCGATTGCAGACTTACTTTCTGCAATTATCACAATATTTATGGCATTGCACTTACACAAAGAATTAACATTAACAAAACAAAAATTTCTATCTGAAAAAACGGAATAAAATAAGGAGATAATTATGATAAGTCAGCAATGGGTACTGTGTCCTGTTTGTGGAAATAAAACACGAACAAAGATAAGAAAAGATACAAAACTGATAAACTTTCCGTTATATTGTCCTAAATGCAGGAAAGAAAGTCTAATCAATGTAAAGAATCAAATAGTTACCATTGTAAAAGAGCCAGACGCTAAGACGCAGAGCCGATAATACCGAGAATGAATGAGATTTCTTGGATTATCGGCTTATTTTATTTAAAAGCTAAAAAGTGGAGGATTACTCGTCCTCCACTTCCTTAGATTTGATAATTCCATCAGCGACACTTTCCATTATAATTAAATCTTTATCGGAAAGGCTGTCAAGTTGTTTTTCCAACTGTCGTCTTCTGGTGCTTTTATCCAGATCAGACGCAGGCAGGAAAAATTCATCAACGGAAACATTAAGTAATGATACAAGGTCATAGAACACCTGTAAACTTGGGTGCTGCCCTTTGTTTTCGATATTTGTTAAATAGCGTGGGTCAATCTCAATCATTGCTCCCACTTGCTCACGAGTTAATTTTTGCTTTTTACGAGCTTCTTTGATTGCAAGACCAAAAGCTCTAAAATCATATTTATCTTCTTTTTTACGCATATGTAATCACCTCACTATATTTTACTGTTCCTGTTGATTTTCTAACAGGTACAGAAAAACGTATAGTATGGTTTGTAAGTTCCTATTATGCGTATAAAACCAAAAAGGTACTGCCTAGCGGTAAATAAAAAAAACCGTTATTAACAGTAGCATTTTTGCATGTCAAAAAATATCTTTACTTCAATGGCGGTTTAAAAGCCGCCTTTTTCTTTTTCCATCAAAAAACAGCATATAGGTTTTGGTTTAGCGGCTCTGGGAGGTAGCCGCATTGAAAGACCTATATAATCGACAATCTTCGACATATCCGTTATTGTCAAAAAAATCCTAACTTTCACAGCGGTACAAAGCACCCTTGAATGTGGTTTTTTACATTACATCGCAGGAACAATCGTAAAAGCACAAGAACAGCATTTCTTTTATGCTCTTGTGCTTTTTTGCTGTTTAAAAAATTTTTTCAAATTCTTTTCTGAAAACGCAACAAATAGCTGCTGCGTGGGTAGCTACTGTGCGGAAAGGGGGATAGAGGGAAAACAATCCTCATTCACTCTCACGCAGAAAGGAGGTGAAAAACTATGAAGTCATCTTCTTTCGAGCAGGCTATTCAAGCACAGTTTGATTGCCTTACAAAGAAAGTCATTAAAAGAGCAGCAATGAAGTATAACCGTGATATTTCAAGACGCTTGAAGCATGAAGTTCCATTTTCGGAAATATCAGAGTCGGAATTGAATAAGGCAGGCGTTTATGACAAGTATTCCAGCGATTATACAGCGTTCAATGTTCTTGGCATGGAAGTACAAATATCTGACGACCAGTTGAGCAAAGCACTCAAATGTTTACCAGAGAGAAAACGAAATATTATTTTGTTGTCATACTTTATGGATATGTCTGACGCAGAAATTGGAGAGCTTATGAATGTGGTTCGTACCACTGTTTACCGTCACAGGACAAGCACTCTGGAAGATTTACGAAAAATGATGGAGGAGGAATAAAAGTGGATAATAGCACAAAACACATACCGTTTGCTGTGATTGTGGCGGCTACTATTGGTGATGAAGCTGCAATACAGAAAATCTTGGATTTTTATGACGGTTACATATCAAAGTTGAGCTTACGCAAATTGTATGATGAATACGGAAATGTCTACATGGTAGTGGATTCTGAATTGAAAGGCAGAATACAGGCTGCGGTAATGGATATGATTGCAAACTTTGAGATTATCGTAATTTAACCATTCCGACGGGCGGAGCTTTTCTCCCTTTCCTTATGCTCCGCTTGTCAATCTATGAAAGTCTATTATTTCAGATAATGGATTTTCACAGACTGACAAATACAGTCGGGTGTTCTTTGACAACTGAATAAAGCAATCAGATACGTTTGATATACAGCGAGCCAGCGGATATTGTACGCCATGACCTTTCAAAACAAAGTGAGCGATTCATGCAATGATCTGTGAGCGACTTTTGGAATGGTCGTTTAGCCATGACCTGTATATCTGGATAATGATACACCCGTATGACACGGTTCACCCATCAGAATGGGAATGGTGAAAGTCCAGTGGAGCTTGCCAAAGCCATCTGATTGTTTATATAACACCTTAAATCAACATTTTGCAAGAAACAATTATCTTAATAGAGCTTTTTTGCCTATAATTTGATATAATGATAGACAGATATTGAGGTTTCCTTATCTAGTCTATAGAAAGGAGGACTATGATTACTGTAACAAAAAAAGATTTAATAGAACTGGGTTATGGAACTTCTTTTGCAGCAGATATCATAAGAGAATCAAAAAAACTTATGATCGCTAAAGGGCATACTTACTATCAGTCAAGAAAATTAGACAGAGTACCCAAAGAAGCTGTTGAAGAATTATTAGGAATAACATTATCAGAAAAACAAGATTGATTGTACTTCTTGCATTTTATGTAAGGAGTGAAATCATGGCAAAAGACCCTATTAAGAAAGCAAATAACGGAACATATTATTTTAGAGCCAATCTAGGCTACAATCCTATTACTGGAAAACAGATACAGAAATACCGTAGTGGATTTAAAACAAAAAAAGAAGCAAGGGAAGAATACTCAAAACTGGTGTTATCTTCTACCGAAGAACTGACCGAGAAAAAGAAAAAGATTTCTTTTCAACAGTTTATCGAAGAAATTTATCTTCCTTGGTATAAAACACAGGTAAAGGAAAGCACTTATATCAATCGCTGCTCTACCATCAAGAAGCATTTTTCGTATTTTTATAAAATGGCGACTGATGAAATAGAGCCTATCAATGTTCAGAACTGGCAGCTAAAACTTGCAAAAGAATTTAGTCCAAATTATATCCGCATCGTACAGGGTATGCTTTCTATCGCATTTGACAGGGCGATTGTTCTTGGAATTGCGAAAAAGAATCCCTCACGAATGATTGGAAATATCAAAAGCAAGAAAACTAAAGTAGACTTCTGGACGCTGGAAGAATTTCAGAAAGTAATTTCCTTACTGTACAAGGGTGACTACTACGAGCATTACCTGTTTATGTCATTCTGGCTACTGTTTATGACGGGTATGCGTATCGGTGAAGCGGCTGCCTTGCACTGGTCGGACATTGATTTTGAAACTGGTCTGTTAAGCATAACAAAAACCTTGTACTACAAAACCATGACGGACTATAAATTCGTTGAACCAAAGACACAAGCCAGTATTCGCACAATTTATATTGACGCTGACACGCTCAATGAGTTAAAGGCTTGGAAAAAGGTTCAGCAGCAGGTTCTTCCTAACTGTGAATTGGTTTTGAGCTATAACGGTACACCTACCAGCAAGACCACACTTCCCAGAGCGTTAGAAAAGCTGGCTGGACTGGCTGGCGTTCACCGTATCAAGATTCATGCGTTAAGACATTCTCACGCTTCGCTGCTTATCAGCATGGGTGAGAATCCTTTGCTTATCAAAGAACGTCTAGGGCATGAAAAAATCCAGACGACATTAGGAACTTACGGACATTTATATCCGAACACAAATCTTGAAGTTGCCAACAAATTGACTGGTGTTTTGCAATATACGCCAGCCTCACAAAGCGTTGCAAATTATACAAGTAACCAACATACTGCTGTCTATCACAGAGAAGTTAATGAAAAATAATGCAATCGTAATGCAATTCTATAAAGGAAAAGCTGTAAAACCCTTATAGATAAAGGCTTTACAGCTTAGCTCCAACTATTCAAACTCAATCGTTCCAGGTGGTTTGCTAGTCAGATCATAGAATACTCTGTTAACTCCCCTTACCTCATTAATAATTCTGCTCATGACTGTCTGGAGAACCTCAAATGGAATCTCTGCGCTCTCTGCTGTCATGAAATCAATTGTGTTGACTGCACGAAGTGCAACCGCATAATCGTAAGTTCTTTCGTCACCCATAACACCAACGGAACGCATGTTAGTGAGGGCTGCGAAATACTGGTTTGGCATCCATGCTGGAGCCTTACCGTTAGCTTTCTTGTACTCAGCTACAGCCTTGTCAACCTCTGAACGGTAGATAAAGTCAGCATCCTGAACGATACGAACCTTATCAGCTGTTACCTCGCCGATAATTCTGATTCCAAGTCCCGGACCTGGGAATGGCTGACGGAATACAAGATGTTCTGGTATTCCAAGCTCAAGACCAGCCTTACGAACCTCATCCTTGAAAAGGTTGCGGAGTGGCTCAATGATTTCCTTGAAGTCAACGAAATCAGGAAGTCCGCCTACATTGTGGTGAGACTTGATTACGGCTGATTCACCGCCAAGTCCGCTTTCTACAACGTCTGGATATATAGTTCCCTGTGCAAGGAAGTCAACTGCACCAATTTTCTTGGCTTCTTCCTCAAATACACGGATAAACTCTTCCCCAATAATCTTTCTCTTAGCTTCTGGCTCTGTAACGCCTGCAAGCTTAGAGTAATATCTCTCCTGTGCATTAACTCTTATAAAGTTAAGGTCGAACTGTCCTTCTGGTCCAAATACGCTCTCAACTTCATCGCCTTCATCTTTACGGAGAAGGCCGTGGTCTACGAATACGCATGTAAGCTGCTTTCCAATAGCTCTTGAAAGAAGTCCGGCTGCAACAGATGAATCAACACCACCTGAAAGAGCAAGTAAAACCTTGCCACTGCCAACCTTCTCACGGATTTCCTTAATTGTATTCTCAACAAATGCGTCCATCTTCCATGTTCCGGCACATCCGCATACTCCACGAACAAAGTTGTGAAGCATCTTGGTTCCTTCCTGAGTATGAAGAACCTCTGGGTGGAACTGGATTGCATAAAGATTCTTCTCTGTACACTCTGCTGCTGCAACTGGGCAGTCTGCTGTGTGGGCAACAATCTTGAATCCTGGTGCAATCTGTGAGATGTAATCAAAATGGCTCATCCACACAATAGTTTTCTCTGAGACATCTGAGAATAAAGCGCTGCTCTTATCTACAAATGTTTCTGTCTTTCCATACTCTCTTACTGGTGCCTTCTCAACCTTGCCACCAAGCACATGCTGCATAAGCTGTGCGCCATAGCAAAGACCAAGTACAGGTACACCAAGTTCAAAAAGTTCTTTAGTACATGTTGGCGCGCCATCTTCATAACAGCTGTTAGGACCACCTGTAAGGATAATTCCTTTAGGGTTCATGGCCTTAATCTGCGCCAGGTCTGTCTTGTAAGAATAGATCTCACAATATACATTACATTCACGGACACGGCGCGCTACCAACTGGTTGTACTGACCGCCGAAGTCAATGACAATAACTTTCTCCTGATCCATGATCAATCTCCAATCTTGTGTATTTATATATACATTATAGTTAAACTTGCCACTTATGACAAGCCTTAATTCTCCCCAATTCTCTTCTTCACATAAGAATCCATCTTCTCTCTGACCATCGCCATCTTTCTGTTGGTTTCCTCATTATCAGAATGAAAATGCATAAGCTTTGCAAGATAGCCCTGCTCCACAGTAATCCTCACACTCTCATCATACACAAGCTCATAAGCAAGTGATACATGACCAATAACAGTATCAGCCGGCGTGCGTCTTATTGCCTTCAGTATGCAGTGCTCCTCGTCAAATGCTTTTAACACCTCATCTGTAATATCACTCTTCATCAATTCTTCTGTCGTAGTGTTATATATTTCTTCAAGCGGAGTATCAATATTAACCTTAAATATATCAACCTTATCAGCGTCACGAAGCACATTGCAGAATGCCTGCTCACGGCAATTAAGTCCCTGCGGAATTCTGTACATATTGTGACACCTTATTGCCAGTTCAAGCATTTCCATGTCCGATTTATTCAATCTGTCATACAGAAATACTCCATCAGAATCATATCGGTCCTCTAAAGCTCCCGGCTTATATCCTGTACATTTGACCATACCTTTAAGAAAAGTACTGATAAGACCGTCTTTGAACAACAGGTCTGCACCAAATTTTGCATGGTCAACAGAGTCCCCATCTGAAAATGTGTTATAACGCTTTATCTGTTCAAATCTTCCAACATCATGAAGCATTCCTGATAACCATGCCAGCTCAATATCATATGCAGACATGCCTGCTGCCTTTGCAATTCTTTCACACAAAGCTGCAACTCTGTAAGTGTGGTCGATTTTTAATTTAATCTTAGGGTCATCTGCATTATAAGCTGCTGTGTATTCTGCAAATGCTTTCTTAACATGCACTCTGTCAACATACACACGGTTTATCTTAGCATTTTCATAATAGCCTTCAATATCAACGACTTTTCCCTCGTTCCATGTGTCTATAATATCAGGCACATCAGATAAAGAATGACACACAACTGAAGTCAGGCTTCGAATATCATCGTTAATCTCAATAGTGTCAGGTATATGAATTACCTTCATGCCTGCTGCATATCCTGCTTTAATGCCATTAATGCTGTCCTCAATGACTACACATTCTGATGGTTCACAGCCGATAAAACCTGCTGCCCTTAAGAATATGTCTGGCTCAGGCTTTCCATGCTCAACCTCATCTCCATATACAACCCCAGAAAGATAATCCCATGCTCCTATTCTGTGAAGACTCTTTTGCGCACTCGATTTCTGTGTTGAAGTTGCAACAGCACATTTTAACCCATTATCTTTAATATAATCAAGTAACATATTAAGTCCTGGCTTAACCGGAACTTCCTCTGTCTCCCTGATTTTGTAGACATGGTCTGTGCGCATTGTCCGCATTTCCCAGTAATCCTGCTCTCCATGATAATAATCATCAAAAAAGCTCTGACTAAGCTTTGCCGGCGCACCTTTAAAACTGTCGATAAGCCATAATGGCATCTCTACATTTTTCTGGGAAGCTGCCCACAGCCAGCCAAGATTAGACTGATTTTCCGTATCAATCATAACTCCGTCCATATCAAAGATAATCCCTTTTATCATTACTGCCTCCATTCTACTCCCCAAAATATCAAACCGACATCCCTTGCATACACTTTCCAGATATACGTTCATTCACTTCTTAATCTTACTTCTCTTCAAGATACTTCTTAACATACTGTCCGGTATAAGACTTCTTAACCTTAACAATCTCCTCAGGCGTTCCCTTGGCAATAACAGTTCCGCCGCGGTCGCCACCCTCTGGTCCCATATCTATAATATAATCTGCTGTCTTAATAACATCAAGATTATGTTCAATAACAACTACAGTGTTGCCACCCTCTGCAAGTCTGTGAAGGATATTGACAAGCTTGTGGACATCGGCAAAATGCAGACCGGTTGTAGGCTCATCAAGAATATATATAGTCTTTCCTGTGCTTCTTCTTGAAAGCTCTGTTGCAAGCTTGATTCTCTGTGCCTCGCCACCTGAAAGCTCAGTTGATGGCTGTCCAAGCTTGACGTAAGACAAGCCAACCTCGTTGAGAGTCTCTATCTTTCTTCTTATACTTGGCACATTTTCAAAGAAATCAACTGCATCCTCAATAGTCATGTCAAGAACATCATATATACTCTTATCCTTGTATTTTACTTCAAGAGTTTCTCTGTTGTAACGCTTACCCTCGCAGACTTCACAAGGAACATACACATCCGGCAGGAAATGCATCTCTATCTTGATAATACCGTCACCGGAGCATGCCTCACATCTTCCGCCTTTAACATTAAAGCTGAATCTGCCCTTCGTATATCCTCGCTCCTTCGCGTCCTTAGTCGTTGCAAACAGGTCTCTTATCATGTCAAATACACCTGTATAGGTTGCCGGATTAGACCTTGGTGTTCGTCCAATTGGTGACTGGTCAATATTAATGACCTTATCAAGCTGCTCTATTCCGTCAATTCCATCATGATCGCCTGCAATACATCTCGCCCTGTTAAGCGACTTTGCAAGGTGCTTGTAAAGAATCTCATTAACAAGTGAACTCTTGCCTGAGCCTGACACACCTGTTACACATGTGACAACTCCAAGCGGAATATCTACATCAATATTCTTAAGATTATTCTCCCTTGCGCCTCTTACCTTAATCCAGCCAGCAGGTTTTCTACGCTCTGCCGGTACAGGTATCTTGATTCTTCCTGACAGATATGCACCTGTAAGTGAGTCCTTGCACGCCATAATGTCCGCAGCAGTTCCTGTTGCGACAACTTCTCCACCATTTCTTCCTGCGCCTGGTCCGATATCCACAATATAATCGGCTGCAAACATAGTATCCTCATCATGTTCAACGACAATAACTGAGTTACCAAGATCTCGCAAATGTGTCAGAGTTCCAAGCAGCTTGTCATTATCCCTCTGGTGAAGTCCGATACTTGGCTCATCAAGAATATAAGCAACTCCTACAAGACCTGAACCAATCTGTGTTGCAAGCCTGATTCTCTGTGCTTCACCGCCTGACAGAGTTCCTGTAGCACGCGAAAGTGCCAGATAATCAAGTCCTACATCTACAAGGAACTTAATTCTTGCCTTGATTTCCTTAAGAATCTCTGCACCAATAAACAGCTGTCTCTCTGAAAGCTTCATATTCTCAAGGAATTCCTGAAGCTTTATAATAGACATGTTAGTAATCTCATATATGTTCTTATCTGCAATAGTAACAGCAAGTGAAGACGGCTTAAGTCTCTGTCCGTGGCAGGCAGAACAAGGTCTTATTCTCATAAATTCCTCATACTGCTGCTTAGTATTATCAGAATATGTCTCTCTGTATCTTCTCTCCATATTCTTGATAAGACCTTCAAATGCAACATCATATACGCCCTCACCGCGCTGGCCTTTATATTTAACCTTTACAGAATGCCCTTTAGTACCATTAATAATAATATCCTTAATATCATCAGGATAATCCTTGAATGGTGTCTTTAATGAAAATCCATATTCCTCTGCAAGTGCATCAAGAACCGCCCTGCTAAAGCTGCCCTCATCCTTAGATGACTGCCAGCCCATTCCGACAATAGCACCTTCATCAATGCTGAGACTCTCATCCGGTATAAGCAGCTCTGCATCAAACTTCATTGTATAACCAAGTCCGAAACAGTCCGGGCATGCGCCAAATGGATTGTTGAACGAAAAGCTTCTTGGCTCAACCTCATCAATACTTATGCCGCAGTCTGGACATGAAAAGCTCTGGCTGAAATTAAGCGTCTCGCCATCAATAACATCTACTGTCATAAGACCTTCGGCAAGCTTAAGAGCTGTCTCAATAGAATCTGTAAGTCGTTTCTGGATTCCGTCTCTTACAGAAAGCCTGTCTACAACAATCTCAATATTATGCTTCTTATTCTTATCAAGCTTAATCTCATCTGTCAGCTCATACATGCTTCCATCAGCAATAACACGCACAAATCCGCTCTTCTTTGCCTGCTCAAACAGCTTTACATGCTCACCCTTTCGTCCACGGACAACAGGTGCAAGAATCTGAATCTTAGTTCTCTCAGGAAGCGCCATAATAACATCAACCATCTGGTCAACTGTCTGTTTGTTGATTTCCCGTCCGCATTTTGGGCAGTGAGGAATACCAATTCTTGCATAGAGAAGTCGGAAATAATCATATATCTCTGTAACAGTTCCTACTGTAGAACGTGGATTCCTGTTAGTTGACTTCTGGTCTATAGAAATAGCCGGTGAAAGTCCTTCAATACTGTCAACATCAGGCTTTTCCATCTGTCCCAGGAACTGTCTTGCATATGAAGACAGTGATTCCATATATCTTCTCTGACCTTCTGCATATATTGTATCAAATGCAAGACTCGACTTTCCCGAACCTGAAAGTCCTGTAAGCACAACAAGCTTGTCTCTTGGAATATCAACATCTATTCCTTTAAGATTATGCTCTCTTGCACCCTTTATCCTTATGCAGTTCTTGTAACTGCCTCTTTCAATCTCTTTCTTTAACTTACTATCAGCCATGTTTTTTTCCTTCATAAATATATTTATTAATCTCAATCATCTTGTCACGAAGCTGTGCAGCCTCCTCAAAGTTAAGCTCTGCTGCTGCCTTACGCATGTTCTTCTCAACCTGCGTCTTAACCTTCTCAAGCTCTTTGATGCTCATAGATTCATAATCAACCTTAAGCTTTCCGGAAGCATCACCAGGCTCGGCTGCCTTGCTTATGCTTATCAGATCTCTTACTGCCTTCTTGATTGTCTGTGGAGTAATTCCATGCTCATCATTATACTCCTGCTGAATCTTTCTTCTTCGTTCTGTCTCTGAAATAGCCTTTTCCATAGATTCAGTAATCTTGTCTGCATACATGATAACATGTCCCTCTGCATTTCTTGCAGCTCGACCTATCGTCTGTATAAGCGATGTCTCTGTTCTTAAGAATCCTTCCTTATCAGCATCAAGTATTGCAACAAGGCTGATTTCAGGAATATCCAGACCTTCTCGCAGCAGGTTGATTCCAACAAGAACATCAAACCCATCAAGACGCATATCTCTTATAATCTTCTGACGCTCAAGCGTATCAATATCTGCATGAAGATACTTAACCCTGATTCCTGCCTCTTTAAGATAATCAGTAAGGTCCTCCGCCATTCTTTTGGTAAGTGTAGTAACAAGCACCTTGTTCTTCTTGGCAGTTTCCTTATTAATCTCTGATATAAGGTCATCAATCTGTCCTTCAATCGGCTTAACAGTTATCTCCGGGTCAAGAAGTCCGGTAGGTCTGATAACCTGCTCGGTTCTCATAAGTTCATGCTCTGCCTCGTATGTGCTTGGTGTTGCTGATACGAAAAGCATCTGTGAAATCTTGCTCTCAAACTCGCTGAAATTAAGCGGTCTGTTGTCCTTCGCAGATGGCAGTCTGAAGCCATAATCTACAAGCGTAGTCTTTCTTGACTGGTCACCGGCATACATGCCTCGAATCTGCGGAATAGTGATATGCGACTCATCCACAATAATAAGAAAATCATCTGGAAAATAATCCATCAGCGTATACGGAGGACACCCTGCCGGAAGTCCTGCCAGATGTCTTGAATAATTCTCTATTCCTGAACAAAAGCCTGTCTCCTGCATCATCTCTATATCAAAATTCGTTCTCTCTTCAATTCTCTGTGCCTCTAAAAGCTTATCCTCACTCTTGAAATACTTCACTCTCTCGGCAAGCTCTGCCTTGATGTTCTCAATCGCAGCGTCCATCTTCTCCTTCTCAACAACATAATGTGAGTTAGGGAATATCGCAATATGTTCAAGAATACCTTTAACCTCACCTGTAAGGGAATCTATCTCACTTATTCTGTCCACTTCATCACCAAAGAATTCAACTCTTATGGCGTCACCTGATGAAGAAGAAGGATACACTTCAACAACATCGCCTCTTACCCTGAAAGTTCCTCGCTTAAAATCCTGGTCATTCCTTACATACTGGATATCAATAAGCTTTCTTATGCAGTCATCCCTGTCCTTCTCCATTCCCGGACGAAGCGAAATAACCATGTTCTTGTAATCAACCGGTGCACCTAATCCATATATACATGAAACCGAAGCAACGATAATAACATCATTTCTTTCAGAAAGTGCCGCTGTTGCCGAATGTCTTAATTTATCAATTTCATCATTAATAGATGAATCCTTCGCAATATAAGTGTCACTCTGAGGTACATAGGCCTCTGGCTGGTAATAATCATAATAGGAGACAAAGTACTCAACCGCATTCTCTGGAAAGAACTCCTTCATCTCCCCATACAACTGCGCTGCCAGTGTCTTATTATGGCTTATAATAAGTGTAGGTTTCTGAACATTCTGTATAATGTTCGCCATTGTAAATGTTTTACCAGAACCAGTTACACCAACTAGAGTCTCAAACTGATTGCCTTCCTCAAAGCCCTTTGTAAGTGCTTCAATAGCCTGCGGCTGGTCGCCCATCGGCTTAAAATCCGAATGTAATACAAATCTGTCCATAATCCCTCCCTATTAAATGCATTTCCCTCATTATACAATATAACAGCCAAAAAGTACAGAACAAACATTCGATTTGTCCTGTACTTTATTCCATACCTCTATATTCGTTATTCTGCCGCGCTGACACTCATTTTTCCATTGAGATATTCTACTGCTGCCTTCAACTGCACATCTTCAGTCGCATCATCCGGAAGCTCCACAATACTGTCAGGTGTCACTCCCTTGCCGTGAATATCCTGTCCCTTAGGAGTGAAATATTTGGCAATTGTATACTTAACCGCACTTCCATCAGTAAGCGGACGGATTGTCTGCACAATGCCCTTACCAAATGTCTGTGTTCCGATTATCTGTGCCTTATCATAATCCTGCATTGCACCGGCAAATATCTCAGATGCACTTGCACTATTGCCATTTACCAAAACTGCCATCGGAATATTAAGCTCATGATTATCAGAACCTGAATATTCCTGTCTCTTACCAGACTTAGTCTCTGTATACACGATAAGTCCGTTCGGAAGAATATAATCTAGCATATCAGCCACAGTCTTAAGAACTCCGCCAGGATTATTTCTTATATCAATTACAAGTCCTGTAATTCCCTGCTTCTGAAGGTCATCAACAGCCGATTTAAACTGCTCTGTTGTAACATCATCAAACTGTGAAATATAAATATAACCTATATTATTCTCAAGCACCTCTGATGAAACAGTCTTAATATCAATCTTGTCTCTTGTAACTGTGAAACTCAGCTTCTCGCCATTTCTCATAACAGTAAGGTTAACATCTGTACCCTTCTCGCCCTTAATAAGGGCAACTGCTACAGAAAGGTCCATTCCTGTAATATCCTCACCATTAACCTCTGTTACCTTATCTCCATTTCTGATACCAGCCTTATATGCCGGTGCATCCTCATATGCCTCTGATATAAGTATTGAACCGTCGTCAGCCTTCTGGCATACAGCACCAATTCCATAGAAAGAACCTGATGTTGACTCCATCATTGACTTATATTCTTCAGGCGTATAATAAACAGTATATTTATCACCATATGCAGCAAGATATGCCTTAAAAATGTTGTCTGCAGCCTTTTCATCATCTACATCATCAAAGTAGAATCCATCTCCAAGCAGTGAATCCAGAGCATTCAACTTACCTTCAACCTTAGTTCCGATTCCTTCATTATCACTTGTTCCAACATCCTGGACATATATGCGTCCATCAATTCCAATATGGATATTACCACTTCTTATAAGTCCAATGAATACGCATGACAACGCCAGTATCACAACCAGCAGTGTTGCCACAACACCAATAATAACGCCTTTGCCTAAAGCATGTTTTCTCTTTCGTTCCTGTGCGGCCCCTTCCGAAGAAAAAGGTCTGTTATTATCATATTCCATTGAGTCCTCCTGTTAAGTTGAATTATTTATTTAAAATATGGCATAGGATTAACATATGAACCATTGAGCATTACATCAAAATGCAGATGCGCGCCAAATGAATTACCCGTATTACCCATAACACCAAGCTTCTGTCCTTTCGTCACCTGGGCTCCTACAGATACATTTAAACTATCAAGATGCAGGTATCTCGTATACAGTCCATTACCATGATAAATCATCACATAATTACCCGCTGTTGAGTAATATTCGCTCTGTCTGTGTGCAATAACAACTTTACCGTCATAAGCTGCATATACAGGATCACCTGAAACTCCTGCCCTGACCGCTCCAATATCCACACCTTTATGCGGTGAAGTTCTGTCAGATGTATCTCCATATGGAGAAGTTATTCTTGTACTTGTTGTTGGCCATTTGAAAGTTCCGCCATCATATCTGTTAGACGGAGTAACTCCGCTTGCTTCCTCTGCCTTAATCTTGGCTGTTATAGAAGCAATCTCTGCATCGAGCTTCTTCTCGTCAGCTTCGAGCTGTTTCTTATAAGCCACCTGATCAGCCGTATTCTTACTCAAAGCATTAAGCTGGGCATTCTTCTCATTCTGGACAACCTCAAGTGCATCAACCTGTGCCTGAAGTGCCTCCTGACTGGCAGTCAGAGTCTCTTTATCTTCTTCAAGCTTTACTTTAGAAGATGATATCAGATTAATCGTTGACTGATATTCCTCAAGCATCTGTCTGTCATACTCTGATATCTTATTAATATACTCAAATTTATTAAGCATATCCGCCATACTCTGTGATGATAAAAGAACTTCAACATATGTATAATCATTATGCTCATACATAAACTGGATTCGCAGCTTCATAGCCTCATACTGGCTTTCCTTATCAGCCTCAGCCTGCTCAAGCTTTGCCTGTGTCTCCTCAATCTCAGCTTCAAGCTCTGCAATCTGGGTATTAATGTCATCTAATGACGCTGACAATTCTCCCATCTGGGCATCAAGACCCTGAATAAGAGATGTAAGATCTGAACTCTGTGCCTTAAGCTGAGCAATCTTGTCTTCTGTTTCTTTCTTTTTATTCTGTATATCATTCTGCTGGTTCTGGGCATTCTTCAGATCCGATTTATTATCTCCAAATGTAACCTGTGCAAAACAATACGGTATAAGCAGCATTACAATCATGAGTGCCGCTGTTATTTTCTTTATTAAATTGTTCCGAAACAGTGCTTTCTCCATACAGCCACTCCTTTACCATAATTAAAATGTTTTCTAAAAACAAACAGGGACTTCTGCATCCGTTTGCAAAAGCCCCCAAAAACTATCCGAAACTATACATCGGCATGCTTTCTTACAGCGAAGAAACTTCCTATAAGACCAATACCAATTCCAAGAATAACTGCTACCGGAATAAGTACCTCAAATACTTCTGATGCTGGCATAAATGCTAATATATTCTGTAAAACAGAGAATTTTCCAAGAACAAAATTAACAACTCCACCATAAATATACCTCAATATTGCTACCGGAATAATAGCACCTATAAGTCCTATAACGATACCTTCTACGAAGAATGGTGCATTAACAAATGCATCCGTAGCTCCTATATATTTCATGATTGATATCTCGTCTTTTCGTACTGTAATACCAATGACAATTGTATTAGTAATAAGGAATATTGATACCGCAAGAAGAACAACAATTACTGCAACTGCAACATAACTTACAAGTCTTGCTGCACTGGCAAGTCCGCTTGCTGTAACCTCTGAACGGTTAACCTGTCTTATTCCATCCTTATTCTCAAGGTACTTAACCAGTGTACCCTGATTACTTGCATCCTTAAGATACACTTCATAAGAAGCTGAATTTGCTAAAGGGTTATCATCCTGAAATCCATATGCAAGCTCTGGATAATCCTTGAAATAATCCCCCTTAAAATTTTCCCATGCCTGTTCTGCAGATACATACTCAACTCTTGATACTTCTTCTCTTTTGCTTATATCATCTCCAAGCTTCTTAATATCTGTCTCACTGAGATTTTCGTCAAAGAAAACTGTTACACAGACCTCTGTCTCAGCCTTCTTAATCATATACTGAAAATTAACCACTATAGAATAGAATACTCCAAAAAGGAATATACATGCCGTAATCGTTGCTATTGATGCCAGTGAGAACATCTTATTACGATGGATGTTCTTAAATCCATCTTTAATATGATATGCTAATGACCTAATCTTCATAGAAATAACCACCCTTTTCCTGATCGCTGATAATCTTTCCTTCACTCATAGTAATAGTTCTCTTCTTCATCTGCTGAACTATCTCCATATTATGGGTAACTACAAGTACTGTTGTTCCCTGCTTATTAACCTGATTAAGAATCTTCATGATTTCATTAGAATTAGCAGGATCAAGGTTACCTGTTGGCTCATCGCACAACAATATAGCCGGCTTGTTAACCAGCGCTCTTGCAATTGCGATTCTCTGCTGCTCACCACCTGATAACTCATTCGGAAAAGCCTTGTATTTGTCAAGAAGTCCTACCATGGAAAGCATGGCCAGTACTCTTGACTTAATCTTTCTGTTCGGAGCCTCTACTACCTTCTGTGCAAATGCAATATTCTCATATACATTTCTGTCTGGTAACAGACGGAAATCCTGAAATACTACACCAATATCTCTTCTAAGATACGGAAGCTTCTTTCTTGTTATCTTATTGAGATATTTCTTATTAACATATATCTTACCTGATGTAGGATCTAATTCCTTAAGTAATAGTTTGATAAGAGTCGACTTACCTGAACCACTCTTACCTACTATAAATACGAATTCACCTTTCTGGATGTGAAGATTAATTCCATTAAGCGCAGCAACGCCAGTGGAATATGTCTTCGTAACATCTTCCATGATTATCATGTATCATTTCCTCCAAAAATCACTAAAATGTATCTTTACTTTCCATATACTTCATGTACTTAACTACCATAAGAGCAATCTTAAATGTTATTGCATCATCAAACACTCTGAGGTCAAGCCCGGTTATCTTCTGTATTTTATCAAGTCTGTAAACAAGTGTATTTCTATGGATGTAAAGCTGTCTTGATGTTTCTGAAACATTAAGGCTGTTCTCAAAGAACTTGTTAATTGTTGACAAAGTCTCATCATCAAAATCATCAGGAGCCTTTCCTTCAAATATCTCCTTAATGAACATCTGACATAATGGTATAGGAAGCTGATATATAAGACGGCCTATTCCTAATCTGTTGTAAGCAACAACATTCTTATTGCTGTAGAAAATCTTTCCCACATCAAGTGCCATCTTAGCTTCCTTGTAAGATCTTGAAACCTCTCTTATGTCATTAACAATTGTACCATAAGCAACATGTGCCGCACTCATCGCCTCAGTGCTTAACATATCAATTATAACATCAGCTGTCTTGTCAAGTTCATCATATGACTCATTGCCTTTAACTTCCTTAACAAGAATTATACTCTTCTCGTCAACTGCTGTAATGAAATCTCTTGTCTTATTAGCAAAAAGTGTTCTTACTGTCTCTAAAGCATTAGTATCCTTCTCGTGCTTAGTCTCAATGATATATACGACTCTCTTAACATCTGTTTCAATATGAAGCTTCTCTGCTCTTGTATACATATCAACGCGAAGAAGATTATCAAGAAGAAGATTCTTAATAAAGTTATCCTTATCGAATCTCTCCTTATATGCTACAAGCAGATTCTGTATCTGGAATGCAGCAAGCTTTCCAACCATATATACATCATCACTTGTTCCTCTTGCCATGATTATATATTCAAGGTTGCCTTCATCTTCAACCTTAAAAAACTGAAAACCATTAACTGCCTGACTCTCTGCTGGCGAATCAATAAAACTAATCGCATCCGCAAGGCATTCTGAAACATTATCAAAAGTCTTGGCTGCAACATTCTTATCTGCATCCACAATGCACAAATCCACTCGTGAAATAGCCTTAAGTCCCTCTACAGTTGTCTGTAAAATTCTATTAGATATCATTATTATCCCTTTCTGTCTACCACTTACCTTTTATTCGTACATATTCTATCTTATTGTAAAGCAAAACGGCAAAAAAAAAAAGGGGAAATGCAAATTTATTGCATTTCCCCTTCATAATTAAGATTCATTTAATAATTAGTGTGTGATAACGATTTCTGTTTCCTTATCGAATACATGAAGTCTTTCAACATCCATAGCAAATGTTACTTCATCACCAGGTCTTGCTGTTGTACGAGGATTTACCTTAGCTGTACATGTTACATCACCGATTTCATAGTGAAGGTTAACTTCTGCACCAAGTAACTCGTAAACCTTAACTGTAGCTGTAAACTTAGAATCTGCATTCTTAGCGATGAATTCTGCATCATCCTTAACATCTTCTGGACGGATACCAACTACAACTGTCTTACCAACATAGTTGCCATCGATAAGCTTCTTGCTCTTCTCAGCTGGAAGAGTAATTGTAACTGTATCAGAAAGTACAAGGTCAACCTGTGAACCATTAGCCTTAACTTCTGCATCGATAAGGTTCATCTGAGGTGATCCGATGAATCCAGCAACGAAGATGTTGTTAGGTGTATTGTAAAGGTTCTGAGGTGTATCTACCTGCTGAATAATACCATCCTTAAGAACTACGATTCTTGTACCAAGTGTCATAGCCTCTGTCTGGTCATGTGTTACATAGATGATAGTTGTCTGTAATCTCTGGTGAAGCTTAGAAATCTCAACACGCATCTGTACTCTTAACTTAGCATCAAGGTTTGAAAGAGGCTCATCCATAAGGAATACCTTAGGGCTACGAACGATAGCACGTCCCATAGCAACTCTCTGTCTCTGACCACCTGAAAGAGCCTTTGGCTTACGATCAAGAAGGTGCTCGATATCAAGAATCTTAGCAGCTTCATGTACAGCCTTGTCGATCTCTGCCTTAGGAACTTTTCTTAACTTAAGACCGAAAGCCATGTTATCATATACTGACATATGTGGATAAAGAGCATAGTTCTGGAATACCATAGCGATATCTCTGTCCTTAGGCTCTACATCATTAACCATCTTATCACCGATCCATAACTCACCTGAGCTGATTTCCTCAAGACCTGCGATCATACGAAGTGTAGTAGACTTACCACATCCTGAAGGTCCTACGAAAATGATGAACTCCTGATCAGCAATTTCAAGATTAAAATCCTTAACAGCTACAAAACCGTTAGGATATACTTTACAAACATTCTTAAGCGATAAACTTGCCATTATTAAATATCCTCCTAATATAAATGCGCCTTTGCGCTTTTGATGTGATTATAATACACTAAACAGGACTTTTTTACCACATTACATTTTTACAAATCTTTTCCTTGTTTTTTTTGCAAATTTACCATAGTTAGTCCTCTTATGTATAAATTGTACAAATTTACCGCCTGTTTATCTGCAAACATCACTAATGCTGTTTATGTTTTTAATTGTATCTTGAAATAAAAACTTTTTAAATATATAATAAAAAAGAACAAAAAGGTATTTACTTTATTATAATATTATTCATGCACATCTGTTATATATGTACACGATTGGAGGAATGATTATGACTATAGCTGGTTTATCTACTAACATAAGTACATCTGGCATAACTAATGATATCCAGATTGCAATGCTAAAGAAGAATCTTGATACAGTTGAAACGGCTGGTGCCGATATCACTAAGATGATGGAAGCATCCGTTACACCAGAACTTGGTCAGAATATTGACATAAGAATCTGATTCAGTTTTCCCTATGCATATCTTTAGAAATACAAAGCCCATGTACACAGTTTTCTATGTACATGGGCTTTATATTTTTCTAAAGAGTTCCTGAAAATTCAAGCATTATCATATACATTACGCACACAACAATACCAACAATAACCGGAGCTGTAAAATAATTCTTTATATGTGATAATTTAACTTTCTGAATCTTCATTTTTTCAAGATTTCCATGACGTTTTGCCATTGTTCTTATACATAATACAGCAAGCATCATGAATACTGCTGCTATAACAGCAATCATCGCAATCTGCACAACCGTAACTGCTGTGCTCTGACCTGCCACACTCTCTGCATTTTCAAATGTTTCAGATACACTGCCATCCTGCGCATATATTCCCGCCATCTTAAGAATCTGTACAATTCCTATTGAATATGTATTTACTGCAAAATGTGCAATAACTGACGACCACAGGGAACCTGTAGCCTCAACCATATATGCAAACACAATTCCCGTAACAAATGCGTACAACGCCTGATTAATATTAAGATGAAAGCAGCCGAATAATAATCCGCTCATTAGTGCAGCACCTGTCATTCCGGCTTTCCTGTAGGAGCCAAAGAATATCCCACGGAATATAAGCTCTTCTACAAGCGGTGGAATAACTGCCAGCAATATAACCTGCATTGCAAATGGATACGTAAGCAGTGTTGTTGTTCCCTCCTCAAGATAATTAGTTGAAAACAACATGCTAAGATTACTTATTAATAATACTGCCGGAATAAGGCAGTATCCTGCAACAAGTGAAAGAATTACATCAACTATGCCTATTCTTTTGTAGGGAATCTCCCTGATAGGATCAATCTTCTGAACTATCATATATATAATTGCAATAAGCAGCATTATCCCTTCTGACATAACATACTGAATCCAGTCAGGCACAGCAATACCTGAATTCTGTGCATAAGCCATAATTGATGCACACACAACAGATAATCCAATATAACCTATTACAAATATAATAAAGAAACCATTAACTTTTCTTACTTCCATGCAATTGCTTCCACTTCAAGAAGAACATCCTTAGGAAGTCTTGCAACTTCTACGCATGAACGTGCTGGAAATGGCTCCTTAAAATATTTCTTGTAGATTTCATTAATCTTACCGAAATCATTCATTTCTTTAATAAATACTGTTGTCTTAACAATATTCTCTACCTTAGAGCCTGAAGCCTCCACAAGATTGCAGAGATTCTGGAATGCCTGCTCAGCCTGAGCCTCAACTCCGCCTTCTGCTATCTCCCCTGTAGCTGGTATTACAGGAATAACTCCTGATGTATATACCATATTGTTAATCTCGATAGCCTGTGAATATGGTCCGATTGCACTTGGTGCTTTGTCTGTACTGATTACTTTCTGCATAATAATCTCCTTATTTCAACATATTTTACGTTTCAAACGCATTAAACATATTGTACCGCAATCATTATATTCATTCAAGAAGCTATTTCTTAAGAACTATTGAATTCTGTGTTATCTCAATTTTGCCTTCTTTAAGCAGTCTTCCTACAGCTCTCTTGAAAGCATTTTTACTCATATTAAAATGTTTCTTAATAATCTCAGGATCTGCTTTGTCAGTAAATCCAAGGCTTCCACCCTTCTTTACTATAGCATCATATATCTGGACTGAATCCTCGTCCATCTGGATATAAGCCTTCTGCTTAAGGCTTATAACAAGCTTTCCATCTTCTCTTACTCTTGAAACACGTCCGTGAATAACCTCACCGACACTAAGTGGTTCAAACACTTCTGACATAGGAATAAACGCATCATACTTATCTTCAACAGCAACATACGCTCTGTAATCTGGAGTTATTCCTATTATAGTACCTGTAACCGCACTGTCTTTTACAAGTGTCTCTGACTTTTCAAGATACTTGTTAATTCTCATAGTAGCTGCAAGTCTGCCGCTCTTATCTATATAGAGAGCGACAAGGTACTCTGAGCCTTCTGATACATGTGTTGTCTGTTCCTTGTATGGCATGAGCAGGTCTTTTTCAAGTCCCCAGTCAAGAAATGCGCCAATACCTGTAACCTGTGATACTTTAAGTCTCTTAAGTTCTCCAAGCTGAATCTTTGGCTTATTAGTAGTTGCAATAAGTCTGTCACTTGAATCCCTGTAAACAAATACAGTGAGAGCATCTCCCACTTCAACATCATCTGGAACCTGTTTTTTAGGAAGAAGGACTTTATCTTCTTCTGTTCCAAGATATACTCCGAAATCTGTTACCTTTACAATGTTAAGACACTGTGTTTTTCCTAACTCTATCATAACAACACCTATGCTGGCAGCTTCACCAGCCCTTTCATAATATTTCAGTGCAAGTATGGCTGTTGCCTTTCTACGTCTATTCTCATCGCTACTCGCACAAAAAAACCTCTCGTATGACTACGAGAGGTTTCTAGCTGGGCTTGAGGGATTCGAACCCCCGAAATGCTGGAATCAGAATCCAGTGCCTTACCACTTGGCGAAAGCCCAATATCGTGACGACATGCTGTATTATACATGAATGTTTTCAGGAATGCAAGCACTTTTTTGAAAATTTTTCAAAAGTGTTATAATCCCTGTCTACTCCGTCATCTTAAGGGTTACTGTACCATCTGCATCAGTACCAAGATTAGGCATCTTCTGCATCTTTTGTGCAGTTCCTATAAAGAACTTGTATTGGTCAAGTACCTGATCCTTCTCCATATCAGATACAGCTTTCTTAATGTCAACATCTTCCATACTGCTTGTTGCAGCAACAAGATTGAATCTGTTTCTGTTCTCAAAATCAAATGCAAATTCTTTAGGATCAGAATGTACAGGTGCTTTGTTAATTTCCTTGTCAGTCTGATTCTGACTGCCAGCCTCCTGTGAGCCAGCTCCTGTCTGTTCTATCTGAACATCTTCTGTATTCTGCAGATTATTATTATGTTTACTGCCTATTGTATAGTTATCATAAAATGAATGAATATTAATTCTTCCTACTCCCATAGCTGACTCCTTTCTGCATAGATTACATCCTTTTTTTATATTTATCGGCATGTTTATCTGATAATTTACCATCTTATTCAACAAGTTTCTACATAAATTTACATTTATTTATAAACACTGTTATAAATTTTTTATAAACACCTGCTTTTTACGTTGACCTTACCGCAAGATTAACTTAATATAAAGATACATTTTTATAAGGAGTACATTAATAATATGAACAAAAAGAATTCAATATTCGTAATTATAGGAATCTTCCTTATCTGCACAAGATTCTGGGTTTCCTTTGGCACAGTAAACATTGATATAAGCAATGATATCGTCGGATACATCCTTATATTCCTCGGTATCAATAATATGAAAGAACTTAATTCCCGCTTTAAGAAAGGAATGATTCTTTCTCTTGCCGGACTTGCCGGTGCAATACTCTCACAGTATCTTATTGCAAGAGCCTGGCCTGTACCAGAGACCATGTATTCTATAGCAATAGGTATCAGTGTCGTATTTGCTATATATTTTACCTATTATTATACAGAAGCCCTTGTCATGGAAGCAAGGATACAGGAAAAAACTGCTGTTACAAGAAATTATCAGATAACATGGCTTCTTATGTCTGCCGGAATATTTGTGCACTACTTTGCATTCAAATCAACTATAACAATGTGGTCTATTCTTGTTGAGGCCCTGATTGCTGTAATCACAATCTATTATTGTTTTTTAGTTTTTTCAACTAGCAAGCAGCTTTATGAAGACTGATAGCTTTACATTTTTTAACAAATATAAAGCTGATATTTACATTATTCGTTTGTACCGTAAGGTGGTTGACTTTTGCCAGTCTCAGTGTTTTAATGATGTCGTCAGCACGAAAGGATATTAATTATGAAAAAGTTAGAGATTATTATCAGACCTGAAAGACTTGATGATCTTAAGACCATCCTTAATAGCAATGGTGCGCATGGACTTATGATTTCTAATATAATGGGATATGGAAGCCAGCGTGGACATAAGCAGGTTTACAATGGTGTTGATTTCGGTGGTAATCTTCTTCCAAAGGTTAAGGTCGAATCAATTGTATCAGATGAGACTTACGAGACAATTATTGATCAGATAATTGAGCAGATTAATACCGGAGAATATGGTGATGGCAAGATATTTGTTAGTGACGTATATGATGCTATCAGAATCCGTACAGGAGAGCGTGGGACAGACGCTTTATAATTTCATATTAATTATTGGTTATCAACGGGGATAACAGTCAGAATTACTATCTGACCGTTATCTCTTTTTTTGTACATAACTTTCGCTATCTGTATCCCATAACCGTACAGATATATAAAATGGGGTCACAGGAAACTACCCAGCCTGTGACCCCGCCCCTTTTTAGGATTTATTCTTCTTTATTATCTGTTGTATCTTCGATTAAATTTTCTGATTCCTCATTCTCAATAACCTCTGGTTCATCTTTCTTAACCATGTCTTTTTCCAGCTTCTTGAATATACTTGAGAAAATATATGAATCAACATACAGTATCAATGGTATTGTTACTATAAATGCAGTGAAATATATGCATGAGAAATATATAAGTCCAACAGTTGCTATAAGCATAATTATTGTCTGCGGAAGATGATGCATACATATAATAAGTGAATTCTTAAGTGTACCTATAAGCTTATTGTCATATCTTGAGAGCATTGCAAATGAGTAAAGCATTATTCCAACCCATATTGCCATGACTCCTATTACAACAAATATAAACAAAGTTCCTATCTGTGAGCCCTGAACAAGTCCCCACTGTACGCTTGCTCTTAAATCAATAAAAAGAAGAAAGCCTATAACTCCATGTACAATCTCTAACAAAAGTCCCTGTACAAAATTCATCTTGAACGACTTCCAGAAATCTTTGTATACATAACTTTCCTCGTCTCGTACTAATTTTATTCCTGAATAAAATGCTGCTGTAAGTGATGCTCCTATTGTTACAACCGGCAGACAAAATACAACTGTAATAACTGCCAGTATTATAAAGTCACCTGCCTTGGTGAGTCCTCTAAAAAGTTTTCCATCTAATCCAAATCCATTCATAATTATATACCCCTTTGCTTAAACACTATGATTATACAAGACCTGCCATAAAAATCAAAGAATTTTTCGTATATATTTCTTAAATGTTTATAAAAGCTGTTTTTTTGCCACAGCATTTATGATAAACTGTTAAACAATAACGATTATTAAGGAGTGTTTATGGCTAAAGGAAACAACATTCACGACGAAATTAAAGAACAGCATAAAAAGCTTAAAGATTTGTCTTTTTCAGATAAAATCAAATACATATGGAGCTATTACTGGATTCCGATAGTTGGAGTTATACTTGCAGTTATATTTGCAGTTTCTCTTATTTCATCCATAGTTAAGAACAATTATGATACTGTATGTTTTGTTGCTGTACTTGATGGCAAGATGACAGGTTATGAAAATGATACTGATATTCTCACAACCGGACTTACAGACTATCTTGGAATTGACGGCAAGAAAGAACAGGTTGATTTCTCATATACATTTTCACTGAAAGAAGTGGCAATGGACCAGGAAGCATATGTTTCAGCTAATAAGTTATATACTTATGCATCAACTGGTTCTCTTGACGGATACCTTTCTGAACGTGAGTATATTGATTACTTCTGTACTGACAAGGATATATTCTTCTGTGATTTGCGCGATATATTCTCCGATGAGGAATTAGAGCAGTTAGATGATTACATTGTGTATTTCACCAACACTGCCGGAGAGACATATCCTATTGCTGTAGATATCACTGAAGCACCTGTAATCAAAGACAGTGACCTGAATATGAAAGACCCTTGCTATGGTGTTGTATCATCATCAAAGTATCAGACCAATGCTGCTGATTTTATAAGATATATATTTAATATGAAGACATCCTGATATAATCACAGCTTTTTTCTATATATATTCATCTCGTCTGTATCGCCTGCATACAATGTGAAACCCAGTTTCAATGCAAGCTGTATGGATGGGATATTTGTTTTCACTGTGCATATATACAATTCTTCTAAACCAAACCTGTCCTTAGCAATATCCACTATATGGTTCATAACTTCCCATGCCACATGCTTTCCCTGCCAGCTTTTTTTTACAAGATACCCAAGCTCCTGACAGTTCTGTCCATCTATACTGCGGTTTTCAATGCCTGCCCTTGCCACTAGCTCACCTGTTTTCTTATCAAACACAAGCCACAGACCGTACCCGAAGAAGCCATACATATTCTCAATGTATTTTATTGTAAATGCTTTCTCATCCTCATATTCATATAACGGTTCAACATGTGGGCAGTCTGAAAGTGTCTGATATAATTCGTATAAATGTGGTAAATCCCCAACTGTCATCTCCCGTATAATAAACTTCCCCGTCTCTGAAATCACAAGCGGCTCATTGTATTTTCTGGCGCATACAAGTTCTAACATGTCGTCATCAATATCTTCCTCATCATATACAACATATGAAGCTTTTCCCCGATATGCTTCCCCAAGCCCTATGTCCGGAATCTCCAGTATTCCATCCAGTTTTAACATATCTTTGTCATTAATTATTATTTCTCTGCCTTTACCCATATCAATACATTTTCTCATATATGCCTCTTTATAATTGTTTCTAAAGTTTTAATTTGACTTTTTATACTGTAGTATTTAGAATTAATTACATCACATTTTGCTTATGCAGACAAGCAGGCAATTTAATGAATTTCAGGAGGAATAATATGGCTAATCCAATAGTTACATTTACAATGGAAAACGGCGATGTGATGAAAGCTGAGCTTTATCCGGAAATCGCACCTACATCAGTTAATAATTTCGTTAATCTTGTTCAGAAGGGATTTTATGACGGACTTATATTTCACAGAGTAATCGCAGGTTTTATGATTCAGGGTGGTGACCCCGAAGGAACAGGTATGGGTGGTCCTGGCTACTCTATCAAGGGCGAATTCGCATCTAACGGATTCAAGAACGATTTAAAGCATACAAGAGGTGTTCTTTCAATGGCACGTTCTATGAGACCTGATTCTGCAGGTTCACAGTTCTTTATCATGCACCAGAACGCTCCTCATCTTGATGGAGATTACGCTGCATTCGGTAAGCTTATCGAGGGTGAAGATATTCTTGACAAGATTGCCGGCGTAGACACAGACTACAGCGACAGACCTAGAAAGCCACAGGTTATGAAAACTGTTACTGTTGAGACATTTGGCGAGGAATATCCAGAACCAGAGAAGTTATAATTAGAATTCATCCATTTACATTAAAAAGGCGGATACAGTTAATTGCTGTACCCGCCCTTATTATTATCTGGTTATTATCTAGAAATGTCCGCCGGAGCCACTGTTTCCACCGCCTCCGCCGCTGCTTCCGCTGCTATTGTTGCGCTCAATATGTCTTGTAACAACTGTTGTATTAATGAACACGTCTCTTCTGTCATTAACCTTAAAGTTATGGTCTTTAGTATATTCTGTGCCGCTTACAGTCATTCTTGCCTTGGCATTATGCATCATTGTAAGAACAGCAGCAACTGCAACACCTGATGCAATGAGAAGCTTTATCCACATTTTGTATGTAAGCTTTTTGACTATGCTTGTAGTCATGCACATATTCATATTCTTGATATACTTAGAAAATGCTTTGTAATAATCCTTATCCGAAAGCTTCTCCTCACACGCTTCTCTTATATCATCAATTGTCTCCTGTGAAATATCAGTTCCTGCCTTGCCCTGCGTATACATTCTATCAGCTCTTGACTGCATATCAACGCCATATATTACTGCATCCTTTGAATATCCGTTATCATCAAGGAATTTCTTAAGATAACTGTCCATCGTACTGCCATCATGTCCTATATTAGTTGTGATAATAACTATATCGCACTCTGAATCCTCAGATGCTTTCTTACACTGGCTCTTTAGTTTACTAACCTCATCAGAAGTAAGAATTCCTGCATTGTCATATACATATTCCTTTGATGAATCTGCATACACATCAGCCTTAATACTTAACAACACTCCCACACACATAAAGCATGCCATAATTATGCTCATGAAAGCCTTTATCTTCTTATTAATCTTCATCATATGAACAAAAGCCCTCCAAACATAGTAATGATAAGTGTAACAATGAATATTCCAGCGCCGAAGCCAAATGCTTTCTTTCCGCTTATCGGTCTGTCAGCAACTATCTTTCCTGTCTGTCCGTTAAGCATGAACTGGAAATTCTTCCTGTTAAACCTGTAATTAAGTACCCATACCGGAAATAATGCATACTGGCTTCCTGTCGGACGCATTGTTATGTCATTGTGGATTATATTAACAGATGAATAACCGGTAATTGTTGACATTGCAATATCTGTTATATATTTGTCAGCTCTTCTCGTAGCCCTCTCCTGTATCTGGTCTGCTGTATAATTATATCTTTCTGAAAGATATCCTGAAAGATATGGCATTGAAAATGCAGTTAATTCGTTATAGTTAAATGGCTCCAGCTTATCCATCGCATCATCAGGCATTTTCTCAGATGCATCAGCCGGAATCTTCTCAAACTTTGCAGATATATTTCTGAACACCTGAAAATGATCTGTGTATATATACTCTGTATCACCTTTTCTTGTTGTCCTGACCCTTTCTGCATTAGCATGCATATCTGTCTGTGCCGAATAATCATACAGCCAGTAAGGTACATACAGTCCGCTTATTTTCTCAATTGTTGAATTTCTTGATAGAGCAGATGGTGTGAGTGGTCCTTTCTTACACCAGTTTTTGTAAATCTCTACTGCTTTATCCTTGTTAATCTTAAATGGTATAATTGTTGATGGCTTGAATTCACCTTTAAGTCTGTCCTCCACAAGTGTCGGATTACCACAGAATGAACAAAATGTTGCCGATGTATACTCATCAGCCACAAGCTCTGCACCACATGTATTACAATGGTACATCTTCATCTCTTTGTCATATTCTCCCTGTGTACTGTTCTGTGAATATTTCTCTTCATATTCCCGAACATCAATCTGCATTCCACATGACGGACAGCCTAATTTCTGTGTTGTACTGTCAAACTCCATAGCAGCACCACACCCAGGGCATTTGTAAATTGTTGGCATATTCCCCTCCTTAATCCACAGTCGTTCATAATTTATTCATATCTAATTCAATAAGATTTAACACTATGCACATTGTTTCTTCACTTTTGTTCAATATAATTCAATCATAAGAACAAGACATTTTCTACTATATGTTTTTCATAAATCGAGTTGTTAATAAACAGCTCTCCTCCCTCTTTCACCGTCTGCTACTCCGGCAGACGGTGTTTTTATTCTGCATATAATTATAATACAACGAATGAAGCTATAGCTAAAACGATTCCTATTATAATTATTATCTTTCCCCTTTTCTTATCTTTAGCAAGTTTTTCATTATTAAGTCTGGCTTTTTCATCATCAGGCATAATCTGTTCCTCATATGTCATTCTGACATCTCTTGCATCAAAGAATATGTTAAAATTATGTTTTGCCGTAAGATATGTTGCAAGTCCGACAATAATTACAACAATTCCTGCAAGAAAAAGCATGAACCCAACAAATGGCAGATAGCTTGTGCCGGCATGCTCTTCACTATTATAGAAATCCATTGCAGCACTGGTATCAGCTTCAAGTGCTATCCTGTTGATAAAAAATGTTAAATAACCCATACAGGTCTCCTCTCTTTAGATATTTTCTTAGGATATACATGATTATACATCATATTTCTTTGTATTAACACATAAATATCATATAAATATTCCTTTTCATTTTTAATGATATGAGATATAATGTTGTCATGCAAAATCGTGCAATGGAGGTAAAGAAATATGTTAGTTTCAGCTAAAGAAATGTTAGACAAAGCTCTTGCCGGCAAATATGCTGTCGGTCAGTTCAACATCAATAACCTTGAATGGACTAAGTCTATTCTCCTTACTGCACAGGAGATGAATGCTCCTGTAATCCTTGGTGTATCTGAGGGTGCCGGTAAGTATATGACAGGTTTCGAGACAGTTGCAGCCATGGTTAAGGCTATGGACAAGTCCCTTGGAATCACAGTTCCTGTTGCTCTTCATCTTGACCACGGAACTTACGAAGGCTGCTACAAATGTATCAAAGCAGGCTTCACATCTATTATGTTTGACGGTTCTCATTATCCAATTGATGAGAATATCAAGAAGACAACCGAGCTTGTCAATGTAGCGCATAATCTTGGTCTTTCTATTGAGGCAGAAGTTGGTTCAATAGGCGGCGAAGAAGATGGTGTTATCGGAATGGGTGAATGTGCAGACCCTGATGAATGTAAAGCTATTGCAGATCTTGGTGTGGACATGCTTGCAGCAGGTATCGGTAATATACATGGAAAGTATCCTGCTAACTGGCCAGGATTAAGCTTTGAAACACTTGCGGCTGTTAAGGAAAAGATTGGTGATATGCCATTAGTTCTTCACGGCGGTACAGGAATTCCAGCTGATATGATTCAGAAAGCCATTTCTCTTGGCGTATCTAAGATTAATGTTAATACAGAATGCCAGCTTTCATTTGCTGATGCAACAAGAAAATATGTAGAAGCAGGCAAAGATCTTGAAGGAAAGGGCTTTGATCCTAGAAAGCTTCTGGCTCCAGGCTGTGAAGCAATTAAAGAAACTGTCCGCGAGAAGATTAATCTTTTTGGTTCAGCAGGAAAAGCTTGATGATGATTGGAGATATTTATGAGTAACTTAAAGACAGATGAAGATGATGATTTTATAACATCTGCTTCACCTGAAACAGAACCAGACGAAGCGGATTTCGCTTTTGACGCTAAAGAAAAAAAGAAAAAACGCTCGAGCATAATAAGCCGTATTATTTTAATTATATGTGCATGCGTTTTTGTTTTTGCAGCAGTCAGGCTTGTATCCATTCTTCTTGAATACAAGAAGGGTAACGATATTTATGATAATATTGAAGGCAATGTCCTTGATGATACACCTGTTAATATTACAATAGGCGAAGATAATCAGGATGTAACAATCCCTTTTGTCTATAATCATCAGGCTCTGCTTGATATTAATCCTGATGGTCTTGGTTTTCTTTATGTACCATCGGTAGATATAAGGCTTCCTATTGCCCAGACAACCGATAATGATTTTTATCTTACTCATACATTTGATAAAACTTACAACCGCAACGGATGCCTTTTCGTTGATTATCGAATTAAAGATGGTCTTAATGCCAGCCATGTTATTATATATGGACATAACATGGGTTCTGGTGCTATGTTTGGTACTCTTGCCAGATATAAGAATTCTGGTTTCTACCAGACGGAAGGTAATGATGTTTTTTATATATATACAGAGGATGTAATCCGTGAGTACAAGATTTTTACAGTATATATAACTGATCCAATAAGTGATACATTTACATTCAATTTCAGCAATCTGTCCGGCCTTCGCGAATACGCAAAGAATGTTCAGGCTGAATCACTGTACAATACCGGAGTCGATATTTCTAACGCAACACAGGTAGTTACATTTTCAACCTGCACAGATGATTCTAAACAACGTGTTATTGTATCAGGTACATATGTCGGAGAATCTAAGTTAGATAATGGAACATCTTCTGAAGCATCTGTATCCGCTTCAGAATAAGCATTTTAACACTCATATTTCATGCAGGCTTAATTTTTTTAATATTTTCAAAAAAGCACTTGCAAATTTATACAATATGAGTTATTTTATTTAAAGACAGCAGGCTGTCGCTAATTAAATAAGGTAGAACAAAGGCGTTCCATTTATATATTTGTATAAGTATATACTTGGACGCCATTTTTTAGTTTTACTAATAAAAAGATAAGAAAAGGAAGGATGAGGAAGTTATGAGTGAAAGATTCAATGTAGCTGACATCTTCGGCGAGAATGTGTTTAATGACACAGTTATGAAAGAACGTTTACCAAAGAACGTTTACAAAAACCTTAAATTAACAATGGAAGGTGTGCAGGAGTTATCTTTAGCAGATGCTGATGTTATCGCTAATGCTATGAAAGACTGGGCTATCGAGAAAGGTGCAACTCATTACACACATTGGTTCCAGCCTTTAACAGGAACTACTGCTGAGAAACATGATTCATTTATATCAGCACCTAAGTCAGACGGAAAGGTGCTTATGGAATTCTCAGGCAAGGAATTGATTAAGGGTGAACCTGATGCTTCATCATTCCCTTCAGGTGGTCTTCGTGCAACATTCGAGGCCAGAGGATATACAGCATGGGATTGTACATCTCCTGCATTCGTACGTGAAGGTGCCCAGGGTGCTACTCTTTGTATACCTACAGCATTCTGCTCTTACACAGGTGAGGCTCTTGACCAGAAGACTCCATTACTTCGTTCAATGGATGCCATCAACGAGCAGGCTCTTCGTATTTTAAGGCTTATGGGTAATACAACATCTAAGAAAGTTACTCCTTCTGTAGGTGCTGAACAGGAATACTTCATTGTAGACAGAGAGAAATATTTACAGAGAAAGGATCTTATCTTCTCTGGCCGTACTTTATTCGGAGCTATGCCTCCTAAGGGTCAGGAACTTGATGATCACTACTTTGGTTCTATCCGTGAAAGAATTGCCGCTTTCATGAAAGATATTAATGAAGAATTATGGAAACTTGGTGTATCTGCTAAGACACAGCATAATGAAGTTGCTCCTGCACAGCATGAGTTAGCTCCTATCTATGCACAGTGCAATATTGCTACAGATAACAACCAGCTTATGATGGAAGTTATGAAGAAGGTTGCTTACAGACATGGTCTTGTATGCCTTCTCCATGAGAAGCCATTTGCAGGTGTTAATGGTTCTGGTAAGCATAACAACTGGTCTATCACAACTGATGACGGCATTAACATGCTTGACCCAGGTAAGACACCTCATGAAAACTTCCAGTTCCTTCTTGTACTTGGTGCAATTATGAGGGCTGTTGATAAGCATGCTGACCTTCTTCGTGAGTCTGCATCTGATGTGGGTAACGATCACAGACTTGGAGCTAACGAAGCTCCTCCAGCTATCATCTCTATGTTCCTTGGTGAGCAGCTTGAAGATGTAGTTATGCAGTTAATTGATAAGGGTGATGCTACAAGCTCTATCCAGAAGGGTAAGTTAAAGACTGGTGCTTCTACTCTTCCAGACCTTAACAAGGATGCTACTGATAGAAACAGAACATCTCCATTCGCATTCACAGGTAACAAGTTTGAGTTCCGTATGGTTGGTTCTTCAGATTCTATCGCTCCTGCAAATGTTGTTCTTAATACAATCGTTGCAGAAAGCTTTAAGGAAATTGCTGATGAATTAGAGGGTTCTGAGGATATGCAGATGGCTGTCCATGATATGATTAAGAAGCTTTTCACAGACCATCACAGAGTTGTATTTAACGGTAATGGTTACTCAGATGAATGGGTAGCAGAAGCTGAAAGAAGAGGACTTCCAAATATCAAATCTATGGTTGAGGCTGTTGGTTCACTTGTTAAACCTGAAACAGTTAAGATGTTTGAAGGATTTGGTGTATTCACAGAAGCTGAATTAAAGTCAAGAGCTGAGATTAAGTACGAAGCTTACTCTAAGGCAATCAACATTGAAGCTAAGACAATGATAGATATGGCTGGCAAGGAAATCATTCCTGCTGTTATCTCATACACAACAGAGCTTGCTAACTCAGTACTCTCAGTTAAAGAAGCCGGCGCAGACGCTTCAGTTCAGGCAGACATCCTTACAGAAGTATCTGGTTACTTAAAGGAAATGAAGGCAGCTTCAGCTAAGCTTGCAGAAACAGTTGCTACAGCAGCTACATTTGAAGGAAAAGCACAGGCTGAATACTTCAGAGATACAGTAAAGGTTGCAATGGACGAATTAAGAGCTCCAGTAGATAAGGCCGAGATGATAGTAGATAAGGAATTCTGGCCATTCCCAAGCTACAGCGAATTATTATTCGAGGTATAATACATAACTAATTGTTATAAATCACTCTCATAAAAATCTCCAGCATTAGACCGGCAAAGCCAAATCTAATGCTGGAGATTTTTCACCCCTTGAAACATCCACTGTGTAGATTGCCAGTCTGGGGGTATCGGGCTGTGGCTTGATTTATTACGAGCTGTGCAGGAGTTAATGCCGCCATAGACAAAAGGTCAGCCGGCCAAAACTT
>ERZ791635.17-NODE-17-length-146298-cov-8.29558_pt1 | contig 146298 bp, 146 predicted proteins | sample MGYA00510056_ERZ791635 | MGnify/ENA primary metagenome ERZ791635 (study PRJEB30046, sample SAMN00715187) | human gut metagenome | study: EMG produced TPA metagenomics assembly of the A metagenome-wide association study of gut microbiota in type 2...
ACCTTTACATAAAGTCATAACCTCTTCAAAAGTAGGAATTTGATGGCGCGTTTTACAACCGGCGCCGTTTTTCAACCTTAATGCTTTCAATTCTGCCAAGGTATAATCCTCCGGACGCCCTTTTCCGTTCATTGTACGGTTAATCAGTTTATCATGCATCAGGACAAGATGCCCGTCTTTTGTTTTCTTCAGATCTATTTCCACCATATCAACCCCCATGTCAATGCAATTCTGAATACCTTGCAAAGAGTTTTCGGGAGCATTGGACCAATCGGCACGATGAGCGACGACTAAAAGTAGAGAAGTATTTCCACTTAAAAAAGTGTTTCTGATTTCAGTAGCCCTATCCTGCCCCCAGCTCAACTGGATACAAACACATAACAATAAAAACAAATATACTTTCTTCATAAAACATTTCTTTTAACGGTTTATTATACGGCTATTCACTACTCACTGCCTGTTATATTTTTAAAAGTTTCGTAGATACGTGACGGAACAGGACGCGCCTTATCATGGTCGCAATCTTTCATAGCCTCGTACATAAATACTCCCTTATATCCATTGCTTCTCAGTTCTTTTACAAAACGCTGCCAATCTATTTTTCCCTGTGTGGGAAGCCAATGGCTTTCGTTTACCAAGTCAAAATCCGAAGCATGGATTGTTCCTATATGCCGGCCCAATATCTTCATGAAATGCTCAATAGAACCTTTACTATAATGATTCGTATCAAAGCAAACTTTCACTCCGGGAATACCGCAAATAATCTCCAAGAGTTCTTCAGGCGTATTTCCTAAACAAGTACGCGGCAGATTTTCAATACACAACTGCGCCCCTATACGATCGGCATATGGTTTCAGGTACATAATAGAACGCTGCGCATTCACTATACGCCGGGCACGAACACTATCCGCTATTGGTTCTGAACTTGGATGCAGAACCAACCGGGCCGGTTTGAACTGTCCGCATTGCTCTATCATCTGCGCCATGAAACGAACATTTTTTGCACGAAGCGAGTCATCCAAAACCGAAATATCCAAGGTTCGGGAAAAAGGCAGATGAATAGACCATACCTGAATACCGGCACTATCCACCCTACTCTTCATCAGTTTGATACGAGGTATCACTTCTTCTGCCGGCACTCCCCGATAACACTGGTTAAGAGCCACTTCTATATAATGCACTCCCTGCATTTTCGCTTCCATAAAATCTGCTGCCACCGGATTTTTCCAGATGGCAGTAGTTGTCCCCACTTCATACTGTTGCGCATGGCAAATGAATGAAAGAGTGGACAGTACTGTCATAAGTATATATTTCTTCATCAGTTCAATTTACCATTTTTCCAAACTAACTTTTCACCCCACATAGGCACATATGTTTGTTGACAATTAATCTTTGAAGCACGTTCCCAAGCACTCTGCACAGTCCATCGGGAATCTTCCTCATCTGCATGCGAAAGTTCAAGAACATGTGACAGCAATACATAGTCAGGAGTCACCTGTCCTGTCCCGGTACCGATAATATCATTTTCGGTCAACGCATTGGGAGCATAACGGGGAATCAAAACATTGACATGATGATTGACGTCATTGGCATCGGTAATATCAGCATACTGCACAGGCTTAAAGTTAGAATCTCCTGTATGTATTAAAGTCAAACCGCCTGCATCGTCACCGCAATCTATATAGAAAACGGTTACAAAGTTTTTTAGGCTCGCTTCATTGTGATTGGTAATACATGTGCGAATTTTAAAATTGCCAATCGTATACTCCTCGGATTTTTTAGAATAAAATGGATACGAAGCAACCGGTTGCAAATAATTGGAGAGGACCGGTTTGTCCAAATCATACATAGCCTGAATCAAATTGTTACTATAATGGTCAGAATGTTTGTGCGTAACGCACAGGAAATCCAGATAAGGAGCGAACTCCTCGGCCCAACGATGAGATATATCTATACCGAAACACCCGGAAGGAGTCTTTATTATATATCCCATATTGTAAAGCAACCATATTTGTGCAGTTCCGTTTTCTACGGTAGAGCTTTTCACACCATCCAGAACACGTTCAAACGCTGTACGATAAAAATACAATATGGAATCGGATTTAGCCATATTTAAACTTGTTTGATCATATCCGGAAAGGAAGACACTGAAGTAGTCGGCCTTGCATTTATCTGCGTAATCTTGGAGTTTCTCCATTGCATCCGTACGCTTCGCATCAAGAACCAGGGGAGATGTACTCCACAACTCCTGCGACGTTGCATTTACCGATGCGGCAAGGTTATCGAGTATTCCTTCATACCCCGTTACAATGCTATTATTATCATCGTCACTGCACCCCATAATCCCCACTGTCAACAAACAGCAAAGGATATATCGTATTTTTCTTATCTTGTTCATAGATTTTCTATATCTTTAAATTTATACTTATTTCTGCCGATTGGTACCTTGAAGATCACCGCCACGCATACTCCAAGAAGATGTTTCGGAAAGTGTGTTTACAGTGACAGCCTTAACAGAACCTATATTATTACTTTCAACCGTACCAAAATACAAGCGTCTGTCCGGACCGATCGTAACTCCTGCCATCACATTTTGTCCGACATTTTGCACCTCTGTCAATGCTCCGTTACTGTTCGTGTCCAACTTCCACACTTTCTTTCCTCCGCTATGTCCTACATACAAGTAGCCATCAGCTCCCAATGTAACTCCGTTATAAGTTAACTGTTGATTGGTACCTATTTCCTTAGACCACTCCAAATTTCCCGAAGCATTTACCGCATACACATGCGCATTTTTGTTTTTTGCACCTTTATCTGTAAAATAGACCACTCCATTCTTATCCACTATTGGAAAATAAGAGTCTGTTCCTATTCCCGAATTATAAGTCCATTCTTTCTTCCCTGTTACCATATCTACAGAAATCAGTCCACCGGTAGCTTTTAATGTTGCATATAAATGATTCCCATTCAAAGCAAATGAACCACGTTCTGTCACATTGACGCCTGTCAGAGGCTCAAAGCGTTTTCCTCCCGAAGCATCGAAAAAGAAAATTCCAAGACTGGTACCGGCATATACATTGCCATCTTTGTCAACAGCCACTGCGCTGCCATTACCACCTGTACCTAATGTCTCCTGAAATAATATCTTGCCATTGTCTTTGGTATCGAGTGCATACAAAGTAATCTTATTGGTAAGACAATAGAGCACTCCATCTTTCGACAATGCAGGAAAAGCGCCTGTTGCACCGTCCAACTGTACAGTCCATTTTGTATCACCATTAGGAGTGATAGCATATACTCTATTGGTGGCATCACATTGATAAACAGTTCCATCATCACCTACCAACGCACCCCCGCCATAGGTAAGCGCATCAATACCATATACCCATTTAAAATCTCCCGTAGCCACATCTATGGCAAACAAGTGTCCGGCCGGAGTGGAAGTAGGAATATACATTGTCTTTCCATCCGGAGAGAATACAGGATTAGAGACTTTCACATATCCGGTGTAGTTACCCGATTGCAGCTTAATCGAATTCCACTTATAATTCACCACTGCAACATCCATACTTCCCGTATCAGCAGTACCGTTTGTATAAGTCACAGTTACAGATACGGTATATTTATCTTTAACAGTTCCATAGGCATGTTGAGGGCTTAGCTCGGTAGAGATTGTTCCGTCACCAAAATCCCAGCTTACCGACTGAACATCACCACCCATGAAAAACATATCATTCAACGTAAACGTTGCAGACTCCCAAAGTATCAATTCCGTCTTATCGGATTGGTCTATCAAAATAGGAGATAACTTTCCCGGAGTAGCAGAAGCCTCAACGACTTCGGAATTTCCAGTAGGATAAGAAGCTATCATGCTAAAGGTGTATTCCGTATCATTCACCAACCCGTCTACTACATAAAACTCCAAGGAAGTATCATCCAACGTTATCACCTTACCACCCGGATTCACCGTTATCTGATAGTTAGTGAAACGTTCGCTGTTGGGCTTAGTCCAACTCAGCCGCACCCGTTCACTACCGGCGGTAGCTGACAGGTCGGTCACAGGATAACGTGCATTCTTTGGAGTGCTCTTGACGGAAGTCTTACCGGCCAGCCCGTTCGCATAACGGGGCTGTACGGAAAAGCTGTAAGTCATATCATTTTCCAGATTCTCAACAACCACACTCTTTTTACCAGCTTCCACTGTCATCTGTCCGCCATCAGATCCGGCATTTCCGGCATCCCATACAACCAGATATTCGGACGGACGGGCGTTTTCATAGTCTTCCCATGCCAGCATCACACTCATATCTCCGGCGGTCGCTTCGAGGGATTTCAACTCATACAAATCAAAATTGGCTTTCGGCAGTTCTTCTTCACATGCAATGAAAACTGCTGCAAAGACCAATAACAAACTATATATTACTTTTTTCATGGTCTGTTTCTTTAAGTTTAACAAGAAATCAATATCCGGGATTTTGCCAAAGGAGCTTTTCATTATTGACACGCTCCAGCTCTGTCTTGGGAATGGGATACAGGAACTGATAATCCTGAATTTCATGTCCTTCCGCCTTCATGGCATCTTTGGCTCCACCCATTCGTACAAGGTCGAACCACCGGTGTCCTTCATAGGGGAATTCACGCTGGCGTTCCAACATAATGGCCTTTCGGAAACTGTCTTTATCAGGAAGGTCAGCAATCTGTATCGAAGAGCTGCACGAACGCATGTGAACCGAATTCAGAGCATTCATTGCATCTGAAGTCTGCGAATTGCTGTACTCTATTTCATTTAGAGCCTCCGCATACATAAGCAGGACATCAGCATATCGGAGAACAATTTGATCATTACCCACAGTGTTATAAGTGGCACTCTTTGTATCTTTAAATTTCTTCAGCACAAAGACCTTGCTCTCCACTTGTGTATATTCTATCAATTCCTTACGTTTATCATCAGCGTCCGAATAGCATTTCTTCAAAGCCTCCGTCTGGTTAGTATCATCTCCCAGGTTTGTAATAGAAAACCAATAGCCATGTCCTTCGCCTTCTAATTCCTTATTGAAACGAACTGCAAAAATTATCTCGTTGTTCATCTTATTATCCACATCGAATACTTTATCAGGAGAAGCCATCAAACTGTATTTGCCTATAACCTGAGATAGAATATCCCTCGCTTCCTCCCATTTATGGAAAGTGAGATACACTTTACCCAAAAGCGCTTTGGCAGCCCCCAAAGTGACGCGTCCCACTTCATTGCCCGTATACGACTGAGGTAACATATTATCATCTATTATCTGTTTCAGATCACCGGTCAGGAAATCGTAAACCTGCTGTTCCGAACTACGTCCGATAGCTAAAGCCTCGGAAACAGTTACAACTTTGTCGGTCATCGGTATTCCACCCCACAAGCGATACATATTAAAATACGTTAGGGCCCGTATGAACAACGCCTCGGCCTTATACTGTTTTTTCAACGTTTCATTAAAATCCGCCCCGTCGATTTTATCCAGCACTAAATTGCAGCGGTATACACCATTGTTAAAGTTAGCCCAGGCATTTTGCAGAATACCATTCGATGGTTTATCGGAAAACTGGTCTATGTCGTACCGGTCTTGCGTACCGGTGGTGGGAGCACTTAAATACAGGTTATCACTTCGGTATTCACAACATTCTGTAAAAAAGTTCACCTGCGTTTGCAGTTTTGAGTAACATCCGATGACCGCTACATTGAAATCTTCGGCCGTTTTATAAACTTTGTCCGTAGGCACACTGCTGCTCGGCTCCAAATCAAAAAAACTATCCGTACAGGACACCGACAGGAAAGCGGTTGACAATATTAGAAAGAGTTCATATTTTTTCATATCTCATATCTTTTAGAAAGGTAATTAAAGAGTTATATTCAAACCGAACAAAAAGGTTCTTGCCAATGGATACGTTCCATAATCTTCGCCCGGCGAGAGTGAGTTGCCGGGGCGTGCATTAACTTCCGGATTATATCCGCTATAATCGGTGGATGTCCAAAGATTCTGTCCCGACACATAAATCCTCAGCTTCTCAACAAAGAAATGACGAGTCAGCTGCTGAGGCAGTGTATATCCTAAAGTGACATTTTGCAATCTCAGGTAAGATCCGTCTTCCAGATGCCAAGTAGAGGTTCTTCCGTTATACCCTTTCGATTTGCGGTTTGCACGATTCACCTGGCCGTTTCCCGGATTGTCAGCGCTTTTCCAACGGTCCAAAGCAAGCGTTGTTCCATTCACATTGCCTTCCATATTGTCGATATACCTCCTGTTCAGATTCAAGATTTCATTGCCATAGACACCCTGAAAGTTAAAGTCAAGGTCAATCCCCTTATACCATACCTTTCCACCGAAACCATACGTAAAATCGGGCATATAATTACCGACAATCGTGCGGTCCTTATCCAAATCCATCACACCGTCACCATCTACATCTACAAAGCGGAAATCTCCCGGCTTGGTATTGCTGAAATGAGGATACTTCTTAAGCTCTTCCTCATTGGAGAAAATGCCGTCCTGCACCAGCAGATAATAGCTGCCGATGGGTTCGCCCACTTTGGTGATATAATAGGCATGGTCTACGCTACCGGTAGAGATAATGGGAGCGTCACCGGGCCCCAAAGCCTTCACCTCGTTCGTATTGGTTGAATAGTTGGCATTGAATGAATATCCAAAGTCCTTTGTGAAGTTCTTCTGGGAAGTCAAGGCAATTTCCCATCCCCGGTTATTCACCTTGCCAATATTCATCAAGGCTGTGCTATAACCAGTCAGATGGGGAACAGGGACGTTCAGAAGCATGTTCGAAGTATTGGTGTTGTAATAATCCACCGTGACGCCGAGCAATCCTTTAAACATCTGCACATCGATACCGGCATTGACCATCGCATTCTTTTCCCAGCTTAAATCCTCATTTTTAATGGTATTGGGTTTGTACCCGTAAACGAGTTGGCCGTTATTTGTTCCAAGTATGTAATTATCGAGCGCCATCAGTGAAAGATGATCGTAATTGCCTATCTGGAAGTTACCGGTAACACCGTAGCTGGCCCTTATCTTCAGATCGTCTATGAAAGAGAGCGCCTTGGCATTCTGAAAGAAATCCTCACCGCTGATTCTCCATGCAGCAGAAGCTGACGGGAAATATCCCCAACGATTATTCTTTCCGAAACGGGAAGAACCGTCGGCTCGTATAGCGGCAGAAGCCATGTATTTACCTTTATAGCTATACTGGGCGCGTGCCAGATAAGATGCTATGCTCCATTGCGTCTTGTCGGAGTTTCCTTTCGTCACCGTACCACCTCCAATAGTCTGGATATAATCGTTCGGGAAATCGGTAGCCGTCACGTTGTTACCCTTATAAGTTTCTTTCTGTGCAGACTGCACCAGTACGAGGTTCAGGGAATGATCCTCATTAATGGTTGTATTGTAATTTACCTTATTTTCTATCAACCAGTTGAAGTAGAATCCGGAAGAGCTGTAAGCTATGGGATTGGACTTCGTGTCATAATACTTCTGTCCCAGCAGCGGCAACTCCGACGAGCGATACGTATCGTTGTGCGAACCGTAATAATCCCCGCCGAAAGAAATGTTATAGGTCAGTCCTTTAAAGAACTCTATTTCCGCAAATACCTTTCCGACAATCGCCATGCGGTCCACAACATCCGATTGCAGGTTTGCCATTGCAACGGGGTTCAATATGGCGTTATGCTGATAATCGTTCCCGATTCTCCAGTAACCGTTTCCCTGATAATTATAGCTTCCGTCGGCATTATACACAGGCCATACGGGCGGCATCATCAGTGCAGACTGTACAACGCCACCTGCTCCCGATGCATCTACACGATTGGAAGTTGAATAAGACGGAGAGAAATTAACTCCAAACTTGAATTTCTTATACTGCCCGTCAAGATTCATACGCATGCTGTATTTCTTGAAATCGGAATTGATAACGACACCCTCCTTATCGTAATAATTGGCCGATACGAAATAGCCGACCGTTTTTCCACGTCCTGAAACAGAAATATTATGGCTTTGCGTACCGGCAGTACGGAAAATGGCATCCTGCCAATCAGTGTCCGTCAGTCCGCGGTCACCGTTCAGATAAGGAAACAGTTCGGTAGGGATACGTTCCCAAGAGTTGGGACGCATGCCGTTCGGATCATCGGGCGAAGCTCCCGGATTGGCATCCAGATAGGCATTATCGTGACCGTCCTTGGCAAACTCTGCAAACTGGTAGGCGTTCATCATATCAAGTTTCTTCGATACATTCTGTATGCCATAATAGCCGTCATACTGTATCTTCACTTTTTCCGACTGCCCCTGTTTGGTCGTAATAATAATAACGCCATTGGAACCGCGGCTACCATAGATAGCGGCAGAAGAAGCGTCTTTCAACACTTCTACCGACTCAATGTCGTTGTTGTTGAGATTGGCAAAGCCACGTTCCACCGGCACGCCGTCTATGATATAAAGCGGATCGCTACCGGCATTGACGGTACTGATGCCACGCACGCGGATACTTACGTTCCCTTCCGGATCACCGCTTGGAGTAGTCACCTGTACACCCGGCATCTTTCCTGCCAATGCCTGGCGGAAATCCGAAGCAGATGTCTTGGCTATATCCTCCGCTTTCACCGAAGATATGGAAGTGGACACATCGCTCTTCTTCTGGACGCCATAGCCCACGACCACCACTTCTTCCAGCAGTTCACTATCCTCTTTCAGGGTTATGTTGGCGAGCGCTTTGTCTCCGGCCGAGAAAGTTCGTGTTTTATAACCGATAAATGAGATAACAACTTCCGCTTTTTCGGGAACACCCATCAAGGTATATTCTCCGTCAACATTTGTAATCGTTCCCAAAGAAGTTCCTTTTACGGCAATGCTCGCACCTATTACGGGCTCTCCTTTCTCGTCGACGATTACTCCGGAAATCTTTTTCAGCTTCCCGCTTTGGTGCGTGGCTTCCGAAGCGGCTTTTGCTTTCAGGTAGACTTTCTTCCCGCTTATCTCGTAAGTGACACCCATGCCCGCCAGTAATCTGTCAAGCACATGGGCAAGTTCTTCTTCATCGGCCCGGACAGTTACAAGTTTATCGGGATTCACCGTTGGACGGCTGTATGCCACCGTCAGTCCGGTCTGTTGGGTAATGGCATCAAAGACCTTCGCCAGTTTCACCTGCCGGAAATCCATTGAAACCTTTTGAGCAGTGGCTGTGATACAAGCCATAGAGCTTAAAAGCAGAACAAGCAGAATCTTGTGTTTCATAACTTTAATTTTAGATTAGCAATAGTATAAAATTCTCTTTATACTAAGTAGACACACAAGACTCCCGAACGGGTGAGAGAAAATCTATCTTTTTTCTAAAAAATTATTTAGTGGTGACAGTCACTTCCTTTTCGACTTCGTCATAGCGGAAGTGCAGCGGAGCAATCTTCTCCAAATCGCGCAAAACTTTTTCAAGAAGTGTATTTTCAGAAGTCAGCGTGAAATATACATTCCAAGCGTCTTGGTTCTCCACTTTAAAGTTGACATTGTACCAACGGTGCAGCACTTTGATGACCTCCGCCAAAGGAGCGTCTTTGAAAGCGATCACATTTGTTTTCCATAAAGAGGAAAAGCGGGTGTCGCTGTTTCGGGAAATGGTGCAGCGGTCGTCGTCGCGATTATAAACCAACCTTTCACCGGGCCGCACCGGATATTTCTTGTCCGAAGGAAGCATGAGATTGATATGCCCCTCATCCAGACATACGGTAATATCCTTATTATCAGGATAGGCATTGACATCAAATGAAGTTCCCAATACATGGATGGCGGGCCCGTTCAGATTGACGATGAAAGGACGGGCAGGATTCTTGGACACCACAAAATAGGCTTCACCTTCCAAATAGACCTCACGACTGGAAAGAGCAAACTTCTTGGGATACTTCAAGCGGGAATCCGAATTGATATATACGCGTGTACCGTCCTGAAACATCATTTGCAGACGCTCGCCCTTCGCCACATAGATTTCTTCGTAGCCGGAGCCGCCAAACAAGTCCACCCGCTTGTCCAACTGCACAACCAAGCCTGCCAGCACAACAAACGGTATCAATACCGCAGCCACCCGGAAAACTATCCGGCGGACACGCTTCCTACGGATATTCCTGCGGATGCGGGCAAACAACTCATCTGACGCTATCTCGTGATCCACGTAAAGTTCTTCATAACCAAGTTTCACCTGCTCCACGTCGCAATCCATGCTTCGGGACAAATAGTCCGTTCCTTCATCCGTAGCAAACCATTGCGCCACGAGACGGGCTGTTTCAGGAGTAGATGTTCCGGCAAGTACTTCCCGTATCTGTTCTTCGGTGGGTTTATTCATCATCTTATTATCCATAGTATAAAAAGGACACTTAAATACTTCAACAGGGTGAGATATGTAACAAATATTAGCAATTTATGCAGATGTGCACGCAACAGTTTCAACGCCTCCGAGTAATGGGTTTTGATTGTATTGACGGAGAGCTGCATACGTTCGGCTATTTCCGGGTTGGTAAGTTCGTCGCGCACTTTCATCAGGCAGATTTCACGCTTTTGGGGCGGCAACTTGTCCAAGGCCTTATAGAACAGCGACATCATTTCTTTCTTCTCCAGATTCTCTATCAGTGTATCTTCATACTCGGGGATGCTCTGCGCTATCTCATAGTTCTTGGCAATTGCATTGTTCTCATTACGGATTACGTTCAGAATATGATTCTTCGTCATCGTCACGAGGTAATTCTTCAGGCTGATGCCTACGCGAAGCTCCGAACGGAACTCCCAGAAACGCGTAAAGACATGCTGCACCGCATCCTCCGCCATAGCCTTGTCCATCAGGTAGCGATAGGCCAGCACATAAAGCAGTTTGTGGTACTTATTATAGACCACAGTGAATGCTTCCACATCTCCCCGCTCTACCTTGGCGAAAAGAGTTTCATCATCCATATCCGGTGTCAGTGAAACAAACAAGGACATCAGCAGTTGCTTTTAAGGTTACAATAACGGGTCAAATATAGGTATTTATAGATTGAGTAGTGCACAAAAGGATAAAAAAATGAATTCCATCCGTCACGTTGTTATGGAGCATATCGGAAGATGCGGCAACTACTTCTACAAGGCGAACAAAACAGGGAGTGTATTACCACCCTATCTTATCAAGACCGGCAGCGGTATACCAAGCGGTAGAACGGTATGCGGCCATAGCGGCTGGAGCGCTTTCCATTGGAATGTAATGAGTTACGCCGCAAGTCGTTTCTTGGGGAACAGGAAACATCGCGTGTATCATACCCGAATAGTTCTTGGGGGTAGCTCTCCAATAGACAATTGCTTTATCGGCGGCAGAAGTCCATGCCGTTACATCAGAAGACAGGCGTTCCATCAACTGTTTCATATCATAATATCCCACATAGTTTTTACTGTACTTGCTTCGCAGGTCATAATTATAGATCTCGCCGACATTCAGTTCATTCTTCGCTATTGTTTGTTTCGTCACAGAAGCCAACTCATCCAAAGCCGCACAATCTATAACGGAAATAGCAACCCCGCCTGTCCAAGTCATAGAGGGACTAACTCCGGTATACAACTTCTCATAAGGTTCATAATACGCTTTTCCTATCTCCACACCCACATTGGTTCCCTTGAACATAGCCGGCACAACCGACTCATAAGGTGCGCCGGGTCCCGGTATTTCCGTAGGTGAACCGATTACATAATCTGTGCAATTGCGCAGTTCGTAAGCCACCTCTACCGTCTGTCCGAAACAGGCATCGAACAGGATAAAATCGAAGCGAGGGAATTCGCTTAATATGGCGGCAATATCGGATATATTCAAATAAGTAGTGCCGCCGGTAGTGTCCTCTCCTACCCAACGGGTAGAAGCTTGCTTTGCAAGAGGCAAAGGATTGGGGATCCAGCCCTCGCCATGAGACCAAAGCACCAGACCGTAACTTTCCGCAGGATATTCAGTAAAAGCGCGCTTAAGAACCTCTTGCATCACAGCAGGATCAGTAGAGACTTGCTCCTTATATTCCTTTACAGTCTCTTTTACCACATTTCCATTTTTATCCTTCGACAAACGATAGAGCGTAGGAAACTTATAAGACTGGGAACCCTCCCGGCTCGCGTCATCCACATAAACCAAAAGATTGTACAGCGAAGCATCGACAGCCTCCATTCCTTTCATCATTTCATCAATATCAATTGATGCAAAACCCGACAAGCTGTTATCCGCCATTATATAGGCTAATACTGTTCGTGTAACTTTCTCTGCCGGTACAGGATCGTCGTCCTGATTACAAGCTGTAAATATCAAAAGGAAAGATATGCACAACAGGGTATAAAGTTTCAGTCTCATAGTCATTCGTATAATCCGGATTTAAAATCACTCTTCCGGTTTCTTAAAACTAAACTTGTCCGGCGCAATAGTCTGCAGCGCCATTGTACCCTTCTTATACTTTGCTTTCACTTTAACAGCTTCCTTTTCCAGCTTCTTTTTGCTCTCACTAAAATAGATCATACAAGTATAATCGGGTTTCTTCATGTCATATTCCAGATAGTTTTTCAACTGATAGCTGTACAGGTCGCGCTTGGGCAGAAAGCCGTTCTTGTCCAATGCCGTACTGTCCAATACCTGAATTTCCGTACAGTACACCACCGAATCGTTGAAGGAAGCCGCTATGCCAAAAGCATAAACAGGCTTATGACTTTTCATTGTAAATGCCGTACATAAAGTAAATACGAGCATCACTGCAAATACTATTTTTACGTGTTTCATAACTTCTATTGGTTTATTTTATTGGGGCAAAGATAGTGTAAACCGAAAGCAGAACAAAATAAGCCCGCTTATTTTTTATGCAGAAATGCCTCTTATCTCACTTAAAGATAGAAAAAAACCGGCTGTCCATGTCGGACAAACCGGTTTTCTTAATTTCTTTTATTTGTCAGAAACTGATATTCTTATTTATCCCAAATAAGATTTGAGCAATTTGCTACGATTACTTTGTCTTAATCTTCTGATTGCTTTTTCTTTAATCTGGCGGACACGCTCACGTGTGAGACCGAATTTGTCGCCAATTTCCTCTAATGTCATTTCCTGCTGTCCGATACCGAAAAACATCTGTATGATTTCTTTTTCCCTATCGGTTAACGTAGAAAGAGCTCTATCAATTTCCCTCGCAAGAGACTCGTTCACCAAAGAGCGGTCGGCCATAGGAGAGTCGTCATTGACCAGCACATCAAGCAAGCTGTTATCTTCTCCTTCAACGAAAGGTGCGTCCACCGAAATATGACGGCCGGAAACCTTCAGCGTATCAGAGATTTTATCAACAGGGATTTCCAGTTCATCGGCAAGTTCCTCGGGAGACGGACGGCGTTCGTTTTCCTGCTCGAACTTAGAGAAAGCCTTACTGATTTTATTCAGTGAACCTACCTGATTCAAAGGAAGACGCACAATACGCGACTGCTCTGCCAAAGCCTGCAAAATGGACTGACGTATCCACCATACTGCATAACTGATGAACTTAAAACCACGTGTCTCATCGAACTTTTCGGCAGCCTTAATCAGTCCTAAATTGCCCTCGTTAATCAAGTCGGGCAGACTCAAACCCTGGTTCTGGTACTGTTTGGCTACAGATACAACGAAACGCAGATTGGCACGTGTTAATTTCTCCAGTGCAACACGGTCACCCTTGCGGATGCGCTGAGCGAGCTCTACCTCTTCTTCGACTGTAATGAGGTCTTCGCGACCGATTTCCTGCAAATACTTGTCGAGAGAAGCGCTCTCTCTGTTAGTGATACTTTTGGTAATTTTTAGTTGTCTCATTCTTATAATACAGATTTGGGTTGCAAAGTTACGACAAATTATTTATTACAAACAAACTTGCCTGAACTTTTTCACCTTATTTATACCTTGACTACATAACAAAGAGGGTATTGACAAGTATTTGCCAACACCCTCTTTTTCGTCTTTCTTTGCTAATATTACAATCTTCTTACCTATTTGCCTGTTTCTGTTATTCCTGAGTTAAATCCACCGCATAGCTTGCACGCTTACCCGATGGGAACATACCGGTGATGAACAATACCTGATCGGGAGACTGAGTGGCAGCTTTCAGCACTTTCTCCAAGTCCTCCACCGACTTCATCTGCACATTGTTCGCCTTGAGGATGATGAATCCCTTGCGAATACCGGCATCTGCCATTTTACCGTTGGACACTCCGGTCACTTCCAAACCATAACCCAGGTTAAGTTGTCTCTTCAGTTCAGAAGATACAGGCTTGAAGGCTGCGCCCAGAAGTTCCATTCCGGCATCTTTCACAACTTTCGTATTGCCTTGAGAATTTTTCAAGGTCAGCTCAAATTCCTTCTCCTTCTTGTCGCGAACCACTTTGACTTTCACCTTGTCACCTGGGCGATGTTTAGCCAAAGCCTCCTGCAGGTCGCTGAACTTATGCACCTTCTTACCGCCAAGACCAATGATAACGTCATCCGACTTCAATATTCCGGCAGCAGAACCACCTTCCACAACCTCAGCAACCAATACACCTTCTTTCACTCCAAGTTCATCGGCCTTCTTCTTCATTTCCTCTGCCAGTCTTTCGTCCATTTGCAGGTCCGTGCCCAGTGTAGTACCGGTGATGCCCAGCAAAGCGCGTTGCACTGTACCAAACTGTTTCAAGTCAGCCACAACTTTTGTCATGATGCTGGTGGGAATTGCGAAACCGTAACCGGAATAGGCCCCTGTCGGTGAATAGAGCATAGCATTGATACCTACCAGTTCACCTCTCGCATTAACCAATGCACCACCACTGTTACCCTGATTGATGGCAGCATCCGTCTGAATGAAAGACTGGATATTTGCAGCCTGTCCATTGGATGCAGTAGTGCCGATGGCACGAGCTTTCGCGCTCACAATACCGGCTGTAACGGTGGAGTTCAGGTTGAACGGATTACCTACCGCCAATACCCATTCGCCAATTTTCAATTCGTCGGAATTGCCTACCGGTACTGTGGGGAAATCATCACCTTCTATTTTAATCAGGGCAAGGTCCGTACTGGGGTCGGTACCGATGATCCGTCCTTTCAGTTCGCGGTCGTCATTCAGCTTTACGGTAATTCAATCGGCGCCTTCAACCACGTGATTGTTGGTCACGATATAACCGTCTTTAGAAATAATAACACCGGAGCCCAAGCCTACACGCGGTTGGGTCTGTATCTGACGCTGCTGTCCGCGGCCATCACCGAAGAAGAAATCAAAAATATCAGGCATGCCTTGTACGGTTTGAGTCTTGCTCAACTGCTTAGCGCGTATATGTACCACAGCATGAACCGAATTCTCTGCCGCCTGTGTCAAATCGACAGGCTGCGCATCCGTTGCATTATAAGCAGCCAACTGTAAATTATTAGGGTTCTGTTCGAACAACTCGCTAAATGTAGCAGGTTTTTCCTTATTCAGCATCTTATAAGTGGTAACACCGGCCACTCCTGAACTAAGAATTACAACGGCTGCAACTCCAAGGATGTTTTTTGTTGTCTGTTTCATACTACTCTTATTCTCTTTTAATTGTTAATATTCAAATCTCATTTAACATTCTGACGTTAAAATAACGACAAAAATCGTTCAGTTATTCCGCTTGTCACTCTTTTTTGTTCTCTTTTAACAGTGAATATTTGGGACTTAACAGCGGTTAACGACAGAGACTGACAAATTAGCATTTATGCACGATTGCAGTTTGTTAAAAGACTGACAGATAGACAAAACAAAAACGCATCACACTCCCTAATAGTTGAGATAATCAATCTCCATGTGGTAGCTCCATTGCGGAAAGTAAAGATTCCCTCCTTCCCACTCTACCTCTCCACGCTGGAAATCCACAGTTTCACTGCGCGGATACTTCTTTTCGGGAACCAACGGCATGCCGTAATCAGTATTCACAATCATACGCCAGGAGTCAATGCCACCCAAGAAGAAAAACTTCTCATCAGCATTACGGGCGAAAGCCGGCATGCCGAATGACTGATCGACGGGCACCCACCCCACCCCTTCAAAATACACTTCCGCCCAGTCGTGCAGGTTCCAGGCACGAGGATGCATCATAAACCCACTCTGGAAATGCGCAGGAATACCACTGATACGACACAAGGTGATGAATAAAAGACTGACCTGTCCGCAGTCTCCATGACGGTTGTCCAATACGTACTCCGGGATATTCTCAATCGTGGAATACTCGCGTGCAGACGCCCAGGGAAAATTATCGTTAATCCAACAGAAGATGCGTTTTGCCTTTAAATACGGGTTCGTTTCACCTGCTGTCAGTCTGGCAGCCAACTCACGCAGACGCGGCGAGAAAACGATATGCTTCTCCCGTTCGGCGGTATATTCTTTATAAAGGGGAGCAGTCGTGTCATAAGGACGGACATCTTCGGGCCGCAGATTGTGCCACTCTCCACAAGAGGTGTATTCGAATGTTTCGGAAAATACCGTAGGCTCGCCCTTTACGGCGCGTTTCTCCATGTAGAGCGTACTGTGCCGGCAGTCTTGCGGAGAGAAAACATATTCCGGCTCACTGGCAGAAACAAACTTCACATCCCGCTGGCGTGCCTGATCTTTGCGGGGATAGGGCAACCAGCAGCGGATGAGTTTTCCGGCAGGAACAGCATTAGTATCCACCGTCAATGTATAAGTAACGCGCATCCGTTTAGGAACGGCAATCGCCTTGCCATTCTTCTGCACAGCAGTAATGATTTCCGGCAGATTCTCTTTATTCACCTTCTCGCTCCCACTCAGTGCAGTGCCTTCCTTAGCTATTTTCACATCATAACAGGCTGAATCCACACGAAACAAATTGGGACCGGCATTGCGGAAATAGCGCTTCTCACCGTCCAGCATCATATACTCCAAAGCATTGGATGCTTCCCATTGCCTCATTTGCTCATCGGTGACATCGGGAAGGTACTTCCTGATATAGTCCTTCACCTGTGATTCCGTCAGGCAAAAGTCTGTAAGCAGACGCTGGTGCAAATCATCGTCCCAACTATATGGTTTGTTTTCCGACTTCGTGCCGCAAGCAGAAACAAAAACAAACAAAAAGACAGTGTATAGCAGATTCTTCATGAATTACGAGTTTGAATTATAAATTATGAATTACAAATATTCTCTGTGTTTTCTATATCTTCACTACTCCGATACCCGGCAGATCCGGCAATGTAATCTTCCCCTTCACGACTTCCATACCCTTGAAACGGTCATTGGCTATCAGCAGGCTGCCATCCAGATCGGCAAAGTCCACCGCCGGAGAAAGTTGCGAAGCGGCAGAAATGGCGCAGGAAGTTTCAGTCATGCAGCCCACCATCACTTTCATCCCCAAAGCACGCGCCAACGTCACCATTTTCCATGCCTCACGCATGCCGGTGCACTTCATCAACTTGATATTGATACCGGTAAAAGCATCTTTCAGTCCCACGATGTCTTTTAAACGCTGAATGGACTCATCTGCAAATATCGGTAACGGACTTTGCCCGGTCACCCATGCAATATCGTCCAATTGCTCTTTGGGCATAGGCTGCTCTACCATAACAATGCCCTTTTCCTTCAGCCAATGAATCATGTCGAGTGCATGGCGCTTATCTTTCCAACCCTGATTGGCATCAACGGCAATAGGAAGATCCGTAACCGAACGGATCGTCTCAATCATCTCCTTATCATTGTCGCGCCCCAGCTTCACTTTCAGTATATTGAATTGTCCGGCACATTCTTTTGTCTTTTCACGCACTACATCGGCTGTGTCAATGCCAATGGTAAATGTGGTAGAAGGTGTTTTCTCCCTGTCCAGTCCCCATATTTTATACCAAGGAGCCTGCAACAATTTACCCACCAAATCATGCAAAGCGATATCCACCGCTGTTTTTGCCGCCGCATCCCCTACCGAGAGCGTGTCTATATAACCCAGAATATCTTCCAGCCGGAAAGGATCGGTAAACTGTCCGATAACATCCTGCACCTTTTTCAGAAAAGCCAGCACACTGTCCATTGTGCCCAACTCATGCTGCAAGTAAGGAGGCATGGAGGCTTCTCCATAACCGATGATTCCGTCATACTCTATTTCAACCTGCACATCAGGAGTAGTGGTGCGCGAATAGGCAGCCACCGTAAAGACATGGCGCAGTTTCAGCTCATAAGGAAAGAAACGCAGCTTCATTCTGGGCACAACGCCGCTTTTATTGATGCTGAACAATGCAGGCGCTACCCTTTCACTTGCCAATACGCCATTGATAGCCATGCCCGAGCCTAATGCGGCAAAGGCAGCGGTCTTTAAAAACTCTCTTCTGTTTTGCATGTTATTGATTTTTTATCAGTTCATTCATAATACTCATTTGTTGCTGTCGTATTCAGTCCCGTCTTCTTATTTATATAAGGTAACACGCGCGTGGCAAACAACAAACGCCCGAGGTTGTACTCATCAAACAGTTCGTCCAACGGATCAAAACTGCTGATATGCACATCCCCCTGTGAGTGAATGAAACGCTTGCCGCCGATATACATCCCTACGTGTACCACCCGTTCCTTACGTTCCGCAGTTGCTTTACGGCCGAAGAATATCAGATCGCCCGGCTGCAAATTGGAAAAGTCGGACGCAATGTCAATATGTTCACCTACGTAAGCCTGCTGGGAAGCGTCACGCGGGATAATGATGTCGTGCATAAAAAGTATAGTACGCACGAATCCGCTGCAATCCACCCCTTTCGATGAAGTCCCCGCCCAAAGATAAGGTATTCCTATCATTGTGCGTGCAGTGCGGATAATATCGGCTGCATCCTGTTTCAAGCCGGAGCGCCATTTCTTTTCGGGCATGGCTATGGATTTGGAGATATATCCTTGGCGGCCATCGGGATAAATCACTTTATAGAAAGCCCCTTTGCTTCCATCCCATTTAAAACGGTTGCCTGCCACCACGTCCGAGATTGTCTGTGAAGTCCGGTCCGGCTTGGAATAGACAAAGCCGTAATGAGCCGTTACCACAATCTTCTCGGCATTGTTCCATGCAGCCATTTCCGCTTCATTCACAAGATGCACACCCACACGATGTACCCATGCAATGTAATTATCGGGAGTCTGAATGTGAACCCAGCCGTCGCGCTGCAACACATGTACGGGCATCCCCATTAATCCCTGCGTCATCATTTCCGAAGAGAAATCGGGAGCCGCACGCAGGTTGGCCACAGACACATTGATAATACCGTACGTCTTTCCTTCCAATCCTTTCACGTCAGGAAGCACCTGGATACAATCCATTACTTTATAATCTGCTTTTGCCAATCCCTGCAACAATGCAGCTTTCGCTTCAGCTGAAGTTGTAACACCACGCAGCATTACGTTTTTACCGGCAAAAGAATAATCTACATCGAACAAGGCCACACGCTTGTCCGGAGCATACATACGTTTCAAACTGTCAGAAAGTTGTGCCACTTCTACAGGAATAGTACGGTCACCGACTAGCGAAGCAAACGTAAAAAAGGGTATAAAGAGAAATAAAACCAAAACAGAGGATAACTTTTTCATAGGCTACATTGATTATGGGGGTTGTTAGTGTTAGCAAAGCTACGAAACATTTCCAAAATAGACACACATTTTTCATTTATTTTCCCTATCTTTGCCGTCCTAAAGCAGTTGGTCGGTTTGTCGCTTGCGCCTTGCGCGTATGAGGAAAGTCCGGGCAACACAGAGCATCCTACTTCCTAACAGAAAGCTGTCCGCGAGGGTAGAGTAACGCAGAAGAAAACAACCGCCATAGCCTGTCAGGTCGTGGTAAGGGTGAGAAGGTGGGGTAAGAGCCTACCAGTTTTGTGGTGACACAAAAGCTGTGCGTCTTAGGAGTTGTAAGGTCATGTAAACCGACGTTATGAGAGTTGCTCGCTCCATGTCGGAGGGTAGACCGCTAAAGCATGTATGGTGACATACGGCTCAGATAAATGACAGACACCTTTATTTATTGACAATGAAGGAACAGAACCCGGCTTACAGACTGACTGCTTTTTTTTAATTATCAATTATGAACAAGCGTATTGCCACTTTCTGGAAGTTTCTGACATACGACATTTGGCGTATCACAGAAGATGAAGTCACCAAAACGACTTTCTCCTTATATAATATCATCAAAACCATTTACCTCTGCATCAACCGTTTCACCAAAGACAGGCTTGTGAACAAAGCATCTGCTTTGACATACAGCACTTTGCTTGCCATTGTCCCCATTCTGGCGATTGTATTCGCCATTGCACGCGGGTTCGGCTTTGATAATCTAATGGAGAGCCAAATTGTCAAGGGCTTCGGCGGTCCGTCGGAAACAACAGAAGTGATCTTTCAGTTTGTCAACTCCTATCTGTCGCAAACCAAAAGCGGCATATTTATCGGGATAGGTTTGATCATGTTGTTGTGGACCGTACTCAACCTGATCAATAACATGGAAATCACCTTCAACCGCATCTGGCAAGTGAAGAAAGCAAGAAGCATGTACCGCAAAATCACCGATTACTTCTCCATGCTTCTGCTGATACCACTCCTATTGGTGGTTTCGGGCGGTCTCTCCATATTCATGAGTACCATGCTGAAGAATGTGGCGGACTTCACCCTACTCGCCCCCATCGGAAAGTTCCTAATCCGCCTCATACCGTTTGTCCTCACGTGGTTTATGTTCACAGGACTGTACGTCTTTATGCCTAACACAAAGGTGAAACTCAAGCATGCGCTGATTTCCGGAGTTCTGGCGGGTACGGCGCATCAGGCTTTCCAATTCCTCTACATCAGCAGCCAGTTATGGGTGTCACGTTATAATGCCATTTACGGTAGTTTCGCGGCACTCCCCATGTTTCTGTTATGGCTGCAAATATCTTGGACAATCTGCCTTTTCGGAGCGGAGCTGACATATGCGGGGCAGAATATACGCAATTTCAGTTTCGACAAGGACGCACGTAACATCAGCCGACGCTACCGCGACTTTATTTCCATCCTTATCATGTCTCTCATAGCCAAACGTTTCGAAAAAAACGAACCTCCCTACACCGCCGAGGACATATCCGAAGAGTGCCAGATTCCCATACGTCTCACCAATCAGACCCTCTATGAATTACAGGAAATCAACCTTTTACACGAAGTAGTGACCGATGCCAAAAGTCAGGATATTGCCTACCAGCCCTCCATGGACATCAACAAGCTCAACGTCGCCCTCCTGCTGGACAAGCTGGACACCCATGGCTCCGAAGACTTCAAGATAGACAAGGACAAAGAATTCCATGGACAATGGGAAACACTGATGAAAGCGCGGGAGGAATATTTCAGAAGCGCAAGCAAAGTGCTGTTGAAAGACCTGTAAAGGAGCGCTAATAATGATTATAGGAAACGACCTTCTCTTTGGACTTTCTGGATTTCTTCCGTTTCTCTTTCACCGAATATCCTATCGTTATATCAAGCAGCAGCCGTTTATTGGCCGGAATACCAACGAGTTTCTTAATCTCCTTTTCATCGAACCATCCCAAAATACACGATCCCAACCCCTCACTCTCGGCAGCAAGCGTGATGTGGGCAGCAGCAATACCGATATCTATTAAAGGAAAATATTTATCCTTTATCTTAGCTCCTAAAAAGGAAGTGATATTCATTGATTCTTCCACAACCAGAATATGTACCGGCGCATCTTTAGCAAACTTATTCATCCCCAGTCCGGCAGTAGCCTTGCCTACTTTTACAGCAAGCTCCGGATCGGTAACCACCACAAAACGCCAGGGCTGGGCATTACAAGCCGAAGGAGACAGCCGGGCAGCTTCCAAAATACGTTCCAATTTATCATGCTCTACGGCGCGAGACATATCATAGGCCCGGTCACTTTGACGCGAGGCTACCAATTGCAAGAAATCATCCATAACTCACTTGTACTGTATCATTCTGCTAATATACTTACCGATAATATCGAACTCCAGATTCACCACACTGCCTTTCTTGAAAGCATGGAAATTGGTATGTTCAAAAGTATAGGGAATAATGGCCACCTGGAAAGTGTCATCCGTAGGATTGCACACAGTCAGACTGACACCGTTTACGGTTACGGAGCCTTTATCTACAGTGATATAGCCGCGCTTCGCCATTTCCTTATCAAACTTATATTGGAACGTAAAATAATAACTGCCTTCGGCATCCTCTATGCCAATGCAAGTTGCAGTCTGGTCTACATGTCCCTGAACAATATGTCCATCCAAACGGCCGTTCATCATCATGCTGCGCTCCACATTCACTTCATCGCCCACCTCCAACAAACCGAGGTTGGAACGGTCCAAGGTCTCTTTCATCGCTGTCACCGTATAGGTATCATCCGCCATACTGACCACTGTAAGACACACACCATTATGAGAAATGCTCTGATCTATCTTCAACTCGCTCACGAAAGAACACTTGAAAGTAAAGTGCACATTTTCTTGGTCTCTAACCATAGCCACCAGCGTGGCACATTCTTCTACTATTCCGGAAAACATATTGGTATTTACAATTTTACGGGTTACTATTTTCAGAAGACAAAGATAGAAAAAGGTTCTTATTATGCCATGCGGTTTTAAAAAAAATGAGCGGGTGGGGATTTTTTTTGTTTTCCCACTTTTTAGCAGTATCTTTGTTACATTATAGAACAGCAAAAGAGTATGAGCAACAAAATCTATCCTATCGGTATACAGAACTTCGAAAGCCTTCGTAGGGACGGCTATTTCTACGTTGACAAGACAGCGTTGATTTATCAAATGGCAAAGACAGGACGCTACTATTTTCTGAGTCGTCCGCGTCGTTTTGGAAAGAGTTTGCTAATTTCTACCATTGAAGCCTACTTCCGGGGGAAGAAGGAACTGTTCGAGGGATTGGCGATAGGGGAACTGGAGAAAGACTGGCTGGAATATCCGGTGCTGCACTTGGACTTGAATATCGGCAAATACGACCAACCGGATAGTCTTGATAAAATATTGAACGAGGCCCTGTTGGGTTGGGAAGCCCTCTATGGTACGCGCATAGGCGAGGATACTCTTGCCCTGCGTTTCAAGGGGGTTGTGAACCGGGCTTATAAACAGACTGGACATCCTGTCGTCATCCTAGTGGACGAATATGACAAGCCCATGCTACAGGCCATCGGTAATGAGGAACTGCAAAGGGAATACCGCAATACATTAAAACCGTTCTACGGTGTATTGAAGACGATGGATGGATGCATCAAGTTTGCCATGCTGACAGGAGTCACCAAATTCGGAAAGGTCAGCGTGTTCAGCGACCTGAACAATCTGGAAGACCTTTCGATGTGGAACGAGTACGTTCCCCTCTGCGGCATCACTGATAAGGAACTACATGAAACATTGGAAGCAGAGATGCACGAGTTTGCCGAGGCGCAGAGACTCACCGACGAACAGTTCCGCAACAAACTGCGTGAATACTACGACGGCTATCACTTCACACACAACTCCGTTGGGCTGTACAATCCTTTTAGCTTGCTGAATGCTTTCAAACGCAAGGAATTCGGTAGCTACTGGTTCGAGACGGGAACACCCACCTATCTAGTGGAGCTGCTGAAGAAGCATCGCTACAACCTAGAACGCATGGCGGATGAAGAAACCGATGCGCAAGTGCTGAACAGCATCGACTCCGAATCCACCAACCCCATCCCGGTGATTTATCAAAGCGGGTATCTCACAATCAAGGGGTACGACGAACGTTTCGGCATTTATAGATTGGGATTCCCGAATCGTGAAGTAGAGGAAGGCTTCGTTCGCTTCCTACTACCCTTCTATGCTAATACCAATAAGGTGGACGCCCCATTTGAAATACAGAACTTTGTTCGTGAAGTAGAGACCGGTAATTATGACGCTTTCTTCCGCCGTCTGCAGAGCTTCTTCGCAGATACACCCTACGAACTGGTTCGCGACCTAGAACTGCATTATCAGAATGTGCTCTTCATCGTATTCAAGCTGATGGGATTCTACACCAAAGTGGAATATCACACCAGCGAAGGGCGTGTGGATCTCGTGTTGCAGACAAACAAGTATATCTATGTCATGGAGTTCAAGCTGAACGGTACAGCCGAAGAGGCATTGCAGCAAATCAACGAAAAGCAATATGCCCTACCCTTTACCGCCGACAGCAGGAAACAGTTCAAGATAGGAGTAAACTTCAGTACACAAATGAGGAATATTGAACGTTGGATTGTGGAATAAAGATTTTTATTTATACAATCCAACTATCAGTTAAGTACCCAAAAAAGGAAGATTTAGTAATCTAATGTCTATATGTAAAGAATACCACGCTAAGGAGCATCATTAAGACTGGCCTTTGGTAAATGAGCATAGTACTCTTTGTGCTTCTGGATAATGACATTTTTATTTTCTCCTTTTACCTTTATACCATCCTGATTGTCAGTTACAACCAAGACATTCACATCCTTTTCTCCAAACTCAATGTCATTTTTTGCGCTAGATGCTACTCGTAACTCAAAATTGGATATAGTATTATTCTTTAAGGTAAAGTACTCTGTTGGTACTAAAGTGCATAACTTAAAATTCTGAATAATGGAATCTTGAACACTAAAATATTTAATACCGCTTCGATATGAATGACAAAACTCATTCATATCTTTTAGATAGTTATATCCAATATCTACCTGAGGAAAATTAATAATGAATGAATGTTTTATCTCTAAAGAGAATATTAATCCCCTTATAAGCATACTATCAATTTGACAAGATATTAAATTACAATTGCATATTTCTCCACAATATATATTGGTAAAGGAACAATGAGAAAAGTTCTTATTTTGAATACCATCAAACTTCAAATTTCTAATACTAATCTTCTCTAAATTCATTTTCTCTGAATGGAAGACATCACTTAAGATTAGCTCAATTAACACATTGTATAATTTTCGTGAATCATTCTCAATAGACTGCAAGCTAGATAGTTTCTCCACAAGAATCTTTGCTATTACTGATACATATCTACTATCTTCTTTAGCTAATTGATATAGTATATAAGCACCACCAATAGCAATACCTTCACTATCACTGCCAAGAAAACTTATAGCTTCACCAAATCGCTTATCGTTATTATTACTGACTACAATATCAGCTTGGGTCTTGGCGATATCATTCTGTCTAATTTGCTCTTTAATACGTTTGTTGTTAAGCCATAATCCATATATTACAGCACCACCACCTATAGCAGTGAGTAATGCTGTTAATAATTGTCCATTAGCATCTTTAGTAACCCCATAGAAGTAGTAGGCTATATCTTTAAAATAGACTATAAATAATACAACAATAGTGGTAAGTAAAAGTATAGTCACTATTATGTGGCCTACTAAGAATTTAGGGAGATTTCTCAACACTTGTTTAACTTCCATATTGAGCTGACAATATGAATTGCCATTCCCTGGTTTAGCTACAGTATCAAGTTGCTTAGTATCTTTGAGAGCTTTATCATCAGTATGTGTATTCAAGTCTTTCTTAATATCGATTGCTGCCATAAGTGTGAATAGACTTGCGGCTACACCTATCAAATTTAAAACTATATCATCAGCCTTAGAGCCACCAAGTTCTATCATATCTCCTATTTTACTTGGCGCGATGATAGCCACTACTATTATAGCTACTAAAACAATAGCTATTTGCATCTTCCTACTAAACATAAATGAACATATTGGTAAGGGGTAAATGTAGCAAAATCGCATCATATAAGTTACAAATTTAGATTGAATTTTTCTCAAGCTCCCAAATTCTGATTTTAGAAGCATCTCAGCATAAGGTTTCAATGTCTTAGTGGGTTCGTATTCTTCTTTGCCGCCATAGTCTTCTTTATAATAGGGTTAACGCAATCAACAAATAGAGACTTGACCTTAGCCTCATCGGTCAACAGCTCTATGTGCTTGCAAAGATACTGCTTTAGCTGTTCAATCTGAACTGTCACTTCCATTATTTTGGTGTTGACTATGGCATTGTTTCGACTATCAAGACCACTCAAACCACCACCCATACGGGCAATCTGTCTGTTCTTATCCCAATGGGAAGCATAGACCTTACCCCCGTACTGACTTTTATCTGCTGCCCCCCCACAGCGTTGCCACCGCATAAATAAGAGTTGCCCTACGGCTATTAGGTTTCCGTAGATTGAAATGTACCTGCCAATCAAGAAAAATCTGTTCATCCATACCGTTCTAAATCAGGTACTAAAAGTGGTGCTAAAACGGTATTCCACTAATATGCTCCCATTTCAATAAAACGTTAACACACTGATTTACAAATATGAAATAAAAGACAAAAACCACCCACATACGTGTATAAAAAAAGGAAGCTTTTCACAAAGCCTCCTTTTTCAGTTTTCAATAGGTATTAGTTTTTTTTAAGGTAAAAAGATTGTTTTCAGGATAACGTTGCAAATATAGGCGCTTTTCGTGATACCAACCAAATTAAAAAACATGTCTTATAACATCTTTTCCGTAATTCTTTTGATTTTATTATCATTTCAAAGGACTTTTCTACATCTGCAATCGTTTTCAATGGACAAATATAGGGTTATTTTCTATTAAACACTGAAAATTTCCTAAAAAAGTGCTTATTTCTTATCATTCGGGTACTGTTCGTCCGTACGCCCGCTATGTTTTAGCACTTTTGCATCGATAAAGAACACTATTTCTTCAGCTATATTCGTGATGTGGTCACCGGAACGCTCCAGCTTACGGAATACACTAACCAAATTCAGGCAAGAAAGTGCGCTTTCGGGATGTTTGCCGATATAGTCTGCAAGAACAGCAGTGCCATTCGCATTGATTTCATCCAACAGATTATCTTTGGCAAACACAGCGGTTGCCATTTCCTGACTCTCTTCCTGAAGCGCTTTTTTGGCAAGTTCAAGCATGGACAATACCTGACTGATCATTTCTTCCAAACGCAGTTTCTGTAACAATTCACCATCCAAGACAGGCTCTTTGCAATTTATGGCAAAGCGGGCTATGCCTTCGGCAAAGTCACCCAAACGTTCCAGGTTCGAATTGATTTTGAGCATGGCGAGCACAAAACGTAAGTCGATAGCCACAGGATTATAGAGAGCGATGATATCTTCTATATCACTGTCTATTTTAAGCTCAAAAGCATTGACACGACGTTCGCGCACCAATACTTGCTGTGCCAGTTCTTTGTCCAGGGTCAGTACGGCTTCTCCTGCGCGGTCAAGCTGGTTATACACCAAAGTCCACATTTCGTCTACTTCCTTTTTCAGCAAGACGAGCTCTGATTCGATAAACTTTACCATAATGTTTCTTCTATTTCAAAATTATCAATTCCATAATCATATCACTTGTTCCAACGCATGAAACAACCTGTTATCCGAAGCGCCCTGTAATATAGTTCTGTGTCTCCACCTTATCAGGATTGGTGAATATCTTCTTCGTATCACCGAACTCTACCATTTCGCCCATATAGAAAAAAGCGGTACTATCGCTTACGCGGGCAGCCTGCTGCATGTTATGGGTGACGATTACAATGGTGTACTGCTTCTTCAGCTCATGGATAAGTTCCTCCACCTTAGCCGTCGAAATAGGATCGAGAGCAGATGCCGGTTCATCCATCAGCAAGACAGACGGAGATACCGCCATGGCGCGGGCTATGCACAGACGTTGCTGCTGTCCGCCGGAAAGGGCGTAGGCAGATACCTTGAGTTTATCTTTCACTTCATCCCAAAGGGCAGCTCCTCTCAAAGCCTCCTCCACCCGACGTCGGATAAACGCACTGTCTGTAACGCCATTGACGCGCAATCCGTAAGCAACATTTTCAAAGATGCTTTTCGGAAAAGGATTGGGACGCTGAAACACCATGCCGACATTCTTACGCAGCTCGTCCACTTGCACACCTTTCTTATATATATCCTGACCGTCAATAAGAACCTCACCGGTCAGACGGGTATCGGGTATCAAATCGTTCATACGGTTCAACAAGCGGAGAAAAGTAGACTTACCGCAACCGGAAGGGCCGATAAACGCCACAACCGATTTCTCCGCAATATCCATGCTGATTCCTTTCAGCGCGTGGAAGTTACCATACCAGAAATTTACATCGCGTGTTTCTATTTTATTCATCACGTCATTCATGATTTTATCGGTTTAGTTCATTTTTATTTTCTTCTCGAAATATTTCCGCAAAGCATTTGCCAGCAGATTCACCAAAAGAATAATTATTATCAGTACCAAAGCTGTTCCATAGGCAATGGGCAACTGGGCTTCCATATCCGTACCACTGGTGGAGATGACATACAAATGATAGGGCAACGCCATACACTGGTCGAAAATACTGCCGGGCAGTTGCGGCAGGAAATAGGCTGCACAGGTAAAGAGAATAGGTGCCGTTTCTCCGGACACACGCCCTAAGGCCAGAATCAGTCCGGTAATGATATTGGGCATCCCCATCGGCAGAATTACGTGCCAGATTGTTTGCAGTTTGGTGGCTCCCAATGCGCGGCTGCCCTCACGCAGACTGTCGGGAATCGCCTTCAAGGCTTCCTCGGTGGTACGGATCACTAAAGGCAGGCTCAACAATCCTAGTGTAAGCGACCCCGCCAAAATGCTGTCACCAAAGTCCATATAGTTAACAAACAATGCCATACCAAAAAGACCGAATACAATAGAAGGTATGCCACTCAAGTTGTTCGTCATTATGCGGATGAAGCGCACAACCCAACCTTTAGGTGCATATTCATTCATATAGATGCCACTCATCACCCCTACCGGAAAAGCAAATAACGCGCTGCCCGCCATCAGGCAAAAAGTGCCGACAATAGCCGGCAGAATACCGCCCGAGGTCATACCGTCTGTCGGCGCACTCGTCAGGAACTCCCAGTCTATAACTCCTACACCTTTATATATGATGAAGCCGAGAATAGCAAAAAGTATTCCTACCACACTTAAACTCAGCAAGCGGAACAATCCGAATGCAATGTTTTGCGAAAGATGTTTTCTATTTATCATATTCTTTTTATTTTCTTTTGCCCGAAGATACAGCTTCTACTGTGAAGTTTATCAATAAGCTGATGAAAAACAATACAACTCCCAAAAGGAACAACGCTTCGTAATGCGCCCCTCCTGCCGGCGCTTCACCCAGTTCCGCTGCAATGGTAGCGGGAATTGTGCGCAAAGGTTCCAGAATCGTATGGGGAATCACAGCAGCATTTCCCGTCACCATCAGCACTGCCATCGTTTCACCAACCGCACGACCGATGCCCAAGACAACACCGGACGTAATACCGGAAATGGAATAAGGTATCACCACCTTATATATAGTCTGCCACTGTGAAGCGCCGAGCGCCAGACTGGCTTCCCGCATGGCACGCGGACAATTACGCATGGCATCCTCCGTCACCGTAATGATAGTGGGGAGCGCCATAATGGCAAGCACAATACTTCCCGCCAGCCCGCTTTCCCCCACAGGCAGATCAAAGACTTTCTGCAAAAAAGGAACTATCACAATCAACCCGAAGAAACCGTAGACAACGGAAGGAATGCCACTCAACAGTTCAATAATAGGCTTCATCAGGTTCCGTATCTTATGGTTTGCCACCTCAGACATATAAACAGCCACTGCCAAGCCGAACGGCAAGGCTATGAGAATAGCGAAAAGGCTCACCCACAACGTACCCGTTATCAGCGGCAGAAAGCCGAATTGCGGAGCAGGCGTCGCTGTCGGAAACCATTCAGCTCCGGCAAAGACATCTTTCAGTGAAATGGTGTTGTCTGGCAGCAAACGGACAGCGCCGGAACTGCCAATGAACTGCTGCGGCACAAAAGCCACGATTCCCGGTGTACGTTCCACCAGATCCGTAATGCATGCCCCCACATTCTCATAAGACGCTCCCAACTGCTCTTCCGTATAGTAGCGTGTAACATCTTCCAAACGAAAAAGCCGGATAGGGAGATTCTCCCCACCGACTTCCTGCCAATTGGTTATCTCTTCATCGAAAATATCCTTTATCTGAACCGGAGTTAGTTCGCTTACCTTATTATCTTTATTCAAAGCCAGCACATATCCCTCTTCTATCACCCGGCTGTTGAACAGTCCCACCGCTTCAGAAAAGAGGAATAAGACGATTAGCACAATCGTAAGACTCGTTACAAAGCCGCTACAAGCCAATATGCCCTCCACAATCTTCTCGAAAACTTTTTTCATACTACCTATCAAATTTCTGTGCACAAAGAAACAGGGTAGATGTTAAGACAATGTGACTATCATTTGAAAGAAATGTTTCAAACATATTACAAAGCTGTTACAACAGTCAAAAAACCACCGCATGTAACTGAATTGTAATATGCATTGTTTTTCTTTGCAGCAAGAAAGGACAACAGGAACATACCCACCGTTGTTTAAATATCATTCAAAAACGATCAGAATATGATGAAACATGCAGTTCTAATTATCCTTGCACTGGTATTTGCCACTACCCGCATTCAGGCCCAGCGCATCAAAGGCAGCGACACTGTCCTTCCCATTGCGCAACAAACTGCCGAACGTTTTATGAAATTAAATCCCAACGCGCGCGTCACCGTCACCGGCGGTGGAACCGGTGTAGGCATTTCCGCCCTACTGGATGAAACCACTGATATTGCAATGGCTTCCAGAGGTATCAAGTTCAACGAAAAGATGAAAGCGAAAGCAGCCGGAGAGGAACTGGCAGAGATAACGATAGCCTATGACGCACTGGCCGTTGTGGTGCATCCCTCCAATCCGGTGAAGCAACTGACCCGCCGGCAACTGGAAGATATTTTCCGCGGTAAAATCACCAATTGGAAACAAGTGGGCGGAGACGACCGTAAAATAGTGGTCTACTCACGCGAAACATCTTCCGGTACATACGAGTTTTTCAAAGAGAGCGTACTGAAAAACAAGAATTATATGAGCAGCAGCCTTTCCATGCCTGCCACAGGAGCAATCATACAATCGGTCAGCCAGACACGCGGAGCTATCGGTTACGTGGGACTTGCCTATGTATCGCCCCGCATCAAGACTCTTGCCATATCCTACGATGACAAACATTTTGCTACTCCCACTCTGGAGAATGCAATCAACAAGACCTACCCCATCGTGCGTCCGCTCTACTACTATTATAATAAGAAAAAATCGGACCAGGCAGCCCCTCTCTTGCAGTTCACATTGTCACCCGCAGGTCAAGAAATCATTAAAAAGAGTGGATATATTCCTGTAAATGAATAATAAATAATGAAGAACGAGGAATGAAGGACAAGAAATTCTTCATTCTTCATTATTCATTCTTCATTATTTTGCGCTATCTTTGTACCACTATATGAATAACAATAGCATTATGGCAGAAATAAAAAGCGAAGAAACAAGCGAAAAGAAGAGCCTGAACTTCATAGAACAAATAGTAGAGAACGATTTAAAAGAAGGTAAAAATGACGGAAAAGTACAGACACGTTTCCCGCCGGAACCCAACGGCTACCTTCATATCGGACATGCCAAGGCCATATGTCTGGACTTTGGTATTGCAGCCGCACATGGCGGCATCTGTAACTTGCGTTTTGATGACACCAACCCCACCAAAGAGGATGTGGAGTATGTAGAGGCTATCAAGGAAGATATTCAATGGCTGGGCTACCAGTGGGGCAACGAGTATTACGCTTCCGACTATTTCCAGCAGTTATGGGACTTCGCCATCCGCCTCATCAAAGAGGGCAAAGCATACATTGACGAACAGACATCCGAACAGATTGCCGCTCAAAAAGGCACCCCTACCCAACCCGGCGTAGAGAGTCCTTACCGCAACCGCCCCATTGAAGAGACCCTCGAACTGTTTCAGAAGATGAATACCGGCGAGATTGAGGAAGGGGCCATGGTGCTTCGTGCCAAGATTGACATGGCAAGCCCCAACATGCACTTCCGCGACCCGATTATCTATCGTGTGGTGAAACATCCTCACCACCGTACGGGCACTACCTGGAAGGCATATCCGATGTATGACTTCGCTCATGGACAAAGCGACTACTTTGAAGGGGTGACCCATTCTTTGTGCACACTGGAATTTGTACCCCACCGCCCTTTATACGATCTCTTTGTGGACTGGGTGAAAGAAGGAAAAGATTTGAATGACCACCGTCCTCACCAGTACGAATTCAACAAGCTTAACCTGAGCTATACACTCATGAGCAAGCGCAACCTGCTGACTTTGGTAAAAGAGGGTCTTGTCAATGGTTGGGATGACCCCCGTATGCCGACTATTTGCGGCTTCCGCCGTCGCGGTTACTCACCGGAGTCTATCCATAAATTCATTGATAAAATCGGCTACACCACTTATGATGCACTTAACGAATTCGCCTTGCTGGAAAGTGCCGTACGTGAAGATTTAAATGCCCGGGCCACTCGTATATCTGCTGTGCTGAATCCGGTGAAACTTATCATCACCAACTACCCGGAAGGACAGGTTGAGGAAATGGAAGCTATCAATAACCCGGAACGCCCGGAAGAAGGCAGCCACAACATCGAGTTCAGTCGTGAACTATGGATAGAGCGCGATGACTTCATGGAAGATGCACCGAAAAAATACTTCCGCATGACACCCGGACAAGAAGTCCGTTTGAAGAGTGCATATATTGTGAAGTGTACCGGCTGCAAGAAGAACGATGCCGGAGAAATCACAGAAGTATACTGCGAATACGACCCCGACAGCAAAAGTGGCATGCCCGGCGCCAACCGTAAAGTAAAAGGAACGATCCACTGGGTAAGCTGCGCACACTGTCTACAAGCCGAAGTACGCCTCTATGACCGCTTGTGGAAAGTTGAAAATCCGCGTGATGAACTGGCAGCCATTCGCGAAGCAAAGAATTGTGATGCGCTGACAGCCATGAAAGAAATGATAAATCCGGACTCCCTGAATGTATTGCCATGCTGCTACATTGAGAAATATGCTGCCGGAATGAAACCCCTCTCCTACCTGCAGTTCCAACGCATCGGCTACTTTAATGTAGACCGCGACTCCACAACGGAGAAAATGGTATTTAACCGTACCGTAGGTTTAAAAGACACTTGGGGTAAAATCAATAAATAATATAAGGAGTAAGAAGAGTTAATGAGTAAAAAGAACCTGCTGTCCGGAAGAGACAAGGAATTACAAGAACTTGCAGAACAATATGAAGCTGCAAAAGCCGAAAACAAACCGATCTATCTGGACGCAGACGACTTAGCCGACCTTGCCGACTGGTATGCCATGCGCGGAAAGAGTGAACAAGCTGCCGAAGTCGTAGAATATGGTTTGCGCTTACATCCCAACAGCACTCCTCTATTGGTGGAGCAAGCCTATCTCTTCATGGACGCCCAAAAAAGAGATAAAGCCAAACAGATTATAGACCAAATCCCCGAAAGTTATTCTTCGGAAGTGAAAGTCCTTAAAGCGAACATCCTTTTGGGTGAAGGAAAAGTGGACGAAGCCGAACAGCTTCTTGACAGCATAGAAGACAAAGATGAATTAGCCAATATCGTGGATATAGCCTATATGTATATCGACATGGGCTACCCGGATAAAGCTCTGTCATGGCTGAACAAAGGATTGAACAGTTACTCCGAGGAAGAAGCATTTCTTGCAGCCACAGCCGACTGCTTCCATGCGCAAGGATTGAATCAGAAAGCTGAGACATTCTATAACAAACTGATAGACAAGAATCCATATTCGGCTCCCTATTGGTTCGGATTGGCACGCTGCTATTTCGAGCAACAGCTATTTGACAAAGCCATTGAGGCATGTGATTATGCAATCGTGGCAGATGAAGAATTTGCCGAAGCCTATATAATGAAAGGACATGCTTTCTATCAGTTGGGAAATGAGGAAAGTGCATTGGAAAACTACACTTTAGCAGAGAAATACAAAGCCATCAATCCCGATTTCCTCAAGATGTTCATGGGACTGAATGAAATAGCCAAAGGACACTGGGAAGAAGGATACCAGTATATTGAGCAGATCATACAAAGCGGGGATATCGACTTTACGATGTTGCCGTCCTTATATGCACATGCAGGGCTTTGCCTTTACAAATTAGGGAAAAAACGTAAAGCCAATCAGTATTTCAAGAAATCCCATGAAATAGACCCGGAGGATGTAGACCCATACCTGATTGAGGGCCGCATGTATATGGAAGACGATAACTTTAACAAAGCGATAGAAAAATGGGCAACAGCTTTAGATTATGCACCCTATGCCGATACTTGGAATGAGATTGGCATATACTGCATGGAACTTGGCCAGTTGAGCTATGCTCGACTGGCGTTTGAACATGTCCAAGATTTAGACCCACACTTTGAAAATATCAATGAAAAACTGGCCTCTCTCTCTATGTTGCTTAAAGACAAAGAGAATTTCCTGAAATACAACCAGCTTTGCAAACATCCGTTCCAACAGGAAGACCTGGAGAAATTAAAGGAACTGCTGGAAAGCGAAGATAAAGAGGAATTGGTAAAAGCCATGAGGAATATTCTGAATGCGTTACAATAAGAATCCAAACCAAGCATTAATACAAATATGGAATCATCAGCAGAGCTCATTAAATGGGTATTAGAAAATTTGAATTATTGGGTAGTCACAATCTTTATGACTATTGAAAGCTCATTTATCCCGTTCCCCTCGGAAGTCATAGTGCCACCGGCTGCGTGGAAAGCGATGACTGACGACAGTATGAACATCTTTTTGGTTGTCATTTTCGCAACCATTGGTGCTGACCTCGGTGCGCTCATAAATTATTATCTTGCGCGTTGGCTGGGTCGCCCCATCGTCTATAAATTCGCCAATAGCCGTTTCGGACATATGTGCCTTATTGATGAAGCAAAAGTACATCATGCTGAGGATTACTTCAGAAAACATGGTGCTGCGTCCACTTTCTTCGGACGCCTTATTCCTGCGGTACGGCAACTCATCAGTATCCCGGCAGGGCTGGCAGGCATGAAGTTAGGACCATTCCTGCTTTATACAACTTTTGGCGCCGGAATATGGAACACAATACTGGCGTTGCTCGGTTATTTCATATACCGGTTCACCGATATCAAAACAACCAATGACGTCTATGTATTAGCCACGAAATATAGCCACGAAATCGGTTATGTCATTATAGCGGTAGCAGTATTGATTGTAGGCTTCCTTATCTATAAAGGCGCAAAACAGAAAAAATAATCAACGAAAAAAGCGGTGAATGAAAACAATCTTCATTCACCGCTTTTCTTATAATAAATAGTTAAGTCCAAAGAGCTCACTTCTTGACCGCCGCAATCGCTTTATCATAATCCGGTTCCTGCGTGATTTCCGGAACAAGTTCCGTATAGGCAATCTTTCCATCCTTACCCACAACAACCACCGCACGAGCCAGCAAGCCACTCAATGGCCCGTCTGCCATACGTACACCATAGTTTTCATCAAAATCCGAGAAACGGAAGTCAGACAACGGAACTACGTTTTCAATACCTTCTGTGGTGCAGAAACGGGCATGTGCAAAAGGCAGGTCTTTTGAAATAGCCAATACTACCGTATCCGGCAAACCGGCAGCCAGTTTATTGAACTTACGTACGGAAGTAGCGCATACTCCGGTATCCAAGCTCGGAAAAATATTAAGAATTACATTCTTGCCATTCAGTTCTTTCAATGAGAAAGAAGACAAATCGGTTTTTACCAATTCAAAATCAGGGGCAACTGCTCCCACTTTTATAAACTCACCGATCACTTTCACCGGTTGTCCTTTAAATTTTGTTGTAGCCATAGTTTTATCAAATTATATGGTATAGTAACAAACTAAGTGGAGAAAAAGTTCGATAGAAACTTTTCACTCTGCGGATTGTTATCTCCCCAACGAACTTATAATAATCATTTTTAAATTAAGAATCACATGAAGACAATTTTTGATGAACTAAAACAAGAAGTAAAAAACTGGTGGATTTCACTTATCCTTGGTATCTTGTATGTTGTGGTAGCATTAAGTTTAATGTTCTTTCCTCTTAACGGATATGCAGCATTAAGCATCTTATTCAGCATTTCCATGCTGGTCAGTGGTCTGTTGGAAATATCCTTTGCCGTCAGTAACCGCCGAAGGGTATCCAGTTGGGGCTGGTATCTGGCAGGAGGCATTATTGATATGATTTTAGGATTCTATCTGATAGCCTATCCACTATTGAGCATGGAAGTCATTCCATTTATCATCGCCTTCTGGCTGATGTTCAGGGGATTCTCATCGGCAGGCTATGCAATGGACTTGAAAAGATACGGAACAAAAGATTGGGGGTGGTACATCGCATTTGGCATTCTTGCCATTATATGCTCACTCATCATCCTGTGGCAACCGGCGGTGGGTGCTATCTATGCAGTTTACATGATTTCGTTTGCATTCCTCATCATAGGATTCTTCCGCATTATGCTGTCCTTTGAGCTGAAGAGCCTGCACAAACGAGGGCTTCAAAACTCGTAATCCACAGCAAATTACACAGATACATACAGAGATAGAATATCCCGCAGTCATCGGCTGTATTCTCAATCCACCTGCTATGTTCTGTGTAATCTGTGTTATAATCCATTCCGATCGGAAACAGCCGGCTTATCTTTTATGGTGCAAAAAGCGGAACATCGTTGTTCTGGACACCCCCATTTGTCGGGCGAGTTCAGAACACGATGTTCCTTTTCTACGTTTCTTCATCAGTTCTTTCTTATTTTCGGCAAGTATTCTCATCTTAGGCGTATACCCCTTTTTCCGCCCTAAACGTTTTCCTTCTTGCTTCCTGCGGGCCAGCGCTTCTTTAGTCCGCATCGAAATCAGGTTACGTTCAATCTCAGCCATTAATCCGAATGCGAACCCCAGCACTTTACTGTTAATATCATTCTGAAAGACATACCCTTCTTTAGTGCTATACAATATCACCTCCTTTTTTATGCACGAATTAAGGATAGTCATAATCTCAAGCAATGTACGACTAAGCCGGGAAATTTCCGTAACGATCAGAGAATTGCCGGGGCGCATCTTATCCAAAAGCCCTGATAACTTACGTTCCTTACTACTGATGCTCCCACTCACAGTCTCTGTGTACCACTTGTCGATACTCATTCCATTCTTCTCTGCGAAACGCGTAATTTCCTCTCGTTGGTTTTCCAAAAATTGTTTTTCTGTACTTACTCTTAAATAAGCTACTACTGCCATAAATTTTGTTGTTTTTTTATTGGTTTAACGTCACCAAAGAACGGCTATTCCAATAAAATTGCCAACGTATCAATACGTATCCTTTACAAAAGGATTGCAAAATGAACAATAAGGTTAAAAAAACTCCCGGCTGTATTCAGCAACCGGGAGTCCCTTTCAATTCTAAATAAATCAAATGTCCAATTTTCAACCAATCAACGCAGAATCCTCCAAAATGTCAAAAAGATTATCTTGAAATATTCTTTCAGAGAACGATTATTGATATATTTCATATTATACCTGATTTTATCAGGCATGATCAACGTCACGTAGGCTTCATCCGCATCATCCGCTTGCCCCAATATCGTATTCTCATCAACATATTCTATCGAAGCATAGTCTGTTATTCCCGGTCTCACAGACAGAACTTTACGCTGTTCTTCCGTATAAAGCTCAACATACTTCCTTACCTCAGGACGCGGTCCTACCAAACTCATATCCCCCTTCAGGACATTAAATAATTGAGGCAGTTCGTCTAATTTATATTTCCGTATAAAGTAACCGACACAGGTTATTCTCGGGTCTCGTCCTCCTACTGTAATTAGTCCCTGTTTATCAGCTCCTACACGCATCGAACGAAACTTGTAGAGATAAAAATCTCTACCGTAACGCCCTACACGCAATTGACAATAGAATCCTCCCCCTTTACTTTCCAGACAAATCAATACGTAAAGAATAAGAAAGATTGGAGATAGCAGCAGAATTCCCAAAAAGGAAAAAAGAATATCAAAGAAGCGAATCATAATTTTACAACCGTATCACTCAGCAATTTTATCACCCGCCACCTTATGATACGCCGCTTTCACTACATCAACAATAAAAGCCAGCTTTTCTTCATCCAGTTGCGGATATATGGGCAAAGAGATTTCTCCCTTAAAGTTGTCATAAGCCTGGGGATAGTTCTTTATATCATATCCCAAGGAATTAAAGAATGACAACATTGGCATCGGAATAAAATGTACATTTACAGCCACTTCACTTTTGGCTATCTCGTCAATCATCCGGTCGCGTTGTTCTTCTGTAAACCCTTTGATACGTAGAGCGTAAATGTGATAAGAGCTCTCTTTATCCCCGTCTATTGAAGGTGGTACAATTGCCCAGCCACAGTGTTCAAAGGCTCTCGTATAAGTATTGAATACTCTTTTTCTTTCTTGCAGCAGTTTCGGATATTCCCGTATCTGTGCAAGACCGATAGCGGCATTTACATCGGCCATATTGATTTTCATCCCCAAACCTACAATGTCATAGCGCCAACCGCCGGCTTTAGACTTGGAAAAAGCATCCTTAGTCTGGCAATTCAGACTCATCATACGAAGCTCTTTATACAACTCTGCATTGTCAAAAGGCATAGGCAGATTCAAACAAATCGCTCCTCCTTCGGCTGTTGTCACATTCTTTACGGCATGAAGAGAGAAAATTGCAATGTCCGTTTCACAACCGGTACGCTGGTTTTTGCTATAATATGCCCCCAATGAATGAGCAGCATCGTTCATCACAAGGATACGTCCCAGTTTTTCTTGCGCCGCACTCTCCGCTTTAAACATCTCGCGTATTTCAGGTGCATTTACCAACTGCATAATACTATCGTAATCACAAGGAAAACCTGCGATATCCACAGGAATAATAGCTTTGGTTTTTGAAGTAATCGCATTGCGAATGGCATCTACCGAGATATTGAAATCCGTACCGGAGTCCACCATCACAGGTTTAGCACCTGCATGCAACACTGCCAATGCTGTTGCACTATATGTATAAGCCGGTACAATAACCTCATCATCTGCCTTCACCCCCAACCAACGAAGCATCATAATAGCCCCCGAAGTCCAGGAATTTACGCAAAGCACTTCTTTGGCACCGGAGAAAGACTTTATTTCTTCTTCCAATGCTTTTACTTTAGGTCCGGAGGTTATCCAACCGGAGCGCAAAGAATCAACTACTTCATTGATGACAGTATCATCAATGTAAGGAGGAGAAAATGGTATTTTCATGAGTTAAAAAATATGTATTGATTAGGGCTATCCCGGGAAGGGATAGCCTATAAAAGGAAAATCAAGAGGAATGAATTATTCTTAAAGAAATATATGTATGTCGGTAGTTGCCATTCTCGTATCTTCCAAAGACAAGATTAGCACTGTTTTTTCATCAATTATCGTATAATATAAAATATTATGAGAAGTAACAACACATTCATGTACCTCTGTTAGTTCTAAATTTAAACGAAACGCCAACGGATTCTGTTCAATAATCCTCATACATCGCTCCAATTCATTTAAAAAATTCACGTTAGCTTTTGTTCCCCACTTCCCTAATATATAATCAGAAACCTGAGCTATACGCTCCTTTGCTCGTAAGGAAACAATTAGAGAATACATTAATGGTGCAATGAATTTACAAAATCCCACGCATCAAGATATTCTCCCCTTGAAAATTGTTCAAATCCGAGAGAAATATCTTCGCGCACATAAGTCGGAACAGAATGTTGTTCCAAAGAAATAGAAACGTATTCAGCTATCGGTTCTCCGGCAACTTGCTGAACTTCTTTCTGTTCTTTATAGGGTTTTATCTTGTCCATAAACTAATCGTTTATTACTATCTACAAAGATACTACTTTTATCCAAATAACAAGGTAGCGAGATATTTATTATTGTAAGCACTCAAATTAGGGCATACCCCTTTGCAAGGGCAGTTTTCAGTGCCCTAAACCGAGTTTTGTTAATTAATTCGTTTTAAATTTAACATTGGCCGGTAGCTAAAGTGATTTTGCCAGAAGCCATATTAACATAATCCCTGCACCCGTTAAAGATATTTTTGAAAAAAGTTCCGATGAAGTTCCAGATAGAACTGCCATGAAGCTTTACCGTTCCTATTACACTGTGATAAGTTGCAACCATCTCAGCGCCGGCATCACTGTCATAATGAAATGAATTATTACGCTGGGTAGTCAGCTTTCGAAAAGACATCTTCATCACTTGGCTCCCGGTGAAGTCGCTCGCGAATGATAGACAACACACGACTGTGCTTACAACGCATATCGGTAAAGTCACGAACATAATAAAAATGATTGAGGCCGGTAACACTCAGCATAAACCCTCCAGTTTCTCTACCATCCGAACTAAATCTCGGTAGCTTAAATTCTTTTGGGATAAATGCAAGCCATTGTTTATGCGAATGTCAATCCAAATACGGACAGGATTGTCATTATCGCTTTTTGATACTGTCTGGGGCTGATCAATAGGCTTGTTTTTTCCTCATGGTCAATCACAGGAACGCCATCAATCCGGACTTCAACTACTTTTTTGCGAGTATCCTTGAACCATTTCTGAAAGATGTTATAAGTAACATTGTGCTTAACACAAAACAATTGGAGAGATTCTCCATGAGGAAAAGACTCCGTCTGGTACTGAAAGTAAAGCCTTTCAAGATCTTCACTGCTATACATAATTCTATAAATTGGGTTGGCAGCGAAGATAGAACTTTCAATTAATAGCCAATTTTTGACCGCTTACATAAAAAGTAAGATGAAATGAATTACTTTTATTTTGTCACAAATACATATCACTAAAATTCAACAAGTTATAATAAAAGGAATTGCGGAAAAGCAAAAAGTAAATAACTAAAAAGAATCCGGTTCTTTCGTGATACAGTCTACATTTGTTTATCATCACCTATGTGACAAGAAACTCAATGTGTATCACATAGAGTTGGAAAGTATCTTTTTACATAAAACATTTTCTTGTAAGCGTTACCTATCACATTCGCCAATGTCCAAAATACAGCAATTACCGGATGCATCTCTTCTGCTACACGAAACAATGGATAATGAGCCCAAATACGCTTACCCAATGTAGGTGGCGTAATACTTCCTTTACGCCTACGGTAATAACCCAAATTTTCTTTCAGCAAATAACAAGGGAATTTCCTTATTACTTTCAGCCACATAGCTGTATCATTGTTCTTCCGTACATCATTGATCTGAATGACTCCAACTCTATCTGCATCGTACATCACAGTCAGGCATCCAGGCCAACAACAAGCAAACATATCAAACAGACTCACTTTTTTAAGTCCGCTCACATATACACCTATTTCTTTTCCCTCTTCGGTTATTTCTGCATATTCATGATAGGTGAATGCAAAATCGTTATCTACCATAAATTTCAGCTGCCTTTCCAACTTCTCAGGTAGCCATATGTCATCACTATCTAAAAAGGCAATCCAACGTCCTTTAGCTCTTTTCAGTGCATTATTACGAGTAATAGCCGCACCGCTATTTCGTATATTACACTCATATTTGATACGACTATCTTCGTCTACTAGTGGAGCTATCACCTTATCTGTTCCATCTGTAGAACAATCGTCCTGAACGAGTAGTTCCCAGTTTGTGTATGTTTGTGCATGGACACTTTTGATTGTTTGGTTAATAAATGAAGCACAATTCCACGTAGGAGTAATGATCGAAACTAAGCCGTAGTCTTGCATACACAAATTGTTACAAAAAAATTATCAACATTCAAAATAAATAAAACCTTGTTCGTTCCTGTCTATATATAATTATTCACCAACAGTAGCATATACAAATCCCTCTCCCTCAAGTTCCCCACGATGATAAATATTACGACCGTCCACAATGATATTTCCAATCATTACTTTCTTTATCACATTCCATGAAGGTAAACGAAATTGACGCCACTCGGTCATCAAAAGCATAGCATAAGCACCATCTACACAGTCATAAATATTATCAGTATAAGTAACAACATCACCTATACGACGTTTGCACTCCATCATGGCAATAGGATCAAAAACACGCACCTTTGCACCAGCCTTCAACAATTTGTCTATCACGATCAATGCTGGTGCCTCGCGCATATCATCTGTATCGGGTTTAAAAGCTAAACCAAGTACAGCAACAATCTTATCTTGCAAAGTTTCACCCTTGGGCATAATCTTTTGCAATTTCTTAAATACAATTTCTTTCTGATTTTTATTCACTTCCTCAACAGCTTCAATCACCCGCATACGATAACCATGTTCCATGCCTGTATGTACTAAGGCTTTTACATCTTTAGGGAAACAAGATCCCCCATAGCCACAACCAGCATACAGGAATTTAGCCCCAATACGCGTATCAGTTCCTATTCCACGACGCACATTATGCACATTTGCCCCTACCAATTCACACAAATTTGCAATATCATTCATAAATGAAATACGAGTAGCCAACATGGCATTAGCTGCATATTTCGTCATCTCAGCACTAGGAATATCCATAAAAATTACACGAAAGTTCTGAAGTAAAAAAGGTTGATAAAGTTTTGTCATTACTTCTTCAGCACGTTGACTTTCGGTCCCTACAACTACACGATCAGGACTCATAAAATCTTTAATTGCAGCTCCCTCTTTCAAAAACTCAGGATTAGAAGCCACATCAAATTCCACATTCACTCCACGCTTGTCCAATTCTTCCTGAATAACTGCTTTTACTTTTTTTGCAGTACCTACCGGAACTGTTGATTTTGTCACTAAAATAGTATACTTATTAATATTTTGACCAAATTGTCGAGCTACAGCCAATACATATTTTAAATCAGCTGATCCATCTTCATCAGGCGGCGTACCGACAGCACTGAATACCACCTCTACTTCATCAAGTACAGAAGTGAGATCAGTAATGAAACTTAAACGTCCATACCCTACATTACGTTTCACTAATTCTTCCAGCCCAGGTTCATAAATAGGCATTTCTCCCGCTTGAAGTTTTTCTATTTTCTTTTGATCCACATCAACACAAGTCACTTTGGCACCCATTTCAGCAAAACAGGTTCCAGACACCAAGCCCACATAGCCGGTACCGACAATTGCTATATTCATATCTTATATATTGATAATATGTATAAAATTACAGAATTCTGTATATCAATTATTGTCTTCTCTTATCAGCAACTACTTATCTCAAATTTTTCATAAAACTCATCTATTCCTTATTGTTCCCACATAATCCTACTTTCTTATTCTATTCGCACTATCAATAAAATCCGTTTCTTAACTTATCAAAAATTATCATTTTTCACAAGTGTAAAAGTATACAATGCACGCTTTCCTGTTCTAGGTGAATCAAAAGAAATATATCTCTTAGAAGGAGATACCCTAGGATGTAAATCACAGGCAATATGACATTGTACATCCTTTGTCTGAAATTCTTTTGGAGAATATATGCTCGCTACTAACTCTGCAGATGATGTCTCGGTGTCGACAATATATAATTTCGCCATTCTCTTTCTATCAGGATAAGTATCAGTAACAAATTTGGTATTTGTTATAAACGATTGATGGCCATCAGAATTCAACACATCACTCGCAACTATCTTATAACTATCTAAGTTGTCTAAATCATATAATACATGGCAGCTTTTTCCATTAATCACACAAGAAGCAATGATTTGATTCTTATCATTCCAAACATAGTGAGATCCCGATTCTTGGGTAGATAGAACCTTTAATGATTTTGATTGTAAATCATAAATCAAAATCCATGTTTTATGCATATCTAATCCTTCCTTTCCTATTGGCGCTACTCTGTATAGAAATGAGACATAACGACCATCTTTAGAAAATTCACTATGAGTTACAAAATGAGTGTAACCAATACGATAAGCATAGCCTACACTATAAGCGAGTTCTTCCAATGAAATACATAATTCTCTTTTCTTCGTCAATAGATTAATAATAAATAATCCGGAACCTTTAGGTGCTTCCTCTACATAGTCCTCATCAGCTATAGCATATCCATATCCCGGCATACATCTATTTAATCTTGAATATGAAAAAGTAGTACCTATCAATCGTGCCTCAGAAGAATAAATTGCATCTATAGGAAAATAAATTATGTCAAAATTTCGAGTATTGACATCCATAATTTTTGAGACTAATGTACCTTCAATAGCAGTATTATAAATTATTTTATCATTATTAATCCACTGAAGTCTGCAGCCTTTATGATAATTCCATGCAAAAGATTTATCTAATATATGAAACTCACCAAACTTTCCTCCTAAAAAATCAAAATAACCAATCTCAACAGGTTCATTATCTTTTGGTATTCTACCATCGAAAGGTGTTTTATGAGCTAAAATTTTTGACTCATCAGGAGAAAATGCTGACACATCATGAAATCCAAAAAAGTATCCTTCCTTGTACTGAAAATCTCCTTTAAAAATTTCTTTCTCTTTTGGCAATAAATCAAAGAATCCTTGATAAATGGTTCTTATAGTTTTTTTCATCCACGGATGGTTTTTTACCATACCATATACAATTGTTTCAATTTTATTCATAGAATGTATGAAGTAAATAATTGATAGCCTCCAAATTACATTTATAATAGAATTTCCTTTTCATTTTACCAGTCGAAGTATGTTCATTATCATAAATAACCAAATCAGGAATATAACGAACTTTCAAGTTTTTTCTTTGACAGATCTCTGCTAAAAATATTTCTTCTCCAAACAAGAAAACAGGATATTCTATCTTCGAACTATTCTTAAAAAATTCTTTAGTAAGAATAATGAACGAACCATGCCCCGCATATATATTCTGCTCGAAACATTCTTTGTATCCACTTTTGCGTCTATACATTGTATTAGTATATAGCCAATCTAATATCGGATATTTATATAAAAGTCTGATCATTTGAAGTTTCTTCTTGGAATATCGTCGTAGTATTTTAGGATTCTTATCGCGCTTCTCTGCTTTTGTCCATATCCTATTGGCTAACCAACCAACTTTTTCCTCTTGAAAATTCAAATTTGAGAACTTAACAAAGAAATCTTCAGGCATTGATAAATCCACATTTGATATAATAACATAATCATATTGTTCAATATTCTCTTCACTATTAATGATTGCCCCAGCACCTCTCAAATACCCCAAATTATTAAAATGATGCATTTCTACATCTATAAACTTATATTCATCAAAAGTCTGTACTTCTAGTTGGACTGAATTATCTACAATACTCACACGAACTTCAACTTTATCCGTATTAGCAGTAGCGACATTTACATCTCTCAGATAACTATGTAGATCTGCATATGAATTATACGTAACAGGAATCAATAAAACTTTCATGACGATTCAATTATACTACTCCTAAAATAATTCTCACTTTAAACCAAAAATTGTCTATTGATGACCTCATTATAAAACCTAATTTCTTCGCATTATTAAGCAGCCTAATTCTACTTTTAAAAGTTCTTAGATTTGCTATCATACTTATTATTTCCTTATCTTCCGGCTTTAGGATACCATTATACACTTCTAAAACTTTTTTCGCATCATTCTCGCGAAAATGCTGTGTATTTAAAGACTTAAAAGATTTCCATTTACTTTTAAGTCTCATTTCTAATGAATATTTAGAACCTATAGCATTCCCCCTATGTTGTCTATATAATATATATGATTCATTGTCATAATAGATTTTTCCAAAAAACACACACATATCGGCCAACCATATATCGTGCAATCTAAAAGAATCTGGCTTATATTGATTGAAGAAATCTAATACGGACCTATTGAATACCATTGTACAACCAGTACAAACATTTTCGACTAATAATCCAGCCTTACTAAGGCTAACATTATTTCCATTCATCAATTTGATAAACCGTAGATTAGAGTCAACAATAGAAAGATTAGAGCAGTAAAGATACGGCTGTTGTTTAGCTATTTCTTCCTTTTCTAAACAGTCTATAGCTCTTTTCAATTTATTCTCTAACCACACATCATCTTGATCAGAAAAAGAAAAATAATCAAATTGATCCCTTAGTCTATAAGCTTCCTCAAGTAAGAAGTAATAACTCTTCGCACAACCGATATTGTTTCCTTTAATAAGAGTTATATTTTTGTGTGTCTGCACAAATTCCAGTACAATTTCAAATGTATTATCTTCTGACCCATCATCACGACATAACACAGATAGTTCTACATTTTTTTGAGATAAAATACTTTCTAATTGAGCATAGACATATTTCTCCCCATTGTAAGTGGACAATAAAACTAGTACCTTATTTTTCATATTTAGATACATTTTTTGCTGAAACGCCCACAACTATACTATAGTCTTTAACATCTTTTGTAACCACAGAATTTGCCCCTATAATTGCTCCTTTCCCTATTGTTACTCCTGATAGTATAGTAACTTTATCTCCTATCCACACATCATCACCTATTATTATTGCTCCTTTTGAATAAAGCTGACGCGTATTAGGTGGAATGTTTAACTCTGTTGATCGTCCATGGCTATGATCAATAATCGTTACAAATCGTCCTATTAATACATCATTGCCGATAATAATTTTATTAATCGAGGAGATATTAAAATAGTCACCTATCGTCACATTATTACCTATATCAATACAAGGAGTATATCCACCCATATGTCTATATGATTTCCATGCTGTTAAAACCCCAAAAGAACCACACACAAAATTATTACCAATAGTTATGCAGTCTGCATTACTAATTGATATCTTTCCCTGAATGTATGGCATACTACCGACATTAGAGTGCCTTAGAACTCTGCCTGTATACATCAACTGCATAATTTTTTTTATACCATTTTGTACTTTACAAGAAAAAAAAATAGAGAAGAGGTACCCTAAGGAATAAAGCACATTAGCAATAATATTTTTCATACTTTATTTTTATTTTCTTAATCTTATAATCATGAATTTTATCAATAAAATAGTAGCTAAAGAAAAATATCTTTATAATTTTATCTCTATTTCTTCGATTATTTAATTGTAAAAAAATTTTGAACTACATATTGAGAACCTAAGCATACCATAATTCAAGTAAAATCCTCTATCCTTCAAAATTTTTAAAAAAAGATCAAACTCTGTATAGCCAGAATTTAAGAGTCGTATAACTACATACTGAATTCTCTTATAAATTGCACAATTATATTTCGAGGGAAGATTATAATTATATAATTTTTCAATAAAGTGAATATGAGATTCTACCTGCTCGGCACTTGCAATTTTCTTTGATATAGAGTGTTGATTCCCTAGTAGTCTTACATAGTAATCAGGAGTTGCTCCCTCTGCATATTTAAATTTCATCCCCGAACAAATACATTGGATATTAAAATCTGCGTCTTGGAATCCTTTTAATGCATCGTCCCAAATAATAGATTTACTTCTTAAACTGCGCAAGCGGTAAATATTTGTTACAACAAGAAAAGGCGTTGTGCCACAGATAAAATAAAATAAATCATCCTGTGATAGATCAAACCCACTTTTCAAGCTAAGGTCAGACAAATCATTACTAAAAGCGGAAAACGGAAATACTGCAAAATCAATATCAAGATTGTCTTGCATAAATTTAATTCTCTGCTGTAATGCGTCTTGGTAAAGAATATCGTCTGAATCGTAGAAAATAATATATTCACCTTTTGCTTTACTTAGTCCTATATTTCTACAGGTTTGGGCACCCTTTGGAGCGTATTTAGGCCGCTGGAATAAAGAAATTCTATCATCCACGACTGCAAATTCTTTAAGTATAGAAATAGTAGCTTCATCAGACCCATCATCTATTAACAAAAGCTCCCAATCTTTATATGATTGATTTATTATTGAATCAATCATACTCCTGACATATTCTGGTTGATTAAATACTGGTATTACAATAGAAATCATGATATATATTAAAAACAAGGAATACCAAAAACAGTCGGATTAAGGTCTGTTTGGTTTATCCAAAAATCTGAAATGGTATAAAAAAATAAAAACACGAACCAAGAACTCATCATGATTACACTAAACCAATAAATAAAGTTCTTTTTACTTTTTAATGTTGATAATAAATATGGATATACAAAGATAGAGGTATACACCAAAAATAGCCCCATACGATTTATTAGCATATTCATTGCAAAAATATAGTTAATAGAAACGCCAACTGCGAATAAAACATAAAATATTTTACTATTCGGAAATCTTTTTGCCACTTTATTAGTAAATAATAAAGGATAAATATTAAATATAAGTGTACCAATTGCCCCTAACCCAATAGAAAAAGAACTGTTATCAAAACGAGAATCTGTAAAATATTTAATATATGATGATTCTACTCCCATTAACGATTCAAATGATATAAGATTCCCAATGCCTATGAATCCACATACAAAACCTACAATAACAATACATATCAAGATTGAAGGTGTAAAAAAAAATAAAAATTTAGGCTTAAACAAAAAGACTAGTGGCAGGAAAGCAATTGTGCTTGTATGAAAAAGTATCCCTATCAAGATCCATATAATAAAATGTCCTATACTATATGTACCATCACTCTTATATGACAACAAAGCATGATATAGACATATGATAGCTAAAGTTTGTCTAATACCATTGATAGCAAATGTATAAGGGCCACAGAAAAAAAAAATAAAAATCGCATATGGCAATAATTCTACACAATTTCTATATAAGCTATAGAAAAGGCCCCCTGTTAATATAGATGTAATAACAAAATACGACTGTGGGCTCCAATCAAAAGCATGGCATATATATAAAATTCCGTAATTAGCATATTCTAATTGAAATCGAGTTCCTAAACCATAATCTTTATTTGAGAATGCATAATAATCTTTCCAATAACTAGCAAAATCGCGTCCTACATTAAATCTAGTACCTATAAAAAAAACAAAAGTAATGAGAGCAAGTATAATCAATACTTCAGACATTTTAGGATTTAATCTTCTCCCATTATTAGCTAGAGAAGTCAATATTATCATAAATAACACGACAAAAGAAAAGATAAAAATGAATGACCACATTGCTAAAATCCTTTTGTTATTCTATTAAAGCTCATATAAAGAGAAACGGACTATTATGGAAGTAATACATTACAAACGCCTGCTTTTCCAAAAATTAATTAGCAGACCTTTTATACTAAAAAAACTATTAACATTAAAAAGCCATGATAAAAAGGTAAAAATAAGAACACCTGATATTACTTGAACAATTATTATATACAGATCATAGATTTGCAATAGAGATATAGGGTAAATTATAATTGCCATAACTACAGAAAGAGCATAAGCAGGAGATAAGTCACGAAACTGCTCTATATATGAATAATTGATTAACTTAGTGCTAGGATATGCATTAATCAACAAAACTATGAAGTCTGTTAGAATCGTGCTAAGTGCAATCCATATAACACCATATTTCATTGCTATTAATAAAATAGGAATACCAACTATTTTTTTTAGAATCTCCACCTTTAATGTAATATCACTCCTACCCACAGCCTTTATCATTTGCATATTTGCTACATGCAAAGGTTTCAAACAAAAAGACAAACAAAATATTTGTAAATAGGGAACGCATGACAACCATTTATCTGTTAAAACGACAGATACGAGAGGTTTTGCAACTATAGCTAAAACAATCAGCAAAAATGTTAATATATACGAACTATCTTTCACAAACCGTCTAATTATTTGTTTAACTGAGGATTTATCATCTTGAACAGAAGAAACAATTGGAAAAAGGACTGTTTCTAGAGAAGTTAACGTATCTACACTAACCAAAGTTGGAAATATTTTTCCTCTGTTATAATAAGCTAAATCTCGAGGAGAATACATTTTTCCTATAATCATATCTCTAATATTTTGGGAAACAGCATCTATAAAAGATGATATTAAAATCTTCCACCCATAATTAAATAAAGGACGAATACGAGCCACTGAAATGATTAGTTTAGGCTTCCACTTCATTATTATAAATAATACACATACATCAACAAATGACTTAGCTAAATATTGACAAACCAGTGCCCAAACTCCTGCCCCTTTGAAAGCCATTATTATTCCGATTACTGCTGAAACAATAGTCCCTGATAACGTTGCATAAAAGAATAACCTAAACTGTAATCGTTTTGCAACTATTGATTGCTGAACAGACTTAATAGAAGATAAAATTAAGCTAAGACCTAAAACTCTAATAACTGGAAGTAAAATTTCATTTTCATAAAATTGTGCTACTATTGGTGCACATAAAAATAATATAAAATAAAGAAAAATTGATATAATAATATTACTTGTAAAAACAGATGAACAATCTAATTCGTCTATTGTCTTTTTTTGTATTAAAGCTGTAGCCAGTCCACTAGTTACAAACACATCAAATAAAGTAATGAAAATTGTAACTAATGCTATGAGACCAAATTCTTCTGGAAGAAGAATTCTTGCTAATACAATCTGAACAATAAAACTTACAATCTGAGAGCCAGCTCGTTCTACAAAATTCCATAATGTATTTGTTAGCGTTTTCCTCTTTAAATCAGAGACATTTGTTTCTTGTTGCATATATCTATTATCTTATACAGCTAGAAATAATATCATTATATATATTTTCCGCAGCTGGCTTTTCATTGACTAATCCAAAATTCTTATCTACAAATTGTGACCGTTCTTCCTTTCGAAAATCTTTTTCATTTATAACTACATTCTTTATGAATTCTTCTATATCGCTATTTTGATACGCCTTATAATGCATGTCAACACAACTAATTCCGAAATCACTATAATCTTCTTTCACAGCCTTCTCTTTGTATGCTATAAACATAGTCGGCTTTTTTGTGAAAAGATATTCTACAACAAAAGAGCCCGAATCATGAACCATAGCATCTGATGTCTTAAATAAATCTATATAATCGCCATCTGCAATTATTGTATTCTCCTGTATTTTCCAAAAATTGTAGTAACTATCCGTCTTTTCCTTCCCCCAAATATCAATTAAAGTAACATATAATTGAGGATGCGGTTTAAATGCAAATAGTACCTTATCTCTATATCTATTTACAAGCTCCAATAAATAATCTGCATAAAAAAGAAATCCACCTTGGTTGCTACCTGGTCTGTTAGGAGATACTATTGAATAATGAGGTGCAATAATAATTTTTTTTCGTTTATCTTCTTTCCAAGGAGAAGTTTCGATCAAAGTGTTGCTCAACTTATCAAAAGTTTGGTAACCAACAATTCTAACGTTTTTGTCACCTATATAAGAATATTTTTTTATATTCAAACGATTAGCCTCGCTACAATAATATTGCCTCCATGATATAGCGTGGTATTCGCCAGTTGCAGGCCTTATAACTTTTTCGATCCAATATGCATATGGAGTATGGCAAGGCAAATAATTAATCTTCTTTCTACAGATTCTATATGATTCTTCCAAGTTGCCTTCATAAGGTTCACACAAAAAGACTATATCTGGAGAAAAAGTATCAAGTTTTCTATAACACCTAGTTTTTTCATCATAACTATCATAATAATTATAACTACGAGATAAGCAATATTCTCTAACCTTTCTTTGTTCCTCCGATCGGGTGCTATCATATCTTTCTAACGCATATGGTGTTCCAATAATAATAGGAACAAACCTAGAAGATTTAGCTAATAACTTATACAATTCTTCGTCTTTCCATTTAGATATTACAGTAACAAGAAAACATACACGAAGTGGGCCATTACGACTTTTTAAACGAATCTGCTTTTCTATTGAACTATAATGAGGACGACTAATTATTACTCTTAAACGATAATAGGTATAACGTTTAATAATCTTTAAAAAACTAAACAAAGAGTTATAAAACATACTTTAATTATTATTCCTTTCCAGATAAAACATTCCCCACTTATAAATCTAAATTTTAATGTTGACTATACTCAACTTATAGCATACAAAACTCATTAAACTTTCTTATGTTTGATATTCAATGCAAAGTTCTAATAGGAAATGGACACTTACCTTAAAGTTCTTATTATGAAAACACTAACTTTAAAGTAACACATTTCGACACCTACAGATATAGGTCTTATTCTCGATTATAAACTTCTTAATATTTCAACTAATTTCGTATTATCTTCTCGACTACGTATAGCTATACGAACAAAATTTTTTCCATTCATATTTTTTTTTAATCCACAATTACTAACAATTACATCGTTCTCAATTAGTTTTTGGGTTAGCTCTGCTGATGTATACTTAGATATTACCTCACAGAGGAAATAATTAGCTTGAGAAGGAATCACTCTCAAAAATGAAATATCTTGCAACTCTTTGTAAAATATTTCGCGTTCTGCAATAAATTTTTTGCAAGCTTTGAAATAATCTTTCTCATATTTTCCATAAATCTGCATATAGAATTCTCCAAAAGAATTAATATTCCAAATAGAAACCTCTTTCTTAATATTAGCAATGAAATTAACATTAGAAGTTGCAAGAACTCCTAATCTTAATCCAGGAACACCATAAGACTTACTAATAGATTTCATCACCATCATAGTCGGATATTTCTGAAGAATATCATTACGAAGTAAACTATTTTTCTCATATCCATATGTAAAATCAACAAACGATTCATCAATGATAAACTGAATATTTTTTTTCTGGCACCAGTCTGCTAAACGTAGCACATCCGACTTCGGAATAAAATTACCAGAAGGATTATCAGGATTAATAAGAAGTAGTACTGAAATTTTCTTATCACTATAAAAGTCTATCAAATCATCTGTGCCATAGGAAAAATTATTATTTTGAGGTATATATGCAACTATTTGTTCTGTACAAAGACGATTAGGGTATTCGTCAAAGGTAGGATAAATTACGCCGACTTTCACTTTAGCATATTTTTCCATCACGACTTTTATCAATTCCGCAGCCCCATTGCCAACAACTATATAATCTTGCTTAACACCAAAATTTTTTCCAGCAAGAAGTGAATTAACATACATTCCCGAAGGATATTCTGTCAAAAGTGTATCAAAATTAGCTCTAAGCTCATCTAACATTTTTTTAGGAGGGAAAAAAGGATTTACAAGATAACAATAATCCAATAGCTTAGGGAATCTCCAAAATCCCCCATAGTACTTATGATACTCTTCATACTTTACCTTCTCTTCAGAAAAAAGAGTTGAGGCAATATCTAAATCCTGAACATCATCAATTTCGTACCACTTCTCATTTTCGATAGGAAGAGCTTTCAGACTTGTGGTATGAAGCATTGTAAGTACACGAAGAACTTGTTCATAGTACTCATTGTTTCCCATAACTTTACTATAAGCATCTAAAAATGGTACATATTCTTTTTTTGAGAAATCTCTACTAAACTTGTAAATATTAACAGTTTTATAATAGACATTAATATCCTCATATCTAAAAGCTTCCTTTGGAACAAAATTCACAATATTTCTATCCTCATCTATTCTTACCATAGTACCATCCATCCAGGTTTCATATTTAGCCACTAGAGCTAAATTGGGATCAGGATGTTCAACTAGCAATTTAAGAACCCTATCTTCATAAATTAAATCAGACTCTAGCAATATAGTATCATCCTCACAAAGTTCTTGTTTTGCAAGAGCAAGTGAATATATATTATTAGTCTTATCGTAGATTGGATTATTAACATATTCTATTTTCAAGATATCATCATATCTATGGCCAATATAGTCAATAAGTTTCCGTCCTTCATAACCTATAACTATTACTAATCTCTTTATATTAAACTTAGATAACTGTGCAATAGTTCTGTCAATAAGCCTAACTCCATTGACCTCAACCATGCATTTTGTATTATTTTGGGTGAGTTCACCTAATCTACGCCCCATTCCCGCCGCTAAAATTATTGCTTGCATAATCAATTTATATAATATACTACAACCAAAACACTATAATATTACAATCTGCCATCAATCTGTTCTCTATCAAGGATTCCCTTTACGTCATAAACAACACCCACCTGTTGATCTTTCAAAAACTTACGAAGATTTCTCTTTTTAAATTCATTATGGGCAACACAAAGAATCACAGTATCAAACTGTCCTTCTAATTCATCAATTGTTTTGTCTGATATTTCTATGCCATACTCGTGTTTAACATGTTCTGCATCTGCCCAAGGATCGAAAATGATAATGTTATTCGTGTATTCTTCAAAAGTATGATAAATATCAACAATCTTAGTATTACGAATATCAGGACAGTTCTCTTTAAATGTAATACCAAGAAGAAGTATATTAGCATTCTTTATCAACACACCTTTCTTATTCATAAGTTTAATTGTTTGATTCGCAACATAATCTCCCATCCCATCGTTAAGCCGACGGGCAGAAATCATAATACGAGGAAGAACACCATAAACTTGAGCTTTTTGAATAAGATAGTAAGGATCGACCGATATACAATGCCCTCCTACAAGGCCAGGAGTAAGCTTAATGAAATTCCATTTTGATGATGCTGCTTCAATTATATCATGAGTATCAATTCCCATTGCATTAAAAATTTTAGCTAGTTCATTCATAAATGCAATATTCACATCACGTTGAGAATTCTCGATAATCTTAGAAGCCTCTGCAACTCTAATTGATGGAGCTTTATGTGTTCCATTCACAAGAACTGAGTTGTAAATAGCATCCACAATATCTGCTATTCCTGGAGTGGATCCTGAAGTTACCTTCTTTATTTTTTCCACTGTATGTTCTTTATCCCCTGGATTGATACGCTCCGGGGAATATCCAGCATAGAAATCGACATTAAACTTCAAACCAGAGACCTTTTCAATTACAGGTAAACATTCTTCTTCTGTCATACCAGGATATACTGTAGACTCATAGACTACAATATCCCCCTTTGAAATAACTTTACCAACAGTATCGCTTGCCCCCCATAAAGGTCTAAGGTCTGGGCGATTATTCTCATCTATCGGAGTAGGAACCGCTACAACATAAAAATTGCAATCACGAATATCATCAATATTTGTCGTACATTTAAATCCATTATTACTAATAGCATCATGAAGAAGATTATCAGCTACTTCCAGGGTTGCATCATGGCCACTATTAAGTTCGTCAACACGAACTTTGCTCATATCAAACCCTATTGTTTCATACTTTGTTGAAAAGAGGCGAGCCAATGGCAAGCCAACGTAACCAAGACCAATTACGCAGATTTTTATTTTATTCATGTTTTTAATGATTTGTCAAAGTGAAGAAAGTTCTTGTTATCACTATATCAAAATGTGATTTAATATGTTTATTTCAAAACTCAAAACGACTACTTGATAATCTATCTCATCATTGTTGCTATTACTAAAATTCCTACTTTGGGAAAATAATAAATCAATAAAACAAAATATCCTCATTACTTAATTCATCAACAATAAACACTTTCTGTGCGATTCTACACCTTTAGCAGTAATAGCCCATTAGATTATACTTTTGATTATTAATTAGATTTTTTGTAGTATTCCGATATAAGAATCACACAATCAACCTTATAAAGCATTTTTCACTAAAAATCCACAATATATTTAATAGAGGGGGAAAACCACCTGTACTATTATTCATTTTCAATATTAGGAAACATTTTTAACAGCCTATTCAAAGCGTAGAATAAATAATTTTCCAGTTTAGACACAAAAATTTGATCAGTCATTTCACTACGTTAATCTATTTTGTATAATTTATGCTTGCAAATAGATCTTGAAAATCTGTCACTATTATCTCCACAAAACAGAATAATAAAAAACAAATGAAAATTTCACTGTGAATGTTTGCATATACTAATTTCTTTCAGCAGAAGCTGAGTTTGCTATATATTTAATTTTACAGAATGCAACAATAGTTGAGACATTTAATCTCCTTGAGAGTGTTATAAACATATAGAGTCATAATCAAGTTAACTTTAACACAACATTAAAGTTAACTTCTCACCATCAATGAAGTTAACATCATAACTGCAAGAAACTAACTTCTTGCAAATAGAATATATATCACTTATTTTTCGCCTTAACATTGTTAAAGCATAGGAAAGTATTTCTTTGACAAAAACTTGAACGAATAAATGCCTTACCCGCGTCTCACATAGCTCACTGGCACACTAACCAATGCGCACCCCAATTCCTGCAATCTCACAGCGATATAATATTTACTTTCGTATTTCACCATTTCGCCGCGGATACCCTGCATGCTTCCTTTTGCCACAGTTACCATAGTTCCCGGAGCAATCGGTTCATTAACCATTAATATAGAAGTGTCGGAAAGATCGACCATGAAGCGAAAGTCCGCCATTTGTTGGTCGGGAATGATGAGAGGGGCATTAGTGCCGCGTTTACTAAAGAAATGATGAACATTGGGAGCATGTTCTACAATGGTAAGTTCAGGACGGGAAAGACAGACAAAAAGCATACCGCTAATTACCGGTTTAGTCACTTTAATACGCTTTCCGGCATGTTCCCGATAGACATCCTGCACAGGTAAATAAATTTCTATACCTTGCTCACGAAGCCACGACTCTACTCTGAATTCAGTATTGTGGCGAACATAAACAGCATACCAATGCCTATGAACCGTAGTAGTTAACAAATGCTAATAATAAATTATTAATAGTTTAGTAATAAGCGTTTTATGATTTCACTGAATTTGAGCTATTTTTATGGCTCCGCCGAACGTAGCTTTCACTACGTCTCTTTTTAAGAATGGTATTTACGTCCACGATTAGTTCGTTTTGTGAGCGCAAAGATAAACACTCCGCATGGAACTACAAAATATTTGATAGATAAAAAGTTTTGAATTAACATAATCTTCTTCCACGTACATCGAACATTATTCCCCTTTTTCGTTTATCTTTGTACACCCTTTCCAACGTACAAAGGAGAGGAAATCTTCAGCAAGTCTCAGAAAGACAGGAAGAAAAAAGATATTTTATTAATTAAAACACTAACTAAAAATTAGAAAATTATGGCAATGCATACATGGTTTGAGTGCAAAATCCGTTACGAAAAAACAATGGAAAACGGAATGAACAAGAAAGTAACCGAACCTTATTTGGTAGACGCACTCAGCTTTACAGAAGCAGAAGCACGCATCATCGAGGAAATGACTCCGTTCATCTCAGGAGAGTTTACCGTATCAGACATCAAACGGGCAAATTATAGTGAATTGTTCCCTTGTGAAGAAGACGCGGCCGACCGTTGGTTTAAATGCAAATTGGTCTTCATCACATTGGATGAGAAAAGCGGTGCAGAGAAGAAAACATCTACCCAAGTACTGGTACAGGCCGCTGACTTACGCGATGCTGTGAAGAAGTTGGATGAAGGTATGAAAGGCACAATGGCCGATTATCAGATTGCATCCGTAGCGGAAACTGCCATTATGGATGTATATCCGTACAGTGCAGAACCGAATGACAAACCTGAAGTATAGAAAAGGGAGAAGCAAATAATAGAAATTGAAAATTTTATTGTGTATACATTATTATATTATATACGATGAGTATTGCAGAAAACATTAAAAAAGTGCTGGACGAGTTGCCTCAAGGAGTGCAACTGGTAGCTGTTTCCAAGTTTCATCCCAACGAAGCGATAGAAGAAGCTTACAGCGCAGGGCAACGTGTGTTCGGAGAAAGCAAAGTACAGGAGATGACTGCCAAATACGAAAGCTTGCCGAAAGACATCGAATGGCATTTCATCGGACATCTGCAAACTAACAAAATCAAATATATCATACCCTATGTAGCACTGATTCATGGCGTAGATTCCTATAAATTACTCACCGAAATCAATAAACAGGCAGCCAAGGCAGAGCGTACCGTAAACTGCCTGCTGCAACTGCACATCGCACAGGAAGAGACGAAATTCGGTTTCAGCTTCGATGAATGTCGGGAAATGCTTGCTGCCAATGAGTGGAAACAGTTTAAGAACATCCGGATATGCGGCTTGATGGGCATGGCAACAAACACAGATAATACCGAACAAATCAAAGCCGAGTTTTGTTCATTAAGTAGCTTCTTTCAAGAAGTAAAAGCCACATGGTTCGCTGATGCGGAATGGTTCCGGGAGTTGTCTATGGGAATGTCACACGATTATCACGAAGCAATCGCCGCGGGCAGTACTTTAGTTCGTGTAGGAAGTAAAATATTTGGAGAAAGAATATATTAATAACTAATAACTATTATCATGGCAACATTAGAAACTACTTTTGCAGGGTTGAAACTTAGAAATCCGATTATTATCAGCAGTTCCGGACTTACTGACAGTGCAGCCAAGAATCAGAAGCTTTATGAAGCCGGTGCAGGCGCTATCGTACTCAAGTCTCTTTTTGAGGAACAAATCATGATGGAAGCCGACTGGCTGGGAGATCCTAATATGTACCCGGAAGGAAGCGATTATCTGGTGGGATATATACGCGAGCACAAATTAGGTGAATATTTGAATTTAATCAAAGAGAGCAAGAAAGTTTGTGACATTCCTATCATTGCCAGTATCAACTGCTATCAGGATGCTGATTGGATTGAATTTGCCAAAAAGATAGAAGAAGCCGGCGCAGACGCTTTGGAGGTCAATATCCTTGCTTTGCAAACCGATGTACAATACACATACGGTGCTTTCGAGCAACGCCACATCGACATCCTGAGCCACATCAAAAAAACAGTAAACATCCCTGTTATCATGAAATTGGGAGACAACCTTACCAATCCGATAGCTCTTATCGACCAGCTTTATGCCAACGGGGCAGCGGCAGTGGTAATGTTCAACCGTTTCTACCAACCGGACATTGATATTGAGAAAATGGCCCAAAGCGCCGGAAACGTATTCAGTACAGATGCAGACTTGTCCAAGTCTTTACGCTGGATAGGCATTGCCTCCGCAGCAGTCAACAAGCTGGACTATGCAGCATCGGGCGGCATACATGCTCCCGAAGGAATAGTGAAAGCTATCCTGGCAGGTGCTTCGGCAGTAGAACTATGCAGCGCACTCTATCTGAATTCCTATGCTGTCATTAGTGAATACACCCGCTTCCTGAACACATGGATGGACCGCAAAGGAATGGAAAATATCAATCAGTTCAAAGGCATGCTGAATGTCAGCGACCTGAATGGTGTAAATACATTTGAACGTACACAATTCCTGAAATACTTTTCATCACACAAATAAAAAGAAGTTGATACCATAAAAAAACGGATGATGCATCTTCAATGAACGCATCATCCGTTTTTTAATTCATAACCTCGTTAATTCAAAAATCCTTTTTTATCTTCATTTCTTCTTATCCAACACTTCAAAACAAGAATTCTTGCTGACAAATTCGGGAACGATATCCTTCATGGCAGCTACGATTTTCATCTGATCATAAGTATAGCTGACATCAATCAACTTCTGGATACGCTCATTCACTTCATCATAGTCGTACTCGCGCACAGTAGCAATCATAATTTTTTCATGATAAGTGGGCTTAGTAAGTTCTTTGACATTCAGCAACTCCTCGTACAACTTCTCACCATGACGCAAACCCGTAAATTCTATCTTGACATCCGTACGCCCGGAAAGGCTGATCATTCGCTTGGCCAAGTCCACAATACGCACCGGCTTACCCATATCGAAAATATAGATCTCTCCCCCATTTCCCATGCTTCCGGCTTCAAGCACCAAACGACAGGCTTCGGGGATAGTCATAAAATAGCGTATAATTTCAGGATGCGTCACAGTCACAGGGCCTCCACGCTGTATCTGATCGCGGAAACGAGGAATCACCGAACCATTCGAACCCAGCACATTACCAAAACGCGTAGTGATGAACTGAGTGACATGTCCGCCCTCTGCCAGCAATTTCTTTGCCAGTGACTGCACATATATCTCACAAATACGCTTGGAGCATCCCATCACATTAGTAGGATTCACAGCCTTATCCGTAGAAATCATCACAAACTTCTCCGCACCATACTTCACAGCCAAGTCGGCAACCGTTCTCGTACCGTAAACATTTACCTGAATAGACTCGGACACATTGTCCTCCATCATCGGCACATGCTTGTAGGCTGCCGCATGGAAAATGTACTGAGGCTTGTAACGTCTGAAGATTTCCTCCATACGCGTCACATTGGAGATATCGGCAATGATAGTCTCGGCATCAATATCTCTCCAACGGTCTTGCAACTCCAGACGGATATCATGCAAAGGAGTTTCAGCCTGGTCCACAAGAATCAGCTTATAAGGATTGAAAGAAGCCACCTGACGCATAATCTCACTACCGATAGACCCGGCAGCACCTGTAATCATCACTCGCTTGCCTTCCAAATGAGAAGCAACTTTGTGAATATCAATTTCGATAGGATTACGTTGCAGCAAATCCTCTATTTGAATTTCTTTCAGCTGGGTACGATCCAGAAATTGATTGTTCCACTCGCTCAATGGAGGAGCCGTCATCAGCTTTATGTTATGTGCCAACAGGCGGTCTGCCATATCAGAATGTTTGAGCGCTTCCATTTTTGCAGGAGAAATGATAATGGTATGCACATCCCGGTCATCCAGATTCTCAATCAACGTGTCATCATTAGGGAAAACCTTAACCCCCATCATCACCTTGTTGATCAGTTCCGGTTCATCGGCTATGAAACCGCGCAGGCGGTAATGATTACGAAGACTGACGCGCAATGCCTTTGCAATATTTACTCCGGCCTCTTTGGCTCCATAAATAAACACATTGGCACTGCGAGAACCATCGAAATTCAACGCTTCGAAGAAGATCTTCACAACAATGCGGGAACATGCCATCATGGCAAAACTGATGATATAGGACATGAACAGCACCGTTATGGGAGCCACATTTATGTTTGTAAAGCTTTTCACCACTATACTCGCTATCAGCAGCAATGCATACGACACAGTCAGTGCCACGAAGATGCGCATGATATCTACAAACGATGAAAAGCGAAGGACATTAGAGTATGTACGGAATGCCCTGAAAAATATCAGGTTTACGGCTACTGTACATACAATCGTTACGTCTATGGACGACGACTCCGAAAAAAGACTCCGAAAATCATATCGCAGTGCATAAGCCAGCAAACTGGATACAACAATAATAAGGACATCTATCAATAGAACAGTCCATATCGGTAATACCTTTGCTGAAAGGTACCGATGAAAAAAGTTTCGCTTCATCACGTTTGACAGTTTTTGTTTTAGGCACCGCAAAGATACACTATTTTTTATCAAAGCGAAGAAGAATTTGATAAAATATTACATCAGGTTACTTGCTAACTCACTCAACTGGCTACGCTCCCCTTTCACCAAATTGACATGAGCAAACAAATTCTGATCCCTCATGCGATCTATCATGTAGACAAGCCCGTTGGACTGGCTATCCAGATAAGGTTGGTCAATTTGCTGAATATCACCCGTAAACACCATCTTGGTTCCCTCTCCGGCACGCGTTATAATGGTTTTGATTTCGTGAGGAGTAAGGTTTTGCGCCTCGTCAATGATACAATAAGTCTCGCTCAGGCTACGTCCGCGAATAAATGCCAAAGCCTCAATAACAAGCTGGTCACTTTTCTGCATATCTTCCAGACGTTTCACCTCGCTCGAATTGGAAGCGAACTGATGCTTGATTACGTTCAAATTATCAAACAAAGGTTGCATGTAAGGAGCCACCTTTTCATTGGCATCACCCGGCAGAAAACCGAGATCCTTATTGGACAATGCAACGATAGGACGTGCCAACAAAATTTGTTTATAATCCGTCAGTTTACCTAAGGCTGCAGCCAAAGCCAACAGGGTCTTACCCGTCCCCGCCTTGCCGGTAAGAGCTACCAACTTGATATTCGGATCATTCAGCACTTCAAAAGCAAAACTCTGTTCGGCATTGCGCGGTTCAATACCATAATTCTTCGTCTTGTTTACGCGACAAACGGAATGGGTAAAAGGATTGTAACGGGCAAGTACGCTGCTACGGTCGCTCTTCAATACAAAACATTCATTAGGATGAATAATATCTTTAAAATCGAACTCGCTAATATCCAATCCTTCTTTAGAGGAATAGATACGATCGATCAAAGTGGGGTCGACACCTTCGAACACCTCGTTCGATTTTTCAAATATATCTACATTTATTACCTTATCATTGATATAATCCTCACACAGCAACCCGATAGAACGTGCTTTCATGCGAAGATTGACGTCTTTGGTGACAAGAATGGATTTCATTTTCGGTTTCTTCTCCGTCAGCCAGTCAACGACGGACAGTATCTGATGATCGGGAATCCGTTCCGGTTCCGGGAAAGAGTTGTGCACACGCGATGAATCTATCGAACCGGCAACCACAAACAAACGTCCTAAACCTTCACCCAACGGAGCACCTTTAGTAAAGAGGTTGTCGTCGGTGATCATGTCAAGTTCCCGAACAAACTCACGAGCATTGAAATTTATCTGTTCGTTACCTTTCTTGAATTTATCAAGTTCCTCAAGTACTACAATGGGAAGATAAATGTCATTCTCTTGAAAGTTCTTCAAACAATTATAGTCGTGAAGGATAACATTGGTATCAATCACAAAATTTTTTTTAGCTCCCATACTCTTCAGATTTAAATGGTTTATAACTTCACCGACAATATTAAAATAAAACAAGCATGCACACTTAAGCAAAATTGCCTTATCTTTGCCGTTTCTAAAGATAACACTTTAATGAAGAGAAAGGATTACTTTCCCGTTAATTTTTATGAAAGATGAACTATCAGAACACTTTAACTTACTTATATAACAGTGTGCCCATGTTCCAACACGTAGGCGGCGCGGCATACAAAGAGGGATTAGAAAACACGCAGGTACTGGACAAGCACTTCGGACATCCCCACCGTTCATTCCGCACAATTCATGTGGCGGGCACTAACGGCAAAGGCTCTTGTTCGCATACGCTGGCCGCCATACTGCAAGAAGCCGGATATCGTGTGGGGCTTTATACTTCTCCTCATTTGGTAGATTTCCGCGAGCGCATCCGCATAAACGGACAGCCTATACCGGAAAAATATGTAGTGGATTTTGTAGAAAAAGAACGGGATTTCTTTGAACCGCTGCATCCTTCGTTCTTCGAACTGACTACCGCCATGGCATTTCGTTATTTTGCCGATGAAAAAGTGGATGTAGCCGTCATAGAAGTGGGATTGGGCGGCCGTTTGGACTGTACAAACATCATTCATCCGGATTTGTGCATCATTACTAATATCAGTTTCGACCACATCCAGTTTTTGGGAGATACACTGGCGAAAATAGCAGGAGAAAAGGCCGGCATCATCAAAGCCGGTATTCCTGTTGTCATCGGAGAAACCACGCCCGAAACCAAACCGGTTTTCCTGCAAAAAGCGGCAGAAGAGAAAGCTCCGATCATTTTCGCAGAAGATACGATGAAAAATGATTATCCTAAGATGAAAACAGAGTTGCAAGGACTCTACCAGATAAAGAACACGCGCACTATCCTCGCCGCCTTGCCGCTGTTGAAAGAAGCCGGTTACCGGATAGACGAGCAAAGCATACGCAGCGGTTTTGCCCATGTCTGCGAACTGACAGGACTAATGGGACGATGGCAGAAACTGCAGGATGCCCCCACCCTTATATGCGACACCGGGCACAACGTAGGCGGCATCACATACATTGTAGAGCAACTGAAACAACAGACTTATCGCCAACTTCATATTATAATTGGTATGGTGAACGACAAGGACATCAGCGGTGTGCTCTCCTTGCTTCCCAAAGATGCCACCTATTATTTCACCAAAGCCAGCGTGAAACGCGCCCTCCCAGCAGAAGAGCTATGCAAACTCGCCGCACAAAACGGACTGCAAGGAAGTTGCTATCCGGATGTTCCTGCCGCTGTGACTGCCGCACAAGAAAAAAGCCACCCGGAAGATTTCATCTTCGTAGGTGGCAGCAGCTTTATTGTAGCGGACTTATTAGCGAACCGCAATACACTCAATCTCCACTAAGGCATCTTTCGGTAGTGCCTTTACGGCAACTGCCGAACGTGCCGGAAAGGCTCCGTCAAAATAAGTGGCATACACCTTGTTCATATCGGCAAACAAGGACATATCCGCTAAAAAGACGGTAGTCTTCACGATATTCGCCATGCTCAATCCTGCTTCTTCCAGGATGTGCTTTACATTCTCCAACGATTGGCGGGCCTGTGCCTCTGCTCCCTCCGCCATTACTCCGGTAGCTGCATCAATAGGTAGCTGACCTGAGACAAAAACCATTCCATTCGCTTCAATCGCTTGGCTGTAAGGGCCTATTGCGCCCGGAGCCTTTTGGCTACAAATCACTTTCTTCATAATCTTCTACTCTTTTTTTATCTATTCATTATCAAGTATATCACATTCTTTTATAACATTCTCAAAAAAAAAATCAGTAAAGTCATGCAGTATTTCCAAGAACGGTGCATTTATTAGATGAATACACAAAAGAAATTTACACATATAACCTGTTAATACCTAGACTTAACTTTTATTTTAGTATGGGGAAGTTTCCCAAACAAAGGCTCTGCTTGCGAAAGCAGGGCCTTTATATTATTATCTATATGCTATTTACAGTGTTTCTCAATCAGCTCATCCACATTCGGATCACCCAAATCCTTTGCCTTGGCAAAGCTCTGGCACGCTTCCTGTTTCTTCTTCATCTGTAACTGTGCAATTCCCATAAGACGATAGGCCTCGGCATATTTAGGATCGATTGCCAAAGCATCCTGCAATATTTTCAAGGCTTCTTCATTGCGTCCAACACGAATATTGACAACAGCAAGTTCAGCACGATAAGTCAAATCTTTCGGGTTCAACTCAATGGCTTTCTCCAAATCATTCAGTGCACGCTGGAATTGCTTGGCTTTCAAAGCAGCCTGTTCACGATAATAATAGAACACATCATTTACCTTACCGTTCACCGTTTTATAATATGCATCATAGTCGAGCATCGCGGCACGCGCCTGATTTGCATTCATACGTGCCTGAGCACGTTCCAACAGATAAGGAGCAGCTTCTTCCGTATACGGCTCATTGAAATGTGTCATACAACTATCCATGAGTGCCAAAACTTCCTCGGCAGGTGCTTTCATCAGCTCTTTAGTCTTGGCTGCGCTAAAGAAAGTCGCTGCCGATGCCAAATCAGATTGGTTGACCTTTTCGTAACAGGCCAGCGCTGCCGGATAATCTTGCTTTGCAAACAAAATGTCACCCTCTACCTGCACATACACCGGGAGTTCTTGAAGAGCAATCGCTTTTCTGATTTCATCTGCTGCCCTGTCGTAAGACCAGTCCTTATAAGGCTTCTCCGGATTGCTCAGCATGTAGTTATATATCAATTTGGCACGATTATAATACACATCGTCTTTCTTCTGGGCCACACTCAGCGCCTTATCCATATCGGCCTCTACTTTTTCCATCGAAGCATCGTCTTTGGACCGGTACAGCTGATTAGTGGCACGCCTCATATAGCCGTCTGCGCTATTGGGATATTCGGCAATAAAATCATCCAACAGCTGGGCATACTCATCCTGACTAACTTGCGAGGAAACCATGAAAAGGAACACCAACGCTTCTTCTTCCGTATCAGGTAATGCTTTTTTGATGCCGATATTCTTTAAGGTCATATCTCCGAAAGAGAATGCCGATACGCTTTGAGCCATTGCAAAGTTGGCATCAACCGCATAACAAATCGTAGCGGTATCAGCGCCGGATGATTTCTGTGCAAGAGCAAAAACTTCTCCTTCTTCGGTCATAACAGGACAGCTCACCATCTTATCTTTCAGACTCAAGTTGAGCGTATAGTAATAATATTTCTCAGAAAACTTATCCGCAGCCTTCACCTGACCGGCTGTATAGGAACGGTCTTTCTGGGTTGAATAAGGCAAGATATATACATTAGCACCCACTGCCGGAGATACGGCTGCCAAATTTAGTGCAGGCACTTTCTTGGCTGATATGTCTACGCGAAACTTAATGACATCGTACATATCATTTGCACCCAGAATAGAGACTACCGGCATCTGTACGCCCGCCGAATTCACCACTACCGCCCGCTGTGCTCCCTTAAACAAGGAATAATCGGACAAGGCAATGCCATCTTCCGTTACGAAGAATCCGTTACCGGTATTCAAAATCTTGTCATTCTCTCCATAAGTAACCACCGAGAATACGGCACGTTTAGCTTTCTCCACCCATTTGGGGGCTTGTGCTACACTCCACTGCGCTAAAAGGCACAGAGTGAAAAGCAGGAAAATCTTCTTTTTCATATTTAGTTGGTTCTTTGTTTCACAGCTTCATAAATCAAGATTCCGGCCGCAACAGATACATTCAGGGACTCAATCGTTCCCAGCATCGGAATCTTTACCCATTCATCGCATAGCGCAAGATTATCATAGGAAACTCCTTTGTCTTCGGCTCCCATAATGATGCACATAGGACCTGTATAATCGGCTTTCGTATAGTCATAATCACCTTTCTCCGTAGCCGCCACAATGTGGAATCCACTATTCTTAAGGTACTGCAAGGTATCTTTCAGATTCTGTTCCCGGCATACGGGTAAGGTGTGCAATGCGCCAGCCGAGGTTTTCACTGCGTCAGCATTTACCGTCACACTGTTCTTGGCAGGAATAATAACGGCATCGACTGCCGCACACTCACAAGTACGGGCTATCGCTCCAAAATTACGTACATCCGTTATGCCATCCAGCATAACAAACAAAGGATTCTTGCCTTCTTCAAAAAGAAACGGCACTAAATCTTCCGTTTTCTGGTAGGTTACGGCAGAAACAAATGCTATCACACCTTGATGATTTTTACGCGTAAAGCGGTTGATACGCTCTACCGGCACACGCTGCACAGGAATCAAAGTTCCTTTTAAAGCAGCAAAGAGCTCTTTGGACAAATCACTTTGAATATCCTTTTTGACCAATATTTTGTCGATGTCCTTACCTGCTTGAATAGCTTCTATAACGGCACGAACGCCGAAAATCATTTCACTTTTATCTATCATTGTATCTTATTGTTTTTTGTTCTACTTTAGCCTGCTAAAGTCCTATACTACGGTCATAAACTTCTACTTTACACCCGCAGAGTACTACATTCTTCAGGCGATGCCTAACAGTGCCTTTGCATTGTTCAGCGCGGCATCAGTCAAGGTGGCACCACTCAGCATATGAGCAATTTCCTCTATCCGTTCTTCGTCAGCCAAACGACGAATATGACTGTTGGTTTCCGTCTCATTATCCTGCTTGTACACCTTATAATGAGCACGTCCGCGAGCTGCAATCTGCGGCAAGTGAGTGATGCTGATAACCTGACGGTCGCTATCCCCCATTTCCTGCATAATGTCCGCCATACGATCGGCTATCTCGCCGGAGACTCCGGTATCTATTTCATCGAATACAATAGTGGGCAATTTCACAGCTCCTGCTATCATTGCTTTGACGGACAGCATGACGCGGGCTATCTCCCCCCCCGAAGCCACCGAAGATATACTCTGCAAAGCTCCGTTCTTATTGGCAGAGAAAAGGAAGTTCACCGTATCCGCACCATGTACCCCCGGCTCCTTACGTGCTCCTATTTCCACCCGGAAGCGAACATTAGGCATACCCAAAGGTATCAGACGGGCGGCCATTTGTTTTTCAACCTCACGAGCAGCAGCAGTACGCAATTTAGTAAGTACGGCAGCCTGTTTCTTCACCTTACTATATAATGCTTCGCTACGAACCTTCAGTTCTTCAATCTGCTCGTCCGATGAAGTGATATTGGCAAGCTTAGCCGCATAATCATCTGCCAAAGCCAAAAGCTCATCTACCGTAGTGACGCGATGTTTTTGCTGAAGTGTATAAATCAGATTCAAGCGGTCATTCACCTCTTCCAAACGGACAGGATTAAATTCTATTTCTTCCTCCTTTCCAGAAACCTCCTGAGAGATATCTTTCAACTCAATATAGCTGCTTTCCAGTCGCTCGGCAAGCTCTCCGGCAGAAGGATATACTTTCTGTAACCCCAACATCGTGTTCAGACATTCTTTCAGAGCAGAAAGCAAACCGCCTTCATCGGAGTTCATCACCTGTCCGGCACGAAACAACCCGGCTTTTATTTCTTCTGCATGACTCAGTGTATCCGCCTCCTGTTCCAGTTCTTCCTGTTCTCCGGCAGCCAACTGTGCATCTTCCAACTGCTCCAGTTGAAAACGGATATAATCTTCATCAGCCTTATTTTGTTCGGCAAGGACGATAAGATCTTCCAAATCCTGCTGCACCTGTTTCCATTCCCGGTGCAAAGACTGATAGTTGTTCAGTTCTTCTTCATCATGCGCCAGTATGTCCAACACATTCAGCTGAAACCCTTCTTTGTTCAACAATAAATTTTGATGTTGCGAGTGCACGTCAATCAACTGTTCGCCCAATTCTTTCATCTGCACCAGCGAAGCGGGCGTATCATTAATAAATGCACGACTTTTACCCGAAGCGTAAACTTCACGACGAAGGATACATTCATCCTCATATTCCAGTTCATTTTCTTCAAAGAAAGGCCGCATGCCATAACCGGCAATTTCAAAACGGGCTTCAATCACACATTTTGCAGCCCCTTGCCTGATAGACTTCACATCGGCACGCTGTCCCAACAGCAGACCGATAGCTCCCAGAATAATGGACTTTCCGGCCCCCGTTTCACCAGTAATCACCGAGAAACCGCTACCAAAATCTATATCGAGTTTCTCGATAAGCGCATAATTCTGTATGTATAGAGAACGCAACATTTTATTAAATTAAGAATTAAGAGTTCATCACTTCCACCAAATGGTCGATGATATCCGCAGCCACTTCCGCTTTGGACTTTAACGGATAATCCTTTTTACCACTCCGGTCTATGATACTGATTTTATTGGTATCGCAGCGAAATCCGGCACCTTTGTCATTCAACGAGTTGAGCACAATAAAGTCCAGATTCTTACGCTTCAGCTTATCTTCGGCATTATATTGTTCATTGTTGGTTTCGAGGGCAAACCCTACCAATATCTTACCGGGATACCTCTCTTTCATCTCTCCCAAGCAGGCAGCAATATCCTGCGTAGGTTTCAGGTTCAAAGACATGTCTCCGGTCTTTTCCCGCTTTATCTTTTTATCGGCAACCTGTTCCGGCGTGTAATCGGCAACAGCAGCAGCCATAATGGCAACATCAACATTGTAAAACAAGGATGTGGCCGCATCGAACATCTGTCCAGCAGACTCCACACAAAGATGCTGATGCATGGGATAATGAGTGTGTAGTTGCACAGGGCCGGAAACCAAAATAACTTCCGCTCCTCTCGCCGCACATTCATCGGCAAGCGCAAAGCCCATTTTGCCCGATGAGTAATTACCGATGAAACGCACCGGATCAATTTTCTCATATGTCGGTCCGGTAGTTATCATAATCCTTTTCCCTACCAGTTCACCCTCTTTCGCTGCAAAGAATTCCTCCAAATGACGGATTATTACTTCCGGTTCCTCCATTCTCCCTTTGCCAACCAAATGACTCGCCAACTCACCTGTTCCCGGCTCTATAATATGATTGCCATATGAACGGAGCGTCTCCAAATTCTTTTGGGTGGACGGATGAGCATACATATCCAAATCCATTGCCGGGGCAACAAAGACGGAAGCTTTAGCAGACAGATAGGTAGTTATCAGCATATTGTCGGCAATACCATTTGCCATTTTGCCGATGGTGGAAGCCGTAGCCGGAGCTATCAGCATGGCATCCGCCCACAAGCCCAAATCCACATGACTATTCCACGTACCGTCACGCTGTGCAAAAAACTCGCTAATGACAGGCTTGCTCGTCAATGCCGACAAGGTAATAAGAGTTATAAATTCTTTTCCCGCAGGAGTTATAACGACTTGCACTTCTGCTCCTCGTTTTATAAGTCCACGAATGATGTAGCAGGCTTTATAGGCAGCAATGCTTCCTGTAATACCCAGCACTATTTTCTTTCCTTTCAGTGGATTTGCCATGAAATCTAATTACTAAGTTTTTAATTATAAGTGCAACATTTCTTGCCAGCGTACCCGTTACTTCTGAGTAAATTCACGCAAACGGATTTTAGTCAGCATAGCTTTGGTATTCAGTGTAAAATCACTGTTCAGTATCCAACTGTAATACCCCGGATCACGTCTCAACACATCAGCCACCGACATACCCTTATATTTGCCAAAGTTAAATACTTCCACCCCTTTATCATCGTAAACCATACGTCCTGCAAAGTCTACATTCTTGTTGAAACTGGAATAATCCGACAAGAAAGCCACATCATTTTGCAATTCAGGATAACGATCCAATTGTGACATCAGCACCTCATAGGTTGCACGTGTATCGGCCTCTGCCGTATGGGCATCTTCCAGATTCTTACCGCAATAGAATTTATAAGCAGCAGACAAGGTGCGTTGCTCCATTTTATGGAAGATAACCTGCACATCCACAAACTTACGGCGGCTCATGTCAATGTCCACATCTGCACGCAAGAATTCCTCCGCCAATACCGGAATATCGAAACGGTTGGAATTGAAACCCGCAAGGTCACAGCCTTCAATATCATTGGCAATACTGCGTGCCACTTCCTTAAAGGTCGGACAATCCGCCACATCTTCATCATAAATGCCATGAACGGCAGAAGCTTCTGCCGGAATATGCATTTCGGGATTGATGCGCATGGTCTTGGATTCCTCATTCCCGTTGGGATATACCTTGAGATAACAGATTTCGACTATTCGGTCGGAGTTGATATTTGTTCCCGTAGTCTCCAAATCAAAAAAGACAATCGGATTTTTCAGATTTAACTTCATTGCTCTATTTTTATTGTTGATACGAAGACGAGTTGACCATTAACTGAAAGAGAGTTCATGCAATGTCCTCTCCCTGCCTTGTTAACCGGTCAACCCGTCTTCGTATCAACAGTATTTATTATTAATCATTCAGCATCATAGGCATCAACAACATCAGCAGATCTTCGTTTTCTTCCTGTTCTACCGGGACAATGACACCGGCGCGTGACGGGTCAGCCAGTTCGATAACTACTTCATCCGCAGATATATTATTCAGAATATCAATCAGGAAAGTAGACTTAAAACCAATACTCATCGGATTACCGGCGTACTGGCATGTCTGTGTTTCCTCTGCTGAAGTGGAGAAATCAATGTCCTGTGCAGAAATCACAATCTGGTTCTCCTGCATACGAAGTTTGATGAGGCTACTTGCCTGTGAGGAAAAAATAGACACACGACGCAGTGCACCAATCAACTGCTGACGGTCTACCGTCACTTTATAGGGATTGTTCTGCGGAATTACCGAATTATAGTTCGGATAGCGTCCTTCAATCAAACGACACACCATACGGTAGTTCTCCAATGTCACAACGGCGTTACGTTCATCAAATTCGATAGTTACCATGCCCTGCTCTTTCGGCAACAAGTTCTTCATCAAGTTGGCAGGTTTCTTGGGCAGAATGAAAGCTGCACGTTCGTTGCCCTTAGCCGCCAGCGTCTTACAACGCACCAGCTTATGGCCGTCAGAAGCTACCATTGTGATATCTTCAGTCGTAATATCGAAATAAATACCGTTCATAACAGGACGCAGTTCATCATCAGCAGTAGCAAACACCGCGCGGTTGATGCCGCCCAGTAGCACCTGTGCATCCATTTCCACACGAACAGCGTTGTCGCCCAACATAGCCGACTGCGGGAATTCATCCGCATTCTGTCCCATCAGGCTATATTTACCGTTCTGATACTGTACCGTAATCTCCAAAGAGTCTGTGTTGATGTCAAACGTCAACGGCTGTTCGGGAATCTCCTTTAAAGCATCCAACAAAGTCTTGGCAGTCACAGCAAAACGTCCGTCAGTATCACTTTCGTTCACTTCGACCGTAGTAACCATGGTTGTTTCGCTATCAGAAACAGTTACAGACAGTGTTCCGTCTTGTAGTTCAAAGAGGAAACAATCCAAAATAGGCAGCGCATTCTTCGAATTAATCACGCGGCTGATAGCCTGCAAATGGCTGGAGAGCGCAGTACTCGAAACGATAAATTTCATATATTCTGTGTATTTAAGTTTTAATTTCAGCTAACTTGTTAACTAACGGACAAAGTTAAAAAAAGAATTCCCTACGACAAAGAAATAGTAAGAAAAAACAGCCGTTTATTCGTTTCATATCCCTAAAAAATTGTAACTTCGCCGCATCATTTAAAAAGAGAACAATGGAATTTACAGGAAAAATCATCGCTATACTCCAGCCCAGAGGCGGAGTTTCCAAAGCATCAGGTAATGAGTGGAAAGCACAGGAATACGTCATCGAAGATCATGGACAATATCCGCGTAAAATGTGTTTCGACGTATTCGGGGCAGATAAAATAGAGCAATTCAACATCCAAATGGGTGAAGAATTGACAGTTTCTTTTGATATAGATGCACGCCAATGGCAAGACCGTTGGTTCAATAGTATTCGTGCATGGAAAGTAGAACGTGTCAGCGCCGCTGCTCCTGCAACGGGTGCACCGGTTCCACCGCCCGCACCTTCTACAGCCCCGGAATTCCTGTCCGGAGATGCGAAAGATGACTTGCCTTTCTAAGGTGGAAGCAGGGAATTAAGAAATAAAAAAGAACCATGCATATGCCATTAGATATATGCATGGTTCTTTTTTATTAGATAAAATTACTATTCTTATTGCTTAACTTTTCATTTTCAATTATCAACTTCTTCCATTTTATCCCCTTTATACAGCAAGACCAAATTCGGATATACCATTCCCTCAGCACAGGTAAACTGTATGCCGATCATAAAGTGACGGAAGAATTCGGACTGACGAAAGAAAAAGTTCGGTATCAGCCGCACATAATTTTCCGGCTGATGCATCATCTCTTCCATATCCACCATCATGGCGAAATTATAATACGGAGAAAGGCTGCCTGCACCTTCTTCATACGCCGAAGTACCATCCAGTACATCCTCATTCTCCATTGCATCTATATAAGCCGAAAGACTTTGTGCATCAGGTGCCAGCAACAATGCCCCCTTATAAAAACAGGCATACGTGTGAAGTGCAGATTCCGTAATACCGGTCAATTGCGTCAACACAGTGTTTCGCGGCAACATATATTGGCGATATTTCCGCGCACGTGGATATTGCTTATAATTAGGAGAGGTTTGCGGAACCGGCGGAGCATCCTTTTCTCTCGGAGTGGCATAGAGCATGTTTTGCAAATAACGCTCTGCCTGCACTTCATCCTTTACAGCAATGCTCATTATGGCACAAGGATGTCTGTCAGCAGAATCTTTGGACTGAAACAGACAGGATATAACATTCTCTCCCGCATATTCTTTCATAAAATCCATCCATTCTTCATCCCGCTTCTTGATATAGTCCGAATAAGTAGCTTTAGCATACTCCTGTCGAGAAGTAAAATCGAATATGGATTCCAAGTCCGAAATGGCCCACTGGTTGTAGAAGAAAGTTGAAGACGGGAGACGTTCTCCTCCAAATCCCATTATCGGCTTTTGTTTACGCAAAGCATTGATAAAAGTCCGGGTAGTATCCACTCCATGACTGATACCGGAACAATAAATAGCCTCCTCACTGAATTTCATATCAAACTCCGCCCAGCTCCCCAAGCGCGTCTGAGAACGAATACCATCCGTATCCTTGCCCATATCCACTTCTTTCATACGTACATATACCGTTGCCGCTACATTATTACGTTTGCCGGCATACATGGTGCGGAAAGAAAGCATATCCATGAGTGATTGTTTGGAACGGCGTGCATCAATCACCTGCTCAATCAAACGCTTCTGAAAACTGACTGCCAGGAAATCCGATGTGAAATAAGCTGCAAGAAAACGTCCGTCCGTCATGGGATAGATACGTATTTCCTCACCATTATAGTCAAAATACTTGGAAGGGAAAGTACTGGAGCAGTACTTGCGCACAAAAGTTTCCACCAATTCATAATCCCCCGTTCCTAAACTACAATACAGCACTTGGTTCAGCGGAGTGTCCGGCTCGTGAAAACTAATAAGCATCTTATTCATCTGCTTGCTCAACCCATGTGGCGTATCGCCAACCAGCGCATTGAGATACTTCTTCAAATAGACAAAAAGATCCGAAACATAGAGGAAATGGTCGTCTTTGCTACAATACAGTCCGTTGATATCTTCCATCAAATCGGCCATACGATCCGTCTCAAGTATAGCGGTAGCATCCTGCGGCACTAATGTGAAAAGATTAAAGTCCTGTTGATTTTCCACTGCGTTCATACGCAGGAAAGAATATGCACCGAACCCCGTACATAGCAACACTATGGACACAATAACGGCTATTCGTATCAGAACTCGGAGCTTCATGGCATATATACATCAACTGTTGGCAAAAATAGGTATTTCTACTAATAAAACAAAACAAATGTTTCAATAAGTTTAGAAATTTATTTCCATACCGTCATAAGCAAAATGTACATGGGGCGGCAATTGGCTATTGATTTCGGCATGCAACCCAACATGATGGCTCATGTGGATAAAATAAGTTTCTTTTGCACCAATACGCTCCGCAGCTGCCAGCGCCTCCGATATGCTTTGGTGCGTTGAATGCGGTTGCGGCCGCAAAGCGTTCATTACCAAAACGTCCAACCCTTGTAATTGTTCATACGAAGCGTCCGGCATCGTAAGCATATCCGTTACATATCCCAAGCGCCCACCGATACGATAACCAAGAATAGGCAAACGTCCATGCATCACAGCAACAGGCAATACTTCCGTTTGCCGGATAAAGAATGGCTTGCCGGCCTCCACTTCCTGCAAATAAATGCGCGGTACTCCCGGATACTTCTTATCCACAAAGCAATAAGGCATCCGTACCCGCAGATGAGCAGCAGTATAAGCATCCGAATAGATAGGTATCTCAGAAAAACGGCAAAACGGACGCAAATCATCCAGCCCGCCCGTATGGTCATAATGTTCGTGAGTGATCAACACACCATCTATCTGTTCATAAATAGACGTACGCAATATTTGTGCTCTGAAATCGGGGCTGCAATCTATCAGTATCGTCGCATCATCCGCATGCAGCAGAGACGATGCCCGCAAGCGATTGTCCCGCGGATCGGCAGACGTGCAAACAGGGCACGTACAACCAATCTCCGGCACCCCGGTAGATGTTCCACTTCCTAATATAGTCAATTTCATAATAACAACGATATGGTTAGCGATTAATCATTAAATCACTATATAAAGTTCACTTCCGGCTTTATTTCCACTCCAAACTTCTCCTGAACCGAAGCCCTGACGGCGTCCGACAATGCAATCACGTCTCTTCCGGTTGCACCACCCAAATTCACAAGCACCAAAGCCTGCTTGTCGTGTACAGCGGCAGACCCTAAAGCTTTCCCTTTCCAGCCGCATTGATCTATCATCCATCCGGCAGGAATCTTAACCCGATCGGCATCCACCTCATAGTGAGGCATAGAGGGATAGCGACGTAACAATAATTCAAACTGCGCACGCGGCACAATAGGATTCATGAAAAAACTTCCGGCATTGCCCAGCATCTTTGGGTCGGGCAACTTACTTTCGCGGATATTTATAATCACATGCCGCAACGTAATCAAGTCTATCTCCGGATAATTGGCAAGTTCCTGGCGGATCGTACCGTAATCCAGTGTATATCGCTCTTTCTTACTTAATGCAAAATTCACATAAGTTACAAAAACAGACTTCATTTCGGGCTTTTTGAAAAGGCTTTTCCGATAGGCGTATTCACATTCATTATTCTGATAGACACGCTTCTCACCACGAATATTTATTGTTTCCACAGATGAAATGAGATCCTTCACTTCCACTCCGTAAGCACCGATATTCTGTACGGCACTTGCCCCCACTTCACCGGGTATCAGCGACAGATTCTCTGCTCCGTACCATCCCCGCTCTACACAGCAAGCCACAAAGTCGTCCCATATCACACCCGCACCCACGCGCACAGACACCCGTTCGTCATCTTCTGCCGTCACTTCCACTCCTCCAATACGTGAATGCAGTACAGTGCCCTCATAATCTTTCTCAAATAGCAAGTTACTGCCACATCCTATATGCAAAAAAGGAGAAACGATGCACCCGCAGGCGATCAAGTTCTCCAATTCCTCTACAGAGTCATAGTCTGCATATGAAGCAGCTTTCACATCAAATCCAAACGTATTGGGTATTTTCTTATTTTTATAAATCATATTTCTTCATCACAGATTACACCAATTTACCCTGAATCCTACCCACACTCTATTTTCCTGCCGTTCCAGCACTTTTTCAAATACTCGTATCCTCGTATTTATACATTTCCCACTCCCCTCCACGTCTCCGGAAATAGAAAACATTGGAATACCCGTTGCCAATGCCGTTCACTTTAAGGATCTTCGTCCTCGAAGTATCCTCATTCTTCTGCCCATAATTAATATTAGACAACCTGTCTGTTGGCAATGAAGGGCGAAAAGCGTACCACTGATTTACATCAAGGGTCGTTTCCAATATTGAAAATTCATCGTCAGGATCAATGGTGACAAACTGCAGCGGAGTGGTGATATGTTTGCTCTGATATACGCTGTCCGTCACGAAACGGGTATAGAAATCCACAAAGTTCTCACCTTCTCCTTCCTCTATATGGCGCAGATTAATGGCTTCAAGCATCCACATGCCTTCCTTACGTTCAAAGTAGTACTTCTTCACCATACGCGTTTTCAGATAAATCCACTCCACTTGTACGGATTTCAGTGTTGTGTCTCCCACCATATCCATGTCGTTCTCATTATCAAAAAGCAGCGTATAGTAATTTTGTTTGGTGAACAGGTAGTCATGTTTCCAGAAACGCTCTTCTATTTTTATAGGAGTATCCCTATTGTAATAAGGCAAAGGAAATACCGTCCTCTTCCGTTGCAAAGCATCGTCCGAAGCATAGTTGAAGATAAAATCATCAAACAGTTCGTCCGCTTCCAACGGTTGGGGCTCTTCCTGCACTTCCACCTGTTGCAGCGTATCGGCCTTATGGCTTGCCGAATCCACCATTTCGGTAATGGTAGTAAAGGGATCCATTTTCGGCTTCTTGTTTCCACATGAAACCAAAAAGACCAGTACAATAAATCCCGCTAATAAATGTTTCATTCCTTACCGACCCTCTACGGTCACTTATTTAATTTTGCTCTTAATTTTTCAAGCATATCTACTGTCATGGAGTCCAGATCGAACTGTGGCATCCAATCCCACTCCTCGCGAGCACAGGAGTCATCCAGCGAATCGGGCCAACTATCTGCAATAGCCTGCTTTAAAGGATCTATCTGATAGGTCATTTCAAAGTCGGGCACATGCTTCTTGATAGCAGCATAGATCATTTCCGGATCAAAGCTCATCGAAGCAATATTGAAAGCATTCCGGTGTTTCAGACGTGCCGGAGCAGCCTCCATTAGCGAAATAGCAGCATTAATGGCATCGGGCATGTACATCATATCCATAAATGTACCGGCTTTTACAGGGCAAACGAATTTCTCACCTTTCACCGCTGAATAAAAAATATCTACTGCATAGTCTGTTGTACCACCCCCCGGAGGTGTCACATTGGAAATAATTCCGGGAAAACGTACTGCGCGGGTATCCACTCCATATTTCGTATAATAGTAATCACTCAGCAGTTCTGTCGTCACCTTAGTTACGCCATACATGGTACGCGGACGCTGAATGGTGTCTTGCGGCGTCTTCACATGAGGAGTATTTTCTCCGAAAGAACCGATAGAACTAGGTGTAAAAACGGCACAACCATACTCACGCGCAACTTCCAGCACGTTCCACAATCCATCTATACCTATCTTCCATGCCATAGCCGGACGGCTTTCGGCAACTACCGACAGCAAGGCTGCCAAATTATAAATTGTATCAATCTTGAATTGTCGAGCCACCACTTCGATAGATTGACGATCCGTCACATCGGCGATAGCCGAGGGCCCTGAAGCTTTTAATTCACCCTGCGGCATAGCACTCGGAATGTATCCGGCTACAACATGATCATCACCATAGCGCTTGCGCAACTCCAATGTTAACTCTGAGCCAATCTGTCCTGTGGCTCCAATTACCAAAATATTTTTCATACAACTTATTTATAAGGTATTCTTTCGTTACCGAAGTGCAAATATACACACTTTTTTTTCATTTTTCTATCAAAAAGATATTGTTTATTCCAAGAAAAATGATGTCCTTTGTAGAGCTTCAGCCAGCAATGTATCACCTAATTAAAATAAAAAGTTATGTATGGTAAAATGAAAGAGCATCTCAGCAAAACTCTCGCTGAAATAAAAGAAGCAGGACTCTACAAAGAGGAACGCCTGATTGAAAGTGCACAACAAGCTGCTATTACAGTGAAAGGCAAGGAAGTACTGAACTTCTGCGCCAACAATTACTTGGGTTTATCCAATCACCCCCGCCTGATAGCCGCTGCCCAAAAGATAATGGAACGCCGCGGTTACGGCATGTCGTCTGTCCGTTTCATCTGCGGCACACAAGATATTCACAAAGAACTGGAGGCAGCTATCTCCGATTACTTCAAGACGGAAGACACCATTCTCTACGCTGCCTGTTTTGATGCTAACGGTGGTGTATTCGAACCTCTTTTCACCGAAGAAGATGCCATTATCTCCGACTCACTGAACCACGCTTCCATCATCGACGGCGTACGTCTTTGCAAAGCCAAACGCTACCGCTATGCCAATGCCGATATGACCGAACTTGAAAAATGCTTGCAGGAAGCGCAAGCACAGCGTTTCCGCATCATCGTGACAGACGGAGTATTCTCCATGGATGGCAATGTGGCTCCTATGGATAAAATCTGTGATCTTGCCGAGAAATACGATGCATTAGTAATGGTAGACGAATCCCACTCCGCCGGTGTGGTAGGCGCTACCGGTCATGGCGTGAGTGAACTATACGACACTTACGGACGCGTGGACATCTATACCGGTACGTTGGGCAAAGCCTTTGGCGGTGCTTTAGGTGGTTTCACCACAGGACGCAAGGAGATTATCGACCTATTACGCCAGCGCAGCCGTCCGTACTTGTTCTCCAACTCACTTGCTCCGGGCATCATCGGTGCCAGCCTCGAAGTATTCAAAATGTTGAAAGAGAGCAATTCGCTACATGACAAGTTAGTAGAAAACGTAAACTATTTCCGCGATAAAATGACAGCCGCCGGATTCGACATCAAACCTACCCAAAGCGCCATTTGCGCCGTAATGCTGTATGATGCCAAGTTATCTCAGATTTATGCAGCCCGCATGCAGGAGGAAGGTATTTACGTAACCGGCTTCTATTATCCTGTCGTACCCAAAGACCAAGCGCGTATCCGCGTTCAGATTTCTGCCGGACACAACAAGGAACACTTGGATAAGTGTATCGCAGCATTTATAAAAGTAGGAAAGGAATTAGGTATATTGAAAGGATAATATAAAATGATAGGGTGGCAAGGCTTGTCGCCTTTACCACCCTATCTCTTTATTACTTTTTCTCTTATTTTCTTTCACCCAGCTTCGCATCAACAAAGAAAATTCCGGTAGCACCGGCTTTCTTCACCATATCTACGATGCCCGATGCAGTAGCTTCTTCTTCTACCTGCTCACGAACAAATCCCCACAAGAAATCTTGAGAAGCTTTATCCTTTTCAGCAGCGGCTACATCTACAAGAGCATCAATCATCTTTGACACACGACATTCATGTTCATAAACCTGTTCGAATACTTCCAGCGGAGTACCGAAGTCATTAGGAACAACATCAATTTTATCCAATTTTGCCTTACCGCCACGCTTAATAATATATGAGGCCAGTTCACAAGCATGTCCATGTTCTTCGAATGACTGCTTCTTCAACCAAGAAGCCATACCGCAATAACCCTCTTTCTCCATATAGAAAGACATTGCTAAATAAAGGTTGGATGACCACATCTCAGCCGTAATCTGCTCGTTAATTGCATTCTGTAATTTTTCTGTTATCATAATTGTATTTATTAATTAAATTGAAATGATTACAAATATAACAAGAACACACATAGATTGTTCACACCGATAACATTATTTAGTAAAATAAGTAAAATCTAACCTTACAAATGTTCCAGTTACATTACAGGACAGCTACCGGCAGAACTCATAATCCCCAGCTGTACCTTCAAAAGAGAGAACACCCTCGGAAGCCCGCACCTCAGCCAGCGGAATAAAAACACGACCGTCTTTCTTTACCTGCCAGTTGCCTGCCTTAAGGTCAGTGATAACAAACTTAAATATTCCCGTACCACTCACAGAGAAAGCAAAGTCCCGGCATAATTGTTCGCTATTCTTAGCAAAAGTTACTACGCGATCAGCCAATTGAGCGCCTACAACCAGCTCATTTTCAATACACTGTACGGCATTTAGTTTATTGCATTGATTATCGGCGACCTGTATTACATTCAAAAAGTTGTCGGTAGCGGCAGGAGCAACAGGAGACAACTCTACTCTCCACGCACCACGCTCATTGGCATTGTCAAGATAAGGGGCTACGGCATCATTGGGATAATTGGTTCCGAACACCCAATTTTCTTTGCCGGGACCGCCTACCTTATCAATATGCATATTGTCCGCTTGAGGCAAAAGTACGGTGTTATGTAACATACCGCTATCACCATCTTTGGTACGTCGCACTGTGAAAGTGTTGCTTTCAAGTGTAGGTTCCTCAATACTATGTAATAACCAGTATTTACGATAACCGGGATTGGAAGCCACTACTTTGTCATAGACAATAAGCGCAGCAGGCACCTGCTCCGATTGCAGGTTGAGGAACACAAATGAACGTTTGGCCTCCTTCACCTTCCGGGTGTAGGCTTGAGTAATATCTCCTTTCAAATAAGAATAATCGGGCGTTTGCGCATCAGGACCAAACCCATGCGCCAACACTTTGCCCACCGTATACTCTTCGGACAAGAGACTATCAAGCGAATTACAAGTTTTCCAACCCTCGCCACACATACGCTGCCCGCCGTCATTGGCTGCAAACCGGGTCTTTCCACCTCCTCCATAGTTCCAACATTCAAATTTTTCATCAGGATCGTACACCAACAATGAATTGTGAGCAATGGTACGTTTAAAGTAGTTCTTGTTGTTGGGACTGTTATAGCCACCTGAACTACCGCTATAAGCGCCTGCATCAATTGCCAAAGGTCCTTTGTGATAAATCTGGAAGCTACCTCCGTCCATGTGCTGGTGGTTACCCACAAACTGTTCATTTATCTTCATTTCGGCAATTACACTATTGGCATCCCACCCCGTACGGGCAATCATCCAGCCATAAGGAGTACCGGAATAGCGGGTCAAAGGAAGATCATCAGGAGCTTTACCTTTCAGATTATAGTCACGCCACAGTAAATCGTATATCAGACAGTGGTTCATAGATTCATTGCCCGACTTATTCAAATGAGGATTACGCTCGAACTCATAAGCAAGATATTCATCCTTATAGTAACTGGAAGCTAACATCATTGGCGTAGGCATCGTGAGCAGTGCAGGACGATTTTGCGGATAATCATCTCCCGAAGGCAACAACACCCCGTCGGGACGCCGGCGATAAATAATGTCATAAAGCACAAATCTTGCCGAAGAATCATAAATGCTGCCCGCCCCCATTTTCTCTAAAATCCAAAGAGGAAAAAGGTCACAGGCAAAACGTACATGCACATAGTTAGTACCCTGATGATAGTTCTGTCCTCCGTAGAAATAGTTACGAGCCGGAATATAATCACGATAGAGCATAGTAATGACATGGTTGTACATATCGGGATATTCATCATAAATAGCAATGCCAGCCGACAGCATATCACGCATAATCATCCATTCTGACGGATGGCCTGCTATGGGCTGGTTGTTGCGCGGCGGATAACCACACTCCATACTTTTTGCCAACCGGACAAACTCTTTGATATAGGCTTGTTTCTCCGAACTTTTCATTTGATCGTAGCACCAGTCATATACCATAGCACCCGTTATCAGCATAGCCCCACTGGCCCTTGACATATCGGAACGAGTGCCAAAACTGGCACGTTGCAATGTGTCGAGCATGGCGGTAATAGCCCTACGAGCCAAGCGTTTATCACCATCCAAAAGATAATCGAGAGCCTGTAACTGTACTCTCGTCGTGACACCGCGCATTTCATAATAATAGCGAAATCCGCGATTTGTTACGGCAGCTTCTTCATCAGGCGTACGATCCTTGCCCAACTCCTTCATGAGAGAAAGGGTTTGTTGTGCCTGCGGAGTTTTCATTCGCTCCTTTAAAACAGGTAAATCGGACGAACGGACGTACAACCGGGGATGCGTTTGAGGTGGAATCGGTACATTAACCCCTTCTACTTTTTGCCAAACCACCTCTTTCGGCAATTCCTGTGCCAAAAGGGAAAAAGAGCTTAGTATCAGACTGATTGAAAAGAAAATTGATTTGTGTTTCATAATGGAATTTATATCAGATATTACTGTTGTAAAAATACAATAAAAAAATCAAGTAGCTATAAAAAATAAGCACAGAAACAAAAAGATTGTTTCTGTGCTCTATAATTCCTCTATAAACTTGTACGCTTACACTAACTCATCCGATGTATAGCCCTGCGGCAGCTCACGACAGTTATAGCCCGAAGCCATAATTTCACCGTAGGCTCCGGCAGAACGAAGCGCCATGAGGTCACCACGCTTCACGCCATTCAAATCAACAGCCTTACCAAAGACATCGGATGACTCACAGATAGGGCCCACAACATCATAAGTCTGCAGCGGAGCGTCGGACGTAAGGTTCTCTATCTTGTGGAAAGCCTGATAGAGTGCAGGGCGAATCAAATCCGTCATACCTGCATCCAAAATGGCAAACTGTTTATTAGCACCTTGCTTTACGTACAACACTCTCGAAATAAGCGAACCGCACTGCCCTACCACCGAACGTCCCAGCTCAAAATGAAGCGTCTGATAAGAACGAAGTTTCAGGCAATTGTCGTACGTTTCAAAATAGCTTTTGAAATCGGGTATCGCCTGACGGTTGGGATGTCCGTAATCAATGCCGAGACCACCACCCACATTGATATGTTCAATGCGTATCTGGCGAGCTTCAAGCCTGTCCTGCAATTCATTGACACGATTGCACAAAGCTACAAAATCGCCCATGTCCAGTATCTGTGAACCGATATGAAAATGAAGTCCGATGAATTTGACATTCTTCATTTCCTGCGCCACATCTATCACATGGTCCATATCCTGCATACTGATGCCGAATTTATTTTCAGCTAATCCGGTAGTGATATTGGCATGAGTATGTGCCCCAACATTGGGATTGATACGGAAAGCGACATTAGCTATCTTACCTTTCGCCTCAGCCAGTTCATTAATAATCTCCAATTCGGGAATGGACTCTACGTTAAAGCAGAAGATGTCATAATCCAACCCGAGATTTATTTCCCAGTCTGCTTTGCCTACTCCGGCAAACACTATCTTATTGGCAGGAAACCCCGCCTTGATTGCCGCACGAATTTCACCACCGCTAACACAGTCCGCCCCCAATCCGCTTTCTCGGATAATAGTGAGGACTTTGGAATTGGCATTAGCCTTTACCGCATAATGCACCGAATAATTATCGTAGCGTGACGCTTCAGTGCGGATGCAAGTCAAAGTATCACGCAATACTTTCGTATCGTAATAATAAAACGGTGTACGCAGTTCGCGGAATTTATCAATAGGAAATGTTCCTTTCATACAATTATTATGGGTTGTTCGTCATTCAGTTAAAAAGAGCGCTTTTATCAAAAGGTAAAAGCGCTCATAATCTACTATTTCTTTATATTATTCATTGAACAGCGCATCACTGAGTGACTGCAAAGCCTGTTTCTTATCACATTCACGAATGAGGAAAGAAATGTTATAGTTGCTGCCGCCGAAAGAAATCATACGCACCGGAATATCACGCATGGCATCAAGAGCCTTAGCTTCAAAGCCTACATTTTCCCATTCAAGGTCACCCACTACGCAGATAATGCACATATCCTTATCCACCGTCACCGTACCGTATTTCTTCAAGTCATCCAATATTTCGTTAAGATGCTTGGTGTTATCGATAGAAACGGACACTCCTACCTCGGATGTACAAATCATATCGATAGAAGTCTGGTAGCTTTCAAAAATTTCAAATACCTTACGTAGGAAACCATGAGCAAGCAGCATACGGCTGGACTTAATTTTAATAGCCGTAATATTCTCCTTGGCGGCTACTGCCTTGATCTTACCCTTCTCCGTATCATTGGAAATGAGTGTGCCCGGAGCTGTGGGATCCATTGTATTGAGCAGACGTACGGGGATGTTAGCGTACTTGGCAGGCTGGATACAAGTGGGATGCAGGATTTTTGCACCAAAGTATGCCAACTCAGCCGCCTCTTCAAAGTGGAGATGACGCACAGGAGAAGTCTTATCTACAACACGCGGGTCATTATTATGCATACCATCAATATCAGTCCATATCTGAATTTCAGAAGCCTTGACGGCCGCGCCGATCAATGAAGCGGTATAGTCACTGCCACCCCGTTGCAAATTATCTACCTCGCCATAGGCATTGCGGCAGATAAAACCTTGCGTGATATAGATTTCGGCATTGGGATGCAGTTCGAGCTGAACCTGAAGTTTATCTTTGATATAAACCGGATCGGGCTCGGCATTTTTGTCCGTACGCATATATTCTAAAGCCGGGAGTAAAACTGACTTCACACCACATTCTTGCAGATAATAGTTCATCATAGCAGTAGAAATCAACTCACCTTGTGCCAGCACAACTTTTTCCTCGAACAGTGTGAAAAGGTCTTTGGTATAAGAACGGATATAATCGAAATGAGATTTGATAAGTTCCAAACCCTTCTGTTTATATTCAGGAGTAGCATAGAGTTCATCGATATGCTGGCGGTATTTTGTTTCCAGTCTATTGATAATCTCGTTAGCACCTTCCGGATTTTTCTTGTACAGATAGTCCGAAATCTCAACCAATGTGTTTGTGGTACCCGACATGGCGGAGAGAACCACAATCTTACGTTCACCATCGGTAATCAATTTGGCCACTTCCTTCATTCGCTGAGCCGAACCTACTGAAGTACCTCCAAACTTTAAAACTTTCATTTTCGTTCCTGTATTAAAATGTTATATAATCTTGTTTATTTTTCTTCTGTCGGCACTGCAACGGAATACTGCTCCGTCACATCCGTTATCAAATGATCGGCACAGCGATATACGCGTCCCGGATACTCCCAAAGCAACTGCATATTGTGCGTAGTCATAATGACAAGTGAACCTGCCGCACTGATATCATGCAGGAGTTGAGTAATGGCAAAACCGGTCTCCACATCCAAATTCCCCGTAGGCTCGTCGGCAAGAATCACCTCGGGAGAATTGAGTACGGCGCGGGCTATCACGATACGTTGTTGCTCTCCGCCCGACAATTCATTGGGATACTTATAACCTTTATTACTCATGCCCACCAACTGTAAAACTTCGTTAATACGGTCTTTTATTTCCCCTTTGTTTTTCCACCCGGTGGCGCGAAGCACAAACTCAAGATTATCATGTACCGTACGGTCTGTAAGCAGTTGGAAGTCCTGAAAGACAATGCCCAGCTTACGACGTAACTGCGGAATATGCTTACGCTTGATACGCAGCATGTCATATCCCAACACCTCAGCATCACCCGCAGCAACATCCAGTTCACCATAGAAGGTTTTGAGCAAGCTCGTCTTGCCCGAACCTACTTTACCGATAAGGTAGACAAACTCCCCCTTATGCAGTTCCAGATTCACACTGTTCAACACGCACAGCTCCTGTTGGTGTATCTCCACGTCTTTATACCGTATCAGCGCTTCGTCCATGATAATAATTACTAATTAGCTTAGTGTTTTTTCCAAGTAGCACTGTGGCGTTCTTCCAGCTCACGTGCCAGGTCTTCTATACGATAACCTTTGGATGTCAACAATACAATAAGATGGTACAGCAAATCCGCACCTTCGTATATCAGACGTTCGTCCGTACCATTACATGCCTCGATGACAGTCTCAACAGCTTCCTCGCCTACCTTTTGCGCCATTTTATTGACGCCGGACTGAAACAGACTGGTAGTGTAGGAACCTTCAGGCATTTCGGCATGACGCTTGTCAATGAAATCCTGAAGAAGTTTTAGAAACATAACAGGCTGTTCGTTTTTCTCGCCCCAGCAGGTGTCCGTACCGGTATGGCAAACCGGACCGACAGGATGTACCTGAATAAGCAAAGTGTCCTTGTCGCAGTCTTCTTTCATGGAAACCACATTCAGGAAATTACCACTTTCTTCTCCTTTCGTCCAAAGACGGTTCTTTGTGCGGCTAAAGAATGTCACCTTACCGGTCTCTACCGTCTTATCGTATGCTTCCCGGTTCATAAACCCCAACATCAGCACTTTAGCTGTATCGGCATCCTGTATAATTGCCGGAACAAGTCCGTTCATTTTATCAAAGTCCAACATCTTCAATATATATTATTAGGTATTTATCACTTTATCATCCCTGCACTTCATCATCTTTTTCAAATTACCACCTTTTCAAATCCGGCGCATTGCAATTCCCTGGGCGCAAAGATACGATTTTAAATCGGGAATTTTAATTTCTCCGAAATGAAAAACACTGGCTGCCAAAGCGGCATCCGCTTTTCCTTCTACAAAGACATCGCGGAAGTGCTCTTTGGCTCCTGCCCCACCCGATGCGATGATCGGTATGGAAAGCCCGTCGGCAAGAGTTACAAGGGCTTCATTGGCGTATCCGGTCTTTACTCCGTCATGGTTCATACTGGTAAAAAGGACCTCGCCTGCGCCACGTTCCTGTGCTTCTTTTGCCCAAGAAAAGAGTTCTTTGCCCGTTTCTACACGTCCACCATTGAGATAACACCACCAGCCTTTCTCTGTCTGTTTAGCATCAACGGCAAGTACACAGACCTGTGACCCGAAGTGCTTGGCTATTTCATCAATCAGTTCAGGACGACGGATAGCAGAGGAATTGATAGATATTTTGTCAGCACCCGCATTTAAAAGCCGGTCCACATCGCTCAATTCATGGATGCCACCGCCTACGGTGAAAGGGATGCTGATATTGGCAGCGATACGCTTTACCAGTTCGGCAAACGTCTTGCGTCCTTCAAAACTGGCAGTAATATCCAGAAACACCAGTTCATCAGCCCCCTGCCCGCTATAAGCACGCGCCAGTTCAACCGGATCGCCTGCATGGCGCAGGTTCACAAAATTAGTTCCTTTTACAGTCTGTCCGTCTTTGATGTCAAGACAGGGAATGATTCTTTTTGCTAACACTCTTCTTTTATTTATGATTTTAGATTTATGATTTCAAATCATAAACCCTTCCAGTTCCTTGAAAGTTATACGTCCCTCATACAAAGCCTTACCGAAAATTACGGCAGGCACGCCCGCAGCCTCCAGTTGGCGAATATCATCGACACAACTCACTCCCCCGCTGGCAATAAGGTACAATCCGGAGTTCGCCTCTAATATTTCTTTGTACAAAGCCGTAGAAGGACCTTGCAACATACCGTCACAGTTGATATCCGTACAGATGACCTTGCGAATACCTTTCTCCACATAATCTTTCAGAAAAGGGAACAGTTCACAAGCACTCTCGTCTTTCCAACCGTTAACGGCAATCTTATGATCTTTAACATCAGCTCCGAGGATTATTTTTTCAGAACCGTATGTTTGCAACCAGTGGCAGAAACGTTCGGGGTTCTTTACAGCAATGCTCCCTCCCGTCACCATTTGTGCACCGTTTTCAAATGCAATGACCAGATCCTCATCGCTCTTTACACCACCACCAAAATCTATAATCAAGGAAGTACGAGAAGCAATCTGCTCCAATGTGCGATAGTTCACCACATGGTGGGAAGCAGCACCATCAAGATCCACCACATGAAGGCGGCGAATACCATGCGCTTCAAGTTCCTTAGCCACCTCTACGGGATTCTCATTATACACTTTCTTGCTATCATAGTCACCCTGGGAAAGACGTACACACTTTCCGTCGATGATGTCAATAGCGGGGATCAGTTCTATCATTTCAATCAATTACAAGTTATCAAATACCAACTCTTTTCGCTTATAAGTCCAGAAAATTTTGCAGGATACGTTCGCCTACACTACCGCTTTTTTCAGGATGAAACTGGGTGGCATAGTAATTATCCTTATGCAAGGCAGCGCTGAATGGGAGTATGTAATTTGTTACGGCAGCGGTACAATCATTAACCGGGACATAGAAACTGTGTACGAAATAGACAAACTCCTCTTTCGTAAAACCTTTGAAAAGGTCGCTGTTCGTTTGCGTAATCGTGTTCCATCCCATGTGAGGCACCTTATCTTCATGTTTTTGCGAGACAAAACGCTTCACATCAACATCAAAAATACCCAAGCAGTCCACATTTCCTTCTTCCGAATGCCGACACATCAACTGCATGCCCAGACAAATCCCCAGCACCGGTTGACGCAATTCCTTTATCAACTGACCCATATTTCCCCCATTCAGAAAATTCATGGTCGTTTCCGCTTCTCCTACTCCGGGAAAGATAACTTTATCCGCAGCACGCAGCACAGCTTCATCCGCCGTAATCTCCGCCTCAACACCCAAGCGCCTCAAGGCATAATCCACCGATCGGATGTTACCTGCATTATATTTAATGACTGCAACCTTCATCAGCTACTAATTAAATATTACGGTCTTATTCTTATACGCCAATACCTTACGTTCAATATGTTTCTGGACGGCACGTGAAAGAACAATCTTCTCCAAATCCTTGCCCTTATTCACCAAATCCTGCACAGTGTCCTTATGCGTGATGCGCACCACATCCTGTTCGATAATTGGCCCGGCATCCAGTTCCGTAGTAACATAGTGACTGGTAGCGCCAATAATCTTTACGCCACGCTCAAATGCCGCATGATAGGGTTTCGCACCTACAAATGCCGGAAGGAAAGAGTGGTGTATATTGATAATACGGTTGGGATAAGCATTTATCATCTTCTCGGAAATAACTTGCATATAACGCGCCAGCACTATGAAGTTCACTTTATGCTTGGCAAGCAGTTCCATTTCTTTCTTTTCCTGTTCCTCCTTTGTCTCCTTAGTAATAGGAAAAAGATGGAAAGGTATGCCAAAACGCTCCGCTACATGTTGCAAGTCGGGATGATTACTTATTATAAGAGGTATTTCTACATTCCACTCCCCTGCCGTATAGCGCGCCAACAAATCGAAGAGGCAATGCGACATTTTCGACACAAAGATAGCCATACGCGGTTTGGCATCTGAGAAATAAAGGCGGAAGCTCATTCCATACTTCTGTGCATACAACGTTTCAAAATAATCCTCTATTTTCTCCTGAGGAACCAGAAAATTTTCCAATTCCCATTCAATACGCATGAAGAATATATTTTCCACATGATCTACATATTGATCCAAATAGATAATATTTCCTTTGTTCACCGTTATAAAGTCTGTTACCTCTGCCAGAATACCCGGTTTGTCGGGACAGTGAAGCAACAGTTTGGCTGTTTTCATCATCCTAAAATATCTTTTTTGTTACTTTCTAATTACAACATTCTTGTTTTGAGTTCGCAAAAATAACGATTTATTGCAAAATAACGAACTTTTCGAGCAAGAAGTTTAAAAGTAGGCGTAAAATGTTTCGTTTTCTCCAAAAACAGTTTTCTAATCGGGTACTAAATGCTACATAAACACAGCTGGAACATATTTCTAAATAGTTGTTAAATCACATTCTCCTTGTTTTTTACAATATTCTCAATATGAGGATATAAAGCAAACACAGCCACACACTATCAAAAAAAAGTTCATCACAGCTATTGCAGGTTCAAAAAAAACGCCTACCTTTGCAACCGCAATCGAGAGAGATAGCGACGGAAAAATGAAATCATGGTGCGTTAGTTCAGTTGGTTAGAATACATGCCTGTCACGCATGGGGTCACGGGTTCGAGTCCCGTACGCACCGCGTATAACACTTATAATAAGGAAGTTTTATAAAAAGCACCCGGAAAAGTACCCGTTATTCACTTTTCCGGGTGTTTTTTGTCTGTTTTTCTGCCGAAACTCTCGGCTTACCTTCTATTTTTAACAATTTTATAGCGGATGTAAAAGCCCGCCGCAAGAACCGCCGCTAACCCTATCCCGTTAAGTACCCAAAGAAACGGGTTCGTTTTCGGGTACTTTTCTTCTTCGGTCTGCGCGGTTTCTTTTGTTTCCGCTTCCGCCGTCGTCTTCTGCGTTTCGGTAACTTCCGTTTCCGTAGCGGTAGTAACGTTTGTTTCTGTCGTTTTTTGCTTATCGCCGTTTATAACGATGCGTCCGGTAGTCAGCGACTTTACGTTAGGCGGTTTCTTCAATCCTTCAATAGCCGGGAACAAATCCGTATTATGCCGCAGGGGGGTGTCTGATTGCCCTTCTGCCGTTTCGCTGGCTTTCCGGGCAGGCTCTCCGTTTGCCATCTCCAATGCCTTGCGCATGTCTTCATTAAACGCGCTGTCGGCTTTTTGAAACTGTTCTGCAAAGCGGTTCGGCTTTTGTCCTTCCGGGTAATACTCCACTTTTGTAAACTCTATAACTATGTTCTGCTTCTCGTTACTTCCGGTAGTAGCCGTAGTGTTGGTGGTTGTCCGGTCTTCCGTTCTCCGGCTTCCTTCCGTAGTTGCTGTTAGCTGGCTTTCCGCCGCCAGCTTTCCCTTACGGGTACTTCGGGTACTTGCGCACCCGAAAACCAACAGAAGCAAGAATAGGGAAAGCATGGCTAAAACAAATCTTCTCATACGTCTGTGAAATTTAGAATTTTGTCCTTCCCCTTCTTGTTAAGGGTAAGGCTTCCGTAGTTTATACAATTAAGCCGGGATAACCATCCTTTCTTGAAAACCATTTGCGAAGGGTCGCGCTTTATAATTCCTTCAATAAAGGAAATACGGGCGCGTTTTATGTCTGCAAACAGTTCGCGGGCGTTCCTTCCGTTTATCGCGGCTAAGGTCTTTTCGCCTACTATGCCGTCCACGCTTACCCCTAAAATTCGCTGTACCCCGGTAATGCCGTTCTTTCCCGAAGCCCAAACCCAATCCACTACCAAGTTGGCGACGGACTGGCTTTTTATCCGGTCTGCCTTCCATCTGTCCCAATAGTGCGGCTTCATCACGCGGCTAACCGCGTCTTCTTCGGTTATCAAACGCAAATCTTCCACATCTATATCGCCGTCACCGTCTTTGTCGTACCCTACGGCTTTCCAAGTGGCGATAGTTACCCCTTTGTTAGTTGCTCCGCCTTTGTCTGCCGGGTGGTTGGTAAATCCACCTTCCCAACTTAAAATAAAGGGGGATAATATTTCAATCCGTGCCATTTTCTGAATGTTTATTCGTTATCAACTCTACAATTTTTTCCGCGTCCTTCGCGCTTGCCGCCTGCACAATCTGCCGTATTATGTCCGGTACTTCCGCCGCGTTTACTTTGATTTTTTGCAGCTTCTCGCGTACGGAAATAAATTCTATCAATACCGCGCTGATAGTATAGACAACGGTAGCGAATGGAGCGACGTACCACGTGAACAATCCGGCTAAGAAGTCAAACATGAGGGCGAATACCATAACCCGTATGTAGTCCCCAATTTTGTTGAACGTCCGACGGTACTTCCTGCTTCGCAGTCCTTCCCCTGCCGCCTTCGCCGCCTTGCGCCCGTAGTACATATCTATGAAAGTAGCCATCGCCAAGAATACCCAGCAAATTAGCACAATGGCTACGCGCACCGCCACGTAAACCGTCAAGCCGTGCCAGTCTTCTTGCTGTATCAATTCCAACATATTAGTAACCTTCCGTTAATAAATCGTTCTTTACCATAGTTTTGATAGCAATAACCCTGCTAAGGTGTGCTTTATAGTCCGCTACCGCTTTCGCTTTGCGGTCTTCGTCCGTTTCTATACCCAACTGTGCGGCGTAATAGTCGTTAATCAAAGAAAATTCTTCGGTTTCGTCTATTTCGCTACGGATAACCGCACGTGTAAGGTTTTCGTAGTCCGGCTTCTGCCAAACCTGTACCGTATCGTAGTTGTAAACGGTCTTTTCGCCCGTTTCCGGGTCTTCTACCTTTTCTTCCACTATGTTGTAGTTATAGTGGTAAGAACCATTACCCAACGGTAAAATAATCGCGGGTCTAACGTCTGAACTGTCTGAACTTGATTTCATAAGGTGTAATTTTGTTTAACTTGTTAATTAAATATTCGCTGTCGCTGTATTTAGCCCAACCCCACCACGCGGCTAACGTCTGCTTAAATTCATCCTCGCTTAACGGTTTCTTACGTTTCCGTAATTTAGCTATCTTGCGGCAAAGGTTCTGTTTGATACGCTTCCTAAGCCGTGTTTCGTTCAAATAGAATACATAGCCCAAGAAATCAATACCGCGCCCGAAGCTGTCGCGGTGGTCGTGTGCCACCGGAAAGACTTGTTTGTTCTGTTTGATTTCCAGCTTTACGTTAGCCGCCAAGTAGCTTTCAAACTCTGCCAGCAAAGCGTGAAGCGTCTTTTTGTCGCTATGTAATACTACAATGTCGTCGGCGTATCTGAAATAGTACCTTACCCGCTTTACTTCCTTTACCCAATGGTCGAAGTAGGTAAGTACAAGATTCGCTAAATATTGGCTAAGGTAGTTGCCAATCGGTAAGCCTTCCGCACTGTCTATTATTTCGTCCAAAAGATTGAGTAGCCGTGTGTCCTTAATCTTCCGGCGAACAATGGACTTTAGTACGGTGTGATCTATGGAAGGGTAAAATTTGCGTATGTCTATTTTCAAGCAATACGCGCAACCTGCCTTATCTCTGTCTATAACGCGCCTTAACTTATTTGCCGCCGCTTGTATGCCACGCCCTTTTATGCAACTATAAGTGTCCGCCGTGAAAATAGACACCCATATAGGTTCTAAAATGTTCATTACGGCGTGATGTACAATCCGATCGGGAAAGTATGGCAAACGGAAAATTTCGCGTTCTTTAGGCTCGTATATTGTGAAGGTACTATATTCCGAAGTCCTATAAGTTCCTGCCTTTAGTGCTTCGTGCAAAGATAAAAGGTTGGCTTCCTTGTTACGGTCGTGCAACTTCACGCCGTAAGAACGTAGTTTGCCCTTGCGGGCGCGTTCGTCCGCAAGGCGCAAATTATCCAAACTTATTATTTTATCGTAAAGGTTGCCTAACCTTTTCATAATTGTTTCTTTGCTGATTAAATGGTGTTCTTCGGTTTCCCTACCAAACCCCGTTAATGATTAATATTTTCCGCCTTTCGGCGCGGTCTTTGTCCTTATTAGCTTTACAAAAAATCAGTATAGCTGAGAGCCGATATTCGCATTCGTATTCGTAGCCGTGTTATTCGTATTCGCGTACGAAAGCCCGGCATTCGCGCTGTTATTCGCATTACCGCCGAACAAGACACCCGAAGGACAAACAACCGTGAAAATCTTCTTACTCAAAATAATAGCGCGTTCCCGAAGCCCGCATAGTTACCTTTCGCGGAAAGGCGTTACGCTTCTTTATCTCCTGCAAAATGTATTTTATCTCGCTGGAATTTGTGAAGAACTTCTTCGCTTCACTTTCGGGGTCGTCTTTCTTGAACTTAATTTTCACGAGGAAACGGTTCGCACCGAATTTCGTTTTCACGTCTTCTATGAAATCAATTAACCAAAACTGCAAATTGATTAGTTTCTGTTGCGTGGTTTCCGGGCAGTTAAAATGTTTGTTCGCTTCGTCCGGTTGAATGTTCAAGAACGAAAGGCTACCATCATCTGTGCTATTATTGTTTGAAGTCATTTTCTTGTATTTTTAATTGTTAAACATTCCGTTTCGTGACGTGTTACGCGGCGGGTATAAAGCAAAGCCGAGAGCCGATATGCGCAGTCGTAGTCGAAGCCGCGGTATGCGTATACGCGGACGAAAGCCCGGCACTCGCGCCGTTAGACGCACCACCGCCGAACAAGACACCCCTTTGCGCTACGCCGCTGGCTGGTATGTTGGTATAGAAGTAGTCGGCAAAGTAGGTAGTAGAAGCTGCACCCACTTCCGTAGGCATATTTTCCCCGTATTCGCCTATCATCATGCGCTTAACATAACCTTCCTTACGTGGAAGTTCGCCGCGTTTTACGTAATTATCATAGTTGGTATCTTGGTAGTTTGCCGGGTTGTCGCAAGTATAGAAAGAACTTACGCCGCCGTCCGCATCCGATTCAATAGCGCATTTACATCCGTCCGTCCAACTCCAAATATGCCCGAACGGGTTTTCTATTCCCCGGTATGAAGGTACTTTTACTTTAACTACTACTCCCGTATCGTATTCGTCCGGCATGGTAAATTCAACTACGCCCGAAGCGTTGCCTAATGAATTTGTAGTACCGCAGGGGACAAACGGGTAGTAGCTGTTGAATGTGTTCCACTTCGTACTGTTAAGTGTCGTAACGCCCGCGCTTAATCCGCCCTGCTTGTAGCCTTCGCTTGTAGGCTGCGCGTTAAAATCAAGCTGGCAGTTAAGGTTAGCGTATTCAACCACATAAAGCCAATAGGTCGCGTTTTGTGCCGCGTATAAATCGCAGTTCCAGCCCGCGCCGTTCAATCCTACTGCACCTCTGTTTCGTGCGTATTTTCGGAAGTTGGTTAGCGATGTGTCGGTAGCCGGGCGACCTAATAGGGTTCTATAAGTTCCGTCCCATGCCGTATTATTGTTGCCGCCCCGGAAAGCAGCCGTAGTATTTACCACGCTGGCAAGTTTGGGAGTAGCCGATAAAGTTCGGTCTATCGTGGCTTCGTATGCGCTCCGGTACATTTTCGGTACTTCGATAAAGCCCGGTAGCTGGTATTGCGAAATAAGGCAGGTAAACGTAGTACCGTCAAACTCAAACTTACGGTAGTGCTTCGGTATTTCTACCATTACCATGCCGGAAGCTCCGGTAAGGTCTGCCGCTGCCCCGGTGTCCGTCTTCGTACTGTCGGTTTGATGAAGATAGGTAACAACCTGCCCGGCATCGTTAAGCAAACAACGGCGCATAAGGGATTGAACCGGGAGCGAAACATGTAGTTCCGGTCTTCCTACGCGTTCTAACGCGGTATCTGCCACGTTTATATTAATCTTTACGCCGTAATAGTAATCATAAGGAAACGCGGGCTTTGTGTTGCCCGCTGCAATAATTAAACCCATAGTTATAATTTTTAATAGCCCCAAATCAGGGCGGTTACTGAACTCGTTTCTTTTATCTCTCTGATAATTTCGGGGTTCCATCCCGTTTCAAAGCGCGTGCTTATAAATTCGCCTTCGGGCATTCCCCAAAGGTTTACTTCCAATACTACCGCCGCTTCGCCATCGTTTTTTAAGCAAAAAGGCGTGTCTTTTCGGAAGTTGCCACCGGAAAAGTCCACGTTCCCGGCTACCGAAATTTGCGCGCTCACTAAATCGCCGTTTCTATTTTCCATACGCTTAATTTTAAGTCGTTACAAAAATACTTTCTTATCGTATTAGTTTAATACGTCGTGAAATACTCGTGAAGTGTTTGTTTAGCCGAAGCCGTGAAATTCGGCGTTACAACACTTCTATTTAATGCCTTGCGCCGTGATGCATGGCTTATTCTCTTATGTTCAATAAATAGGCGTAATATCCGCTGCTTCCGTCCCAAACTAAAAGAAACTCGCGTATGTCGCCCGCCGCCATGTTCCACTTTCCGGTTTCGTTTCCCGCGTTGTTGTTCATACGGTACGGGTAGTAGTTGCTATCCATAGCGTTGCCGCCGGAACTGTTCTTTACGAATGTATTACGCCCGCAAACGTACCCGGTCTGCGTGCTCGTTCTATCACAAATAATAGTAATCCTTACGGCAAAGGCTGTATAATTACTAATGCCTAACACAGTACAAATGGAATCACGACGCGGTAGCCCTATGCCGCTGTTGCTATAAATGAAGCGCGGCATTAACTTGAATAACGTAGGCTTGGTAGCGTCGCCCGGCGTAAGGCAGGTATTTACAGAAGGCAAAAGTTTTGATATGCCGTAATCCGCTACGTAGCTGTCGCAAACTATCGCGCCTTTGCTCACTATACCCAAATTAACCAGCGCGCCGGACGCTTCAATAAGTAGCCCGTAGTTAGTTCCGTAGCTGTTTGGTGTCTTGTTGGTAAAACGTCCAACGCCGACCAACCCGGTAGAAGCTGGTAATACGTTCGTTCCAATGGAAGCCCAGCGGTAAGAGTCCGAGAACTTTATAAAACTGCTAAGCAATGCTAAACCGCTTCCGCTTGTGTCGCCGGATGAAGCCGCTACGCCTATTCGTCCGCTTGCTATCGCAAAGCCGCCAATACTTCCGGCGTTTGCGTTGATTGTTCCCGTTATAGTTCCTTTCGTAGCTACAAAGCTACCGTCTTGCAGTACGCGGAAAGGTGCGGTAGCCCGGTTTCCCTTGCTTGCGCCAGCCCAAAACCTTACGCTTGTGTCGGCTGTGCCTTCCCCTGTTATTCCTGCTTTTATACTCGCGTCGCTACCTGCAAGCTGAACCGTTCCGGCTGTTACTATGCCACCGTCTATCGTGGTTTGGGTGTTATCGTAATAAACGGCTTCCACCCAATCGTTAGCGACGTAAGAACCAGAAGTACGTTTAGTTATGCAACGTTTTAGTATTCCGTCTGTTTTTCCACCCGTCAGCCAAAGGTCGCCTATATCATACGGTGGTTTGGGCTGGGTTACAAATACCTGCCTTTTCCCGTCCGCTGTGTCCTGTGCCTTGCTTGCTGCCGTGTATGCGTCTATCGCCTTTTGGTCTTCTATCGTAGTCCATGAATATGCAGAACCGGAAACGGTATAGCGTTTCAACAACTTTGTTGATGAACTGTACCACATATCGCCTACGTGCGCTTTCTTTAGTGCCGTAGTCGTCCAATTAGTCGCCGGGTCGGATGATTGGAACCAGCTTTCTATTTTTCCGTCTATCTGTGCCGTAAGGTCGTTTACAGTTGGTGTAAAGTTGTTGTTTATAAAGTTGGTTAGCCCGGTGTCGTCCGTATATTTGGAAGCCTTTACCCAATCTACGGAATTATAAGAACCGGAAGTGCGGGTGGTCTTGCATCGCATGATGTCGCCCGTACTGCCTTGTACCCATAAATCGCCCACGTCGTAAGGCGTTGTAGGTTGTGCCACGAAAATACGCCGTTTTGTCCCGGCAAGTTTTAACGCGTCGTTAGCAAGTGCCAACACTTGCGCTACTTCGCTGTCTTGTAGTTCCTGCCAACTGTAAGTAGAACCGTTTTTTACGAAACGGAAAACTTTACCCGTTGAAGTGTTATAGAAAAGGTCGCCTAAATGTTCATCTTTCAGCGCGGTTGTGTTCCAATCCTTCGCGGGCGCGTTTGTCAGCGTCGGGTCGTATGTTTCAAAGAACTGCTCTATTTGCCCGTCTAATTGCGCTTGTATTTCGTTCAGAATACCGGGCAGGGTATTATTTATGTAGTTCTTTGTTTCGTTCGCTATCTGGTCGAGGTCTGAAACGTTCTTTGTCGTTCCGTCGCTGCTTACAAAGTGAATAACGCCGCCTATTTCGTCGTTGTCGAGGTCGAAGTAGCATTTACCGCCACCGCTGCTCTCTATCCTTCCGGTACGGATGAAACGCCCGTTTATGGTACTGCTCCCGTAAGTCAATGAAACAAGTCTACCGGGATTCTTCCCGTTCGTATCTGTAACAACCGAATTAAGAACCCCTACAAGGAAATTGTAATAGCCCGCTTCCGCTTCTACCGTCTTAGCCGTAGCGGATAGTACAATAGTTCCACTATCCCCGTTTTTAGGACATTTTGCGTAGATGTAATACGCCGTAGCGGATGTTAGGTTAGTAAATGTTGCCGAAGAAAGCCCCCACAACTTCAATGCGTCCGGTTCTATCGCGTAATGAACCAATGTACCGGAAGAAACGTAAAGGCTATTAGGGTTGCCGCCATAGTTCGGCTGGAACGTAATGTTTTGCAGTGTGAACTGTGTGCTTTTAGCCCCAACGCTTAACATCTGCGTTTCAATGGAAAGCGGCTTTATCTTCTCGCTGTAATAGTCGCCTTCGGGGTCAAATACCATGTTTAGAAGTTCCTGCGTAGCCAGCCAACGGCGGCGCGCCCTTGCGGGGTCTGCCAGCTTGTTTATGGTAATAACTTCGTTCAAGTCCTCTATTTCGTTTAGAACGCGTACGGTAGTGCTTTTCGTTACGGTGTCACTTAACGTTATGTCGTAGCTATGCCGTTTTAGCAGATCGCGCTCTATGCGAGTAATCCTTACCGCCTTATTTACGCCTATCTGTTCGTCCTCAATCGGTATGAAATCGCCTACGTGCAGGATTTCGGTTTCCACTTCTTTGCCCCAAAGCGAAATAAAGAAGCCTTCGGTTAGTGCAAGTTTGTAACTTACTTGCGGCTGTGTCATGGTTTCAAAATCCTTTGTCCCGGCTTCCTTCAAATCCTTTTCGGCTTCCGTTATGTATTCCTGCGGTAACTGAATATCTAAAATGCTGTATTTGTCGCCTACGCTTATCTGAAACGCGCCGGAAGTTTCGGAAGGGAATACCGTACCGTTTTCGTCTTGGAACTTGTTTATTACAAACTTATGCGTTCCATGCTCGTAGCTGTGCAGGTCAAACTCGTAGCCTGCAAGTTGCCCGCTTTCAAACTTAATCTTTGCGTTCGTTCCTTCTATCAGATACTTCGTTGTTTTCCCGTCCGCTTCTTTCGCGTTAAGGTCAAACATCGTATTGTCGATGAAGGTAATCTTATCCGTACCCAATGCCGTAACCGTGCCTATACGTCCCGGTTTGATGTTGGTATAGTTCTTCTCGTTTTCCTTTATCCCGTAGGCGGCTATTGATTCCGCATCTTCCAAATAGGAAGTAAGGCGCGTAGTTCCGGGAAGGCATAGCTTTGTATGCCCGTAGTTCTTGCCTAAATTCTCCGTTCCGCCGTAAATGAAAAGGCGGTTTGTTATCCCGGCATTGTTCACGTTGGTACGGCTAAGCTGGTACAGACCACGCCCGCGCCCGTACTTCAACGTGAAAGTATGCGTTATTCCCGCTTTGGCTTTTATGTTGAGCGTGTTGGTCTTCCCGTCGCTGGTTATCTCAAATTCTACGCCGTAGTTGGTACAGTGTTCCTGCAATGCCGCCAAACAATTCTTTTCGGTGGCTGTAAAGTTTGTGTACTCCGTATCTTTGGGATAGTTCCCCAGCTTCCAAAGCCCCGGATATACGCGGCTTATGTTCCACATCAATACTTCCAAATGCCCGCCCAAATCCGAGTAGAACGTATCGCCGTAGCAATCTTCGGGCAAATGGTACTGAACATCTATAAGGTCATATTGCGCCCCTTCTAAGGTCAGTTCGTAGGTATAGTTCCTTTCGCCGTTCTTGGTTATTTGCGGAAGCTGGTTAAGTTTGTACTTTTTGCCGTATATCAGCGTGGTATCGCCTATCATCAAATCCAAAGGCGTAGCGGTGGTTATGGTAATATTTACCACGTCCTCGGAAAGCAAGGCGATTTTTTGCGTCGCCTTGCTTACTGCGCTTATATTCTTCCTGCTGAATAACGGTGTTTTGCTTCCGTCGGCATGGTTTATTATAATCTGTTCCATACTACAATACCGTTAGTTTCAAAGTCCGTTATGTCTTCAATTACCCCGGCTACAATTATGTAATAAATTCCGTTATCCGTGTAGGTGTGGCTAATGGCGTTCTTTCCGGTGCAATCCCCGTAAACGTCTGTATCTACCGTACCATCGCCCCAATAGATATTAACCATCTTATCCGATTTGAAAGCTACGCTTACCGAAGCCGAACCGCTGTTTAATCGCCGGTGTCTTACGACACGCTTAACCGGGTCGGGTTCTTTCAGCTTCAGGGAGAAAGTACCTATCATCTTATCATCGTGCCAACGTTTGGAAGGGGCTACCCCGTCTTCGCAGTAAACCTCGTAAACAAGCGGTTTAGTTGGGTGTATGGAAATCATAAGACGCTGTGTGCCGTCCTGCCGGAAACGGTCATACAAGGTATTAACCCGTTCTACAAAATCCATTTTGCCAGAAGCCTTTAGCCAGCAATTAAGCGTTATTTCGCGTTCTTGGTATCGCTTTTCGGTAAGGTCTATAACTTTCCCGTGATAGTCCGCCCAATCAACGGAAGCCGGGGTTTTCAGTTTTGGAAGGTCAAGAACGCCCGTAGAACTTTCTACGCGTATTCCGAAATCGCGGAAGTTCTTACCATCCAAATAATATTCAAGCTGTGCAACGGAGTTAAGTTCTTCGCCTATTTCCGCGTCGCTCAATACGACGTTATACACCTTCACGCTGTCTAAATCGGCGTAACCGTAACTTATGCCGTAAATGTCTTGTATTAACGCTATCCCGGTAAGCGTGGAAGGAAGTACAATCGTTTCTATTAACTGCGTGTCTAAGTAAACCAAAACTCTGTTACCGGACTTCTTTATAGCGAAGAAGCCCCAGCTATCCGGTTCTACGTCTATCCAAAAGGTGCGGTAGCCTTCCACTTGGTCGGTATTGCAGAACAACCCTATTCTTTTGCCCGTATAGCCGTCCGGATATTTATTGGCTTTTACCCATGCCAATATGGTAAAACTGCCGGATAGGGGCACAACGTTATAGTTTACGTCTGCATATCCTTCGCCGTCAAAATTTATGCAGTTTCCCTGCTTACCTGCTACAAAACTGCAATCTACTACGGTTGCGTCGTGGCGGTTCTGCGCAAAGTCGTATGCAACGGTAGAACCATTCGCTTCGTCGAAAGGTAAGTCTAAAATTAAATTCTGTTCTAATGCCATAACTGCTAACGTTTATCAATTACTTTTATATTCGCGTTGCCGGAAGCCCGGTTAATGCACTCCCCGCCGTGTTGGAAGACAGTAACCTTTGCCGTCCCGCTTGCTGTTATCTCCACTTTTGCCCGGCTGGTTATGTCAATGCAGACAAAGGCGTTATCTTCAACCTCTACAACCAGCTTTGTATCATCCCGCGCCCATACTTGCGCCGCGCAGAACCCCGAAAACCGGGCTTCGCCTTCCGATGTTCCGAAAGCTACAATACGGCGCATGTCTGCAACGCTGAAAGGTTCGTCGATGAACACACCGTAATGTTCATGCAAGCCTTTGAACTCCGCACGCAGTTCCGCGCTGGGAAAATCGTTGTCAAAAACAAAATCAAGCCCTTTCACAAAAAGCGTAAGAAGCCTTTCTTTTGATGTCGCCCGAAGAATAAAGCTATACCATTCCGAGCAAATGCCCTTAGCCTGCGCTTCGGCGGCTAAAGCCCTTTTCAATTCTTCAAAACTCATATTCCGTTGTTAATCGGTTATGCCCTGCGAACGTAAATCATCCGTAGGGGTGTTGGTAATCTTGTTTATTATGGTAAGCAGCCGCCCGCTTATCACGCCTAACGTGGTGTCCATGTTCGCAAGGTGCGTAAGCTGTTGCCGCAAAAGTTGGAGCGATGTTACTTGGTTTACCCGTACCGCGTTCGTTTGCCCAGCCAAAAGGTCTATACTTTCTTGGCTTGCGCCCTTTATTGCACCGCTTAACGTGCTGGGGTCGTCTTCGTCCAACTGTTCAAATAGGTCTTTGTACATATCCATAGCAGCGGCAAAGTTCGCCCCGGCTGCTTGTATGGCTTGTTTGAAGCGCGCCTGCTCCGTTTCCGTCAATCCGTTAAAAGAACCGTTTCCTTCTTCATCAAACCCCATGTCTTTTTGAAGCTGCTTTATAGCCTTCTGTAAAGGTTGTTCCAAGAACTGCAATTTTAAGGCATTTACAACGGCGTTTTTTATCACGTCGTTTGCTACTTCCCCGAAAGCCTTAGCCGCGTTTTCCCCACCTTCAAAGGCTTCTACCAGCGCGTTAGCCAATTCGTCCGCCAATTCCGTAGCCGAAGTTTGCGTAATGCTCTCGGTAATCTCTTTTATTAGGTCTTCTATCTGCCTTCCGGCTTCGGCGTATTGCTCCCTAAATTCGTCCACTCTGCCCCAATCGGTTTTCTTCTTGCTGATTTCATCATTTATCATGCCTTGTATCTCGTTCTGCTGGGCGCGCAGGTTCTGTATCATGGCATTTTGGTTCTGATAAACGGTTTCGCCCAAAGCACTATCTACGGCGTGTTCCAATGCGTTATAGGCATAGCCTAATTTGGTAACGGCTTCTTGGTGTCTCTTTATGGACTTCTCGGCTTTCCGGTCGCGGGTGTTGAATAGGTCGAAGGCGGAAGAAAGGAAGCCTACCGCACCGGAAACCATTTGTACCGGGTTCATGCTTGCGTAACCTGCGGCGAACTGTCCTGCACCTTCAAGCATTCCGCCGATGTCCCCTAAAATAGCGTCCGTTTCTTCGTCCATTGAAACACCCATTTTCTTTATTCCGCTTATAACGCTGTCAAATGCCCCGGAAACAAGGTCTATGCTGCTTCCTATGCTTTTAAAGGATTCCTTAAAAGCTGCTGAAACGCTTTTCGTCGTGCCTTCTTCCTTTGACAATGCGGCGTTAAGCACGGCTAACTGTTCTTCGCCTTCTACGGTCAGCTTTATTGTAGCTTTCTGTTTATTAAGTTCGGCTATCTTCCGGCGCAGGTAATCAACATAGGAAGAACCTTCGCTAAGAAGTTCCGCGAACGCTTCTTTTGCCGCGCCTGCTAATATTTCGTCGCCGCTGTTTATGGTGTCCGTATAGGCTTGGTACTGCTTTTTCCTTTCTTCCAAACTCTTAACAAACGGGTCGTCACTTTCTAATAGTTTGTCGGCTTTCATGGCGGCACGCAATTCCGCTAAGCTGTCTTTCAAAGCGAGGAAGGGGTTACGTTCGTGTAATTCGTCCTTCGCTTTCTCCAACTGGTCGTTAATGGCTTTCAAGTCTGCCGGGTTGAACTGTGCGGAAAGTGATACCTTCTTGCTGTTTATGTCTGTAATCAGCTTGTTTATCGTGTTGGTCGTAAGTGTGCTTAGGTCGCTGAAAAGCTGGTTCCAGCTATCGGAAGCCATAAGGCGGGAAGCTGCAAGTTTGCTTAACTCGGCTTGTTCCTTCGCGTTTATTTGCGCTATCATCGCTATATTGCCCTGTTTTTCGGCTTCAACACGTTGCGCCGCGTACGTCTTCATTATTTCGGTCTGTTGCTGCTGGTACGTCTTGTATTGCTGCAAAAGCTGGTCGTATTGCTCGTTTCCGGTCAGCTTTGAATACTCCGCCCGTTTCTTTTCCAATGCGGCTAAAGCGGCTTCGGCTACTTGTTTGTCCTTGCTGGTAGTGGCTTTGGCTAACTTATCCGTAATCGCTTGTTTCTTCCATGCGTAGCTTTCTTCAAAATCCAGCTTATCGGACAAATACCCGGCGTATTCCCTTAGCAACTGTTTGGTTTCTTCCTTAGCTTGTTTTACGGTGTCTTTTTTGGCGTCGTCTATAATATCCTTCTTGGCGTTATCCACGTCGGAATTATCGCCGCTAAGTTCCTTCCTTCGTTGTTCCAGCAGGTCTAAACGTGCGCCTATTGTTTGACATGCCGCTAATTCTTCTTGCAGCTTTTTGTCAAAGTCCGAAATAACCGCTTCCTTCGTGGTCTTGGCTATTTCGTTGTTAAGCGTGCTAAGGTTCTTTAGGTCGGTTGTTGTCTTGGTTGCTTTCGCCTGAATATCCGCGCGTTTCTTTTCCAGATAATCGAGGTAGCTTGTACCTTCCTTCAACAATGTGGCAAACTCGGTGTTTGCTGCCTTTCTCAACGTTTCGTCTTTGCTTGTGACCCATTTTAAATAATCCGCATACTTTTCTTTTCGCTTCGTCAGCATGTCTAAATATGGGTCATTTTGCTTACTGCCGTTACCGGAAGAAAGGCTTATTCGGTTTACTTCCTTTTGCTGTGCTTCTATCTGTTTTTTCAAGCTGGCGCGTTCTTGGTCAGAACCTGCCTTCTTGTATAGTTCCTGCAACCGCGCCAACTCCTTTTCGGCTGCTTCCACGCTTCCGGCTATAATTTGCCCGGCTTGGTTGCCTATCTGCTCTAATATCTGCTTTTCCTGCTGGGTAAAGTTTACTTGCAGGTTGATAAGTTTGTTATATTCGGCTTCGGCTTTCTCTAAGGTTTCTTCGGCTTCTTTCCATGTGTCGCTTTTCTCCAATACCGTACCTTTCCGTTTTACCCCGTACCCGTCCGTATATGTGCCTTTTTTAGAAACGTATGCTTTAGGGGTTGCATCCAGCTTGTTTTGCGCTTCTATTACAGCCTTGTACTTTTCTATCGCAAGTTCGCTTGTAGCAGCGGCTTTAGCTCGCAACATCATCGCTTCAACAAATTTGGAGCTGTTACTAACTAATAGTTCTTCGGCTTCCTTCGCGTCACGGACTGAAAAGCCTAATTCTTTGAATTTGTCGGCATTGTTCTGTACCCATTTTTCGCGTTCTTTCAGTGATCCGCTAAGGCTAATCCATTCCGTTTGCAATGCCCGGTAAGCCGCTACGGGTTTCCCGGCTGCTTCCGATACTTTCTTGTTAAATTCTTCTTGTGCTTTCTTGGCTTCCGCCTGCTTGCTTTGAAGTTTGGAAAGTGCCGCTATAATTACGGTAATAGCGACGGAAAGCCCCAAAGTTAGCGTAGCCATCAACGCTTTTGCAGCAATGGTTGAACCTCCTAAAGCTATGGTTAGCTTGTTGGTTGCCGCCGCTAACAGTTCCTTTGCTTTCGCTACGGTCGTAAGCATAAAGGCACTATCCTTGTTTATAGTGTTCGCTACTTGCTGCAAACCTATCGTAATGCTCATAAGGCTTTGAACCTTTAGCATTACTTTCTGCAAATTTTCGTTTTCTCCGGCGAACAACGCTACCGCGCCTTGTGCCGCACTGAACGCGCCTACTACGCCGCTAAGCCCGGAAATCATACCCTGCAATCCTCGGTTGTCATGGGAGAATATACGCGCTTGTGTCGTAGCGTCACCTATCGCATCGGTAAGCCGTCCGGCTTCCTGCTGCAACTTCTTGAAGGCTTCCGTTCCGCGTTGTCCGTTGGCTTCCAAAAGTGCAAGTTCTTCGCGAACGTTGCGTAGCTGGGTTCGTAGTGAAATCTGTGTGCTCACATTCTTCTCGGCTGCTTCCTTTTGCTTCTTCAATGCCTTTTCTTCTTGCAGAAGCTGGTCGGCGGAAGCCTGCGCTTCGTTAATCAGTTTTTCGCGTAGGGTTATTTCCGATTGTATGTTCTTTGCGGCTTCCGTGTAACGTCGGTAGTCCGCATCCCGCGCTTCGCTGAAAGCCTTTGCAGCTTCTGAACTTAACCGTTTGTATTCTTCCTGCAACTTAGCTAATGAAGCCTTGTTCGTATCTACAATCCGGTCAATGTCTGCAAAGCCTTTTTCAATAGCGGCGGCTGCATTCTCAAAGGCTCTATCTATGCCTTTGCCGCCGGAAATTGCCGCCGTACTAAAATTCTGTATTGCCTTCTTGCTTTCGTTAAGTACCGATAACAACTTATCGTTGCTTCCCGAAATCTCAAAGGACAAACCGCCACCTTGTATGTTCATTATCGGTTAAGTTTATTTATTAAGTCCAATACTTCGCCCGCGTTTTCTTCGGTAAGCACTACTTCCGTCGTTCCCGGTTTCGTGTCTTCTTCCTCTGCTCCCGGTGCATCTACTATCATTCTCTGAACCGTTCCCCACGAAATCCCGTGTAGAAGGTAATCCAACGTCCATCCGAAGTGCGCGCAAACCGACCCCCGGCGACCGTGTGGGCTTTTTAGCCCGGTTGCTCTATAAGTTGTGTCGGGTCGCTTGTGCGCGTTGCGCTCATCAATCTTATAGAGTTTATAAAATCCCCTAAATTGCTTACGTTGGTAATCAATATCGCGAGCGTAAGAAGTTGGGAAGGCGTTACGGTATGAAGGAAAAGGGAAGTAAGCCGGGCTAAGCGGGTTTCATTGGGCTTGCGTACCAAATAGCCGCCTTTGTCCGTTACGTCGTAATAGTCTTCGCCCAATACTGCAACCGCTACTACCTGCGCAAGTTTCCGGGCTTCCTGCGCTGCCATTTTCTTTGCGGTCTTGAAATAGTCTTCGTCGCCCAATTTGGTTTCGTCTATCGACATTTGCAGCCAAAGCGCGCTAAGTCGGTCAAGCGTTGCCAGCGTAGGCTCTTGAACCCGGAATACTTTCTTTTCGGTAATCTTTTCGCGTTTACGGAAGAAGCCCAATAAGCCGGGCTTCCGGCGGGTATAGGTTACTTCAACGTCAAACGTTATGCCTTCGCCTATCATCTGCCTTAATTCGCTTTGTTCGCGTTCTAAGGCTTCTAACTTATCGTTGTAGTCCATTGTCTGAATATAAAAGAAGCCCCGAAAACAAAGTAAACGGGGCTTCCGGTTAATGAAAATGATGTTATCAATCCGGTATTAAGAAGAAACGGAAGCCGTAGAAGCTGAAACTTTGCCTACTGCCATTTTCTTTAACCCCGAAGTAGTGGGTTTCATAACAGTTCCCGTAACCTCAATAAGAAGCAAGCCCTTTTTGCTGAACTCGCCGTTAATTTTGGCTACAAGTTTCATACGTGGAACTTGGAACTTCAAACCTTTCTTCGGAAGGATGATAATAGATTCCTCTACGGTGTTTACCGCATCGGGATAACTCCAAACGTCGGAAGCTATTTCGCCCCCGAAAAGCCGTTTAAGTACGGGAAGGTCGGGGTTCATGATTGAGAAGGAAAAGGTTATTTTGCCCTGCTTCTCTACGGTTTCTACCGGGTCGTCTTCTTCCTCTGCGTAGAACTCGGTTACTTCCGGGTCTTCCTGCGACATTTTGCAGGTATCTTCGTAGGTAAGTCCGAATGCCGTATAGCCCGTTTCGGTAAAGTTCAAAGCCGTAGGTTCTCCCACCTTACCCAAAATCTTGGAAAGACCCAATGTTACTAATGTTGCCATACTGATAAAAATTTAATGAATATTCCAACTTATTCTAATGTTCCGGTAATGCTGGTTTACTTCAAGCTCTTTTATTACGATGTCGCTCTCTATCCAATATTCGAGGTCTGCAATGTTTTGCGCGTCCAAATAGGCTACAAGCGCGTCGCCGATGGTTCGCAAGCGTTCCCTATCTGCCTTGCGCTGTTCTTTACCCTTAATCCGCAGCTTCAAATCATTCGCGTAAATATTCACGTTGGAAGTGCCCGTTTGCGGTTTGTCGTGCGTTACCGTAATGGTATTTATCACGATGTCTTCGGCTTCGCTGTCGTCCGGTCTTTCGCCTTGTGTGAAAACGCCGCCGTTTATAACAACTTTGCCGGAAGTGACCGCTTCCGAAACAATCTTAAAAAGAATGTCGTCCGTATCTATGCTGCTGCAATGTTTCATTTGAAAGCGTCTTTAATGTTAGTAACTAAATCTGCAAGTTCCTTAGCTATGGCTTTTTCGGCTTGTTTCTCGGCGGAAGTAAGAACATCGCGCCCTTTGCTTTCCACGTGAACGGCGTAGTTCATTCCGGCTACTACAACCAGCGTATAACCGTCGGTATAGTTTTCGCCGATCTGCTGGGCTAAACGTTGTCCTTCGTGTACTCCGACGTGACCGCCCTTTACCGCTTCAAAGGCGATATTAACGGGCTTGCCGTCTTTGAAGACTACGTAGCCAATTGAAGACCGTAAGTTTCCGGTACGGTCTGTAAAACCGCGTTCCGGCGGTATGGTCTTCGCCATGCTTACGGCTTCTTCCCCTATACGGCAAAGGCTTTCTATTATCTGCCTTTCCACTTCAAGAAGGAAGGCTTTAAACATGCCGTCTATATCTCCCGTGAATTTCGCTTCTAAACCCATAGCCTGCAATGCAAACGCCCTTTATCGAATTTCAAGCACACGCCGGAAATCCTAATTATTCCCGAAATCTTAGCTTCTTCCATTGTTTCTTGGTTAAGCAACTGTGAAGGCTCTAACGGCTCATCCGCTACCGCTATTTCCATGCCTTCGGGTATGCGCTGCACGCCTTTAGGTATCTGTATTAGCGAAGCGAACGTAACAAACTTCCCGTTCGCGGCTTGTATCTGCGTACCCTTCCCGTTGGTTTCCTCGCGGCAAACGCTGTGTAGCGTCCATTCCGCGCCGGAAGCCTGCCAACTACCGTTAGCGTCCTGCACGGCTTCGCCGTTGCTTGTACGCTTGTATAGGTAATGCGGGTATTGTCTGCTTGCTACGTCCGTTACCATCTGTTACTTCTGTTTCTGACCTTCGGCGTAGTAACCGGGGTTATGCCCAATTCGCCGCAAGTCTGGTTATACCAAAACTTTATAGCTTCCCAGTTCCAACTTACGGAATACCCCCCTTCGCTGACGTTGGCAAGTGGTATGATAGTCCCAAATTCGGCGCAAAGCGCACGTTTGGCGGTTACTACATCTACCGCTTCTTCCGGGTTGGGGATTGTATTCTGCTGGTTGGCTAAAATTAGCTCCACGTCCGCGCTTTCAATGTCGAAACGCACCGTAGTCCGGGTAAACCATTCTTTGTACGTCATAAGCTAAGTTATTAACCGGAAAGACCGCTAAGCCTTTCCGGTATCGGTTAGTGATTCCATGTGTTGCTGTCGGTAGCCATCAACCAAGAACGAGAAGAAGAAAGCCACGCCGGGAAAGCGTTTGCGATACCCATAGTAACCTCTTCCAAAGGTTCTTCGTTAGCGAACTTCTTTATAAGGGTGTGACCGTTCAAAGCCTTAATCGCTACTGAACCTTTTACGTTCATGTCTGCGGGCTTCTTCCAGTAAGTTTGTCCCAATACTTTGCTTTCTGTGAACAGTACCACGTTCTCGGTAAACGGGTTTCCGGTGTATCTGTCACCGTTGGGAAGTTCTACGGTAATATCTTGGTCAATCACAACAAGTTGCAAGCCCTTCAAGTAGGGAAGCGTTTTCATTGCGCTGTTTACTTGTTCAAGGCTTGGCGTTTGCTGGAGGTTCAAGGCGTTCACGGCGAAAGAAGCGCAGATTTTCTGTACTTCTGCGGTTTCCGCGAAAGTCGCGAACGTGTCAAGGGACATAAACGCGAATTTCAAAGATACGCCCTCTTTCTTCGCTGCCTTTACAACGTTCTTGAAGTCCTTAGATATAGGTTTCGCGGAAGCGGAAGTAGCCCAAGAAGCCGAGCCGGTTTGGAAGCCTAACTTTCTTTTGGCTGGGATTTGGTAATCTACATCGTATTCGCTGATTACTGAACCGTTGTTTTCGTTGGTAAGTGTAATCTTACCCAAAGAGATTTCCTGCAAAGCCATCCATTCCAAACGGGCGGCTACTGCCGTCCAGCAGAAATTAGTGTCTTCTGCCCATGCTTCAACCAATGCGCGAAGGTCGGGGTTCTGCGAAGTCATGGCTAACATTACTTCGTAGTCCGTAAGTTCGTCTTCGTTCTTGGTACGCTTTACGGCAATTTTCGGGATGTCCCCCTGCAAACGTGCAATCGCATCGCGGGTCTTTTTGTCAATTGTCGCCCCGCGTGCCACCAAGTCGGCGGCTATTTTAAGCCCTACCTGCGCTTCCAAAGCCTTCCATGTCAAGGTATAAGTTTCCTTCAACGGGAAAAGCGTAGGATAGTAGTAGGGCTTCAAATCGTAAGTATTAATCACGGCTTGCATATCTTTCTCTACAAGACCGCGCATTAAAGTCTTAATCATAACTTAGAGCCCAATTAAATTAAACTGATACCGGGTAAAGCGGCTTTAATGTCGTCGCTTACTGCCGGGATAACACTCTCTTTGAACTGCCCGATAGTAACCGCTGTTACAAAGTGGTTATTAAGGGCTTCCACGTCGTAGCTGTCGCCCGTCATGGCTTTAGGCACGTACTTGAACGCGCTTGTAGTGTCCGCGCTTTCAGCGGCGGCAAGTACAAGGGCTGCGCCTGCTGTGGCGGCTTCTCCTAAAGTAGTGCCTACGTTGATGGTGTCGTAAAGCGTTTCCGACGTGTTGATAGATGTAATCTTGTAAGCCTTTGCGCCTACCTTCAACATGATAAAATCGCCTACTTTGAAATGATGTCCTTTCGCCACCTTGTAGGCTTTTGTAGTGGCGGTAGCGTCTTCGGTAAGCCTTGCGGTCTTTACTACGTGGTAAAGCCCGGCAGCGTCTTTGCCGCCTAATGCCGTCCCTTCCTGCAAAATACCGCCCGCAACCAATTCGGAAGAGCAAACGGTAACGCCGTTAGGAATGTCCGCCAGCATGTGCGTACAAGCGTGTACTACACGTTTGTCCTGCTTTCTGTCTATCTTCAATCCCATTGTAAAGAATGAATTTACGGTTAAACTTCTTTGCCCGTTAAGGCTGTCTTACTCTCGGTTTGCGCTTTGATGTAGTCTGCTACGCCACTGCTTACGCCTTCTTTGTTCACGGCTCCAAAAATCGGCTTATCGTGTCCTTGCAGTCCTGCGTCTGCGCGTTCTTGCGCTAAGGCTGCGATGTCGCCTTTCGCTTCGGTCAAGTAGCTGTTGAAATCTTCGTCGCTCGCAAAGGTGTTAGCCCGGTCGAAGTTCTTTAACATCACGTCGCGGGTCTTTCCCTCAATCTTCGCGTTGTCCAATTCCGCTACAAATAGTTCACGTCGCGAAGCAGCCGCCTTATTTGCGTTAATCTCGGTAATGCTACTTTGCACGCCCGAAAGTTTTTCATCAATAAGTTTGCTGATCGCGTCAAGCGTTATCGCTCCGCCTGCTGGTGGCGTGGGGGGTGTCGGCGGTGTTTGCTTTCCCTTTTCCACGAAATCGTACTTTTCTTTCAGTCCGTTTTCGTAGGTTTGGTTCGCTTTGCTTATTTCCGCGTCTGCAACCTTACGCCAATCTGTTACGTACTGGCTAACTTTGTCGGCGGTAAGTTTATCTACAACTCCGTTAGCTTCTTCTATGGTAGCGACTTGTAAGCCGATAGCGGCTGCCAAATGCTGTAACCCGTCTTTGCGCACGCCTTGGAACTTTGCCACAAGTAGTGCTAAGATTTGTTCTTGTAATTCGTTCATAAACTATTTTGTTAAACCGAAGCAAAGGTAGCGTATTAAGGTAATACGGATTAAGAAATAGGAAGCAAACACTTCACCGAAACTTCCAATTTTGAAAAAGAGTAGGCGGTAAGAAATAGGCGTATAAAACCGCCGCATTGCCTGTTCATTTGCCCGACATTGAAATTAATTAGCTTCTGCGTGTGTTTAGTAGTCGGTAATACGGACGCGCTTTAAATCGCTTCATTTCCCCTTTGCGTTTTTCTCTCGCGCACACCATTAAGAAGAAGAGAAAGATAATTATTAAATCATATCATTACATATCATATCAATGTTGTTTTCGGTTGTTTTCGCTTGTTTTTTCAACCCTTCGGTTGTTCCGGTTGAAAAATCAACCGCCCGGTTGTTTTCGGTTGTTTTGGCTAATTGTATATTTTTTGTTTGCAATGTGCTAATTATTTGATAACTTTGCGCTTGTTATCGGGGAGAAATCCGGTAATGAATGGAAAGCGTTAGGTCTTTATATTTGAAAATCGCCAAATTAACAAATAACGAAAAGAGCCTTTTAACGCGCTGGTGTCGTATATCTATGCTTGATATATCGGCTAAGCGCGGCTATACGGTTTATTTTCGTTGGGCGTTTGGCGATGCCTCAAATATGTAAACCTATATAGTCCGCGCTTTCTTTATGTAGTAAAGTGTAATATCTGCTTCGGGCGGTGGGTGCAAAGTTAGCAAATAAAATGAAGAAGTTATTACTTTCCTTCCTACTACTTCCGGGTTTGTTGCTTTCCGGTTGTTCAAACTCAAACAATGAACCCGAAGAAGAACCAAACTACCTTTCTACAACCGTCCGGGCTTCTGCCTTTTTTAGTGAAGTTGGGAGTATTGAACAACTGAATAGCGTTTATGTTGGGCGCACGTATTCTGTGAATTTTGCGCCGTTCTGTTTGTCTGACACTGAATTAATGAAAATTATAAACGGTTCTGTTGAAAAAGTTACCTACTACTTAAACACCCCCAACGTTGGAAATGAAGTAATCGGCGTTTCTACCACCCAGCCTTTTACTATCTCGTATTCTCCTAAGAAATCCGGGCAATGTACATTAAGCGTATCGTTTGACCTTTCAAGTAAAGACCATAACAAATGGGTTGAAGTTGAAAGTATTGTAGAAGTAATAGGCGCGGAATAATGGAAGTAGAAGCTATTTTGGGCTTTGTTTTGCTTGTGTGCTTTGTGCTGGCTCTTTTCATTGTTCTTACGGCTCGTATAGCAAGCGCAAGGCGGAACAGAGCTAAAAGGAAAGAAAAAGCCGAAGAACTAACCCGTATCTATGTTAATACTGCTATACAACGGTTGAAAATTTCCGGGCTTGAACGTCGAACGCGTTGGCTTGAGGAAGATAGTAATTCATCGAAAAAAGAAGAAGGCGAATTAAAGTAATACGTTTGAGTAATTTTTGCTATTGCTTTTTCCGGTTGGTAATTCTTGGTAACGTTTGGTTATGGTCGTACCATTTGGGACGGTAACGCCTGCTATTGCATGGCTGCTATTGTCCCTTTTTTGTGCCCCTGCCTTTGGTCTTCAATTTTGGTTATCTCGAAACTAAGGTTTACTTTTGTGACTGATAAATAGTTATTTGTATGGAAGAGAAACAAATCACACCGGAAGAAGCCTTCTTTAGTGCTAAGGCTAATTTAGAACTTGCTATAACGGCGCAACTGAAAGAATTTGCCGCCAAGTTCTGTACGTCCGTAATCTTCAAAGGTTGCGTAGAGGTACAACCGTATGTATCTGAAACGGGGAAGGTTATAGATACGCGTATTTCTCATGTAGAAGTAGAAACTAAATATAGTCAAGGATGAAGCATATAATAACACCTACTGCAACTTCCAACGCTGAAAAGAAGCAATATTTAAACGCTAACGGCTGGTCTGAACGTTTGGTTGCTGATAATTGGATAAATAATGCAGATGTGGAAGCCGGGCGCGTAAATATCGAATGGGGCGGGCTTCGTCTTGATGAAGCGTACAACCGTTGTCGCTGGCAGATATTTAAAGGCGATTTTCTGCGTGTAATTAAGAAGCAACCACTTAACAGTATTTCTATGAACCCGCAGAACGGGGCTTTCTCTTTGGAATGGTTGGAAGGCGGTAAGGTTTACCGGGTATCTGGTAGTTTTGACGGTTACGGCTTTAGGGTAGGTATGGAATGGAAAGAAGAAAAACCCGGCGTTAATATCTCTTTGTCGAAGCCGGAGTATATTAAGGCGGTAAGGTTTCAAAAATGTGAAATCAATACGCCGGAACAATTTGTAGAACTATTTTATAACTCTTTTAAAAGGTATGGATGAAAATATGAACGTAGAAGAATTGGCTAACGGTTTTGTTAATGCTTTTAGTGATATGGCTAAAGCTGCTTCCGAATTTGGGGAAGCATGTAATATAGTTACCGATAGTATTAAAAAGCAAGTAGTTTCCATTCAATTGGCTTATATAGAAAAACTGACTGATAAAGTTAATAAGGCTTGTTTTCTTACTCGCTGGTACTATACCCGCAAACTGTATAAGGAAATAGGCAAACTTGATGAATTAGTTTCTTCCTTTTATCCGTCTGTTCCCGGAACGCCCCAACCATCCGAAGAACTGAATTAAAACACGTTGTTATGAAAACAAAAGAACTAAAAAACAAAACCGTATTTGATTTTTCCGACTATCCGGCTATTATTGAAGAAATAACCGGGATAAGTATTAAAGATAGTGATCGCGTGGAATATTATAAAAAAACATGTCATCCAATAAATAAAGCACGTGATATTGAATACCTTGCTTATAAAATTGGCGATAAGCAATTAGAAGCGGCGGCGGCTTCTTATGCTGTCAAATTGGAAAAGGAACGGGATGAAGAAAACGGTAAGGCTATGAAGAAAGGCTATATTATAGACTAAGGGGTAATAGCCCCTTAGTTCATATATCCGTTTTGCTTTAGCCAATTTTCAAGCGTTTCCCGTCCGCAGCAACAGCATTTTAATATATTGTTTAAGTCTGATTTACTAACCTTCTTACCGTCTAAGCGTTTTAACCCACCATCTAACAAACCTTGTTTCAATCCGGTTAATTGGTCGGAATAAACTTCGTTATATAGATTTCTTTTTACCGTAGCTAATACTTTATTAGCGTCAAGCCCGAAGTTACTTATAACCCAATCGTAATTATTAACCATTGTATTATATCCGGTAGAATTACGGTTCGTAATAAATTCGGGATAAGGTGTTTTGGAACATCCTAATTTCTTGTAAAACTCCGGTAGGGTCTTACGTGATACAAATTCGTTTGCCAATTCCATATAACGCCGTTGCGTATCGGTAAGATACATATTTCCCGGTTTGTTCCTATTATGTGTAATCTCATGCCAAAAGGTAGCCATAGCGTCTGCTTCTCCTTTTGTTATGTCTGCCGAATGTCTTGTAGCTATCTTGGCTAATGCAGATTTTACCCCGGCTAATCTATCCGGCGTTAATGATAAACGCCCGTCCATGTACGTAAAACCGTTTACCCCCGTTCTTCTCGTTGGAGTTAGTTTTAAATCTCCGTTCTCAAACCATTTTTCGGTAAGTTCCTTGTTTATCTTTGCAAAGGTTTCATCTACTTGTACATCCGAAGTGTAGGCGGTTCTTAATGCCGGATGCGGGTTATCTCCGCCTTTGGCTACTTCCGCTTTAGCCTTCTGTAAATCTGTCTTAGCTTTGGATAATGCTTGTTGTAGCTTTGGGATGCAATCGCCGTAATAGTTTGAAGTATGTACTTCGTTAGCATTTATAATATTTGTGTATTCCTTTTGCAGATCGGCAAAGCCTTTCATGTCTTTATCTATAAAATCCCGTAGGTCGCTTATAGCCCTAAGCCATTCACGCTTTCGTTGAAGTAGAACGTTATCCACTTTATCTATTTCTCCGGTTAATGCGGCTCTGTTACCGGAATTGCGCAAAGTGTCTAAAGAGGAAACATCCAAACCAAAGGAATACGCCCAACGCTTGTAATAAGCTATATCGCTGTCGAAATCCGTACATGGTTCTACGGTATTCATTGCTTTACTTGCTATCCCAGTCTTCAACCCGCCGCTAATCTTTCCGCCGTTGAAGTTATCGCGAATATAATAAGGCATAGACTTCCAGCCCTTCGCACGTTCTTCAATGCTGCTGATGTAATCCCGAAAGGCTTTAGGTACGTCCTTAACTGTCCGTCGTGAAGGAAGGCTTTTATACTGTGCGCCTTTAACAATCGCTTTTAGCCTATTAGCCCGGTTCTTGTTGTATTCGTCGTAATCCGCCATGATGGGAACGGCGAAACAGCGGCATTGTGGATGCCACCCTACGAATTTGAATGTTTTCGGGTAATCCCCTGCCAACGTGTCGCAAATGTCCACAAACGGAACGGGTTCGCCTTTGGAGTTCTTTATAGTGTGGTTGTTGCTAAGCATTACACGAATACCCACAATAAAATCAAGCTGTTGCCATCGTAAGTATTCGCTTTCCCGGTACGCCATGTTTATTTCGGTGCGTGTCAATCGCTGGGCGTTCTTTGCTGAAGAACGGTAAACACCTTGTCCGGGGTGGTACATCTTTGCCGCCTTACTTAGTCGCAGGTTGCCGCCTTTATCGCGTACTCGCCTATAAAGTCGGTCGGGTTCATTCAAGTATTGTCGTAAATCACGGCTTAATTGCTGTGCGCTTTTTCCTTCCCCTAATCCTACGTCTATGCCCAATTCCATAGCGTCTTTTAATTCTTCGGCATACTTCCAAACCCTTTGGCTAAGGTTCAAACCGTTTTCTTTACGTTTCTGAAATGCACTAAGGGCTTCAAGGTTACGCGCTTGGTAACGTTCGGCTTCTTCTTTGGTTAGTTTGGAAGTCCGAAGTATGGAAGCTAAAAAAGCGTCGTTCTTCTGACATGCTGCCAGCCATTCGGAGCGTTGCCCGGAAGTAACTACGGCTTCAATCTTTCCAGCAAGTCGGGTAACAATGCCGCGCGCCTGCTTCTTGGCTTTCGGGAAGTCGTCAAAGTTAAACGTTCCACCAGCCGGAAGGTTAATCTTTCCCGCAAGGCTGGCAAATTCATCCGCCGCCGTTTGGTATAGCTTGGCTACTTGCTTTGCGTAGCGTTCGGTTCTTATGTAGTGTTTCGCGTCAAATCCACGAAGCTGTATTATAAGCTGGTTTTCTTTTGCCATAGTTATTTTCTTGAAAAATCGCGTTTAAGCGCGTTTCTTTCCTTTTGCGTTAGTTTGTATGTCCGAAAGGTAGAAACGCGCACAAATCAAAGAAAAGCGTATTATTTTAATACGTAGTTAAAGCTAAATAGTCGGTTCGTTCTGATAATAGCTATTTTCCCGATCTTCTTCGTTAATTATAGCCTTTTCTTCTTCGTCCACGTTATCCGCCCATCCCAAACGCTGAATAGTGGCGCGTCGGCTTGCAATCTGCTTGTTTCCGTTTGCTGATGTAAGAATGTTTATCTTACTAAGTTCGTCTTCGATGATGTAAGGTACTATTTCGGGTTCTATTATTAGATTGTCGCAAGCCTTAGACCATTCCAAATGCGCTTGTTTGAAGAAGGCTTTTAGTACGTTTACCCTTCGCTGCAAATAGTCTGAAAATATTTCGCTTTTATCCTGCACCTTTAAATGTGCGTCCATGAAAAGGAGTTGTAAGGCTACGCCGGAAATAGCACCTATTCCTTTGACGGTATCAAACGAAATGTCGGGCGTTTGCGTAATGGTGTAAATCATGCGCAGGAGCGTTTCTATTTCCAGCTTAACACTTTCGGGCGCGTTTTGCCATGCCAAATATTGCGCGGTAGCCCCGTTTTCCCCTTCAATGATAGCCCCGGCTTCCCCTTTCCGGGCAAATCCTATAACCTTTCCTTGTACGAAAATCTTAGGGCTGGCGTGGTAGTCGTTCGTGTCGGCGAAGTTGGAAAGCAGCTTTTCCAATCGGTCTATAAGGCTTTGAACGTCTTCCCATTCTACTTGTGGCTGGCAGGCATAAATAACGGGTATCTTTCCTATTGTTAATTCTTTCGGGAAGCCTTCTACCAGAGTCCAATTTTTACCCGCTACTTCCCCGTCCAAACCGTCGCAACACCATAAATAATGTTTGTCTTTCGTATAGGTTTCAAAGTAGGTACGTGTAATCATATCCCGGTCTTTGCGCGTAAATTGGCGACTAAACGCAACCATATCGCGCGTGTCGTCAAAGTAGGGGTAAAGCCTATCGCCAAACATCGGGCTGAATATGGCTACCTTAAATTTTTTCGTAGTTTTGAAGCCGTAGGTTTCGTGTTCAGGCACTTCTACCGGATACCAAAGTTCGGCTACTTCTGTCATGCTGTAAAGGCTTCGCGCTATCCGTCTGTTAAGTGTCTTTTCCTTAACGTCGTGGAAGGCTCGGTTTATAGCCTTCAAAAGAGCTTTTTCGTCTTCCCCTTCCGGGTTACTTCCATAAGTAACCGGGTTGCCGAATGTGAAAGCTACGGCGCGTTTTACTATCAACTTTTGAATAGCTAATGCTATACGCGCTACGGGTTCTATTCTGAACCCTTGTTCCGTAGTCTGTTCTACGTTCGGGTTCACGTTTTTGACTTCGCCGTATTCGTCGCTGTCCTTATCAATTACTACAAGTTTGTCCGGTCGCTTTTGCGTGTCATTTATATCGTGCAGCTTCGGGTCGTACTGCGCGGCGTGTTCCTTTGTGTTCGGTTCTACACTCAAACGTCCGTTTCTCAATTCACTAACGACTTTGCTAATGTCTTCGCTTTGTAATAGTTCTTCTATTGTCATAGCTGTAAATATTTAAGTTATCGAAATATTCTATTAAGTTTTTGGGGTTGGCTTCCGCGTTTCTCTATCGTTCCCGTCAATGCGTCCGGCGCGTCGTCGTGTGCGTTCTTTCCGGTCTTCTTGTATTGGGTTATCGCTTTATAGAACTGTGGGAAAAGATGTTCCCAACCTTTCGGGAAGTAAGTAAGGTTCTGCACTTCCGCCGAGTGGTTGAATATGCGCACTTCCTTGTTTTCTGATTGGTGGAACCACGTAAAGGAAGTTTCCCGGTTGCCTAATATGCGGCATTGCGCTTCAACGTTCCGGGAGAAGCCGCGCCCGCCATTGTTGCTTTCTATTATGGCTTCTTCTACCTTATACTTGGTAAGCCTGCGCGCTGTTTCCGGTTCGGTTGTTTCCATTGCAGCCTGCGTATAGTACACGTCAATGATGAAGTTTCCTATTTCCGTTTCGAGGTAGATAATACAGCAAAGAAAGTCCGCGCCCGTATCTGCCGTATCTATGTAGGCTTTTACCTTTCGCTTCCGGGTAACGGGCTGTACCTCGTAGGTCTTAAATTCGCGTTCGTACATAAGCCCGGTTAATGGTGTCGGGTTCTGCATATACTGGGTATCAAAAACGTAAACGTTCTTCTCGCGAAGGTTATAGAGTTCTTGTAGTGTATGCTTGAACTCCCATAACGCGTGTTCTTTTCCGTCTTCGCCCGTTTCTATTACCGGAAGGCTTAATACCGTCCATTCGTCCGGTTCAAGGCGTTGCAGATAACCGCAAAGGTCGTCTTCGTCCAACCTTTGCATAATAATTATTATCGGGGTCTTTCGGCTGTTTACGCGGTTTCGTATCGTTGTTTCAAACTTGTTGTTTACTTTCTCGCGAACTTGTGCGCTACGTGCGTCGTCCGGCTTTATGGGGTCGTCTATAATAATTGCGCCGCCGAAGCCGTCAGCGTTCAACCCATCAAGTTCTTCAACTTCTTTTGCCAATTCGTCGTTTTCTTCTTCATCAACCAACCCCGCGCCGAAGCCCGTAACCTGCCCAGCGGAAGAAACGGCATACAAGCCGCCGCCCTCGGTCGTGTACCACTTCTTTGTATTGGTGGAAGTCGGTATAGTAGCCGGAAAAATGCGTCTGTATTCCGGTTCGTTTATAATATCCTGCACGCCGCGCGAGTTGTCGCGGGCTAAGTCGTCGGAATAGGAAAGATGAATAAACTTAGCCTTCGGGTTTATAGCCAACCCTTCCGCTATGAAGTTCTTAACCGCTAATTCGGTCTTTCCGTATCGCGGCGCAATGTTTATGATAAGGCGCGTAATTTCCCCACAAAGCACTTTATCAAGCGCGGCAGCTATTTCCCTATGATGTTTGCCTATAACAAACTTTCGCTTCTGCCTAATCTTGAAGAAGTACCGCGTAAAGTTTAACGTTCCCTGCAAAACAAAGGTACGTATTACGTCTATATCCCTTATCCCTTTAGCACTCACTATCCAACTTTTTAAATAGTTCTTTAGCTTCTTCTTTCGTCAATGTACGGGCGGGCGGTATAAGGTCTTTGCCGTCCTTCCCGGTAACTTCCGCGTTTTGTCGGTTGCGCCAGCGTTCCGGTTCTGCGTTGGTAAGCGTGAATATTATCGCCGCTGTGTCCGGCTGGAAATGCTTATCTACTGTTTTTTGCTCCTTTATACGCGGTATTTCCTTCCCGTTTACATCGAACTTTCCGCTTCCTACGGTTACTATGTGCTTTTCCTGCACCGTATAGCCTTGTATCTTTTTTAAAAGGCTTCGTTTTGCTTCTGTGGCAAAGAAGGCTAAACGTTTATCTTCTGCCTTTTCTAATGCTTCGCAAAACTCGCTTTTATCATTCTTCCAACGGTAGAAGGTCGCTTCGTCAATGCCAACGGCGCGGCAAAGTTCCGGGACGCTGTAAGTGTCCTTTGCTACAAGTTCACAAATACGCTCTACTATTTTGGGCGTGTATTTGGTCTTTCTGCCTTTCTTTGCCGTATTATTGTTACCTTCTTTAGAGTTCATGGCTTACGTTGTTATTGTGGTAATTCGTCGCTTATATGAAGTTCCCCGAAATCTTCTTTAATGTTTTTCGGGTCGCCTTTGTAGAATACTAATACATCATCATGCAGGTTGCTATTTTCCCGGCTCTTGTTGAATATTTCCAACGCTTTTTTAACCTGCAATTCTTCAAAACTATCTATTGTTTCTTCTACGCTGCCTTTACAGAAGACTAACACGTTTTGATGAACCTTTCCTACCTTGCGCGTACCGTTAAACTGCCGCCGTACCCTTATTGCAAGGCTGGTTATTTGGTTTACAAGGATAAGGGAATTGTAATAATGAAGACCGCACCCCGTAAACGCTTCTATTGTGTGGCTTACAAAGTTTCTGTAAATGCCCTTCTTATCCCGTATATCCCCGACGACAAAAACCGCGAAACGGTTATTCTTCAACCGGGAGCAGGATTGTTTTATAATACGTTTGTACGCTTCAATGAATTGCGCATAGTCCATGTTTGAAATATCGCGCGGATCATTGCTATATACTTCCAAATCCGCGTAGGGTGGGCAGGAGAAAATCATATCGAAATCGCCACTTATCCCATTCGTGCTAAGAACGTCTTCAAGCTGGGAACTATCGCCTACCGTCCATTGGGGAAAGAATGGGTAGCTTATGCCTAACACCTCTTCCGCGTTTGCTTTGTTGGCTCTAATTTGGGCTTCGCTTAAATCATTGCCGACGTAAGGCATGTTCAACTTTGCCGCTACTATACCGCGAACGCTGCCCCCAGCGAACGGGTCTAATATCCGCCCGCCTTCAATGTTGAACCAACGGTAAGAAAGTTCGGTTAATACCGGGTCGAATATACTTGTAGTAGTCATTGTTTTAAGCCCTAAACGCTCCATTTCCGCTATCACTTCTTCCGTCTGTGGTTCTCTGCCTAAAGTTTCGCGTAATGCGTTCTTGGTATCGTAAAATATTGGCGGTTGCGCTGTCTTTGCAAAAGTCAAATCTTCGCTTCTACCTTCGTCGCTTTTTATGCCTATTTCCAGCCATGCCCGGCGGCGTTCCTGCCATTCGGCGGTACGGGTATTCAATACAGAAAACGGCGGCAAAATAAAGTCGTCTTTAAGGCGTTTAAGTTGTTTTTCCGGATTTTCATCCCCTTCGCTGTCTTCCCCAAAATCTACCGGAACGCCCCATGCTTCGTTATCTATACCGAAGTCTTCTTTTGCCTTAGCTATGGCTTCTTCGTCCCAATCAAGATTAGCGGCGGCTGTCGCGTTGTCTGCTAACGCAAGTTCGCGCCCTTCCTTTGTATCTAAGTCTATATCGTTGCGCTTTACGGCTACAAGTTCGTTTCCGGTTGTTTCTATTATAATAACATCTTCCATGCCTGCACTTGCAAAGCCTTCGGTAGTTTTGTTTCCTGCTATAATCTTGTTGTTTTTGTCGAGCAGGATTGAACGCCCCGCGCCGAATGTGCGCAGGCTTTTTTCTATCATGCTTTGCCCGAACTGCGTACCCTTGTTGAAATTCAAGTCGTCCGGTATAAGGTCTTCTATTTTTGTCTTTTTAATCTTTGCCATATCAAATCGTTTTTAATAAAAAAGGGCGTGGTCTTTTACGCCGCGCCCCGCTTCGGCTCTTAGCCGTTGCTATCAGCTATATGATGCTTTTGTAAAGCCTGAATAAACAAACCAACAACGGCGGTAACGCGACCCGGCGAACAATCCCCGTTATTGCCCTCGTTTTGGTTTTGCTGCAAAAATAAAAGGTTTAGCGTATTAAAGTGATACGCTAAACCCTAAAATACTTCGCCAAAACTTCACGCTCCCTACTTTTTCGGGAATAAGTAACTTATTACTTCCTTTCTGAAATCATCGAAAGAACGGCAAATAACATACTTGTTTCCGGCGGCTTCCGCTGCCTTCTGCCATTGCTTTTGTGTTTCGCGCTGTGTACTGCCTTTTTCTTCGGTCTTGAACTCAATACAAAGGGAAGCAAAGCCGCCCGAAGGTTTTAACAGTATCATGTCGGCTACCCCGGCGGTAACACCTTCGCCCTTCAATATCCCGGCTTCCCGTTTGTTCCGCGCTCCGCCGTTGGGTACTGCAAAAAGTAGTAATCCAATTTCCGGGAACTGCAAACGGAACCACTTAACGCAACTTTGTTGTATTTGGCTTTCTATGTGCCTGGACTTTTTTCGGGTAGTGGTCTTGTTGGCTATTGCCTTCATTTCCTCAAATGTCATTTCCCGCCGCTTTTTCGTTAGCCTTTTCCGCTGCTTTCCGGGCGCGTTCCTGCTGGTTAAGGAAAACAACCCGTCGGGCGGCTTCAAAAACAATGTTCGCTACTACATCGCGTTGCCCGCGTGGTAGTCGGCTTTCCTTGTTGGCTATCTTCGGGAACTCTGAAAGGATGAAGGAAAGCGAAAGGTTGCCTTCGTCCATCAACCGGATAACCGGGGAAGATTTTAACTGTGCCCCGCCTATCTGTACATTTCTGCGGGCTTCTCTTGTTTCTGTTATAATGTTTTCTACCTGCGTATTGAATTTCTTATCTTCCAATATACGCGCGTCAATCTCTACATTAACCATAATGCTAATTTTTATTTTTACGTTTTACATCAATCCAAGCCGTCACTATTGCGCTGGCAAAATTTACAATGCTGACTACTACAAGTATTCTTGTAAGCCAATCTATTTTTGCTTCGTTAGCCAACAAGCACGCAATAAGCGAAAGCCAGAATGTTATTTCCTCAAATTGGTAACTTTTCATCGAATAGCCTTTAATCGTTACTACTACGGTTTAATAAATCTTCGTCAAAAGCCCCGAAAAGCGAAGTTTGCCGGGCTTTTTCCTTCTCGCTTAGAAGTTGTTCTACCCGCTTTATTTCCGCGTCTATTTCGGCTTCTAATTGCTTCGATTTGCTTAGCGCGGAAGGTGCGCGGAAACGGAAGTACTCTTTTTGTGCCTTCCGCATCTCTACAACTTTGTCGTAAAACTCCTTTGGGGTCATAGCTGTGCAAATAAATTTTGTTGTATTCCCTTCTTCGCGGTTCTTGCGTAAATCGGGCATTTGTCCCGATAGGCGCAAGCCCCTAACTTGGCTTCGTTAAATCGTTGTTCCCAAAGTTCCGCATAGGCTTCCGTTCCCGGTTCTGCTTCTGTATTTAAGAAGGCTAACAACTTCATGCAGAAAAAACCGCGTTCTTGGGTCTTTTCGCCGTATATCTCTACCAAGCCGTTACCGTTTACTTTCATTTCCCTGCTATTTTTTGTTCTACCTTTGTTCTTAATCTCGCTTCTGCATTGGCTACGTTCTTTCTCGCACGTTCCAGCTTTTTCCGAACCTTAACTAACTGTGGGTCGTTGGTTTCGTCAAAGAATAAATTATCTTTATTTGCTTCGATGTAGTCTTTTATCCTATTCTCTTGCAAAGTTATCCGCCCCTTTAATGCGGTTAGTCTTGATAAATCGGAATTAAAACCGTATGCTTCTCCGCTTGTTTTATCGTAAAAAGATAATGTTTCATAGAGATGCGCTCGCGGGTCTTCACACGTTAATTTAGCCATACGCCAATTTATAACCCACCGCCAACGCTGTAAAATTTCGCGGGGCATATCGTAACGGTGTAATACAATTTCTTCGCCGTTTACTTTCTTGCAAATGCGAAGTACGCAATACACTTTTACGCCTAATTCCCGTTCTGCCTTTGCGTACGCTCTTACGATTTCTTCCCAGCTTTTGCCTATGTCTGTTTCTTGTGCCATAAGCTAATATCTGAATGTTGTAAACTGAATAATAGCAAAGGTTAGCGCGTTTTCCTGCGCTTTATCGAATACCGGGATAAACCATGCTGCAAACTCCGAAGGTGTCAGCCCGTCGTTACGTGCCAAATCTTCCAACCTAACCGGGTGTCCTTCAACTTCTGCGGTAAAGTTTAAGCCGTTCCTTCGTAATATTAAAGGCTGAACTATGCACATGTTAGCCGGAACTTCTAAAATACTTTCCTGCGGGCTTCTATACGGTTTGTCCGCCCATTGTCGTAGGCATAACGTACCGCTTTTTTCCTGCAAGGCGGTTATTTTTTTCTTCCAATACTCATAATTGCATCGGCATGTGTGCCGCTTTTGACCGTTAAGAACCTTTGTCTTAAAATCGGTTGCTTCGCCTGCCCGGAAATGTGCCGGGAAGAACTTCTTACTTAATAATACTACTGCTTTCATTATCGGTCTGTTGGGTTGCGTCGGGCTGTATGAATAAATCCGACTTGTTTATAGTTATAAAAATGGGTTGCAACGGTTGGTTGAAGGTTAGAAGGCTTACCCATAATTCGCCCGTTTCGGCTATTTTTTTTCGTTCTGCTTCGTCCAATTCGAAACAGAAAATAGCCTGCCCTTCTTTCGTCTTATGTGCTGGTAATGGCTTGTATTCGGGTTGTCCCTCGCCGTAAACTACGTTTGCTTCTTGAAATTTTTTTGGTTTCATTGTCTTACTACTTTTAAAGTTTGTATAGTTTTTTATTTTTCTTGTTTTTCAGAATGGGTTGATATATATTTCTGTTCTGTTTTCATCAATATATCAACCAACTTATGTTCTTCAAGAAAATGCGCCTTATCTTCATCTGTAGAGCATGAATGGAACTGACTTAAATAACCTTGTGTCGTCGCTTTTAAAATAGTCTGTAAATCGTTGTTTTCCCAGCAATATGGGCAAACGTAGAACACCCCGTATTTATCGGTAATGTCTATATGTTCATGACCGCAAACCGACCAAGGCAAATTACAAATCCCGCAACAACTTTCAGAACGGTAAATTTGCTTATAGGCTGAAACGACAAAAGGCAATCTTTTTATTTCTTCTTTTCTATTCATTTTTCTGTTAGCTGAATGTTTTTAAAAAGGAAGATCATCTTTTTCGTTTTCCGGTGGAAACGGCGACGCACTTCCCGCCGGGGTATAGGTTGGCGGCGTGCTGGTAGTAGCTGGCTGTTGTTGCTCGTTTTGTGTTTCCTGCTTACTGCCTAATAGTTGAAGTTCACGCACGAGGCAATTAACGCCCGCTTGTACTCCGTTCCCGGAATTGAATGTTTTAACGGAAAGGCTACCACGTACATATACCTGCGTTCCTTTCTTCAAATAAGTTACTACGGAACTTTCACCGGGTTTCAAGCAGCTAACCCACGTTGTACGGCTGTGCTGGTTGCCCTGCCCGTCTTTATAACGTTCTGTACTCGCAACGTTGAAAGCTATAAACTTTTGCCCGTTGAACTCTTTAATTTCCGCATCGTTGCCGATGTTTCCTATTACTGTTACTGCTAACATAAATGTTTAATTTTATGGTTAATATATTCTTTCCATTCCGGGGTTATAACGTCCATCACGTCTTTGCCCGGATTATTTTCTTGCCAAACTCGTGCTTCCCTTACCATTTCGTTTGCAACCTCGATAGGGGTTCCTAACCCGGTTACGTCCATCAAAAAGCTACAATCCGGTATAGGTACTATTTCCTTTATGAAATCAAATGTCAGTTGCTCCATGCTGTTTTTCTTATCCTATTGCGCTATAATAGGCTACGTGTAGTACGTCGTACTGCTTTCCTACTATCGCAAATTGAAAATTACTATCTGCGCTCGGTTGAACGTTGGGAATGTTTATAAATTCGTAAGTGTACCCTTCAATGGTATAGGCGGCTATTTCCCGGTTGCTTTTAGCGAAGGCTGTTAAGCTGCTTATCAATAGCTTGTAGTAGTCTTCCCCGAAAGCCTTTATTAGCTTGCTTTTATTTCTTAGTGCAAATCTCATATTAACGAACCGTCTTATTTTAATACGTCCTTTGGAACACTTAACTTTTTACTCAATAGGGTAGCAACCTTTTCGGCTGCTGCGCGAAACTCCTTGTTATACTTATATTCGCTATCGTACCGCCGAAGGTAATAACATATCGTACTTTGGTCGTGTAAGGTTTCTTCCGCTATACGTTGGGTATTCTCGCCGCGTTTCTTGCAATGATGCGCGTAAATCATCCGGGCGTAAACGTGCCAGCGGTTACGGCTGTCTTCTGAAATGGAAGCGAAGCTAACCCCCATAGCCGTAAGTATAGCCGTCTTTATATCCCGGTGTTTGGGTGGTTTCTCATAGTTTATAATCAGTCCCAAACCTTCGGCTATATATAGTTCCAGCCCTGCGCCCGTGCTGCGTTCCCAATTAGAAAGCATATAAATCGCGTCGCAATCAAGCAAAAGGCGAATATCCACCTTCATTTGTTCGTTCCAGCGCGAACCCGGCTTTAATTCGTACCGCAATGGGTTTACAACCTCGTAACCCTTTGCTTTTAGTTCCGCTTCCGCTTTGCTGAACTTTTCCACGTATTCGGCTACCGGAAGCCCGGTTATTTGCCCGCTTATATATACTTTATGCTTCTTCATGTCTTTTAATCGTTTTTTTGCCCGTTAAGGCGTTATTATATTGTTTCCCTTACATCTTACCGTCTGAAATACGATAGTTGAATATCGGGGTTCATTTGTACAGCTATCGCGGTGTTAGCTTTGTTAGTCTTGGTCGGTAACTTGAATTATCGAAGCCTATAAGGTCGAACATCTCTACAAATCGGTCGGCTACACGAACCCCGTAACGCTTGGCTATATCTTCGTCGCCTTCCAAGTTTGAGGTTATAATCGTGAATAACTGGCGGTCGTAACGGTGGTATAGCAAATCTACCAACGGGCTAACCTCGTTTCCCCAAACCTTTAGGCTTGCTGGTTCCGTCCCTACGTCGTCGATGCAAAGAAGCTCGGTATTTTTCAAGTCCGCTAAAAGTTCCTGCTTTTCCCCCTTCGCTGCTTCCGTAAGTGCGGAAGCCGGAATAAAGGAAACGCCTTTACGTTCAAACGATATATCGCTATGGTAAATCGTATTTATTAGCTGGGAAATTGCACGCGCTAATGTTGTCTTTCCGCATCCGGGTGTTCCGTACATGAATAACCCCGGTTTCATGCTTTCGCCAACGAGCCAACGCGCCGCCATTGTAAGATGCTGCCTTGTCGCTTCGTCTTCTTGGTAAGAATAGCCCCGGTTTTCAACTTGGAAACGGTAACATTCGCGTAGCATGGCGGGTACGTCCTGCGTATAACGGTCAATCTTAAAGCGTGCTACGGCGGGGCTTCTTTTGCGTAGCAGGTTCGCAAATGCCACTATGTCTATCCGTTGTATCGGTTGCTCCTGCTTTTTGTTCTCTGTTGTTCCCATTGTCTTTCCTTATTTTAATTCTTAGATGATTAATCAAATGCCGCGCCCATTCGGTATAATTTATGTGGGTATCTCCGGTTAGTTCCCATTCGTCTATAACTTCTTCGGCTTCCTTGCGCAATCGTTCGGGAGTGACATAAAGCTGCATGCAAATGGTTTCTATCTGCGCCCTTTTGTTTTCGCTGAAAAATTCGGTTAGAAACTTACTGTTTTCGGTTTCCTTGCCGTTTATGTTTTTTTTCTCGCGCACGCCATCAAGAGAAAGAAGAGAAGGAGAATTATTATTAATCATATCAACATCATTACATATCATATCAATGTTGTTTTCGGTTGTTTTCGCTTGTTTTTTCAACCCTTCGGTTGTTTCGGTTGAAAAATCAACCGCCCGGTTGTTTTGGTTGTTTTGGCTTGTTTCCTCGGTTTCCGTATTCTTTTTCTTCTTTCGTGCGTTCTGATTACCTTTAGGCGCGCCCCCTAATTTGCCGTTAGCTTTATTCAACTGCACTGTTTCCGCGTAACGCTTGTTATCAGCTTCAAGACGTTTTCGGATGGGTGCAAATGCTATCCTAACGGTTTTGTTCGCCGTCATTGCTTCCAAATCTTCCGCAGCCTTCGTCCGTATAGCTTCGTTTTCGCTCTCTAATTGGTTATAGGCTCTAATCGCGCGGAACAACATAGCCGTTTCTTCGTCGTCAAGTTCATCAAGCACTGAAAGCAAATCCATATATAATACGAATGAATTTTTATCGCCCATGATAGGTATATTTTAGGGACACGCCCGAAGGCGCGCCCCGGTTAGTTAATAACTTTCTTCTTGTTCTTTGTATGCCAAACAAAAGGCTTTTTCTACAATCGCGTTGCAAGCGAAAGGCGAAGCCGCAAGTATGGAAATATCCACTACCTTACATTCTTCGTTTTCTTTTTCTATACGCTCTTTTATCTTGCTGTTTATCCATGCGGTAATAACGACCTTAGCCGTATCCACGTCGCGTGTTTTTACAACAAAATCGTAGTTCTGCTTATTCGGTTCTTCTTCGTCTTCCGATTGTATTACTACGTCGGCTTCAACCTTGTAATACTTCGTATCGTTGCGCTGATCTTCCCCGTCGTTGCTTTCTTCGCCTTCTTCGTTTGCGCCTTCCTGCGCTTCAACGTGTTTCCGCAGGCGGTCGTTAAGAATTATAATCCTATCCATCAACTTTATGCCCACTATGTCGAACGGCTGGGTAAAATTCAATTCTATATAGTCGGTCGCAACCTCATAGGCTTTTATTATGTTTTGCGCCTGCAATATGAAGTTATGCCGCTTACCGCCAATGGTAGCGGAAATCTTGAACGGGTAAAGGCTGGTTCGCTTGTTTTCGTAAGCGAGTCTTCGTTGGTTACTTACTTCCACTTCTTTAACGTCTTCGCTTTGCAGATAGAAATTTATCTCGGTCGCCAAATCGTTATCTATATATTTCCCGCGCTCAAACAGAATTTCGTTGCGCTCAATAGTTACAACCTCTCCCGTATCATCGTCCACAAAGTCCTCGTTCCATGTGCGCAAAACATTTGCCGCTAAGTATTTTCCTATTATTCGGCGTATGTCCGAAGTTTTGAAGCGTACTTCGTCTTTCCGGGTCTGTATTTTTTCGTTCTGTTTCATATCCTATCCGCGTTAAAGTCTTTTGAGGGTTTGAAAACAACAACCTTGCGGGCTGGAACTAATAGGGTTTCGCCCGTATTTATGTTCCGGGCTGGTTTCGCCTTGCGTTGCTTCGTTTGGAAAGTACCGAAGCCGCGAATAGTTACCGTATCGCCGCCCGTCACTTCGTCCCGAATAACATCAAATGTACGTTCTAATACTTCCTTTACTTGATAGCTGTTTAATCCGGTCTGTTCCGCTACCGAGTTCACTAATTCCTGCTTTGTCATAGCTTCTCAATTAAAATTTGTTCGTATAAGTCTGTAAATTGGTTGCCCGCGTACCGTGCCAAACGTGAAGCGTAGAAGCAAAGCCGAGAGCCGAAATACGCATACGTAACCGCAGCCGCGTTATCCGTATTCGCGTACGAAAGCCCGGCATACGCGCCTTTCGCGTTTTCTTGTATATAGAAGTAAGGGTAGTATTTGTATTGGTCGGTATTGTTCCAATCCGGTTTCCAGCCTTCGTTAAGTGCTGCGGCAATAGTTTCCAATTTGCGGCGTGCTATTTCGTCCGATCTGAAGCCTTGCGCCTTCGCGTTTTGTTCGTTTATCGGTTCTACGCCTAATACCTTACATGCGTCTTCGTAGGTCTTTACCCGGTCGGTTATTTCCTCGTAGTCTTCTTCCTTGTAGAAGTAATCGAAAATACTACCGTTCCCTTCGTCTTCGGTAAGTTTCTTTACGGTGTCTTGCGCTTCTTCTACGTTGTCGTATCTGCCTTGTAAATTCTCGTTCCCGTTCTCTTTTCTGTATAAACAAATCTTTTTCATGTCACTAAAATTTAAATATTAAAATAATGTTCCCTGCTTGGGCTTGTGCGCGTCTTCGTAAAGTATGCGCCTTTGCCTTGCGATACTCAACCGTACTGCTTTTATAGCTTCTTCACGTCCTTTCAGGCTTTCTTCGTATTCCAAAAGTTCGCTTTCGGTCGTAGCTAAGAAATAGCCTTCGGAAGTTGCTATAAGTCCCGGTAGAAGGTCGTTTGTACGAATGTGGTTTATTATCTTCCTTAGCCGTGCCGCGTCTATCTTGTAGCTGTCACGTAACCGGGAAATAATATACTTATTCGTTACCGCGTTGGCTTTGCCTATCTTGGTTTTCAAGCCTTCAAGAATAATCGGAAGTATTACTTTCCTTTCGTATTCTGTCAGCGGTTGCGTTTCTTCTGAAAACCCTTTAATCATAGTGCTTGCAATTAAAAAGGTGTTTTGTTGAAACTAATCCGTAGTCCGGGTTTTGCGACGTGTACCGTTTTTCCGGTGGCTTTTGCTATTCCGTCCCGGAAGGCTACCGCGTCGCCGTTCCCTTCGCTTATATGTATCAATACTATGTTATTAACCCGTGTTAGGTCGTTAGCCTTCAACGCGTCCAAACAAGTATAGTAGCTTAAATGGCTTCTCCGTACTCGTTCTTTCAATACTTCCGGTATATAACCTTCTGTTACATTGCGTTCCAATATATCCGGGTCGTAGTTGCATTCAATTAATATGTTGTTCAACCCGGCAAATGTGCAAGGCAAATAGAAAGTATCGGTAGCAAACAATACGCCGCCCGTTTCTTCATGCCAGACGTAGAAGCCCAACGGTTCGCGGCTGTCGTGCTTCGTGGGAAAGGGAATGATAGTAAAACCGCCCAGCCGTAAATGCTGGTAACTTCCGTTTTCCATCCTTATGTGGGTCGGTCGCCAGCAAGAATTAATCTTAGCGGCTTCTATCGTGCCTTTGGAAGCGTAAACCGGAACAACGTAGTTTAAAACCTCATTAATACGCCCGGCATGGTCGCCATGTTCATGGGTAATGAGGCAGCCTACTATTTTCTTTACGTTGTTGCCCAACGCTGCTAATACCTTCTTGAATGGTATTCCAGCTTCAAGTAGAAGGGCTTCGCCCGCGTTTTGCAAAACGTAGGCGTTACCCTCTGAACTTGAACCTAATACGGTTAATTCCATATTTAGAACAATGGTTTAGCGTTATTACTTCCGCGACCTTCCCGTGCTTGCGGCGGGTTAGCTGGCTCGCTTTGCGCCGTTTGTCCCTGCTGTGCTTGTATGGGTTGCCCGTCGATAACTCCAATAGTAGGCGCGGCATTCGCTTCTTCTTTTATTTCTTCGGCTACCGCATCCACTATCGGTACGCTGCTTTGTTCGTCTGCATCGCCGAAGTCGCACCCCGTAATGTACTCGTATAGGGCTTTCTTAGCCTTTCTTTCGGCTTTTCCGCGCAGTTGGTCGTGGCTGCTGTAATCATCCTTCTTTACGGTTGCAATAATGCTAAAGCCGTTTTTTTCTCCGTTATACTCATAGTTTATTTTGCAAGGTATTTCGGCGAAGTTCTGCGTTTGCCCCTTGTCGTATGAGGTATCAATGAAGTATTTTACGCCCAGCTTGCGAAGAAGCGAAGTATAACCTTCCTTAGTGGGGTACATCCTTTCGGCTATTATATTGAACTGGTTTCCGGTCGGAAGCAAGCCGATAGTAACCGCGTCTATGATGCAATCGCGTACTATGTCGCGGGTGTAAAGCGGAAGCGGGGCGCGCCCGCCGCTTCTTGCACGCCCGTTTCGGTCTGTAAGAAATCCTATTTTCGTGTTCATCAAAGGCATGAAAACCTTATCCATTACTTCGTCGGTCATGGCTTCGCGAAGAAGTGCTATTACGTTTACGGCTGTAAATGCCGCACCGAAGTTGCTTACGATCTGCAAAGCCGAAGCGTCCTTGCAGGCTAATTCAAACTTTTCTTTTGCTGCCAATATGGTAGCGGGTAAAGTGTTGGTATTCATACTATCGTTAGTTAATTGTTGTTCATTATGTCCTTTAAAAAGCTCTCTATTCCACCGCCTTTAATCATCTTTTCAAAAGCTATTTCGCGGGTTGCCCGTTCTACTATCGGCGCGGACTGCTTTCCGGTAAGAAGTTCTTTCAAGCCCTTTATTATGGCTCCATAATTTCCGCAAAAACCTACCATTACTCCGGTACTGTCTTCGCCGTTTTTATCTTTCGTATCTGTGTCGCAACCTACTACGATAAGACCGCGTGAACTGCTTCCGTTACATAATGGTACTAAATGCTTTTGCATTACTTCTGTGGTGGTCTTCAAAAAGTCGCTTTGGGGTTCTTCTTGGCTGCTTTCCGCTTGTTGCGTTTCTCCGTTTCCCGAAGCAAAGCAATAATAGTCACGATACAAGTCCGCAAAGTGTTCGGCTGCGTATTTCGCGAGCGCGGACGTGGGAAAGCAAAGCCGAGAGCCGATAGCCGCATGCGTAGACGCCGCCGCGTTATTCGTATTCGCGTACGAAAGCCCGGCATTTACATAACGGAATAGCGGGTAATACTTCCATTCGTTTTGGTCGTCCCAATTCGGCTTCCAACCGTTATTAAGTGCGCGGGTTATTACTGTCAGCTTGTGGTAGGCTAACATGCTTCTTTGGTCTTCCTTCGGGAATATGTTAAACGCTTCTTCGTTAATCGGTTGAATGTTCAAAACTCTACAAGCGTCCTCGTAAGACGCGATTTTCTTTTCTGTATTCATAAAGCTGTTATTTAAAAAAGTTAATAATAATGTTATTCTACTTTGAAGTCTTCGGTAGTTACTACCAACTTTACAAGCTGGCTAACAACCGGGATAAACTCGTTAATACTTTCTGCGTTATCCACGAAAATAGGCGCGCTAACGTTGTGGAACGTGCAAAGGGTGTTTATTATGTCAAGCCCGGCATTAACTTTCCCGGCTTGGTTCTTATCCGCGTATTTTACCCCGTCAATAAGGCAAATGCAATCCGGTTCTTTTTCGCCGTTTACGAGCGTTTTGTACATCTTGAACTGAACCCGGCTAAACAATCCGTTTACGCGGCGTTCCACTTCCGTCATACGGGCTTTTATCAAGTCGGCTATTACTATTTCGCAGCCTTGTATTTCGGCGCGTTCCTGCGCCAATTTTGCGGCTTCCCCGTTTAGTTCGGCTATGCGCTTTTCGTTGGCTTCTATAATGGTGCGAAGGTTTAGTTTACGCTTTACTTCATCAAGCCGGGCAGTAAGGTTGGCTTTCCGTTGGCGTATCTCTGTTCTGCTTGCCGCGTCATCCGCGTTGAAGGCTGGAAGCTGTTCGGAAAGTTCCTTTATTTCTTTTTCAAGCGCAACCCATTCCGGGAGGTCTTCTCCGTTAATATCCGGTTCGGTATTTACGCGGGGATTGTCATTCAAAACCTTTTGCAACGCTTCGCGGTCTTCTTTCGCCTTTGCTACGGCGGTAGTGTGGCTGGTTTCCAATTCGGCTAACGCTTTGTCTATCCGGTTGGCTTCTTCTTCCTGCGATGTTATCATTTCGTTTAACCGCTGACCGTCCGTGTTAATCTTGTTAAGGCGTTCTTCCCGGTCTGCATAGAATTTTTCGCGAGCGGCTTCCCGGTCGGTGTTATATTTTGCTAATGCTACCGGGTCGGCGCAAGCGTGCTTAAACAACGGGCAAACAAGACTTTCCGTAGCGGTAAATTCTTCGGCGTTTACTTTGTACCATCTTTCGCGTAGTTCGTTCTGCATTTGCTTGTAGCCTTCTATTGTGCTTTGCGTCCGTTTCTTCTCGTTCGTCAAACGGTCGTATTCACTACGGTAACGGCTGGCTTCGCTGCGTTCGTCGTTTATAACCTGCTGTAACTTACGGTCGGCATTATTGTAAGTTTCGTTCTTCTTGAATGCTTCATTCCTTGCCGTTTCCTTTGCCTTAAATACTAATGCGTGCTGGCTGCTACGTTTGTCATTTATGGCGGTTTGTACCTTAGCGGCAGCTTCATAGGCGATACGGTTGGCTTCTGCTGCTGATGCGGCGGCTTCGTCTATGTCGTTCAATTCTTTTGTAAGTTGCTCCTTTTCGGTGTTAAGGGCGGCATAGTCCGGTGTAAGCGGGGTAGCACGCGTTATTTCGTCAATACGCGTAGGTATCTTTTCCAATTCCTTCGTTATCTTCTCCTTTTGCGCTGCAATCTCGCGTTTATAGTCTTCTACCGTTTTCCCACTAAGCCGTTCTATCAATGCGGCAAAGGCGGTATCTCCCTTCGCTATGTCTTCGTAGCTTACGCCCCCGGCTATCTGCAAAAGCATTTCGCGTTGTGCCGTCCAATGAAGGGAAAGGAAATAGTAGGGGTTGGTAATCATCTTGAAAACAGCTTCGGGTATAATTGCGTTTATACGTTCGTCGTATTCGCCTTTTGTTTTTAATGGTACTCCGTTATAGAAGTAGTCGGTATGATGTCCCTTTAACTTCCTTTCCGTCTTTCCCTTCTCTGTTTTCCATTCTTCAACCAATACGCGACGGAGTTCTACGGTTTCAACACTTCCCGTTTCGGTATCTATTATTTCCAACGTTCCGGCTACCTCGTGTTCAAGGTCGGGAATAAAGTTACCTTCTGCGTCGTTGGTCTTAATTCCGAACTTACTATCTACGTTGCCTTCGCTGTCTTTGCCCCAAAGAAGCCATGTAAAAGCGTCCATTATGGTAGTCTTTCCCGTGCCGTTCCGTCCGCTTATGGTTGTAACTGTGTCGTTAAAGTCTATAACGACGTTGCGCAAGCCTTTGAAATTTACAAGGCTTAGACGTTTGATGATTGCTTTTTTGCTCATATTACTGATATTTTTGAAGTGAATAAAATCCCGCGTCAAGACTTACGGTTATTTTCTCTAATTTCTTCTTTTGGGCTGCATAGGAGCGTGCTATGCTGTTCAGGTAGCCCGTAAGGTTTACTATGTAGGTGCGCTTCTCTATGATGCAGTTTAGGGCTACGTCTAAGACGGCTTCCCAAACTTCCCGTACGCGTTCCGGCTGTACCGCTATTCTGTGCCGGATGATATATTCCGTTACTTTTGCCTTGCGGCTTTCAATCTCGGTTATTACCATTGAAAAATCACCTGTCCGGTATGCCTGCAATACAATCGCGCAAAATTGGATGGCGTTCAAATATTCTTCTTGTATATTGGAAACGCTTGTTCTCTTTCTCAAACGCTCCCTAATCCGTTCTTGAAATGTGTTACGATCTATTAGTTCTATCTGCCCGCTGGTTGTTTCAACTATACAGTATTTTCGGCTAATTTCGCGCGGGTCTATGTTCTTTTCCGCCGAATAAAGGAAACGTTTAAGGCTTCCGGTGTATTTTTCCCCGTTATCCGCCTTTAATATCAATGCGTTATTGCATGGTTTCAATATACGCGGTTCTACTCCCCGGCAGTAACTTCGTATCTGCCTGCTCTCCCTATTTATTTCATATTTAGAAAAGCCGGGAATGTTAATCCAAATGTTTTTAATCATATAGCTGTGTTTTAAAAGTTATTTCTTTTTGTTTCCTGCTGCCAGCTTTAACGCTAAATCAGCGTCAATAATCAGTAGCGCGCCTACTTGCGTTATCGCTGCATCAATCCGCCCGGAAGCCTTCAACCGTGCTGCGGTTGTCTTGGAACACCCTAATAGAATTGCAAGCCCTTTCAAACCGTACACGTAACGTTTCGCCGCTTTAGGCTTTTCCGGCTTCTGTGCCGCAACTTCTATACGTTCGTCTATCGCGTCCATAAGTTCGCCGAGCGTAAGGTCTATTATTCGTTTCTTTGTGTCCATAATCTAACTGTTTTCGTCGTCTTTAATGTCCGGTATTGTCTTCGCCGCAACCTTTATTGAAAGGGCGAAATTCGCAACTACAAGGAATACTGCCCATATAGGCGCGGTTTCAGTGTCAATGCTTAGAAGTATAAAGGAAACGGCAACCCAAGCAAGGGTAAGCCAGTTATACCACTTTAGCGGTTTCGTAAATTCTATGCCGATGGCTTTAAAAATCTTAGTCATAACTGCAAACTTCAAAAGGGTTATAATCGTTTTCGCCTTTGCGCCTTCCCGTCGTTTTGACAATCCGTGTAATCTGCGCGCGTCTTCCTACTCTGAAAAAATCGCCGTTCCCGGTAAGTTCCTTCGGGAGTATAAGCAGAAGAAGGGCTACCGCTACGAATGTGCGTTTTAACGGGTCAAGGCTTACCGGAACATTATGCTTTGTACAGAACCACCAAACGCAAAGTTCCGTAGCCTTTTGTATGCCTACTTTCGCGTAGATGTTCCGGGCTGTATTCTCTACGGTGCGGGTAGAAATAAACAGAATGTCCGCTACTTCTTTCTTGGAAGCTCCCCACGCCAGCAAGTGTGCTACTTCGGTTTCCCGCCTGCTTAGTTCCACGTTTAGTTTCATACGTCCCAAATGTTAGCTGTTATTCCGTATTTGTTGAATACGCCTTCTACGGCTTTCGCTTGCGTTACTTTAGGTTCTATCTTTCCGTCCCGGTATGCGTAGAAACTGTTCCGGTTATTTATTCCCAAAGCGGCTTTAATTTCCGTTACCGCTATTTTGTAATCGCCTACACGTAATTGGTTCAACCCGCTAAGGAAGCCCCTGCTTTTTTTCTTATTTTCTGTTGTTACTACCATAATTGTAAAATTTAAAATTCATAGTGCGCGGGGGAAGGTTCGCCCTTCGTACGCCCGTAGCGTCCCGCGCGCGGTCTGTTTCCGCAGTCATCGGTTTATAGCCTTTACAAAGGGGATTCCTTTTCCGCTGGCTTATATATAGTTCCTCTGATTTGTATTAAGGTAATACGTTAATCGGAAGAAGAAGCGTTACCTATCTGCTTGTAATAGCTGGTATCTTCCATGCTGTCCATGTAGTTAAGCATACGCAAAAGTCTTTGCAGGTCTTCCGGGCTTAATTCCCGTTCTTCTTCGCTATTGTCGTCGCCATGCTTTCCGAATATCCTATGCTTTTGTATGTACGCTTCCGTGAACTCCTTTTGCATCCGCTTCATATCCTTTGTAAGCTGTTTATAGTGCCAATCGTACAAAGCCTGCAATTCTACGTACTGCATTTTGGTTAATTCAACGGTAACGTATCTTCTGCGCTGGCGGTAACTCATCCGCTTTTCGTTTGTTACATTGAAATAACATTGGGTAAACAAGGTAAATCCGTACCCGTTTTCCTTTACGTTGAAAGTGTACGGTTGTTTTTCTTCCTGCGCTTCTACTATTTCTTCCAACGAAACACCGTATTTGGCTAACAGTTGGTCTAACAAACGCCTTGCGTTTATGGCTTCGCCTTTCTCGCCGCGTTCCGCAAGGGCTTGTAGTTTCAGAACCTTGCTTCTAATGCTTTCAAAATCTTTATCCATATAGCTGAATATTAAAAGTAATTGAGTGAACTATTTTACGTAGAAAGTAACGCGAAGCCCGCGACGAAGGCAGCACTTAACTTTGTCTAATCCGGCTTTCAAAGCGCGTGTTACAAACTTATCGGCTAAAGTTTCGCCAATCAAATTCAGAAGACCGCTAACGCCTACCAACTTGTTAATACGGTTGCCTTCGTTGTCTATTCCGCTTACCTTAATGCGGAAGTTCTTGTTAATGAATTTACTTGTATGTATCATATAGCTTTTATAAATTTCTGTAAATTAGCGTGTTTTTGTCATTGCTAAGTGTCCGCTTTTTGCTTACCTTTGCAACTGAACAACTAACACAATGCAAATGTATAGTAAAAGCATACAATATGCAAACTAAAAGTGTTCATATTTTTAGCTGAAAGCCGATTTTTAACTTTTAGAAACAGTTATGTTTATGGAAACAAGTGTAAAAGAGCGACTTAAACAATTTATAGATACGCTAAACATTAGCGAAAGGGAATTTTGCAGGCGCATAGGTGTGTCTTCTTCTTATGTTATGTCTATAAAAAAGTCTATTCAACCGGATAAAATGCAAGCTATTAGCATACAGTTCCCGGAACTTAATCCGCTTTGGCTTTTGCTGGGGCAGGGGGAAATGTTGTTACCTAACGAAAAGAAGGAAGGCGAACAACGGCAGAACGCAGGCGAGTTGCCTTCTTCCGAACTGTTGGCTAAGTTGCTGGAAGAAGCCAATAACGAAAAGTCGCGTTTGCTTTCAATTATAGAAAGCCAGCAGCGTACAATAGAAAGCCTTACGGATTTAAGCAAAAAAGCCAATGCCCAGACGGTAGAACATGCTGGATGTGCAAATGCCGTTTAGTATTTGGTCGCAAAGTTCCTAAATACTGAAAAGGTTTTCATAAAGTAGTATCACACGCACGTACTTATATGATAATAATATCATACAATCGCCGTATTAAAGTGATACGAAAACAAGGCGATTTTAAGCCCATTTTCGCGTTATTTTATTTTCGCCTTATAACTATACCATTTTGGAACGAAACGCGCTTAAATTGAAAAATCAATAAAAATAACTATTAGCTATATGGTAGAAGTAAATGTAGATAAGTTTTATAGTAACCGGGCTTTGTATCCATTTATCCCGGAGGCTGTGTTTGATGCGTTGGAAGCTGCCTACTTGTCCGGGAATGAATGTGCCCGAATACCGGAAGGGGAATATAATACAATGATGTCTAACCTTAAACGTGCGAATTTATGCCCCGTACAATAGCCAAGCCTTCGACTATAAGCGAAGGGATAAACCGCCGTTTTTTTGAAGCAATCGAAGCGATTGTAAGTTTGGGTAAGGTTAGCGCGTTGGAAGCGTTTTGTACGCTTTACGATTTAAGTGCGCCGCGTTATAGGGAAATGCGGCTTACTTATGGCGTTTCTCCGAAGCCCGGCTACCAATCACGTTACAAGAATATAGAAGTAGAAGCGATCTATTCGCTGGTCGTTAATTATCCAATTTCTTCACGCTGGCTTATAACCGGGCGCGGTAAAATGCTTATTGAATAATGAAATTCTCTATTAAGTACCAATTATCGCCGCGAACGGAAGGGGATAGGCTTACGGAAAACGTGCCTATACGTTTGCGGGTATCTTTTGCAGGCATTCGTGTGGATTTGCGTTCTGGCTATGTAATAGACGCGGAAAAGTGGGACAATAATAACGCCTGCGTGAAAATCGGTGCAAAGAATAGTTTCAACCAAACGGCAGGCGAAATAAATCGCGCTCTTACAAACCTTTCATCTATTGTTGAAGAAGTCTTAACCCGGTTTGAACTCGACAACCGCAGAACGCCAACGGCGAAAGAATTTAAGGCGGCTTTCGATGAAGCCGCCGGAAGGAAGAAGAAGGAAGTAACGCCGGACTTCTTTACTGTTTTCGACAAATTTGTAGTAGAAGCTGGAACGGCTAATAACTGGGTTCCGGCTACCTATACGAAATTTAGCAGTTTGCGTAAACATCTGTACGCTTATATGCCCCAGCAAATACTTAACCAACTGACAAAGGAAAAGCTACAAGGCTTTGTTAAATACCTGCAAGACGCGGGACAAATGAATACGACCGTAAGCAAGTATATGAGTTATGTACGTTGGTTTCTCCGCTGGGCTTGTAACAACGGTTACTATAATGGGCTTTTGCATGAACAATATAAACCGCGTTTTAAGGGGATAGACTGCAAAGAAGTTATTTTCCTTTCATGGGAAGAACTGCAACACTTTCTAAACTATCAATTTCCGGAAAACCGCAGTTCTTTGTCGTGCGTACGTGATGTATTTTGCTTCTGCTGCTTTACCGGGTTGCGATATTCCGATGTAGCCCGGTTACGTCCCTGCGATGTCAAACGGACGACAAACAAGCCTTTTATATCTATCGTTACTATGAAAACCGAAGACCGTTTGCATATAGAGCTTAACAAATACGCACTTCAAATACTTGACAAATACAAAAACATTCATTTCCCCAAAGGGTTAGCCCTTCCGGTTATCAGTAATGCGAAAATGAATGAATACCTTAAAGAAGCTGCCGAAATAGCCGGAATAAAAGAACCCGTTAGAATAGTGTTTTTCAAGGGAAACAAACGTTATGAAAATGTTTTGCCGAAGTGCGAACTTCTTACCACGCATAGCGGAAGAAAGACGTTTATCTGCAACGCTATAAGGCTGGGTATTCCTACTAACGTTATTATGGAATGGACGGGGCATAGTGATTACAAGGCAATGAAGCCGTATATAAAAATAGTGGATGCGGTTAAAGAGGAAAATATGTCTAAATTTGACACCTTTTCCGAAGAAAGAAGAAGCAATAGTAAAAAATAGAAAACCCGAAAAAGTACCCGAAAATGGCTTTACTATTTGGGTACGGTCGTACTCAATCAATAGCGTAAAATCCTGAATATTCGGCTATTTATGAAAATGTGATAACAGTTGATTATATTTGAATATCTTGGGCTTAGAGCCGTACGCACCGCAAAGAAAAAGCTCTGAAATTCAATAATTTCAGAGCTTTTTCTTTATCTCCACTTTATACCATGGCTTCCCCTAATAGCGAATAAATCCATCTCGCGAAACATGTAAATGAATTACAGACATTTGTAACCTATTTACTGATTCTGTACTGTACGATGTACTACGTACGATTTAATTCTTTACATTTGTGCAGGACTAAAAAATGATATCGTATGAAAGAAGTTATTAAGCTGGACACAGTAGATCAATACAACCGGCTCTTTGGACTCGAAACATTACATCCGCTGGTCAGTATAGTAAACCTGTCGGAAGCTCTCCGGTTTCCCACACATTTCACGATGAACTACGGAGTATATGCCCTTTTTCTGAAAAACGTCAAATGCGGAGATATCCGTTACGGCAGGCAGACTTATGATTATCAGGAAGGAACGGTTACCAGTTTCGCTCCGGGACAGGTCGTTGAGGTAGAGATGCAGCAAGGAGTAAAGCCAAATGCCCATGGCCTGTTGTTCCATCCCGATTTGATCAAAGGAACTTCTTTGGGACAGGATATCAAACATTATTCGTTTTTTTCGTATACCTCAGCCGAAGCCCTGCATCTGTCTGAAGAAGAAAAGGGAATATTCATAGATTGTTTGGAAAAAATAAAGATGGAGCTGCAACGCCCCATCGACAAGCATAGCAAGCGTCTGATATCACGAAACATCGAGTTATTGCTGGATTACTGTATGCAGTTCTATGAAAGGCAGTTCATCACCCGTTCGGAAAGCAACAAAAGTGTATTGGTAAAATTCGAAACACTGCTCGATGACTATTTCCAAAGTGACAAACTGCAAACAGACGGACTGCCTTCCGTAAAATACTTTGCGGACAAAGTGTTCCTGTCCCCCAACTATTTCGGTGACCTGATAAAAAAAGAAACCGGAAAAAGCGCACAGGAATATATCCAGAACAGGATGATCGACTTAGCCAAGGAGATGATTGCAGGAACAGAGAAAACCGTCAGCCAGATTGCTTATGAGTTAGGGTTCCAATATTCACAGCACTTCAATCGTATATTCAAAAAGAATGTAGGATACACACCCGGAGAATACAGAAAGCTACAAATATAAAGGTTGCGGTTCAGATTGTCCTTATGAAAAAAAAGATACTAAACATAGATACCGTACATCAATGCAATTGCTGTATGGGCCATAAGACGTTGCATCCGCTGGTGAGTGTCATCGACTTATCCAAGGCACCCCTGGAGCAACGTACTGTCAGATGTGATTTCTATACAATCACCCTGATAGAAGGAGAAGCAGAGTATCTTACGTACGGACGCAAATACTACGATTATTCCAATGCATCGCTGATATTCCGTATCCCCGGAGAAACCATGAAGCTGGACACAGGCAATACGCTTGCCCGGAAAGGTTGGTTATTGGCCTTTCATCCGGACCTGATAGCATGTACAACACTGGAAAGCCACATCAAAGATTATTCATTCTTCTTCTATAAGCTGAACGAGTCACTGCACCTGTCATTACGCGAAAAGATGAAAATTATAGAGTGCATCCGCAATATCGAAGAGGAGCTCCAACACGCCATAGACTGCCATAGCAAGATTTTGATTTCGCGCCATATCGAGTTATTGCTGGATTACTGTGCACGTTTCAACGAACGCCAATTCATCACCCGCTGCGAAGCCAATAAAACAATCCTGCACAAGACAGACCTACTGTTGAGCAAATACATCCTGTCCGGTAAACTGGCAGACGGTGTATTGCCGACAGAAGAATACTGTGCGGATGCCTTCCACCTGTCTCCCCGCTATTTCAGCGATTTATTAAAATTCGAGACCGGAAAAAGCATTCACGAATACTTTCAGCTGATGCGGCTGAACATCGCCAAAAGAATGTTATTGGACAAGGACAATACGGTCCATATGACAGCCAAGAAATTAGGTTATGCAAACGTCCGGTATTTCACCCTCCTATTCAAGAAAATAACAGGAATAACACCTGCAAAATACAAGTACACACAGAACTGAAATAAGCCATTTTACGATTTTTCTCAATAAATCACTACCTTTGCGGCAAAATTGCAAATAAATAAACGAATAAAAACAACAGGGAACAATGAGTGTACACGATTTATGCTGCATCGGTTATATCACACAAGACAAGATAGTTACCACAAAAAATACGATATACATGCCGGGCGGCACCTCTTTCTACTTTGCGCATGCCATTAAGCATCTCGATCCGAGCGGTTTTTTATTGGTCACGGCCCTTGCCGACACAGAAATGAATGTTGTGGAGGATATACGGAAAGAGGGCATCGAGGTGAAAACTCTGCCCAGCGTCCATTCCGTCTGCTTTGAAAATATATACGGAGAAAACCAGAACGAACGGACCCAGCGTGTCACAGCAAAGGCCGATCCGTTCACAATGGAAGGGTTGCAAGATGTCAGTGCCCGGATCATCCACTTGGGCAGCCTGTTGGCCGATGATTTTTCATTGGATGTCATCAAGTACCTTTCAAGCAAAGGGGTGCTATCGGTAGACGTTCAGGGGTTTCTGCGCAAAGTGGATAATGAGAAGGTGCTGCCGGTGGACTGGACGGAAAAGAAAGAGGCCTTGAAGCATATCCACATACTGAAAGCCAACGAAACCGAAATGGAAGTGCTTACCGGATGCAAAGATCCCCGCGAAGCCGCCTTGCTCATTGCCGACTGGGGCGTGAAAGAAGTATTGCTCACATTGGGAGATAAAGGTTCGCTGATATATGCCAAAGGACAGTTCCATGAAATCCCCGCCTACTCCGCCCTGCAAATAGTAGATGCTACGGGGTGCGGAGACACCTATATGGTAGGCTATCTGTATATGCGTAACAAAGGTGTCTCCTATCAGGAAGCAGGCTGTTTTGCCGCTGCCATGTGCACAATCAAGCTACAAACTCATGGACCGTTTTGCGGGACCGAGGCTGAAATCAGAAGAATAATCACTCCTGCTTAAAAAGGCATACAAATGTTTCATGCACGTCCGATGCGCCTCATCCACAAATAATAGCCTGTCAACGGAAGCGTTCCACCCAACAATGCAGCAATGAACGCCATGATACGGGTAACGATACCTCCCCAGCTTCCCACATGCATAGAATATATCCAGCCGCGTATCTTGCCCGAAGCATCGGTATCCTTATACAATACGGTTCCGGTGATTTCGCCGTTCTGCGGATTAAAGGAGTAACGGTCAACAGCCCGCCGGTTGCCCAACCGCGCGAATGACACGCCGGCAGAACCGTCGGAAATCGTAATCAGCCTGTAATCGGCATTGCGCGCTTTCAGTTCCTCATACACTTGCTGCCAGCAAGCATAAGAGGTTCTCCCTTTTCTTTCTTTCCCATGACCTTCCTGCTTCATCTCCGCTCCGAACACTTTGTAAAAACCTGTACGGTACCATGAGAAAGACCAGGTGAGTCCCGTCAAAGCCATTATTAAAAGAAACACAAGCGCATACATGCCACCCGCCACGTGCAAACCATACCAAAAGCGCCGCCAGCCTTTATTGACAGTAATCTTCAGGCTGTTTTTCAGAACTTTTTTTGTGCGGGGCCACCAAATGACGGCACCCGATATAAGTACGAACACGAACATCAAAGTGCTTACCCCTACAATCATCTTGCCCCAAAACACACCATCGCCCGGCTTCATGCTGTCCATCAGCCAGCGATGCAGCCTGAACATGGTGAGAAAGAACGGTGCACGTTCATTCCGTCCTTTCACCTCACCTGTATACTGATCCACATAGATGGAAGCCCGACGCGGTTTTGACAGGCTGACCTGATACGCACGTTCCGCATCAGAAGAAATGGAGACGCCCGTAACGGTAACGCTGTCCGGCAATGTTTCGGCAACTTTCCCAATCAGGTGTTCCACCGGAAGCGGAGCGCCGCCTGCTTTTTCCACATAATAGAGGTCGTGCCTGCACAACTCCATTACTTCATCTTCAAACACCAGTGCAGCACCCGAAAGACAAATAACCGTAATAATCAATCCGAATGGGACGGACAGCCATAAGTGTATTCTACGAAATGCCTTTTTCATGGTATTCAGTTCAGGGGACTCAACTTACCGATACCCGTAATCTGCGTAGCCTCTACCGCCACACCTTTCGTAGCAGTTGCGCTCGACGGGTCTATCTTATAGACGGCAGGATATCCGTCCGTAGTCGTCACAGCCATATAAGCATAGCCGTTCTCCGCATACAGAGTATTTCCGAAGCCGGAAATCAGGTCTGCCGACGGAAGCCCGGTCACATATGTGAGTTTCTTGCTTTCCGCTTTAAAGACAGCCAGTTCTTTGGCTTCAAAGCCTGTCTCCGTCAGAGGGCGGTCGTACATCAGCAACAGGAAGTAGTCGTCCGCAATATGCCAGCAACGCAGGAAAGATTTTCCGCCGCTTTGTTTCTCCAAATCGCAGTAGTAGCTGTCAAAGTCCTCCTGACCGTTGGGAATACGCACTACACCTGCCGGCAACGTTGTTTGCTGACGGGCATCTTTCATTGTTTTGGCATAGCTTGGGGAGAACACATAAACATCGCCGTTGCCTGCCTCCCAGATAGTCTGGTAATACTGGGACTTGAAACGTCCGCAGGCATAACTGATTTTATCAGTCTTGATGAGTTTCTTGGTCGTCATAGTAGCATCATCGAAGATTGCCACCCAACACTCGTTGGGATACTGCGTCCATTGCAACTCACCTTTCTTATAGGCGCTGCTGTTGGAACCGCCGTCTTCGGTCTTCACCAAAGTCTCATTGCCCGGCAATATATACTTGCCGCCGTCTACGGCAGCGCCATACTGGCTCAATCCCATAGGAACGGCTGCGCTGTATATCTTCTTGTCATGCTCCAAGATGCCCGCCAATGTCACAAACTCACCATTGCCCAAGAAGTTCTCAGACATATAGGCCTTTACTTTCGTGTCGTTGGTCTCGAATGTTTCGGCCGCTACATCCAGATAGGAAAGCAAGAACATCTTAGGCAGATACAGGTTGCCGTCGGCATATTCCGTAGGACCGTCGCCGGTGGAAGCAGTGATGATATATTTGTCATAAATGCCATAGGTAGTAAATCGCTTGACGGCAAACTCTCCCGAACGCGCCTGCACTTCGTTGTTGGAGTTCATTACATAAGAACGGGTGGTACCGGCATTTCCCTGATTATAAGTCAGCCCATAGAGATAGCGGTCTTTATAGAACACCCACTGGGAAGCGCCGTCGTTGACAAGTCCGTTGTTGACGGTAGAGATGACACCCTCGTCCAAAGTCTTGGAAGTCAGCAACACGTTCACCGTATTGTTTGAAGCAGTGACAGAGGAAGCGACTACAAAATCACCTTTGGACCCATTGGCGTTTCCGCCGCCCGGCACTTCCGTATCCGTACAAGATGTCAATGCCGGTCCCGCCATTGCAGAGGCGAAAAGTCCGGCTAATAAAAGATTCTTTTTCATGTTGTTGTTACTTTAATTATATTACACTAATCGTTACCGGTTTATTCATTGTTTCAATTGCCGAAGTATACGCGTACCTTTCCATAAAATGCCCGTCCGGCCTTCTGCAAGCTGAAATTATCATACAGTTGCTCGTCCGTAAAGTTCCTGCACTCGAATGACAGATTATAACGTCCGTCGCGAAGGCTGTAGGATAGGGACAGATTATGCGAGAACTGGCTTGGGACCACATAGTCGCCTTTATTCGAACCGATTTTGGACGAATAGTACGTGAAGCTGTGCAAGTACTGATTATCGTAGGACACAGTCAGTGCATTTCCTTTTCGTCCGAGGTCCCGCCAGTAGAATGTCACGTCGGAATCGGCAAAGATATACGGCAGGTTGGGCATACGTTCTTTGTAGGCAATGTTCTCCGCACTGCCGGATATGGAAGTCTTCATCCTCAAATCCGCAACTAAGCTCTTCAGCGTCCTTCTTGCGTCTAAACGTCCTCTCATCACTGAATTAGCAGATAAATTGAGGCTGAAATACCCACTTCTGCCC